>Ga0163154_10007443_pt1 | contig 13044 bp, 7 predicted proteins | sample OliLakLV19MP9P1_FD_148649 | JGI IMG/M metagenome (GOLD analysis project Ga0163154, IMG submission 148649) | Freshwater microbial mat bacterial communities from Lake Vanda, McMurdo Dry Valleys, Antarctica - Oligotrophic Lake LV.19.MP9.P1 | ecosystem: Environmental > Aquatic > Freshwater > Lake >... | reverse complement strand
ACCAGCGCCAGAACCAGCGCCAGAACCAGCTCCAGCTCCAGCCTCAGAACCAGCCCCAGAACCAGCCCCAGAACCAGCCCCAGAACCAGCGCCTGCGCCTGCGCCAAGTCTGGACGACATGCAGATTCCGCCGGCAGACCCTTTCTACGCGCCTGCCGTCGAACCGGATTTCACCAGATCCCGTTTTCAACTTGCGGCGAATCTGCACGCCATTGAGGTACTAAATCAGCTAAAGGAGAATGCCTCCACCAGTCCGCTTGCGCCCGAAGATGCGGAGGCGTTGGCGCGATATGGTGGTTGGGGTGGGTTATCAGTTGTCTTTGACGAGGAAAGTTACACAACTAGAGAATCGCGGGAGAAGCTTAAAGCATTGGTAGAGCCTGCGGTTTATGCCCAACTGCAAGCATCCACCCTGAATGCGTTTTATACCCCGCATGCACTGACTCGCTCGATTTGGGAGGCAGTGACCACCATGGGATTTGAAAGTGGCCGCGTGCTGGAACCCGGCTGCGGAACAGGCAGTTTCATCGGCACTATGCCAACGGCGATGCGTGCGGTGACCAAGACAATTGGCGTGGAGTGTGAGCCAATCTCCGCCGGGATCGCCAAGGCACTATATGGAAGCGCCGATACTCGCATCATGGCGACACCGTATGAGCGTGCACCGATCGCGTCAGCGTCCATCGATCTTGTGATCGGTAACGTGCCCTTTGGTGGCTATCAGATCCACGATCCGGCGTTGAACAACGAAGGCTTCCTCATTCACGATTACTTCTTGCTGAAGAGCTTGATGCTCATGCGTCCAGGCGGACTCATGGCCGTGATCACGTCGATTGGCACGCTCGATAAGTCCGCCAGGGCCATCCGTGAGAAAATGTATGAACAGGTTGACCTTGTGGCGGCTGTCCGCCTGCCAACCGAATGCCAGAAGGCATCAGCAAACTGCACAGTATCCACAGACCTTCTGTTCTTTCGGAAGCGTCTTCCAGGCGAACAACCCGGCTCGGACGACTGGCTTTCCACCAAAACGGTCGATCTCACCCGCTTAAACGCCGCCGCAAACCGACTCGATGTGGATCCAGCGTCGGTCCAGGTGGATCCAGCATCTTCGATTTCGCTGGAGACTGCTCGTGTCAACGCGATTGACGAATCGTTACAAGAAACCGTCCGCGTCAACGCCATTTTCGCCCCCGATGGGCGCGGGCACGTTCTGGGCAGCTGGTTGGTTAACCGCCAGTATGGCGTCGGGCGGGCAATGGTTTCGATTGGATCCGAAGTGGACTTTGCAAGCGTCTGCCCGGCAATTGTTCGGGCGGTTCCGACCGGGATTTTTACCAGCCGGGAAGCAGCTGAAGAGCACCGCACCGCGCAGATCCGGCGCACACCAGAAACGCAAGAAGTGGAGGTCGGCGCGTTTTCGCGCAATCAGATCGGTCATTACGTTGTCCGCGGGACAGTCCTTGGACAGTTGCTGCCCACGGAAGATCACACCCTGACTGATGCACAGATCGCAGCTGCTGCGATGAAGGCCAGCCAGGGCATCGTCCTCAAGCAAGCGGTCTTTACTCCGCTTGAAGGTGCGCCGCTCGCCACGATAGATCGCATCCGGTTGATGATCCCGTTACGCGATGCCCTGCTCGACTCCCTGGCCTTGCAGCAGGCCGGTGCCGACGATGTTCCGGTGAAAGCCGCTCAGAAGCGGGCACTGGATGCCTATCAGGCGTTTACCAAGCAATTTGGTGCGATCAACCAGCCCAAGAACCTCGCGGCGCTGCGCGACGATCCAGACGCTTCGCTTGTCTGTGCAGCTGAGACCTACGACGACAAGACGCGCACTGGCAAACCCGCTGAGGTGTTTCATGTGCGCACATTAGGGCCACTGGTGCGAGACGATCCCACCGTTGTCATGTCGCCGTTGGATGCCCTGGTCGGCAGCATGGATCAATTCGGTCGAATCAATCAGGGCTGGATGGCCGCGCGCGCGCAGATGGAGTGGACTGAGGTGCGCGCGGCGCTTGGTTCGACCATTCTGCTTGATCCCACGCGGCTGGAGTTTGAGCCGGCGTATCAGGTTCTTTCAGGGGATGTGCGCGAGAAGTTGCAGTCCGCAGAGCTGGCCATGAGCATGAGTGAGGTTGAGCATCAAGCGGAATTGCGCAGCACCGTTGAAGCCCTCAAGGGCGTCCTGCCGGGATGGAAGTCGTTAGATGTCATTTATATCCACCCCGGCGCGGCCTGGGTCACGACTGACATGATTAAGAGCTTTGTCGAAGAAATCATCTATCCTGGTCATAAGATTAACGTTCAATACAGCCCCCATAACGCCTCCTGGGCATTGGGCTTTGAGGATGGGAAAAAGTCCTCGGATTGGGATGTTGATTCCCTCAAGGCGTTGGAGTTGTTCGAGAGAGTCCTGAACTCCCGATCAACCGTGATCTATCACCCCACGGACAAAGCTAACGGCGGCAGCCGGGTGGTCGACAAGAACAATTCTGAACTCGCCGCAAAACGCGCAACCCGCATGATCGAGACGTTTAGTGATTGGCTTCCCAACGATCCCTTGCGGAAGCACGCAGCGGAAGAGGGCTACAACACGCGCTTCAATGGATTTGTGGCACCGCGGGTCGATGCATCGCTGATGACATTCCCGACACTCTCGAAGCTTCACACCATGCGCCCGTTCCAGCCCAAAGCCATCGCCAGGGCTGTATTCGGACACAATATGCTCTTTCCGCATCCAGTTGGTGCCGGCAAGACGCTCATGGCCATCGGGTTGGCAGTCAAGATCAAGGAGTGCGGACTAGGTCGCAAAACACTCATTTCAGTGAAAAAAAATACGCTGGTGCAGTTCGAGCGGGCCAGTCGCGCATTTTTCCCGGCCTCGCGGGTATTGACCATTCAGCTCTCCGATCTCAATGCAAAAGGTCGTGAAGGGTTCTTCAGAAAACTTCAGACCCATAACCCGGACATCATTCTTGTCACCCCAGAGGTGCTTCAGCGTCTGTCGGTTCCGAAATCGTTTGAGACAGCGTTTATCCAACGCGAAATCGGGGAGCTGGGCGACGCCTTGAGTCACGAGCATGAAGTGGCTGTAGCCTCTGGATCCAAGTCAAAAAAATCGTTGACGATCAAAGCGATTCAAGAACGTCTCAAAAAAGCCGAAAGCTCTTTTGAACGAATGCTGACAGTCAAGGACAGCGTGCGGTTCACCTTGGCTGATTTGGGAGTGGATTGCATGATCATCGATGAAGCACATAACTTCAAGCGGTTATCATTTATCAGTCGCCAACAGATTCTAGGGATTCCGAACGGTGGATCCAAGCGCGCATCCGACCTGCTGATGAAGGTCCGTTATCTCCAGAGCGAGCAAAAGCGTGTCGTCATGATGACCGGAACGCCGTTCACTAATACGCTGTGTGAGGTGTTTACGATGCAGACGTATCTGCAACCTGAATTACTCAAGAAGGCAGGCATCCAACATTTCGATGCCTGGTCGCGCACGTTCGCAAAAGTCGTCACCGGCCTTGAACCGGATCCCGGATCCGGCAGCTATCGTGAGGTCTCTCGACTGGCTGAGATGAATAATGTGCCAGAGCTGATCTATATGTTGGCTCAGACCACTGAAACAGTGGCCGACGCGGACCTTAATTTGATTCGCCCCACCCCGACGTTCACAGTCCACTCAGTGCCACCCACGGAATTACAAGCCGACTACCGGCAACTGCTGGCAGTGAGGACGCGAATCGCCAGAATGCAAGGCACACCTGAGATCGGAATGGACAACATTCTGACCATTCTCAACGATTCGCGCAGGGCATCGCTGGACCTGCGAGCGGTATTCCCCAAACTTCCTGAGTATTGTGGGGTGGGCAATAAGTTGACTGAGGTGGCCGCCGCAGTGCACGAGACATATCTGCGCACACGCGACACCCGTGGCACCCAATTGGTGTTCTGCGACCTCGCCACCCCAGGATCCGCAGTCGGCTTCAATGCCTACAAAACACTCAAGGACCACATGATTCAGCTTGGAATGCCTGCCGCTGAGGTGGCGTTTGTGCATGACGCCAAGAATGACATCGAGAAGGATCGATTGTTTGATCGCGTGCGTCAGGGAAGCGTGGCAGTGTTGATCGGTAGCACTGAAAAGATGGGTGAGGGCACGAATGTGCAGGAGCGACTTAAAGCGCTACATCATGTCACCGCTCCCTATCATCCTGGCGCCGTGATCCAACGCAATGGCCGCATTGTTCGGTGGGGAAATGAAAACCCTCAAGTCGAGATCCGTACCTGGGTCACGCAAGGATTATTGGAAGACTGGAACTGGCACCTGGTGCTGCTGAAAGAAAAGTTCATCCGTCAGGTGATGGATGTGCTTGGACATCGGCAAGATGCACCCCCCTTGGCGCGCAGCATCGCCGAGGATGTGGCGACGATGGGATATGCAGAGATTGAATCCGCCGCTGCAGGCAATCCCATGGTCAAGGAAAAATACGATCTGGATCTGCAGATCGATTCGGCGAGCCGCTTAATCGTCGCTCTGGAGATGCGCGAGCGGTCGCTCAAGAATAAGGGTTATAATGAAATCATCGAGAAAAATCGATTGAATGTCGAGATTCCGAGGATCCAACGGGCTATAGAGAAATTCCAAGCCGCCGGCCTGAATCGCGAGGCCGCGGCAACATTCACACTGGACAAGATCGATTGGCAGCCTGGAGTGCTCAAAGACAGCTGGGCCAAAACTGCTCGTGCATTGATCGAGGAAGGACGGTCTAAAAACCAGTATTCCGATTATCGCCGTTTACTCGGTACGCTGGGGCCGTTCTTGGTATGCCTTGAAGCCAAAGCCAATGAGAGTGATATTCGGATGGTGTTGATCAACCGTAACGCTAACGCTTTGAGTGCACTCAAGTTCGCTCAGGTGATCGCTATCGATTCACATAAAGCCTCCGTTTCGATTCGCATCGACCCTCATATCACCACCTTGAGGTTGCGCGATTGGTTCAACCAAGCGTTCAGTGCTCCTGAGCGATTGAGCGCGCGTCTTGCGCAGCTCACCGAATCCATTGTGGCGTTCGAACAATCGCGACAGGCTCTGCAAGCTGAAATCAAGGCCGAAGACACCAAGCGAAATGAGGCCGCTGATCGTCTTGTCGAGGTCTCGAAGTGTCTGGCCGCGAACGCGACCGATCCTCTTGAGATCGATGATCGCGCGCGCGCATTCGTGGTGGCACTTCAGGCCCATGGGTATTCAATCTCGGACATTCTCAAGCCCAGCACCGCCGCGCAGTTCGATTTCCAGCAGGATGCGCGACGCGCTGAAACCGACGAAGGAGACGACGACCACGACGACCACGACGACGACCACAAGTCCAATGCGTCTCGCTTGCCAAGCCTGGCACCGTGACTGCGTTCTATCGCCTGCGACTCACTTTTCTTAGAAAGGAACGACCATGAAAAGCATGATTATGAATCTCACCCAACATGCGCCGACACCGGAGCAGGTGACCGAAGGGGTCGCTCCGGCGTCTGCGACTGTGCAGGCGCTGTTGATGTTTGAAGCAACCCGCGGGGATCAGGGGCGATTGCAGGTGCCCCCTATGACAGAGGTGCGCCGCCGCGCCGAGACATTGGCGAACCTTGCGGCAGAGAGCGGCGCATCCCGTGCAATGATTGGCGGTGCGTCGTTTCTGATGGGGCCGCTGGAGGCAGCATTGATCCGGAAAGGAATCGAACCGCTGTATTCCTTTTCCGCGCGTGAGTCGGTGGAAGAAGCCCAGGCAGATGGGTCGGTCAAAAAGATATCGAGCCACCGCCACATTGGTTTTATGAATGCGGCACCCCAACAGAGTCCATCACTGGAACAGAGCCAGCAACAAGGCACTGCGGTGGCCCCACCAGCCCCGCGGCGGGTGTACTCTGATTCGCCATCCCCGTAATCTCTTCTCCGCCTCGCACCTCCCTGCACGTACAACGCAGGAGTGCGAGGCGGATGGGCGCTTACCGCCAGGTCATGCCGGGCGGGCGCCGGCAGTCTCGCTCGGTTTCGGTGTCTCCGTCGCCAAGGTGAATCGGTGCGTGTGGGTGTACTCCTGCAAGGCCCGCCGGCAGGGTTCGGCCAGATACGCGCTGGCCGCCGCTTCAATGCGGCCATCCAGGATCCAGATGCGGCGATCGGTGCTCCCTCGCCGTCGCACTGCCCGGCCGATTCCCTGGCGGAGCGTGAACGCTGCTTCCATGCGGATCGCTTCACGCCCAAGCCGCTTGAATCGTTCATGCTGCAAGGGCAATTCCGTCATGCGAAACGGCAGGCGCTGCACCATCACGTCGGTCAGCAGAAAGTCGGTCTCTGGTGTGCAGTCCAGATCGGCCAGGTCCAACCCGGTCCATGCAGGCCCGGTGGCGATCCAGACAGACCGCGGCGTGAGTCGGAATTGCTTGATGTAGCGGCCAATCGCAGTCCCTCGCTTCTGTACGATCAACCGCTCCCCCAGCGCCTCCAGGCGCTTTTGGATCTCGGCAACCGCAGCGTAGGCCGTACAGAGCACCAGCATCCCTCCACGCGCTGTGGCGGCTCCTTCCAGCACGATCTTGGCGACATCGTCGTAATAGCGGGCTTGGATCTCTGGTGTATCGGCGTCGGAAGCAGGCGTCAACCGGGCAACCAGATCAAGAGCGGGCAAGTGCAACGTCGGTGAGGAATAGACCCACGGCTCGATAAAGCGCGGCAGCGCATGAACGCGCTCCTGAGGGATGGCCAGCAGGCTGCGCGTCCAGCCAGCGCTCCAGCCGCCTTTCACAGGCGTGTAGAGCGTGGCCGACACCAATGCTGCGCGTCCGACTCCAGACCAGAACTCGGTCAACGGCTGAAACAGGGATCGCGGTCCGATGGAAATCGATGGATAGCCGCGCACCGGGCTGAACTGCACCATCAGGGGTGCGCGCTCGTCCTTCAGGCGGTCCACAAGTGCCTTGAGCGACCGGCTCAAATCAGCATCGAGCCTTTCTAAGGCCGCGGTTTCCTGCCCGAAGTGCTCCAGCAGTGCTTTGACGGAAGCGCGCTGAGCTTGTTGCGCCGGCGTTTCCTCATTGCCTCGCAAGACCACGGTGCGATTGTCCCGAAACGTCGGGCGCAGCGACGCGAACGCGGTATCGGCGACCTCGATCAGTCGATTCACAGCCATGCCTGCACGGGCTTTTTTGAGAGCGGCAGGGTCAAAGCTTCGCAAGCGTGTGCGCAACCGAAAAACAGATAAGGCGTCGCTAAAGACATCGCCGATCACCTGTTCCAGTTGATGGGCTTCATCGACGATCAGCGTGTCGATCTTGCCCAGCAGGCCATCGCCTGTGGCACTGAATTGCCGCAGCCGGATGTGTGTGGCAACCATTGCATGCGTCGTAAAGACCACCCGTGCGCGGCTCGCAGCTGCGCGCAATTCTTGATAGCAGGTCTCGGCCGGAGCCTCCTTGTTCTCCGCCCCGTGGGTGCAAAGTTCGGCCGGGAACAATGGGGCGGCGTGCATGAGGGATTCGCGCAGCCACGGAATGGCACCCAGTGGATTCGATGGGTCCGCAGCACCTTTCAGCAGTCTCCAGGCGTTCACCTGTTCGCGTGTTTCCGCATCCAGGTCGGTGTTCTCAAGCAGCATTTCGAGCACGAGAAAGTCATCAATGAACTGCCCGCGGCCAAGCATGGGCACGGCGTCCATCTCGGTGTCGAGCGCTTTCCAGGTTGCGGCCAGTTGCGACATCACCGACAGGGTCGGCACCGCCACGATGACCCGCTCCCCAAGCCGTGCAGCGGCGGCGGCGGCCACCGCAATCACCCGTGTCTTGCCCAACCCGGTGCTGCCTTCAGCCAGGCCGATGGCGTTGGCTGCAAATGCCGTGGCAATGCCTTGCCACATCTGCTTTTGCAGCGGACTGAGTGGAAGGCCGCTGGGTGCCGCCTGGAGGTACGCCGCACCCGCATCGCTCGGTACATCGATGCGGGATTCAGCCATCGTCATGGCTCGAACCCAAGCGTAAGCCAACCCGGCCAGACTCTCAGGCGTGGTGTCGGATCCGGCAGCCAGCACTTGCTGTCGAAGCTCGGGAGAGATGAATGCGACGGTCTGCGTCATGCCGGCGACCGGCGGCGGCACGGGCGTCAAGCCCTTCGCAAGGGCCGCCTTGATCGCTTCGCGTGCTGCGGTCCCAAGCGAGACCGCACTCGGAAACAGGCGTTGGACACTCGGATCAACCGAAAATCGAATGTTCATCGTGGACACCATTCAAGGGAGTTTTAGTATAGGATGAACGTGTTCACTTTTGTAGGAAAAAAAGCATGAAGTCTCCCAGTCGTTTCGCGTGTGAGGCGTTGGGTCTGAAGCCTGCAGGAACCCCCTGGCGGGGCGAAACAAGCTTGACGTGCACCCTTGAGGGCACCGAGATCGCACCCGGAGACTGGATGGACGGGTGGATTCCCGGTCAGAACTTCACCGATGACACCGACCTTGCGGCGCGCTCGGGTGTGATCTCTGGGTGGGTGTCGGTGTTCATGCGCAAGCCGGTCATGATCAAGACGCAGCGGTGCGTGTTCACCACCGAGGGCTGCTACTCACTGGCGACGGATGCCAGCCGCGCATGGCTGCTGTTGACGCCACCGAAGCCGCCCTGGCTGGCGGTCATTGGGGATTCGACCTTGCAGCATCTGGTATGGCGCACGCCATTGACGCTGGACAACGATCTGATGCGCATTCGGCTCGGCAAGGAGGCGGTGCTCACGATCCGTCGGCCTTTCCTGCTGGAGGCGTTAAATCGCATCCAGGACGAACGCGCACGCAATCCTGAGTTCCGGCATGGATTTGTCTTTCTGGATCGGGAAGCCAAAGACGCAATGCACGGCATTGTACGCCGCGACACTCCTGAAGAATTAAGCAAGTTTTTCAAAACTCTCACGAATGGTGAGATTTGGGCGCTTGCCATCCTGGCGAAAGCCAATACGCCGGTGCCGACCATGCCTGAGTCAGTATCGATTGCAGTCAAATAAAAAGGAATATCACCATGAGTCTGAAGATTTTTGGCGTTCTCCACCTCACGTCCCCGATGCAGGTGATCACCCCAGGCGCTGAAGCCAAGCTTTCGGCGCGCACGGGTCGAGTCGTCTACGGAGACGAAAATCAGGCGTTTCCGCTGACGCAAACCAGCGCGGTGCCGGTGTTAATTGAGGGCGCGCGCAAGTCGTTTCCGGTGATCCCACCAAACACCCTGCGCGGCGGACTGCGGCGGGCCGCGGCCGATTTGATCTTGCACTCTTTCCGGCGCCGCCGGATCACCCTGACTCTGGCCGCATGGCAAGGATTACGGGCCGGTGCAGTCCATGGGCACCCGGATGGTGCGGATCCGTCCGTCAGTGAGTTCGAGGCGGCGATGCAACATCCGTACCTGGGGCTGTTCGGCGGTTCGGCCAAGATGGTGCCGTCTAAGTTGCGCCTGGATACGGGCTGGCCTGTTACGCAGGCATTGGTCGACGCTGGAATCATTCCAGCAGGGTGTGATCGCGGCGTCATCCCAGCGGATCGCCCGCTGCTTGGGTATCAGTGGCAGCGCCGCGTTGATGACGGTCTGAACATGACCAGCCTGGATCAGCTCGCAGCGGTGGTCACTGACCCACTGGACATGATCGACGCATGGCAGACCCTGTTCTCGCGCCCCAGTGCCGAAGACAAGGAAGCAGCGCGCTCCAGCGACGAGGGCAAACTGACGGGCCTGAAAAGCCTGACGGCTGTTGAGTTCGTGATGGCCGGGGTGCCAATGGTCTACAACGCCGAAACCTCTGGAAGTTCGGCAGCACAAGACGGGCTGCTGCTGTTGGCGGTGCGTTCGTTTGTGCGGACACAGCGGATCGGCGCGTCCACGCGGCATGGATTCGGCAGGTTTCTCCCTGAGCTGCGCGTAATGGCCGATGGCTTCTCAGGCGAGTTATTGACTCGGATCGCAGATGACGCCAGCAATGAGTTCGATTTTTCGCCGATGGCGCGTGATGCGTTGGGTGATCGAATCCAAGCAGCGGAACAGGCAATTGAAGCGATGGAAGGACGTTCCATTGAGCAGTTGTTCCAGTCCAGCGAGACCGCGAAAGAAACACTTCGCAAGAAGTGCAAAACGCCGGACTCGCAGGCTGCGTTCAAGACCTTGTTCGGCTGATTGAAGGACAATCCATGTTCAGTCCTTTTCGTGTGAGCTGGACGCTGCGTGCAGCGATTCGGCGACCTGACGATCCCATCCACCTCGATGCGCTGTTGGCGTGGGCGGTGGTCGATGAAGCGCGCGAGGCCGGACACCCTGATCCGATTTCGGAGCAGGAGTCGTTGCCGTTGGCCCGCCATGACAGCCCCGAGGGATGGTGCTGGCAAGCGTCGCAGTTGGACTTCACCCTGACTGCGCCGGCGTATTCCATGTTTCTGACCCGGCCGACGCGCGTACATGAGTACGCCGCCGGGCGCCTGTCTGGCGCGTATGTCAGTGGCATGGACAAGATCACACTGGGGACTGGCAGGCATAAGGCGTTCCTATTCAATCACCGGATGCAGCAAGCCTCTACAGCGGTGGCCTACGGGGTTGGAGATGTCGAGCGGGTGCGCGAGCTGTTGGTCCGCGTCACCTCGATTGGCAAGCTCCAGCGATTCAATGCCGGGGCAATCACGCAGGTGAGCGTCGTGGAGGATCCGACCGCGCACCAGCGATGGCAGCGCCGCATCATGCCGAGCATGACTGCCGGCTATGCCCAGGTCGTTGCGTGTGTGCGTCCCCCGTACTGGAAGCGCGGCCAGCGCCAAGTGGCCTACGCCCCCATGGACATCCCGAAGCGGATCCTGGAGCACTCTGATGACCTTTGAATCCTCCCATCCACGGCCTGATGCAGGTGATCAGTGGACGGTTGTTCCCGCGGCGTTGCGGCCGAACTGTTATCGGCAGATTCAAGTGCGGTTGCCCGAAAGCGCAAAAGCATTGCCTTTGTTCAAAACAACGGTGATTGCCAGGGACACGATTGCGTGGCTGGCAGGAGACCGGCCCGTGACAGATCGCCGCTACATGCCGCCTGAGTTTTTCAACTATGGACGGGTGGGCGAGCAGCGCCGGGCAAAAGAAGGCTTGAGTCCATTTCGGTTCTATGGCTACGGCCAGACCATCGGACTGACTGCTGTTGGACCTGCTGCGGTGGAGCTTCTGACCGATTATGGTCACCGCCTGACCAGGTTGATTGGCGAGTATCTACAGGTGCCCTGTCAGGAGAAGGTGCGAAGTGGATTCGTATCAATTCAGTCTACAGAAGCATTGCATTCCTACACGATTTCCACACTGGGAATTATGAGGGGCCATGTGCCGGCAGAACATCCATGGAACAAAGTAGAAGATCCAATGGCGATGCCGGATCTTGTTGACGCAATCGAAAAAAAGATTGTGGCCGGGCTGTATCGACAAGCCGCGCTCCTGAAGCTGACTTTGAACGAGGAGCCGTTGGTGCGGATCATGTCAATCCAACGCATGCTGACCATCACAGGGCCGTTTCATTCTCTGGCCGCTGGCCATGTCAGCTTTGCAAGTGATCTGAAATTATCCGGTCCCTGGCACGTAGGTCACGGCTGCGCCAAAGGGCTTGGAGAAATTAGAATGGCGAGGTGAGCAAAAGGATCTAACGCATGAACCTTCAGGCGTTTTGAAAGTGTCCCGATCTGCCGTTGTGAGGCGAGCATTCCGGTAATTCGTCAAAAAGACGCCTGCACTTTAAGCGTGTTGAAAATGACAATTGGATCCCAGTGCGCTGCCACAGTGGCAGCGGTGAAAATAGACGCCTGTCGGCGTGTTGAAAGACTTCTCCGGCTTTGCTTCCATGGCAGATTTTGGAAAATCAACGCCTATGCTTCGGGCGTGTTGAAAGTTGAGGCGGCCTGCCAGTGACCCATAGTTAAAGTGGTGAATTAGACGTCTGTGTGCTGCAGGCGTGTTGAAAGTCCGCCTATTCGCGCATTGCCGCGGACACTTGGATTCGTTGAGATGGACGCCTGTGCTGCAGGCGTGTTGAAAGTTGGTCACTGGGCATGGAGTCTTGGTCCCCACCTGGTCGAAATAGACGCCTTTGCTGCAGGCGTGTTGAAAGCCAATCCATACGGGTATCAGAAAATCGATAAAATGGTGAAATAGACGCCTTTGCTGCAGGCGTGTTGAAAGGACGGTGAATCGGACGGTCAGCGTGCCGTGCACTCGTGAAATAGACGCCTTTGCTGCAGGCGTGTTGAAAGGAAGTGCTTGACGGACCCTGCGCCCGCCGCAAGGTGGTGAAATAGACGCCTTTGCTGCAGGCGTGTTGAAAGATAACGGCGTCTAGCGGCTCGGTTCCGAGTGTCTCGTAGAAATAGACGCCTTTGCTGCAGACGTGTTGAAAGCCGAGTTCTGCCTCCAGCACTTCCTTGCCGGCGACGGTGAAATAGACGCCTTTGCTGCAGGCGTGTTGAAAGTAGACCGCCCATTTGCCGACAGCACCGACCAAGTCGGTTGAAATAGACGCCTTTGCTGCAGGCGTGTTGAAAGGGTGGCGGCACGGCGATCAGCCTGCTTGGGTGCGTGGTTGAAATAGACGCCTTTGCTGCAGGCGTGTTGAAAGTGCAAGCGGCAGGGAGAATAGAACCATGGCAGCTATCTGGAAGTTGAAATAGACGCCTTTGCTGCAGGCGTGTTGAAAGAGTCTCAGGTCCAAGCGTTGCAAGCCCAGCTTGAAGGTTGAAATAGACGCCTTTGCTGCAGGCGTGTTGCTGCAGGCGTGTTGAAAGGTTGGCTTCGGTGAGTAGCCAGGATCGGATAGTGGGGTTGAAATAGACGCCTTTGCTGCAGGCGTGTTGAAAGCTAGACCCCTTCCTAGACCCGAAACCTCTATTCTTGTTGAAATAGACGCCTTTGCTGCAGGCGTGTTGAAAGGCTGATTTGGCAATCATTCGCGGCCACCTGCTGCACGTTGAAATAGACGCCTTTGCTGCAGGCGTGTTGAAATTACACCATACTGGGCAA
>Ga0163154_10007437_pt1 | contig 13048 bp, 12 predicted proteins | sample OliLakLV19MP9P1_FD_148649 | JGI IMG/M metagenome (GOLD analysis project Ga0163154, IMG submission 148649) | Freshwater microbial mat bacterial communities from Lake Vanda, McMurdo Dry Valleys, Antarctica - Oligotrophic Lake LV.19.MP9.P1 | ecosystem: Environmental > Aquatic > Freshwater > Lake >... | reverse complement strand
ACCCGCCCCGGACAGCATCGCTAATGCCGCGACGCTCAAGCCGACGGGACCGGAACCCTGAACCAAAACCCTATCACCAAGTTGAATTCGAGCGAGAGTCACAGCATGAACGGCAGTCGGCAAACCGCAGCCTCCGCCGATCCACGCATCGGTAGAAACACCATCAGCGAGTTTGATCGGCTTGGTTCCGGGACGCAGGTAAATATATTCCGACCAGCCGCCCGCCAAGCCGATTCCCTCTTCCGCGCCGAGCGTGATACCATAGACTTTGCGCTCCGGGCAGCGCGTCGAGGCTTTGGCAACGGTGCAATACCAGCACGTCCCGCAGGTTCCGATCACATCGAGAAACGTGACAACGTCGCCTTTTTGGACAGTTTGCCCGTCGGCATATTTCACCGAGCTGTCGCACTCTTGCACTTGCCCGATGCTGACATGACCGGGAATGAGAGGATATGGCACGCCCGCGAGCTTCCCATGCCACAGATGAACGTCGGTTCCGCACACTTCGGAGGCGAGCGTTTTCAACAGAATCGAACCGGCTTCGAGTTCGGGCAGTTGGTATTCGCGTATCTCTATTGGCTTGTGCGGGGCGGGGATAACGGCGGCTTTGACTTGCATTCAGGGTTTGCTCCGGGTGTGTTCTGCGAGGAGAACGACAATTTTGTCTTGAATAGCGCGGGCGGCGGACGACGGCGCGAGTTGGTTGTTCATCAGGATTGAAAAGGCAAACTGTTCGCCGTCCTTCGCTGTGACATAGCCGCTGAGAGAACAGACCTGCATCATGGTTCCGGTTTTGGCGCGGCAGTTGTTGGCGGCGGCAGTATTCTTGAGGCGATTTTTGAGAGTTCCGTCAATGCCCGCAATGGGCAGCGAGTCGTAGAAAACGGCGAAATCGGGGCGTGTTTTCATATAGGCGAGCAGCGTGACGAGATTGCGCGGCGACACATAATTGACCCGCGACAAGCCGGAGCCGTCTGCCATGCGAATGCGCGTCGTCTCCAATCCAATCATCTTGAACCATTCGAGCGCAACCGTCGAACCTGTGCCGTCGGCGTTTGCGGTTCCCTTGCCTTTGACCTTCGCACCCACCGTTTTTAGCAAACACTCCGCAACCAGATTATCACTCGGCTTATTGAGTCGCTTGAGATACCAAGAGAGCGACGCAGATTTGTGTTCCGCGACAAGAACGGCGTTTTTTGGAAAGACAGGTGGCTGATAATAAAAACTTCCCAATAGATCACTCCTATCATCTAAAAAATCTGCGGAGAAAAGAGTCATTGTAAAAAACTCAGGATTTTCGACGGTAACGCCTATCGGCAGATTGTCAGAAGGTTTGATGCCAATGGGAATACTCCCTTTGACAGTGAGATAATTATGACCTCGTTCTCTTTCAAAAGAGAGTGTTTTCTTGCTTCCAGATTTGGCTGTCATCACTATACAATGTGCGCCGAATGCAATATGCTGAGGTCCAATAATCAGGGAGGCGTAACTGCCAGCCTTCTTGCTTGGCACCACTTGAACATAAATCATATTTTGATTGACATTCAACGCGCTGACTTGTGCGGAATAATAAAAAGTCTCGTCATCCCACGACCAGCCTTCTCCCAATTCTTGAGTATCGAAGAGGGAGGCGTCATACTCAAAATTGCCTCCTACTTTGCGTATTCCTGCATTCTTGACCTTTCGCACGAGGGCTTTGAGGTCGTTGGGAGAGAGGAGCGGATCGCCGGAACCCTGTAAGATGAGATCGCCATGCAGGACGCCTTTGGAGTCCACTTTGCCGGTGCGATAGACGCGGGTTCGATACACAAAGTCTTTGCCTAATTTCTCCAGCGCAACGGCTGCCGTGAGCAGTTTGTTGTTCGAGGCGGGCAGAAAAGTTTTGTCGGCGTTGAGTTCGTAGAGCGTTTCACCCGTTTGGAGCGACTGAATCACCACTCCCTGAAACCCCGATGCTATCGCCTTGTCATCAAGAATCGTATTGACTGCCGCGACGAGTTCGGGATCACTGCCCATGCCACTGGTTTGGGCGTACAGAGGCAACGCACAAATCAACAAGGCAAGTGTTGTGAAAAGGCAGATTGCGGTGGAATGAATTCCCCGCGCACGAAAACGCGATGTCCTCCTGCGAGGACAGCCCCAATTTGTGAGATTGTCCGCGAAGGCGGACGTTGCGTCCTCCACAGCGGGGAATTCATTCCACTGCAAAAACAAAAGCGATGTCATCATGCCGCCCTATTCGACACGCCCGCCCGTTTCCCCTGCTTGACAACCGCCCGCTTCTCTGCTACGATCAAGCCATTCCAAAATCTCGATTTGAGAGGACAAACGCTTGTCGGCACAATCTGCAACCATCGAAACATCTCCCAAGAGCAGCATACTACAAAGCCAGTTTCTGAAGGACATTCTGGCTCCGTTGACCTTTTTGTTTGTGCTATGCGTGGTGCTGTGGCGCATCACACCCGCGTTTGCAACAATCACCAATTTACAGGATATTGCGCGGCAGACGGCGGTTGTCGCGATATTGGCGGTGGGGCAAACCGTCGTGATTATCTCCGGCAACATTGACTTGTCCGTCGGGTTCAATGTAGCGTTTGCGGGGTGCGTGGCGGGTTGGGCGATGCGCGATCATCAGGCGGGAATGGCGATGGCGATCACGCTGTCGTGCTTGGCGGGAACTGCTATCGGGGTAGCAAACGGAGTCATTACGGCGTTTGGGCGTATTCCGTCGTTCATCGTGACGCTCGGCATGATGATGCTGTGTCGCGGATTGGCGTTGACGATTTCGGGTGGGCAGAATATCTCCGGTCAGGCAAAAGGCTTCGATCAGATCGGTGCCGGGGCGTTGTTCGAGAGCAAGGCGACGGCGGGCATTCCGTATGCCTTTTTGATCATGATGGGCGCGGCAATTGTGGCGATTGTGCTGTTGGCGCGGACTCGGTGGGGGCGTTCGGTGTATGCAATGGGCGGCAATGCGGATGCCTCGCGCTTGTCAGGTTTGAACCTGCAAAAACTCACGATCACGATCATGGCGTTTTCGGGCTTGATGGCGGGATTGGCGGCGGTCATTTCGATCTCACAGGCAGGAGTAGCACAGCCCAATGCCGGACCTCAATTAGAACTCGGCTCGGTGGCGGCGGCGGTTATCGGCGGAACCAGTCTGTTTGGCGGGATTGGCGGCATCCCCGGAACCATTCTTGGCGCGTTCCTGATGGCGGTGATCCAGAACGGCTGCAACCTCAACAACGTCGAAGCCGGAAAGCAATATATGATTGTCGGCTCCGTGATTATCGCCGCCGTTCTCTATGACCGCATGAGACGCAAAACGGTGCGATAGGTGACGATGGAGATTTCTCATGCCTCAAGTTTTCGTTCTCTGTGAGGAGATCAAGACAGAAGATGCCGAAAGGCTTATTGATATGCTTCATGCTTCCTGTCACGAAGTCAAAAGATTTTCTTGGAAACAATATCCTGTAGCTGACTCATTGAGACATTCGCTGTTCAGTCTTCTCGAAAAATCAGTGATCGGCTTCGTCATTATCTCCGATAGTCTCTTTGTCAATGGGTGGGTATTGCGTGAAATTGTTACGCAGAATGGTTTGGAAGAGAGAGCGTGTTTATGCCCTGTTTTCGCCGAAGGTGTTGAACCACCGGCTTGGTTGATCGAGAAAAATGAACATTGGTTGCGGATAAGTGACTGCACATCTGCTACTTTGGAGGCGGCACTCCATCGCGCAGAGCAGGGATCAAATGCGCCGCACTAAAGTACGGGGCTACCAAAAACACCTGTCCTGCGGACAGAAATCCCAAACAATACGGTAATGGTGATAATCGGGGATCGGCGTCCGAATGGACGCTTGGCGAAACGCCCTATAGCCGCCGAATTCATTCGGTGGACTTCTATAGGGCGACACACGCCTTACCGCTTTCAGTAGATCGGCAGTTTGTATGGCTTACGGTATTCGCGCCGATACGACTGCGTGTTTTTGCCCGCTTTGCCTGCTATATCCATCTTCGATTTGTCCCACTTGACCGTTTCACCGGCAAGGAGCGCGGCGTTCGCGAGATGGCATACTATCGTGCTTTGCGCCATCGAAGCGATATTGCTTCGCGGCTGTGTGCGGTCTTTGACGCAATCAATAAAGTTCTGCCAGTGATCGGTTGGAACGGCAATGTCTTCTTTGGGCAACTCCTTGCCATCCTGACTTCGCACTTTCCAGCCGCCGCGCCATACTGTCAGAACCCGCCCATCTTCCGAGACGAACTCCGTGCCATGATCCGGACGATTGACGTAGTCGCGCCCCGTCTCCCAATGAAAGACAAAATCGGGGTTGGTAAATTTCATAATGGCGATATGGGTATCGGGAGCCGTGCGATCATCATCGGGCCACGCCAATTTGCCGCCATACGCCGAAACCTCCGTGGGCATGACAATATCGGTGTCCTTACTCATCGCCAGCAGTCCAATATCCATCATGTGAACGCCCCAATCACCCGTCATTCCACTGCCATAATTCAGGAACCAACGCCAGTTGCCATGTGTGTATTCGGGGATATACGGAACTTCGGCGGCGGGACCCAGCCACATATTGTAATCGAGGGTGGCAGGAACGGGAGTGTCCGCCGTTTTCTTGCCCATGCGTGCCATGTCGGTTTTCCACGCCCGTACCAGAACGACGCGCCCCAATTTGCCGCTGCGAATATAGTCCACCGCACTGTAGAATTCTTTTGTGCTGCGCTGCCATGTGCCGACCTGAACAATTCGGTTGTATCGCTTCGTCGCGTTTGCCATCGAGCGGGCTTCGACAATGTTATGAGAAATCGGCTTCTCGCAGTAGGAATCTTTGCCCGCTTCGACAGTATGAATAAGATTCAGGGCGTGCCAGTGGTCGGGCGTTCCGACGATAACAGCGTTCACGTCCTTGTTTTCGAGCATCTTGCGATAATCTTTGTAGATTTCGGGCTTCTTTTCGTATTTGCGGAGAACCGCTTGAACGTCGCCGCCCATGCGCTTCTCGTCCACATCACAGAGCGCGGCGACTTCTATTTCATCTTTATCCATCAGATTTCGCATATTGGCACTGCCCATGCCGCCGCAGCCGATCAAGCCCAGCACGATTTTGCTGTTTTTGTCGCTGCGGCGCGGCTTGGAAGTCGGCTCGGCATGAACGGGAAGCACATTGAGCGTCGTAGCGGCGATGCCGACACCGGCGGCTTGAATAAGCTGACGGCGCGAAACGCCGGTTTCAGATTGGGACATGATTGTTTCCCTTCCTTCGGTCACAGAATACGGTCAGGGATATATTGGATTTTGCGCGGGCGTTTTCCTGCCTGAAATCATCACCGCGCCCCCTTGCCCTTGTCCGCGAACCTTTTCCTTTTTGTTCTTCTCTTCTTTAGCCGCCCGTTCTCAGAAGGCAACAACAGAGCGAACAGACCGGCGTTGGTTCCGATGGGAATCGAAACGAGCCATTGACAAAAGAGAGAACAGATACGGTAAACTGGTGCAGACATCGGGAGCAGACCTTTTGACGAGTTTTATTTTGGTGACTTGCCTCTACCCAACAAGTTGCTCTCAGGTCACAAACTGGAATTATATCAACAGGATTTTGCCGGAAACCAAAGTAATAGTCCAAACAGAAGAATTTATTCTGCTTGGCTTTTAATGACCTCTTGCAAGAGTCGGGTACAAGAACGTACCCGACTCAAAAACAGCCGTCCTACGGACGAAATTCCCCTGCCCTTCGAGTGCGAAGCACGGCACGGCGGAACGAGACCTGCACGAGAAATTTATTCTGCTGGACTCTTGCAAGAGGTCTAATGACCCAAACACCCGCCAACTTAACAACCCACTTCGGCGATATGGAGGCGCAGACCCGATTCTTCGAGGGCGAGGCGATCTTCGGCGAGAATGCCGGAATCGGTAATGAGCAGATTGACAGCGGTCAAAGGTGCAACGCACGCGAAAGCAATCTGCCCGATTTTGCTGCTGTCGGCAACGGCGAGAGATTGGCGCGACTGCGTAATCATTTTATTTTTGAGCTGCGCTGCATCGAAGTCGGTGACAGAAAAGCCCGCTGTTGGATGTACGCCGCTCATGCCGATAAAAGCACGGTCACAATGAATCGGATCGAGGAAATGAGCGGCAAGCGGTCCCAAAGTTGCACGGCGGCGCGGCTGCAAACTGCCGCCGATCAGTACAACTTCAATGCCGTCGTTTTCGGTGAGAGTTTGGGCAATGGCGAGCGAATTGGTGATGACTGTCAAGCGGTTGAATTCGCGTAGCAGTGTGGCAATTTCATGGCAGGTGGTTCCAGCGTCGAGGAGGATCGTTTCGTCCTCATGCACAAACGAGACGGCGGCAAGTGCGATTGCTCGCTTTTCCTCATGACGCAAGACGGCACGCTCGGCAAATGGCGGCTCATACAGCGTATTCCCGATGGCAATGGCTCCGCCGTGGGTACGCCGGAGCAAACCTCGCTGTTCGAGGCGCGTCAGATCGGTGCGGATTGTCGGCGGCGATACCTTGAATTTGCGGCGCAACTCCTCGACGGTCACTTTGCCCCGATGCCGCAGTCCTTCGAGGATGGCTTGCTGACGCTCTTCGGCAAAAAGCGAGGCTTGCTTGCTGCTTTCGGCACGAGAATTGCTTTTGCGGTTGGGGGGGAGAATCGATTTGCTCATAGTTTGGCGATATAATAGTGTGTAGTATCAACTTCTGTCAAGGTGGAACTTGAAATGAAACGAATGACTTTGTTTTTGCTCTGCGGTTTTTTGCTCTGTGCGGGTGGCGTTTCGGCGCAAAACATCAACCGCGTGCTTCTCGTAATCAACGATAACAGCCCGAATTCTATCGAAGTCGGCAACTATTACGCGCTCAAACGCGGCGTTCCGACAACTAATATCTGTCATATCTTTACACAGAACAGCGCAACGACGGTTCGCTCTTCGGAACGGATCGATTGGCCAACATTTGTCAGCCAAATTCGTAATCCGATTCTCAATCATATCGCTGCCAACAATCTCACCATTGAATATATTGTACTCACTCGCGGCATTCCGCCCGTTGTGGAGGGAGGAGCGGGCAATCCGACGAATGTAGTCAGTGGTCAGGGCATCGCTTCCACCGACAGCCTGCTTGCTGTCAGCCGCGACTATCCCGCAGAAAACGACCTGAATTTCACCAACGAAGACGAAACGATTATCTATACAAGAACATGGGTCAATCGCTTCTGGAATTCCCCGACGCCGTTCAGTCGTGCGACCAACAGCGGCTATATCGTCACGCGCCTTGAAGGCTGGACGCCGGAAGAGATCAAAGCGATGATTGATCGGAGCGTGGAAGCCGCCTATCTCGTCGGGACGTGGGTTTTCGACCTTTCACCCGAATACGGCTTCTATCTCAGTCGCGCGCATCCCTGGAGTATTCTCGATGAAGACTACGTGGGATTGCGCTATTTGGATTTCAACTACGATATTTATCAATCTGCCAACGAAACCCTTGCGGCGCGAATTCCGGGCGTTTTGCGTGTAGATGGTGACGTTGTGCCATCGTCAGCGAATGGAACCTTTGCGAATAACATTGGAAATATCGCGGGGTACATCGGGTGGGGCAGCAATGATGCGGCGCGTGACGAATTCGGTGCTTATCTTTCCACTCGTGCCAGGTGGAATACTCTGGGATTTCTGCCGGGTTCCATCGGCGATATTGCCTACTCCTCTAGCGGATATACCTTCAATAATCGCAACGCACTGAATCGTACACTCATAGCTGACTTGGTGGCACAGGGAATTTCCGGCGCACGCGGCAATATCGCCGAACCCTATCTCGACGGCATTTCGTCGCCGACGGTTCTCTTTCGGCACTATCTCAACGGGTTCAATTTGGGGGAGGCGTTTTATTCGGCAGGGCGTTTTATCGGCTGGCGCGAAGTGGTCATCGGTGATCCGCTGACCAAGGTTAAAGTGCCGCGTCTGATTCCGCTGACCGAGCAGGTCTCAAGCGGCAAGCAGACAACTCCTATCGGAATCTCTCAGTAAAAACAGCGTGGAAGTCAACATCACTCCAATTCGTATCAGCATTGAGCGCGAGGAGCGTACACGCCGCAAGCGGCACGCGGCGCAGTTCTCGGTGTTTTCCAATGCCATCTTGGTTGTGTTGAAATTGGGCGTGGGATTTGGGACAGGCTCTGTCGGCGTGCTTTCGGAAGCGTTTCACTCTGCCACTGACCTCATGGCATCGGGAATCGCCCTTGTTTCCGTTAAGTACGCCGACATTCCCGCCGATGAACAACACCCCTACGGACACGGCAAAGTTGAAAGTCTGTCCGGTTTAATCGAAGCGATTCTGATTTTTTTTGCTGCCGTCTATATCATCTATGAGGCGATTCGCAAACTCGCTCACGGCAAAGTCGAAGCGTTTCCTGTTGGCGCGGGTTTGGCAGTGATGACTGCCTCGATTGTTGTCAATATTCTGGTTTCGCGCTATTTGTTTCGCGTCGCAGAAGAGACCGATTCGCTTGCCCTTCATGCCGACGCCGAACATCTCCGCTCCGACATCTATACCTCGCTCGGCGTTCTTCTCGGCTTGACATTGGTTCATTTCACCAAGATGCCCGCGCTCGATCCCGTTGTTGCCCTGCTGATCGCCCTGTTCATTATGCGAACCGCATTCAGACTCTCGCGCGATGCTTATCATCTGCTCCTCGATACGCGCCTGCCCCCCGAAGAGGAACACAAAATTCTCGATGTTTTGGACTCGGAACCGCTCGTTCTTGGTTATCACAAACTCCGCACTCGCAAATCCGGCTCGGATCGCCACGCCGATATTCATGTTCAAGTAGACGACAATTTCACGCTTGTCGAAGCGCATGACCTTACCGAAGAATTGGAAGACCAAATCCGCGCTGTTTTGCCCGCCATCTATATCAATATCCACATCGAGCCGTATCTTGCCGAATTGCAGCATCAACGCGAAAAGCATGGTGGAGAGGAACAATGGGACAGCGGGACAGCGAGACGGCGAGAGCAGCAACAATAGACCTCTTGCAAGGGTCGGGTACAAGAACGTACCCGACTCAAAAACAGGCGTCCTACGGACGAAATTCCCCTGCCCTTCGAGTGAGAAGCACGGCACGGCGGAACGAGACCTGCACGCAGACATTTATTCTGCTGGACTCTTGCAAGAGGTCTAATAGTCAGTTAGGGACTTACGAAGAAATCATGGTGAACACGCAGCAGATAGAGGCATTCGCTCCCTACCTTCGCGGCGATTGATTTCGTGTATGTTCTCTACAGTTCTACGGCTTTTTATTCTCATCTCTTCCTCGCGTTGAGTTTGGTAATCAGGCGTGCGCCGCGTTCATAGGTGAGGTATGCCCAAGCCCACTGTGCCAGCACGAAGAAGCGGTTACGGAAACCGACAAGAAAATAGATGTGAATGCCGAGCCAGAGAAGCCACGCCGGGAAGCCGCTGATCCCGAATTTGCCGAAATCGGCGATGGCGAACCTACGTCCGATGGTGGCAAGATTGCCCTTGTCCTTGTAACGGAACGGAGCCGGACGCTCGCGGTGCAGGACGTAACTGCGGATCACATTGGCGACATAGTTACCCTGCTGCATGGCGGCAGGAGCGACGCCCGGAAGCGGCTTGCCATCTTGAGTCAGGGTGGCAGTATCGCCGATGACGAAAATTTCGGGGTGATTCGGGATACTGAGGTCGGGCAGGACTTGGACGCGGCGGTTTTTATCAGTGGGGACATCGAACCATTGCCCGGCAGGAGAGGCGAGAACGCCCGCCGCCCAGATCACGGTACGACAGCCGATCCGCTCAAAAGCGACGGTGACGCTCATATCGTCTATGTCCTGAACAGCGCTGTCAGTGCGGACTTCAACGCCCATTTCTTCGAGGGCGTGATGGGCGCGTTTGGCGAGATATTCGGGAAAGCCGCTGAGAATGCGGGGACCGGCTTCAAGCAGCAGGATTTTGGTGCGGCGCGGGTCAATATGCCGGAAATCACTGGCAAGGGCGCGTTTGGCGAGTTCGGCAATTGCACCGGCAAGTTCTGCGCCAGTCGGTCCGCCGCCGACAATTACGAACGTAAGCAGTTCCTGCCGGACGCGCTCGTCCTCTGCCGTTTCTGCCTCCTCGAACGCCGACAAAACCCGTTCCCGAATCCGTGTCGCATCGGTCAGAGTTTTCAGTCCGGGAGCGTTTTCGCTCCACTGCTCTTTGCCGAAATAGCTATGGCGTGCGCCCGTTGCCATAATGAGATAGTCGTAGGGAATGGGCTGGTGGTCGGCGACTTGAACGGTTTTGGCAACAGTGTCGATTCCGGTCACTTCCGCCATCAACACTTTGGTATTTTTTTGCTTGCGGACGATATGACGAATCGGCGCGGCGATGTCGGCAGGTGAGAGTCCGGCGGTGGCGACTTGATAGAGCAGAGGCTGAAATAGGTGATGATTCGTTTTATCAATCATCGTAATGCGGACGGGCATTCCGTTCAATGCCCGCGCCGCTGTGATCCCGCCAAAGCCGCCGCCGACAATGACGACGTGCGGCAGGGAGGCGTTTTGATCTTGAGTGGATGCCATCGTGGGGGAAATACTCCTTATGAATTCCTAACTCACCTCTCGCACCAGAGGTTTTAAACCCCCGTCTGGAAAAAACAAGCGTCTTTCAGACGCACCAACTCGAATTGACTCCCCTCTCCTCCGAACTTGTTCGGGTATCAGGAGAAGGGTTGGGGTAAAGACGCTTGTACTTTCTTGTCGGGTACTTTCAGTACCCGCTGCGAGAGGTGAGTTCCTAACAAACTGTCTGCATTCTGAGTACGAATCACGGCACGATAGAATGCCCTGTCTGAGAAATTTCTTGTTGCTGTCCAAATCTCGTTGCTCTTGCTTACAGCGACAGTAACGAGATTTGGACAGCAACAAGGAATTTCGCTGGAGATTGCACAAAACGCTTCTCCCTCTTCTTTGTTCGGAGGAGAGGAGGCAGGGGAGTGAGGTCGCTATCCCATTACCGTCATTGTCGAGTAAACGGCGGTAAAGACTTCTTTGGGTGTCGTGAATCCACCGGCGATCTTCTGGTAGCCGTCTTCGAGCATGGTTCGCATAGACTGCTTGAGACGCAGATGCTCGGTGAGTTCGCCGATAGAGGCGTGCTTGACGATCATTTCGCGCAGTTCCGGTGTGCTGACCGCGATCTCGAACAAGCCCATGCGTCCCTTGAAGCCTGTATTGCGGCACTCCTGACAGCCGGTTCCCTTATAAAACGTATGATTGGCGACGGCGCGGGGGTCGATTCCGATCTCCAAGAGTTCGTCGTCGGGGAATTTGTGCGGGGCTTTGCAGCGCGTACAGATGGTGCGGATAAGTCTTTGCGCCATGACGCATTGCAGGGTCGAGGCGATCAGATAGGGTTCGCCGCCCATATCCATCATGCGCGAAATCGTTTCAACGGCGTTGTTGGTATGGAGCGTGGACAAGACAAGGTGACCTGTCAGACTCGCTTGAATGCCGATGCCGAGCGATTCGGGGTCGCGCATCTCTCCGACGAGCATGACATCGGGGTCTTGGCGCAAAAACGAACGCATGACGCGGGGAAAACTCAGGCGTTCGGTGACCTGTACCTGCGTGATATGATCCTCGAATTCGTATTCGATGGGGTCTTCGACGGTGACGATGTTGCGCTTTTCTCTGTCCAATTTATGGAGCGACGCATAGAGCGTGGAGGTTTTGCCGCTGCCCGTCGGTCCCGTCACTAGCACCAAGCCATACGACGATTGGATCGAGTTGATCCACTTTTGCGAGACTTCGGGCGGCATTCCGAGTTTGTCGAGGTCGACTTTCGCGCCCATCGGATCGAGAATTCTCATCACGAACTTTTCGCCGTTGAGCATCGGCAGACACGAGACGCGGGCGGACAGGCGACGCACGCCATAGATCATATCGAGGCGTCCGTCCTGCGGTTCGCGGCGTTCGTCGATCTGCATTCCGCAAGCGAGTTTGAGGCGGGCGAAGATATTGGGCATCAGGTCGGAATTGAGCTGCCCGACATCGTGCATGACGCCGTCAATGCGGAATCGAACCAGAAGGCGGTTGCGTTCGGGCTGAAGGTGAATATCGGACGCGCCCAAATCGAGGGCTTGGCGCAGAACATAATCGGTCTCGGAAACGGCTTGGGTGAGTTCGCCGCCGAGTTCGCGGACAACGCCGTCTTCACGCATAATCAGGCGGAATTGCGCTCCGCTTCGTGGTGCTACTTGAGTCATTTGTGGGAATTTCCTCTTATGTCGAACTGATAAATGAATTATAGCATAGACGAATGGGAGAGTGGTAGCACGACACTAAACGGTGAAACCTTTCTCTTGTGCTTTGGGTTTCCTGCCCCGTCGCTTTCAAGCCGCCCTGCGGGTCGTAGAGGGGAACGTACTCGCCGGCAAGCGAGGTGAAGAGGTTGCTGTTGCTATCGTAGTTGTACTCGATGTCGCTGTAGCCGCCGCCCGTGTAGTCCTCCTTTTTCAGTTGGTCGGCGTTGTCATAGGTGTAGTCTACGGTGTTGCCGCTCGTATCTGTTCGCTTGGTGACATTGCTCGCGCCGTCATAGACATATTGGAAACGGTCAATCGTTGTGCCACCACTCTTCTTGTGGAAGATGTCGGTGGGACGATTGGCGTTGTCGTAGACATAATCGGTGTACGAACCCGTACTGAATGTCTGCTTGGTCATCCTGTCGGCGATGTCCAAGTTATAATGCTACCAAAGATAAAATCACACTCTCTGTTTTTCCAGTCTCTTTTCTTTTCAGCGTCATCTTGATTGTTTTCTGGTCGCCCTCAAACTGCTCCAACATTCTTTCAATGGGAGAGTTGATATCGTTTACGGCAACGATTTGATCCCCCGCCTTGACGCCCAATCGTTCAGCAACACTGCCTTTCTTGGCTAAGAACACCTCTAAATCTCCTTTTTTGCTCAACTCCACTTGCAAACCAAATCGGCTTGGGGCGGCAAAGAGTGTCAAGGGTTATCGCTTGTAGGT
>Ga0163154_10007436_pt1 | contig 13050 bp, 12 predicted proteins | sample OliLakLV19MP9P1_FD_148649 | JGI IMG/M metagenome (GOLD analysis project Ga0163154, IMG submission 148649) | Freshwater microbial mat bacterial communities from Lake Vanda, McMurdo Dry Valleys, Antarctica - Oligotrophic Lake LV.19.MP9.P1 | ecosystem: Environmental > Aquatic > Freshwater > Lake >... | reverse complement strand
ATTCCCCATCCGTCTGATCCGCGATCCAACCTCCGTCTCCGTGTCCTCTGTGCCTCTGTGGTCAACATTCCGTCGTTCGCCCCTGCCCCACGCTCCACGCCCCACTCTCCTTTCCCTCCTGTAAATTGCCGAATCGGATCGATCCTTTTCACAGGAGTTAACGGAGGAAACTGAGGACGGAGGGGGCTGAGTTCCGATCCTCGATCTGTTGTATCCACAGAGACACAGAGGACACAGAGAAAGGCTCCGGACCATAAATCAGGTTGGGTTGCATCGATCACCATCCCGCGCCCCCGATCGACTCTGCTCGGTGACCTCTGCGTCTCTGTGGTTAAAACCCGGCTCGGGCTCGATCGCCGCTCCTGCGTGAACCCGATTTCTCTCCGTCCTCAGCGCTCTCGGTGACCTCCTGTTCAAACGATTCGATCCCGTCGGAATTTGACAGGAGTTCGCAGAGAACACAGAGGTCTAGGCCCCGGGGGGGTTGGCTGCGCCTGATCGCGGCGACCTACTTGGGAAAGTAAATCTTTGTCGCTTTTGGGCTTGAGGTTATTCCCCTAGGCGAATGAGGATAAATACGCAGTCGGTCCTCCAGGTCCATTCCTCAGCTTCAACTTTCCACGACGATGTTTGTTTCACGTGCTTCTGCTATCCTCAGACATCTTGAGCTCGACTGGAATCAGGCTGAGCCCACTTGGCGGTAAACGAGCTTGAGGTTCGTAGTCGGGAAACAGGTTTCGGTGGCGGTCAGTTCGTCACATAATTTTGAGGTGGCTGCATCCTGAAGCGGGCTGCCCAGACGGTGCAGTTCAACGGTGAGGATATTGCGTTCATAATCGGGACGCAGATTGGCCGGGGTGACAAACAGGCGGCGCATGAGCGCGCGTTTATCATCGCCCCTTTGCAGGTGCTCGCCGAGTTCTCCGGCCAGCGCGCTTTCGGCCCGGTAGGCGATCATCTTTATCGTATCAATAAAGTGCTTACTTTCCGGGCACAGCTGGCGATAGCGCCCGGCTTCGGGCAGCTCCTTGAGCTGGACCTTGCGCGGGATGAGCCTGCGTTTTTCCTTCACCTGGGCGAGTGCCGCGGTCTGGGCGGTGATCTGTTCGCGCAATTGCCCGCCTCGCTCTTCGAAGGCTTTGAGCTGTGCGGTGCTTGGTTCGGGGGGCAGGGTGTGACCGGCGAACTGGGCTTGCACCCGCACGAGCCGGCCACGCTCGCGACGAACCTCTTGATCGGCTTTGCGATGAGCAGGGTTGGCGACAACCGTAGTTTCAGGAAGGGGCAGCGTGCCGTGCTCAATAACACAATCCAGACCAAAGTGTTCACGCATGTATTTGAGGAAAATTTCCTGGGTCCACCGGGCGGGCATCCACGCCGCGGCCTGGCGAAGATCCAAGTGCAGGTTTGTGCTTAGAATCGAGACCTGATGACCGTCGGCGTTGCGCGAGCGCACTTCGGTGACCCACATGCCATTGCTCAATTGAGTTCCGCGTTCGCCCAGATCCCGCTGCACGATCTCGCCGGTATGCAAACGCACATTGTGCTGGGCAAACTCCTCGGCAGACCAGCCGTCCCCGGGGTGCTTGTGACAGGTCAAAACGCCGATGTGCTGCGCCTTTAGTTCTGCAAAAAGCTTCGGCGAGTACGCCTCCCGGTCCACGATGATCGTGAAACGGATGGCCTGCGGATCGTCCTTCTTGGCCTCTTCGAGTGCGGGCGCGTCGGCCAGCAACCGCGGGATGACCTGCTCGCGCAGCGCTGCGATCGGTCCGGAGTGAATGGGCTGGGTGACGACGAAGAACGGCTCCCCGCCCAGGCCATTCACCCAAAAATCCGCCGTGCCACGGAGCAGCAGTTTCTGTCGGGCGACATACTGCCGCGGCAGCGGCCCAAGACTGCCATGATAAACGCGCACATGGCCGTCGACGTAGAACAATCCCATCCCCTCTTCATGGGCGGGCGATGCCATCCATTCCTTGGCCAGCCGGCTTTGCCACATCCTCGCTTGCCCTGCCTCCTTGCAGAGCAGCGTGAGCTTTTCCCGCAACGTCCTCACCTCAGGCATCCGATCCAGGCCCAAAAGTTTTCCCCATTCCCCTGGTGACTGATAGCGCGTCCGCTCTAACGAAGCATCGCACCAGGGCGAGCAGCGCTAGAATCAAGAAAATGGATTCCAGCGGATAAAAACCCGGTGGCAGCGCATAGAAGCAACGCGTGTGGGTCAAAAGTCCCTCGGTCAAAAGCGCCGGCAGCGCGCACAGGACCCCGCCTTGCGGCACATCGTCGGCCGGAACAAACTTCAGCTCGGCGCACTTCAGCATCCCGCACGCCGCCAGCACTCGATCCAACGATCGTGTCGTCGCGTAGCCCATCGGCGTCTGGCTGTCCGCCAACGAACGCTCGCTCAAGTTCGTCGTCGGCAGGTCTGCATTCCATCCCGCCGGCATGAGCTCACAGGCCACCCCCGTCGCGCGCGATGCCTCACCCGCGGCCATGGCGGCCACCCCTTCGGCCATCAGTGCTTTTCCAATTTCTTTTTTTTACTGCCGGGAGCCGTTGCGCTGCGATGGCCTTGCGCAGCGTGTCGATCAGCACTCCTGTTTCCCGGCTCACCACCGCCAACGGCTGCCCTTGCCCCAGCAACGCCCTTGCTTGCTCCAGCTTCTCCGCGTTCAGTTTCGTTCCCTCCCGCCGATCTTTGGGCGCAAAGAAACCGGCGGCACTACGCTCTCGATTCGCTCCTCCGCTCCGGGAGCCCTGCGGCCTCAGCGAGGCCACCTACAACGGCACGATCCCGCGTACGCGGGACCGCTACGCCGATCCCGTAGGGAAACGCGGAACGCGTTTCTTTTCCGCTCCTCCGATCCGGGAGCCCTGCGGCCTCAGCGAGGCCACCTACAACGGCAGGGTCCCGCGTACGCGGGACCGCTACGCCGATCCCGTAGAGGAACGCGGAACGCGTTTCTTTTCCGCCTACAGCTTCAGCACGGCGCCGATGGCCTCTTGGGCGGCGACCAGGCCGAAGACTCCGGTCACCCAGGCCCCGGCGCCGAATCCTTCGCTGCAATCCATCCGTCCACCCGCGCTTTCGATCCGTTTGAGCGAACAGGTGCCGTCCGGATGGGGGTAAACTTGCTGCTCACTCGACCAGACGCAGCGGATCCCGAGCTGCACCCGGCCCGTATCGGGACCGGGCGCAAAGCCATGATCCCGCCGCAAGCGCTTGCGCACCTGGCGGAGCAGTTCGTCGCCAAAGGCGTCTCCCAAATCCCCCGCCCGCACCCGGGTCGCGTCGCGCCGCCCTCCTGCACCGCCCAGGGTCACCACCGGGTGACCCCGCGCCCGGGCTTCCCCAATCAGGCGCGCCTTGTTGCCCAGAACATCGATCGCATCGACCACACAGTCATATGGCGGGGCAAGCAATCGCTCGGCGGTCGCCTCGCTGAAGAACTCCGCGATCGCCTCCACCCGGCAGTCGGGATTGATCGCCCGGATCCGCTCCGCCAGCACCTCGACTTTCGGGCGTCCCACCGTGTCCACCGTCGCCGGCAACTGCCGGTTCGTATTCGTCACGCAGACGTCATCGAGATCAATCAGGGTCAGCGCCCCCACCCCGCTGCGGGCCAGCGCCTCAACCGTCCATGATCCCACCCCACCAAGGCCGACCACGGCGATGCGGGCGCGGTGCAGGCGTTCGCACGCGGCGACGCCCAGCAACCGGGACACCCCTCCAAATCTCTCCAGATACGCCGGGTCCATGATTCAATCTCCCGCGAGCGCCGCCTCCACCCACGCGTGCGCCCGCCGCACCCTCTCCTCGCCGGCACCACGGACCTCGCGCATCGGCAACCCGCGCGACACCAGCGTCTCGCGCCACAGGCGCATGCACATCACCCGCCCGGCCTCGTCCGGGAAACAGCGCTGCGGATCGGGGTCAAAGGGCAGATCCGTCAGACAAAGCAGATACAGGGTGTAGGTCCGGGCCCGGCGTTCCGCCTCGGCGCGGACCCACGCGGGGCAGGCCCCCGGGAAGAGCAGGTCCGCCCAGATCACGTTGGTCAGCAGGTCGGTGTCGCAGAAGACCACCCGCTGCGCCCGCGCCGCCGCCCGTTCCTCGGCCTCGATCTGACCCCGGGCGATCGCGTCCAGGTCCTCCGCGACGATCCTGCCCTCCCGGGCCTCCCAGAATTCCCGGACGTATTCCGGTGCCCAGGGCTCACCGAAGCGGAGGGCCAGGGTTTCCGCAAGCCGGGTCTTTCCGGTCGACTCGGGACCAAAGAGGACGATGCGATGCGGCGTCGTGCTCATGGGGATACTCGGACTTCGGTCTTCCGCCAGGCGCGCCAGCCGGCCACCGCCATGAGCAGAAAGACCGCGTAAAGCGCCGCGGTCAACCGCAGGTCCTGCGACCCGTAGACCACGACGGCGGCCGCGTTGACCACGATCCACAAAAGCCAGTTCTCGATCTTCTTGCGCGCCTGCAGCGCCTGCGCGATCAGGCTGAAGGCGAGGATGAAGGCGTCACCATACGGCTGGACCGCGTCCGTGGCACCCCGCATGAAGGCGCCCCAGCCCAGCGTGATGACCAGCCCGGCCAGCAGGACCAGCCCCCGCGCGACCCGCCCGAGCCGGGTCACCGCAAGCTCCACCCGCCCTGCGCCGGTCTGCGCGCCGCGACTCCACGACCACCAGCCATAAAGCAGGATGACGAAAAAAATCCCCTGCAGGAGCGCCCCGGTGTAGAGTTTCGACTGATAGAAAACCCAGGCGTAGATCACCACCTGCACCAGCCCGACCGGCCACGCCAGCACGTGCTGGCGGATCATCAACGCCACCCCGACAAAGCCGATCACGGCACCGGCGATTTCGAAGGGGTTCATGCGCGGGATGGTCAGGACGGATTCAGACGGTTCCTCCGGGGCCTCCGGCCTCAACCGGCTTGCTGGGCGACAAAGGCTTCGAGGGCTTCGCGGGTGACCAGGTGCCGGGCAGCGCACCGCGGACAGCGCATCTCCAGGGTCTCACCGCCCCCAAACAACTCCTCCGGCTCGGTTTTGAACACCGGCGCCAAAACCTCGAGCATGCGCACCTGGTTGCAGCCACAGTGCCACCGCACGATCCGACGTTCGAGCAAACCAAGCTCTTCATCCGTATCGATCGTGCGGATCTGCTCGGTGGTGACCGATTTCAGCCACGCGAGATCGCAATCAGGATGCTCGACGACAAAGACGAATTCCTCGTCGGCGACTTGAAAATACCGCCCGTGACGCTGTTCGCTCTGCGTATAAAAGGCCTCCGCCGCGATCAAGGGGTCGCTCCCGGTGAACTCAATCGCGCTGCGGCGTTTCGGCTGCCCACCGCGGATCACATCACAATAAAACAGGGAGGTGGGCGCCTGCCGGACATCCTCAGCGAAAACCCGGCCGGTCACGCCACCGCCTTGGGTGTCACCGGTGATGAACAGGTTCACCAGCGGCTCCTGGAAGTTGATCGTCCAGGCAATGTGTTCATTCCAGGGCCGTGACGCCGCATGCAGGACGAAGCCGGCGAGCGCACGTTTGAACAGGGCGTCGTGCTCAGGTGCCGGCCGGAGGGCATGGTCGGACAGATGCAAATAATAATCGACGTACAGCGAGCTGAAGTCCGCGCGCGCCAGCAACGCGTTGCGACCACGCACGAAATAGGTCCTCACCTCGAGTCCAGGATCAGCGGGATGGTCAGGCGTGGGTTCAGACATCATCTGCCAGACAACGAACCTCCGCGGGATTGTCGAATGCGAAGCCCAGACGCCCGAACCCGACGCCGCTGGCCGATCTTACGCACCCGCCTTCGCCGCCGCCTGCAAAAGGTGGGCCACAATCACCGGAAAAAGATCCATGCTCTCCAGCGCCGGAAAGCTGTGCGTCCGCTCGTTCTCCTCCCCGCTCCCAAGCGTGGCCACGATCAGCCCGGGGGTGATGCGGAGGAGTTGGTCGAGCAATTCATCCCCGACAAACGGCGCGGCCGGCCCCGCAAGGATCGCGATCCGGGGACGCCTCACCGCCAGCATCGTCTGGGCAATGGCCTGCAGGCCGTCGACCGCAACCCGAACCTCGAGTCCCAAACCGGCCAACTGGGCTTCGGCCGCATGACGAAGCGCATTATCCGCCGAGACGAAGAGGAAGGAGGGATAACGTTCCTCCGTCCCCCGGACGGGAGCGGCGGTCACCGGGGCGGATGTCCCCATTGAAAAAAGCAGCGGACCGCCTGACATCGCGCCGGCCTCGACCTGGTCCGGACGGACTCCGGCCGCCTGCGCCGCCTCGAGCGTGCTCGGGCTGAGGCGCAAGACCCGGCCGAGGTACTCGCGCTGCGCGTAGGCCAGCGCATCGCTCAGCGTCCGCAGACACGCGCGGTGGAACCGCTGCGGCAAGTGCGCCAGCGTCACGCGGGGAGTGCGCATCTGGGCCGCGGTCCACACGGCAACGCCCCGCAACTCCGCCAAGTTTTCCGGCCAGGGGTGCGCGCGCAAGGCGCTCAGGGCCACGGGCTCGATCTGGAGATCCGCGGCACCAAAGGGAAACCCCGGCGTCGCACGCAGGGCGTCGATGAATATGGCGTCGAGGTGTTCGGCCAGTTCCGTCAGCGACGGAATCGGCACCGTCATGCTGGAAATCCGGAAGTAGAGCTCCTCGCTGAGTACACCGTCCTCGACCAGCAAGTCCGGATCGCGGCGCACCGTGACAATCAATCGCGTCGGCGGCGTCGCCCGGGAAAGCGCCAGCAACCGGGCTTGGTCGTCGAGAGCGAGCGACTCCATCTGCAAAACAACCAAGGTTCCGCCGCGGGACGTCGCACCACCCCCTTGGGCGTCGGGACCGGTGTCACCCGCCCCCGCCAACCAAGCGCGCGCCTCCGCGGGCGAACGGCCGGCATCGAGGATGCGCCAGGCTGCGGACGGTTGAGGCGAGGATTCCCGCCAAAGGGTCAGGAATTCCGGTCCGACCACTCCGGGTGCGGCGACGACCAACGCATTGCCGGAGTGTCCCATGGCCCGGCTGAGACCCGCACGCACGCGGGTATAGGCCGTGCCCGGAAAGAGCTCGAGCAATCGTGCCGCGAGCGACCGTCCCGTTCCGGCCGTGGCCGTGGGTTCGGACGTTCCGGCCGCACGGGCCACATTCGCCTGCACCGCCAAGGCCTCTTCCGCCCGGAGAAGCACCCGGCGCACTTCCTCGATTCGGAAGGGCTTGTGAACCGCGTCGAAGGGTTTGTGCGGCTGCTGGTCGATCTGCTTTTGCAGGTCCGAGAAGGCCGACGCCATCACCACCAGCGTCCGGGGAAACTCCGTCCGTGCGCTCGCGAGAAAGCCAAAACCGTCCACCGGCACCATTTGCACGTCCGAAATGACCAAGTCGAAGGTGCTGGCCCGCAATTGTTTAATCCCCTCCGTGCCATCGATGGCATGTGCGATGGTATGACCCAACGAGGTCAGCAGCATGCCGAGGAGCTGGGCGGTCGCCCGGTCGTCTTCGAGGATGAGGATGCGCATGGAAGGTCCCCTCTCAGCCCTGCAGGCGGGCGCCGAGTGCGTTCAAGAGGTCGGGGGTACTGGCAAGGAGGGAGGCTTGAGCGACCGCGGGATCTCCGGGAATGAAGGTGTAACGCGCCGCGCGCAGACAACCGGCCCGAAAGAGGGAGGGCTCGCCGGGACTGGCGTCCGACGACTGCGCATCGATCAACGCGCCCTGTTTGAGTGTCAGAACCACCCGGATGCCTCCCAGGGCGTCGAGGTGGAGTTGACCGGACTTGCCCGTCAGGTGGAGGGAGCGGAGCAGCTCGATCAAAACGGAGGGCGTGCAGGAACCCGAGAGCGCGACGGCCTCGTTGACGGGTTTGCGGCCCGCGCCCTGGGCGAGCGCCTTGGCGCGTTCGGCCGCGCGGGTTGCCTCCTTGATCCATCCGGCCTCGGCGTAACCGGAGGCGAGCTTGAGGTAGCCATGCGCGTCCGGATTGTCCGCGAGAAGGCGTTCCTGTTCACTGAGTTCACACAGCAGATCGAGAGGAGGGGGAGTGTCGGCCATGAGATCGGGGAATCGACGAAGCGCCCGAACCGAGACGCAGTCATCGGGGAGCCTGATGCCCCCTGGTCGTGACCATGCCGTCGGTTGAACCCGGTCAACCCGCACCCTCTGATCGGCCAACCGCAGGCAAGGCTTTAGGGTAAAGGAGCGACGTTTGAGATCGGAATGCTGCGTAGCGGTCCCGCGAATGCGGGATCGTCCGTTGTAGGTGGCCTCGGCGAGGCCGCAGGTTTTACGTCCACGACTGATCGCGCTTCGCTCAGTACGCCATAAAAGGATCGAGTTTGCGGTTCGATCTTGGTTGGGGACCGAGTGCGGAGGGCAGTGGCATAGGGTTCACGCGATGCCAATCCCTGCGGCCTCAACGAGGCCACCTACAACGGGCGTTTACCGCGGGTGTTTACCGCGGGTGTCTACAACGGGCGTTTACCGCGGGTGCGTGAAGAGGTTTCTAACGCCGCGCCAGGCCCAGGGCGCGGATCTTGTACGCGAGGGCTCGGGGGCTGAGGCCAAGCAGGCGCGCGGCCTCGGCACGGTGGGGGGTGATCCGCGAGAGGGTTTCGCGGATCAGGCGTTCCTCGACCGCCGCGAGGCTCATCCCGGATTCGACCGTGAAGAGCGAGCGATCCGCCCCAGACGCCCCGGCCGCCACCGCCCGGGCTTCACCGCCACCTCCGGCTCCAGCCGTTCGGTCCGACGGTGCCGCCTGCACCCACGGCACCGGAGGCGGCGGCGCGTGCTCCGCGTCCAATTCGGGCGCACGCACGGTCACGACCAAACGCTCCATCAGGTTGCGCAACTGGCGCACGTTTCCCGGCCACGGGTGACGTCCCAGCGCGGCCAAAAACTCCAGCGTCAGCCGCTTTCGGCGTCGCCCATGCCGCGCGGCAAAGTGGGTATTGAACTCCGCCGCCAACGCCGGGATGTCCTCCGGCCTCTCGCGCAGTGGAGCGAGGTGGAGCTCCACGATATTCAGGCGGTAAAGCAAATCCTCACGAAAGCGCCCGGCATTGGCGAACGCCGCCAGATCCCGGTTGGTCGCGGCGACAATCCGAACATCGGCGCGCTGCGGACGGGTTCCGCCCACCGGGCGAAACAGTCCGTCCTCAAGCACCCGCAAGAGGTCCCCCTGCCCTTTGGCACTCAAGTCGCTGATCTCGTCAAGAAAGAGGGTGCCGCCGGCCGCCGACTGAAACGCGCCCGGACGATCCGCGATCGCTCCCGTAAAGGCGCCGCGCACATGGCCGAAAAGCTCCGACTCGATCAGGTTGTCCGGCAGGCCCGCACAGTTGATCGCGATAAACGGCCCGAGGCGACGCGCCCCGCGTTCATGCAACGCCCGCGCCACCAGTTCCTTGCCCGTGCCGCTCTCACCGGTGATGAGCACGGGAACATCCGTCGGAGCCACCGTCTGCACGGTTTCGCCGATCGCCCGCATCGACGAGCTGGTGCCGGCAAAGACATCCGGCGTGGACCGGCGGCGCAGCGTCGCCCGCAGCTGCGGATCCTCCGCCACGAGCAGTTGCCGCTCCAGCGCCCGGCGCACCGCCTCGCGCAGCGGCTCGGACAGCACCGGCTTCGCCAAATAGTCGCAGGCCCCCTGCCGCAGCGCCGCCACCGCATCCTGAATCGTCCCGCCCCGGCCACAGAGAATGAACTCGGTGTCCGGCGAAATCGCCCGGACCCGGGCCATGAAGGCCAGCGCATCCACCAGGCCCGCCTCGTACCCCTTGATCACCAGGTTGACCGGCCCTTCGGCGGCGTACCGCTCCACCTGCGCCTCCGTCGATGCCGGCAGCACCCGGTACCCCGCATCCTCCAGCGCCGTGATCAATCGCGCCAAGTCGGCAGGTCGACGATCCAGAACAGCCACGGTAATCAATGCGGGATTCATCAGCGGGAACGGGGGTTCATAGAGGACAGATTTTTACCGCGAATCGACGCGAACTCCGGACCACCCCAATTGGGGCGGGGAATCCAGGTTATGGAACCGTCAGAGGACTCGATCGGCAACCCCCTGATCCGTTTCGAAATTCGCATTCCTTGGCGTCCATGGCTGATCTCGCTTCGCTCGGTGCGCGGCTCAGAGGATCGAACTCCGAAATTCTAATATTTGCAGCATTTAAGTGCATATTCTGCAGAATAGGACATCCGGTTCCGCTTCTCTGCAATCGGCCGTAACCTCCTCTCATCTTTAATACCCCTACCAAAGAGAGACTTGCGTCACTGGTCACGCGGTTGGCGCTCGGTCTGCAGAGGTCGTTTCCATGGACACCATCGAAGGACTCAAACACTTGCATTCCTTGAACTGGTTGGAGCGGCAGGCATCCCTGCTTCCGGGAGGCAAAAGCAAGTTCAAGGCCATCCAAAGCCGGATGACGCACCTGCGCGGTGTGCTCCCCGTGGCGCTGCTCTCCCACCACGATCGTCTCGCCCACCAAAAGCGCCCCAGTGTGGTCCGCATCTCCACCCAGTCCTGCGGAGGTTGCCATCTTCGGCTGCCGGCCGGTATGCTCCAGGAGCTGAAACGCGCCGGTCACTATGTTCTCTGCCCGCAGTGCGGCATCTTCGTGACCCTCCAGGCCTCGCCGGCCGAAGTGGCGGATCAGGCAAAGGCTCCTTCCACCCTCACGACGGCCTGAGCGCCGGACCCGCTTCATGAAACCTTTTACCACCAATCCCAAACACCTGCGCCGGGCGCTGATCGAACTCGGCTCACGCGCCACCCGCAACGATCTCCACTTGGAACTGGCGGTCTGTCACGGTCGCTGCCTCGCCTGCGCTGCCCGCTCCTCGGGGCGCCCGGTGCCCATCGCGATGCCCAACGGGCTCGCTCGGACCCTGATCGCCGGGGTCACCGAGTCGATGCGTCTGCCCCGCTCCTGGATCGAGGAGGAACTGGCCGAATATCTGGTCCAGTTGGCGGCGTCCGGGAAACTCGTCCAGGAGGGCCGCGACACCGCCCTGCAATTCTCCATCAACGAAACTGCCCGCGTGCTCGCGCGGAAACTCTCGGTCCTCGAGCTGATCGACCCAAAACGCGACAGCGACGACGCCGACGCGCTCCACCTGCTCCGCGGGATGCGGGAGGTCACGGAGGCCCAGGTGGAGGCGATTTTTTCGCGGTATTGCCCGGACTCTGAACTGGGGCCGGTCGCGCGCGAATTGATCGCCCGTGAGACCACGTCGGGCAGGTTGCGCGCGTGAATCACACGTTCTCCCGGCCGTCCCAATTTCGTCGATGAAGTTCACCGTCTCCTTCCGTCCCAAGATTATGGATGCGCTCCAGGGTTACACCCCGGCGAGGTTCCGGAAGGACTTTCTGGCCGGGCTGAACGTCATGACCCTGGCGTTCCCGCTGTCGATGGCGTTCGCCATCTCCGCCGGCGCGTCACCCGAGGCCGGGCTCTTCACCGCGATCATCGGCGGGGCGGTCATCGCGCTGCTCGGCGGCTCGCGCGTGCAGATCGGCGGACCGACCGGGGCCTTCATCATCATCACCGCCGGCGTGCTCACCAGCCACGGTCCGGCCGGCCTGATGCTCTGCACCATGCTCGCCGGAGCGATGCTCTGCTTGATGGGCTTCGCCCGCCTCGGCTCGATCATCCGTTTCATCCCGTATCCGGTGTCGCGCGCCTTCACCAAGGGCATCGCGGTGCTGATCCTCAGTTCCCAGCTCAAGCACTTCTTCGGGCTGCAAACCGTGGAGATGCCGGTGTCCTTCGTCGGCAAACTCACGACCTTTTCCCATCACCTCGACGCGATCCACTGGCCGACGGTGATCCTCGGCATCGCCTCCCTGCTGGTGGTCGCCCTCTGGCCGGTCCGCTGGTCGCGCCTCGTCCCGGGCGCGATGGCGAGTCTGGTGGTGGCGACCACGCTCTCCGCCGTCCTTGGGCTGAACGCGACCTGGGGCATCGCCACGATCGGGTCCGCGTTCGGTCCCTTCAGCGGCTCCCTGCCCTCCTGGCAGTTTCACGGGACCGACTGGCACACGCTCAGCCTGCTGCTCCAGCCGGCCTTCACCATCGCCATGCTCGTGGCCATGCAGGCACTGCTCGGCGCAGTCGTCACCGACGGCCTGATTGATGACCGGCACGACTCCAACCAGGAACTGGTGGCGCAGGGCCTGGCCAATCTGATCGTACCGGTCTTCGGCGGCATTCCGGTGACCGGCGCGGTCGCACGCTCGGTGGTCAATGTGCGCACTGGCGGCCGCACGCCGGTGGCCGCGCTGGTGCAGTGCGGACTGCTGCTGGCTCTGGTGCTCGCCGCCGCCCCGCTGCTCGGAGCCATCCCTCTGGCCACGCTCAGCGCGATCCTCGTGGTCGCCGCCTATCGGATGGTCTCATGGAAACAATTCCTCCGCCTGGCGCGCTGGCCGGCGAGTGACTCCTCGATCTTCCTCGCCACCTTCGGCCTGACCGTGCTGACCAACCTGACCCTCGCGGTCGAGGTCGGCATCGTGCTCGCGGCGCTTCTGACCGTCAAACGGGTGGTCGAAACCTCCCAGATCACCGCCGTCGACGAGTCGACCGAGACGGAGGGTTCGCATCACTCGCTGGTCGGCAAGGAGGTGCCGGAAGGTGTATTGATCTTTCGGGTATTCGGTGCGTTCTTTTTCGGCGTGGTCGACAAGCTCGACGACGAGTTGAAGCGGGCCAAACGCGAGCCGCAGGTCCTGATCCTGCGCATCCGCAAGGTCCTCGCGATCGACGCCACCGGACTGCAGGCGCTCGACGACCTGCGGGCGAAGCTGCAGGCCAAGGGCAAACACCTGATCCTCAGCGCACCCCACACCCAGCCGCTCGCGGCGATGATCAACTCGGGGTTTGTCGAACGCCTGGGCGAGGAAAACGTCTGCGCCGACATCACCGCTGCCCTCGCCCGCGCGCGGGTGATCCTGAACCTCCCGCCCGCCCGGGAATCCGGTGACCCGCACACGGAGTTGCGCGACGAACGTCTGCGGGCCGAGGCGGCGCGC
>Ga0163154_10007434_pt1 | contig 13051 bp, 4 predicted proteins | sample OliLakLV19MP9P1_FD_148649 | JGI IMG/M metagenome (GOLD analysis project Ga0163154, IMG submission 148649) | Freshwater microbial mat bacterial communities from Lake Vanda, McMurdo Dry Valleys, Antarctica - Oligotrophic Lake LV.19.MP9.P1 | ecosystem: Environmental > Aquatic > Freshwater > Lake >... | reverse complement strand
CTCAACCCTCACCAGATACCTGCAATACGCATCACCCTTGGTAGTGATGGGCACCTGAAATTTCACGGCTTCGGCGCCTTGGCCGTCCCAGTTGTCGGCGTAACATAAGTAGGGAAAGTCCTTGCGAACATCGCGTTTCACGCCGCTCGCGCGGGCCATCGGCCCGGTGACAGACCAGGCGATCGCCTCGTCGTGGGTCAGCACGCCGATATCCTGGGTGCGGTCCATGAATATTCTGTTACGATTGAGCAGATTCTCAAGGTCCGCGACTGCGCGGGGCACCTGATCGCGGATCAGTGTTTTGACCATGCTCTTAAAGACCTCATCGTCGGGAAGGTCCTGCATCAATCCGCCCACGCGGGTCCAATCGGGGTGGAAGCGCTGCCCCGAAATGTAATCCATCAAATCATAAATCTTCTCACGCACGTTAAAGGCGTAGATGAAACCCGTGAAGGCGTTAAGATCCAGCCCCGCCGCGCCGGTGCATAACAGGTGGTTCTGGATGCGGGCGATCTCGGCGATAATCGTTCGAATTACCTTGCACCGAGGGGTGATGCCGATCCCCATCAGCTCTTCCACCGCGCCGTGCCAGGCAATGTCGTTGGCCACGGGGCTTAAGTAATCCATCCGCGAGACGATCGTGACATATTGATTATAATCGAGCGCCTCGGCAAGCTTCTCAAAGCCGCTGTGCAGATACCCGATGTGCGGCGTCACTCGGGCCACACGCTCGCCGTCTAACTCAAGAACAAGCCGCAGGGTGGTGTGAGTTGCTGGGTGCTGGGGCCCAAAGTTAAGCACCCACCGATCGCCGGTATCAACGTGGTCTTTTAAATACGAAACATTGTCCGAGTCCACCGACAGGGCATCATCAGGCTTGATCGTGAATGGCATAGCCACCAATCGTAGTGATCTTCCGGCTGATTATCCCTTCCCGCTCGATAGCCGGCCCTGCCCGGTGCTTCCCCGGGCGGTGTTTGTTTACGAACACGCACGTTGGCTCCCGGAAACATGCCCGCACAAACGGCCCTCGCAAACAGCTCGCTATGGCGATTCCGTGACTCGACGGGACTAATTCTCGAACCCTGCGCTCGCGGTCCGCGGCTCGTTGGATGCCTGGCGGCTATGTCAAACATCCCAAGAATCGACTCTTATCGTTGTGCAACGCCATGGACAGCCCCAATCCATTCGGCGTTACCACCGCTGGCTGATTCACTGGCGGCACCTTCAGCCGCGGCGTGCCCCGGGAATTCTTCGAGCGGACCACCCCCGGCGTTCGCGATGTTCCTTGCCGGATTAAACGCGGCGAACCCAGCGCCGCACCCGCGACTCAACGCGATCGACCTTTTCATCTAGCCCTGACGCGGTAAGGTTACTCTACGGGCCAATGAAAAACGTGAGCCGCGGGGCCCACGTTTTGAAGTGGTGATTTGCTTACCTTTTATCCGGCTACGACCGAGGTCTTGGATGTCGGTGGCAACCGCTATGAGATGCGTGCTACCTCGTTTACAAAGCCCAAGGGAACACCCATCGTTGCCCAACCCCCACCCAGCAACAGGTCGTAGTGGGTCATTGAAAGCGCGAAGGGAGAGATTGATGAAGCTTCGACAGCGAACCAGGTAGGACCAGCGCGGCTCAGCAGTTCATTCCGCTCGTGGAGGCGAACTTCCGCGAACCCGCGTGCAGAAACATTCACGTTGAACGAACTTGAAGTGCCATCGGTGAAGTTCAACTTAATCGTTACCGCGTTGGCCGCGGCGGTTGGGTTGTAGAAGTAGAGGTATTCGAAGAACTTATCGCCTGCCAATTTGGGATCGATGAAGGCATCGCCGAAGAGGAATCTCGTCCCCACGCCAGTAGCGGCGGTAGATGAATCTGCGTCACCCTGCTGATAGTTGGCACCGTTCACCGTGATGGGCAGGCTAGACACGTACTTAAATCCGACTGGCTGACCATCGATCAGGCCAAAGTCGCTGTCGGTCAGGATCACCTGCCCACGCGCCTTGATGTCGAAGGTGCGAGAGAAATCAGGGAGGGTGCTGCGTAGGTAGGACCCGGTCAAGGTAACTGTTACCGGTAAATCGTTGTTATTAAAGAAGATTGCCTCAGACTTGCTGAATGTCCCCTTGAAGAAACTAGTGATCGCACCCGCCCGGCTGCCGATACCCGGCTCACCGATCAAGCCCCACGCGGCTTCGGCACCAATTTCATAATGGCTAAGCGAAGCAACCACACCCTCGAAAGCTGCTTGATTTGCAACAACGGTCGCCTTGGCGGTTAGCACGACGCTGAAGACGCCGCGCGGGAGATTATCGATGTCGTTGATTGCGAAGCCGCCGCGACGGAGCGCGCCAAAGGTTTTGGTCAAAGAGGCGGCGGGTTGATCGGTCTGGTAGGCGGTGATGGTAACATCAACGTCAAAGTTGCTGGGGTTGTAGAAGGTGATGAAGTCGAGGACGCTTCCATTATCACGCTCGACACGAGCAAAGTTCCACTGCGTGCTGACGCGTTCTGTAAAGGAATCGCCGATGCTGCTGCCGAAGTCGTAGTGGGCCAGGGTGGCACCCAGGGGCTGATCTGACTCGATTACAACGCTGTAAGGAGTGCCCTTGAGCACGCCCGCGGAGACAAAGCTGGTACCGTCGATGATAGTTACACCGCCGCGGCTGTTGGCTCCCACAGTGCCGTTGGCGATAACGGTCTGGGCTTGACCCATTTCGTAGTGGAGGTAGATCGTGTAGTTCACGGTGACGCCGTTAGGGTTATCGATCGAAATGAACTCGCGGGTTTGGTCGGTTGCGAAGCCTTCTGGAAAGTAGAGGTAGTTGACCACTGGCTGCGTGTTAATGCAGAGTTGGTAAGTTCCGACCGAATCACCCAAGCCGTCGACCACAACATAATAGTTGGTATTGGCTGTTCCGACGAAGCTGAGGTTTGAGGCCACCCCGGCGTAGCCATCCGCATCGAACGCGACGCGAGAGGTAATCAGTTCGTTGGCTTGGTTATAGACGCTGACGGAGGCATCCAGTAGCGAGCCTTCGGGCGTTGTTAACTGAACGTAGATCCGGCCCGCTGCGGTGCTGCGGAAGCGGAAGAGGTCCCGATCGCCAGCGACGTTGATCTGATCGTCAAAGCATCCGTCGCCGTTGCGAGCCAAGAGCGGCACAACGGTGGGATTGCTGAAGTCGATGGTGGTGGAATCGCTTCCACCTCCGCCGCCGGAACCTGTTGGACCCTGCACCCGCAAGCGATACTCGCCGGTGGGCGATGCGCCAGCCAAGGGGACGCGGGCTTCAACCAAAATGTAATACTTCACGTTAGCCGCGGCACCGGTGATAAGGACGGTAACCTCCTGCAGTGCGCTGGTGGCAAGCACCTGTGCAACTTGCGTGCCCCCACCCGAACCGTTGGCGATGAACACGGTTAGCTTGGGCGCGAAGCGTCCGTTGGTCGTATTAAACGGCGTGAGCGTAATGGTTTGATTACCGGCGATACGTGTCGTGAAGTTAAACAGATCGGTATCGTTGCTCGGGCTGATCAGCGCGTTGGCGGGATCACCGCCGAAGTCTCCGCCGATCTGACCAAGACCCGTCACCGATCCGAGCGTAATGGTCGCCTGGAGGTCGGAGATGGCCCATTCAGTGATATTGGGGTAATCATCCAACGGCGGGGCATTAACGCTAACGGTGTAAGCTCCAAAGTCTTCGGTGATTACGTTGGGGAAATCAGGATCATCAAAACCTTCAACGATAATGAAGTAGGTGGTGCCGCGAGCGGCATTAAACGCCAGGGTCGCCTGGAAGAAGATTTCGTTATCCTCACCGATTGACTGAGCGGGCAAACCCAACACATCTAGGATGATGTTGGCGTTGCCATCGACGATCGAAACCTTCGGACGCAGCAGACTTCCTGTTGGCCGGCTGATGATAACGGTGGCCTCGCCAGACGCGGGGGCAGTGAACCGGAATAGATCGCTATCGCCGATTTGCTCGATCACGCCGATCGCGTTACCGCGACCGGTGGTTGAGTCCAGCGTTATGCTGGTGGCGAGATTAAACTCGCCGGTGTCAAACGTGACGAACGGAGGGACCGTCGAACCGTCTGCGTGGTCGTCGGTGGGCTCAAAGCTGAGGTCCAAACGGTACCGACCGGTGGAGGCGAAGGAGTCAACGCCGCGCACCAAGACGTAGTAGTAAGGATACTCGCGGTCCTCAGGACCCGGCCCTTGTGGCGCAACGTCAATAATCCGTTCTGGAGCAACTGGGAAGAAGACCCCCGCCGTCTCCGCGCCAGCAGTGTTCGCGTTGGCGCCGATCCGGAGCAGTACGGGGCGGCCCGATGGATCCTCACTCACTTCGTAGATTTCAAGCCGCGGAGCGAGAGAAGAATCTAGGGCGGTGACTGTCGCCCTGAGTCGCTGGTAGGTAATTGCTTCAAACCGGAAGATATCGGTGTCGCCAGAAATTTCGATGTTACCGGTGGCTTCGCCGCTGCCCAGGAAGTCGAAAAGTTTGATGTCGGTCGCGTTCCAGAGCTTGCCGAAATCGGCGTGATCATCCAGGAACGGGGCGGTCGTAACCGAAAGGGCATAGGCTCCTTGACCGTTGTCCAGGCCATCAACAACGATCATGTATTCTTCGCTGGTTTGAGCTGCGGTGGTGACGGTCAACCGGCCGCCAGCGCCGGGCTGGCCGTCGGCGACAAACACAGGCCCGAGGTTTGGATCAATGAAGAAGACTCGCAACTGTGCGTTGAGCGCAGACGGCGCATCGCTCAGCACGATTGAAAGGGCCCCCCCACCGGGCACGATGAAGCGGAATACGTCTGTGTCGTTGGGCTTGATCGGGGTATCGTTGATGACCCCGCTGATACCGCCAAGTCCATTGTCAGCGACATTAATTACAGTGGCGAGAACCGCTGTTGCAGGGAAACTCGCGACCGCATCGGCGTGATCGTCTACCACAGACTGGTTGTCAAAGTCGATGTCCTGCTGGAGCTGGGGCATCGCGTTGACAATGAGAACATAACTCCCCGTGGCGGTACCGAAGTCGATCTCTCGGCTGACGTTAGCGACGCGCAATGCGGGGTCAGCGGGGGTTGGGAGGCTGTAGCGCTGGCCGCTCTCGACCTGGATGAAGTACTGCTTGCCTGATTCAACACTAATTACGATGCGGGAGTCGCGTCGCTGGAAGGTGGCTGAGGTGGAGCCGGAGGTAAAGGTTTGAAATGGCCCGGAAATTGCGACCTGGTCGTTGTTGTAACCTAACTGCTGGAAATCGTTGTCAAAGATCCGGAGCGCGCCGTCGAACCGGCTGGTGTAATTCTTGGTCAAGGGGGTAAAAACATTACCGATCTGCTGCCCGTACTCGTCGGGGATGCCCGTGGTGCCCAAGCGGATCTCGGCGGTGCCAGTAAACTCGGCGCGGAAGGAATACAAGTCCGTGTCGGTGAGCGTGGAGATATTGCCCAGATCAAACGCAAAGTTATACCGCGCGTTGAGAGAGGGCGTCACGTGCATCGACTTGGTGGAGTTCCCGTGGAGCGGCTGCGTCGAGGAGAGAACGAAGTTCGTCCCGTCACCGGTCGCGAGCGCGTTGTTGATCCTGATTGCCCTAACGAAAGAGCCTTCGATGGGCTCACTATTAAAATCGGCGTTGATATCGTCGGGCACGCCGTTGCCCACGGTGGCGGGTGCGATTGGCAAGTCAGGGGGCAGCGCGTCTGCGGTTACCCTTAAGTTATATCTGCCCTCACCGAATGCGGGCTGACCATTGCCGCCCGGTCCGGCAGAAATTTCAATGTAATATGTCTCACCGCCCCAGACCTGAATACCTTCCAGGGTAAAGTCCTGGGCGACACCGAAGGAGAAGTCTATCATGCCCGCCGGATCAGGAAATGGCGGGGAAATCGTGTTGCTGCCGGGCCGATCAAATCCATAGACGATGTTAAAGTTAGAATCATAAACCCGCACGAACGTGTTCAAGAACGCACCGCTGGCGGGAGAGACGGTGATCGATAGCCGCGTGGCACGGCGATCGTGGTGATCCCAGGAGAAGGGATCGCCATCATCAAAGTTGTTGAGACTGAAGACGGAGATGTCGCCGGGGGCGGCGCCGGTCGCGTCAATATCATCCGCGAGACCGTTGTTCAAGCGAGAATAATTAAAGAAGTCGGCAAACAGCCCACGAAACGCCGAGAACTGAGCCACGCCGCGAGCGACAATCGGCGGAGCAGTCGGCGCAAACTGCACAGTTGTAAAGTCGCCACCCAGGTAAAGAGGATCTTGGAGGTTTCCGGTGCGCAGGTTCTGCGCAACGCTCGGCTCCTGCTCGTCGCCACCCACCACGGTTGAGAGCGCGCGGACCACCGCATTCGTGCCTATGCCAAAGATATCAACAAGCCCCGCAGCGGTTTCGGCCACATCGCCAATGAAGCCGTAGGCGGCGATGTTCCCGGCTGCCAAGCCACTGATTGATGTAAAGTTGCCACCGATCACCAGCACCGGATCAATGGTATTATTATTAATATCGGCGGGATCCCAAAGTTGCAAGTCGTGAATGGTGCCCGGCGAAGTCTGAAGGCCGTTCGCACCACCTGTGGTGCCGGTGCTGCCGTTAAAGAGGGTCTCCCAAATTAACTTGGGATTGTAAGGGGCTAGTGCGGGATCAGATTCGGCGAGGATCGGGTTTACCCGTCCATACTTAACAATATTCCCCGCATTCCCAACCAGAGTGCCAGCGGTGCTGAATCGGCCTGCGATGACCAACACCTGAGCAGCTTCCTTAAGCCCGACGGAACCCTCGGTCGGTCCGTCGGGGTCGGGATCATCGATTACCTGAAGGGCATTCACTGTGCCAACTACCGCCGAGGGCTGCAGCGGACGGCTGGGCGAACCGAAGTTGAGCGGGACGAGTCGCCCTCCGTCGTAAGTCGTCACACCACCCGTAAAGGCTCCCCCGATGATAAGCGAGAGCGGCGCGTCGTAAGGATCCGCAACCGCGGCGAGCAGTGGTGGGCCAAGTGCGAACTCGCGCCCCGCCCCAGGATCCGGAATGTCCCATGTAGTGAGCGCACGCACGCCAGCGTTCAGAGTGTTGCCGATAGCAGAAGCGGAGCCCAGTTCGAAGTTGAAAGTGACGAGGAACCTGGCCGCGAAATTCGGGACATATATGCCGGCGTTCGAGCCGCCCAAAACATCTGTAAAGTCGCCACCCATCGCAAGCACCTCTCCGCTTGGGTCGGGGATCGTGGGAGCCGGGCCGCTGCCGTCGGGATCGAAGGACTCGGGATCGAAGGTGGCGAACGCGCGGACCGCGCCGTTGGTGCTGCCCACCAAGTTGGCAAAGCCCCACACGCCGGTCTGCTGATTCTGGGCCCAGCCGATAACATTATGAAAGAAAACTGGGCCGTTGGGAGTCGGCAGGATTAATGTGAAGTCGCCGCCGATCATCAGCACACGGTCAGTGGTGCCGTTTGCGGGTGTAAACGTGGGGTCGGGGTCGAACTCGAACGTGGTGTAAACCACGGGGCCCGCGAAGGTCGAAGTGGGGTTCAGGTTATCGTTGAAGCCATAAGTTACGTTGAACACGGGGTCAAAGAACTGTGGGCCGGTGAACCAATAGTCGGAGGCATCCCAAGAAGTAAAGCTACGTGAGCCAACGGGATGCGCGGTGTTGGGATCTGCGGTTGTAAATGATCCCCCGATGAAGAGCGAAGTGCCCGCGTCATCGTTGTCGCCCGGGTGATCATGCAGCATATCAACCTGCGGCACAAACTTGAAGAGATCAGTATCTCCCGAGCGGTAGATGCGACCGGTAGCGGTTGCATCAGCAACGTAGCCACGATCACGAAGTGGATTTCTATTACCGTCAAAGCTGAGACGCGGCGCGCTCCAAGAGAGCGACGTCGCGCGGTTAAACTGTTCGACCACCGCGTTGGTGAGGGGTTCACCTGCAAAGATGGAGTTGTTAGCGTGGTCGTCGTTGGGCGTGGCCGCCGTAGGGTCAAAGGTGTGGTTGGACTCAATATCGAGCGTGTACTGGACCGCGCTACTGACTTCGAACCCGTCTATGACTAGGAAGTAGCGCGTCCCGCCAATGAGCTGCACTTCTAACTGGGAGGAGGTGCCAATAAAGTTATCATTGAACGCTATCAGAGCACCGTTTTCATCCAAGAGCCGGATCGCGGGGTCATTAACAGGCGCAAGGCCCGTGGGCTGAACCGTGATGATCGTTGTGCCGCCACCCAGCGAAGTAAACTCGTACGAATCAGTCTGGAATGTTGGCCTTGGGACCGGATCGCTGGGATTCACCGAGGGATTGCCAAAGCCCAGGAATGCACCCGCCCCGCTGAAGATTCGGGTCACCGGATTTAGGGTTAAGTCGGTGGCCATCCCATCCAGCACGAGGAAAAAGGGACCAGTCGCGAGATTTACATTGGCGTTTGCGATTTCATCGCTGCGAACGCGGATGAAGTAAACTTCGTCCGGACTGGCCTTAATAGTAAGAAAGGCGTCGTTGATTCGGCCCGAGTCGCTGTCGCCAGCATTGGGAACTAGCACCCCCGCGGCGGTGTAGACTTCCAGACGAGTATCTAAACGCTGTGCGAGGTTCTGCAGCTGCGTCGATTGCGCGTTGATAGTAACAATACTGTCGTAAGGCTGGGTCGATGGGACCACGTATCGGTAGACAATGTCCTCTTGCCGCCGGCCGATTTCGCCAAGAATTGGAGTGATCGGAATGAACGGTGCACTCGGAACCGGGGAGCCAAACTCCCGTCCTACGCCCACTTCGGTCGGCTGCTCGCCACCGATGTCAAACGCCGTAGTGCGTGCATCGATACGTAGGTTGTAAGTACCTTGCGCAGTACCTTCGCTGGATACCACGACGTAATAAGTCGCGCCAGCTTGGGCCACAAACCCGGTCCAGCCGTCCTTAGCGAGCCCGCGTGACAAGGTACCATTATTAAAACCTTGCGCGACGATCGTCGTCTGATTCGCCGCATACACCGTTACGCGCGTATCCAGAACCGTCGAAATTTCATTTGAACTATCCGCCAAGATGGTTACGAAGTCGTCCGCAGGCGCAACGAAAGCATAGTAATCGTTGTTGGTTGTGTTCACCGCAGGATTAATAGCCCCGGCGGAGTTGCCTTGTCCGCTTGCGTTCAAGCCTACGACAATCGCCGTTGCGAAGCTGCCTTCAAACAACGTGCGTTGTTCGAGGGAATCCAATCCCGCGCTCGGGATAGTTCCCCCGTGTCCGGCGAACTCAACCCGCGCATGTGATAACCCGAGCGCACGCCCCACCATCCGGTTCAGCGAACTCGGAGATAAAGTGAGCGACGCTACCCGAGACACACCGCGCCCAAAGGCGAGCAATGCATGAAGGGGACGAATCGAGACAAGCCGCGTACGCAGAGAACGGAAGTTCCCTTGGTCCATATCGTGCTCCAAACAGCCGAAACAACTGACCCTGAACAAACTAACCTAATCCCGGTGGAATGAAACCGCCGCCAGAAAGTGCCGGTTCCCCCTCCATCGATCCAATTCATCCCCAGCCTGCCAATCAGCAGCCGCTCCCGCGGCTGCTAGCAGCAAGGCGGTAATCGCAAAGGTACGCCGCCAGTATCCGCACTTCCTCCAAAAGTCGCGATCTACCCACCCAAATTGCAATCGGTGGCCTGCCCGCCGCCCGTCTGAACACGACGAGCTATCGGGGGCCAGCGCTTGACGTTGTTGATTCTGCGGGCAGCACCTCGGCTACTGCCCAGCTCCGCACCTATTGAAACCAAGTCTATTGATGGCATTCGACCGTTCGGGCAAAGTGTTCCGTTCGGGCGAACTGGGGCTTCAAAAAATCACAAATGTCACGCTGCCGCGCTCAGGTTTAAGGCAAAATCTACATGGCCCAACCATTCCTGACCAATCTTGGCATGCCCAGTAGGTAGCCCGCTCCGCGGCAGCTCTCCCAAAAACTTGCTTGGGCTGGAACCCGGAAGTGGCGGAGCGGGCCAAGCAAAGTGAGTGGCCAGCTCGGTAGCCCCCGCCAACTCACCCGCTATCGTTCCGCAGCACAGATCTTCTCTAGCAATTCGGCCCAGGTCTGGCACGCGGTTGACGCGTCATATTTGCCCAGGAGTGCCGCCCTCCCCCTTGCCCCCATTTCCGCAGCTTGAACCGGGTTACTTGCCAGATGCTCAATCGCGGCGACCAGGCCGGCGACATCACCCTCGCGCACCACAATGCCCGCATTGTTTTCCGAAAGGACGCGGGCGATTTCAGAATCTGGATGGCCTACGAATATCGCGGGGCGAGCTGCGGCCATGATCCCAAAGAGTTTGCTGGGGACAATCAAGCCCTCCATCCCCTCTCTTAACGAAATCAGATGCACATCGCCTACGCACAAACTCTGAGAGAGCTGGTCTCGGGGAACATAATCATAATAGGCGACCGATGTAAGTTGATTGGCGGCCGCGAACTTCTCGATTTCAGCGCGTCGCTTCCCACCACCCACAAAGACGAACCGGGTGCGCTGCCCTCTGAGCTTCAGCATCGCGGCCTTAATTGTTTCCGCATCGTGGCCCAGCCCGAAGTTTCCCGAATACATGACCGTAAAGGCGGAGCTAAGCCCCCACTTGGCTCGCAATGGGTTATCATCGCGGCTGAGTGGTTTCACTCCGGATTCGTCGGACCATACCGGGATGAAGTGGACTTTGTTTGCGGGCAGCCCTTTGGCCAATAGTCGGGAGCGCATGCACCGCCCCAGCGCGACCGTCGCGTCGCTTCTTCTTATGATCATTCGGTGTGCGGATTCCAGCAGACGAGTCAGCAATCCGTTCTGCTTCAGCATCCCGCTTGCCACAGGAACATCAGGATATAAGTCCATCGCCCAGTAGACCGCCCGCCCCCCCCGCACTGCGCGCACGAGCACGGCGAGCAACGCGATGAACGGCGGCGTTGAGAATCCGATGATAACATCCGCTCGCGGCATCACCAGCAGCTTCACAGCGGCTAGAAGGTAAAAGAATCCAAAGTCAACGAGGCGTGCCACGATACCGCGCTTCCCGAAAATGGAAAAACCGACCCGGTACGCGCGAATGGGTTGTGGCTCTCCGCCCCCCGCAATTTCGCCAGCGACGTGAATATCCTCCCGCTTCGCAAGCACGGCGCCTGATTTTCCGTAGATGGATCGCGATGCAACTGCGCTGACGCGGTGCCCGCGCCGCGCCAGGTGGTCCGCCAAGTCTTTAGCCATCTGCGCTGTTGCCACCACATCGGGGTGGAACGCTTGATTTAACATTACGATGTGCAGCGCACGCTTCGTCGGCCCCAGTGCGCTGGAGGCCCCGTGGCGTTCTGGCCTATTCATAGCGGGAGATGTTAAGGGGCCGGTATTGGTGTCTGGCTGATTGATTCGGCCAAGAGTAGCGACCGCGCTGGGAGTCGCTGAGTGGGGATGGGCGAGCTATTTCCATCCCAAAGCCGCTGCTACCGCCTTGGCGAGCTTCAATCCCGCCTCGTCCCGCCACAGCCCATGATGGCCCGCACCGGTAATTTCCAAGAGAACCCCACGCCCGCCGGGTACCGCCCCCGCAATAGCGCGGCCGTGAGAAACCGGCGAAATCGCGTCCACTGCGCCGTGGATAACGATGAGCGGGCATGCCAAGCCCGCCGCGAGTACGACTCGGTCATATCCGTTCCAGGTGCGCTGGTAGATCAGCGAGATGATCGCCAGCGCCGCCTTCAAGGTTATGTTTGAAGGAAGTCCTGCGAGTTGCAACACGTTTCTCGCGGGCGTTAGCGCATCGGCGTATGGCGACTGCGCTACCACAGCGCGAATTGTTCTCTTCCCGCCTTGGCGTACCGCAGCGGCTGCGGCGGCGATGCTCACCCCCGCACCCAGCGACCAGCCGATGAGTACAACCGGGGGACCTTGGGGCAAACTTTCTATCAACGTAAGCAGATCGTCGGCCTCTCGCAGCCCCAAAGAGCACGAGCCCTCACTCTCGCCGTGTCCGGGAAGATCCCACGCGATCATGCTTGATATGTTACGTTGTAAATATCCCGTGGCCGCGAGCGCCTCAAGGCGAGAGAGCGAACCGATACGCGAATCACCCCAGCCGTGCGTGAATACCACCACATCACCTGCGGCGTTGCCGCCGAGCACCTCCCACGCGCACAACCGCTTGCCCCTCGAAGTAAACGTAAACTCTTGATAACCGGGAGCGCCGTTCAGCGCTGCCACCTCGGAAGGGTCGCCGCTGATGCCGCGTGCGAGCGCGGAGGCATATGTGCGGCGGGGAGGGTGGGTGAGTGAATAGGCAGTGTAAGCAATGAGCCCCAGCGCGTAGACGAGGAGCCCAGCGCCGAGCAGCGCCGCGAGCCCGATTATGTTGACGCTCAGCAGGGTCATGCAGGTTGTGGTGGCCGGACCTCAGCGGCTGCTCAGCGCATCGGCCTTTACCCTTCAAAGGGCTAGAAGCCTAGCAGGTTCCGGATGTCATTGTAAGTCACGATAAGGAACATGCACCCCAGGAACGCGAGCCCGGCCATCGTGGCGGCGGACTGCACCGCAATCGGCACCGGTTTGCCGCGGAGCATTTCAAAGAGGATGAACAGGAAGTGCCCTCCATCGACAATTGGCAAAGGAAGAAAGTTAACCACCGCCAGGTTGACCGAGATGAGCGCGAGAAAGAAGAGCAACCAGATAAAACCTTTGCCAGCCACCAGCGTTCCCAGATGAGCGATGCCCACCGGACCCTTGAGGTGCTCGACCTTTACCGTGCCTTGGAAGAGGCGCAGGAAAGTGACATAAGTCGTTAGCATAACCCGGCGGGTTTCGGCTACGCCCATGGAGATAGCCTGAACAGGGGATGCGGCTTTCAGTACGATCTGCTCCGCCTCGAAAAGCCCCGCACTCGCGGGAGCATCCCAGCCCAGCGCGAGTAACGCCGTGCGATCAGCGGGCGAGATGGACCATAATGTTGTTTCGATCTCCGCATTCTTGTCGGGCAGCCCCATGGAGGGCCGCCGCCACTGAACGGTAAATAC
>Ga0163154_10007433_pt1 | contig 13052 bp, 12 predicted proteins | sample OliLakLV19MP9P1_FD_148649 | JGI IMG/M metagenome (GOLD analysis project Ga0163154, IMG submission 148649) | Freshwater microbial mat bacterial communities from Lake Vanda, McMurdo Dry Valleys, Antarctica - Oligotrophic Lake LV.19.MP9.P1 | ecosystem: Environmental > Aquatic > Freshwater > Lake >... | reverse complement strand
CCTCCTTGACCGTCGGTTCGGCTGGTGTGGTACTGCCCACGCCTCACTTCGTACCAGGGGCGAGGCTGATTGTCCAGGAACTTTTGTGGGGCATGGGCAGAGCTAGCGCGCGAGCCGCACGCCGCCGGGGGTGGCTACGACTTCGTCCTTCGACATCGCTGATCGACTCGCCGAGACCCATCAGCGCGCAGCTCACTGCGCCAGCGGATCAACAGCTCCCGAGCAGCATGTAAACGATCACGAAGACGATGATCGTTCCGAACACGCCACCGCCAAGTTTCCAAGAGGCGAGACCGGCGAGACATCCTTTGGCGGGTGTATTCATGATGCCCAGAAACTACGTCTGCCGCATGAATCGCTCGTCTCGCGCGTGTGATTCGCGCCTCACGCTCGATCAGCCGTGGGCTGACCTGGGCGGCTTCAACAAGAGGGCGCGCACGCTCATGGCCGCGGGCCCGACTCCGGCCGGAGCACCCGGATCGTCGCCCCGACGGCGATGGTGCCGCCCTGCACGACACGGCAGAGCACTCCACGGCCCCGCAGGCCGCGGCGGTTCGCGCGGGACACGCGCTGCGCGGCCAGCTTGCCGAAGCGGTCGTGGAAGCTCTTGCACGGGCGGTGGATGTCCGCGCTGACCTCCAACACGACGTCGCCGAGCGCGAGCTGCGCGCCGACGGGCAGGTTCGACTCCGACAGGTCGAGGTCGACGTGCAAGTTGTCGCCCGTGTGACCCGGATGGTCACGGTCGTGCGCCACCGCGCGCGCGACGTGCGAGTTGATCAATGCGAGCTCCGAGCCGGGTGAACGGTCAGCGTCTTCGCGCCAATGGTCGCCGGTGGCGCCACTGCCGGGAGTAAGCCCAAGCATCTCGACGATGCGCCGCTCGCCGTGTGCAGGGCGCACGACACACAGCTCGACACGCCCGCCGTCGCGCGGCGAGCGTGGGAGCAGCGCCCACCAGAGGTCATGCCTGAAGGACAGGTCCATCGCGCAGCGCCTCAGCTGCGCAGCGCCCGCGGGAAGAGCACGTTGTTCTCCAGGTGGATGTGCTCCATGACCATGCGCTCGAACTCCAGGAGGCCCATGTAGAGGGCGCGCCAGGTGCTGCACGCCTCGGGCGGTGCGACGAATTCGTGCGCGAGCTGGCGCAGTTTGGCGAGGTTCGTGCCGTGGTCCTGATGCTCGTCCTCCATCACGGAGATCGGCATCCCCGCCTGACGACCACGGCCGGCGAGGATCAGCGGGAAGAGCACCTGCTCCTCCTTCTGCATGTGGTCCTCGAGCGACTCCGCGACCGCCTCGAGGTGTGCCGCGAGACCGACGGGGCAATCGGCCTTGTCCGCGTGCACTTTTTCGACGCGGCGCGCCATTTCGAGCAGGCGCGGCAGCTCCTCGCGGTGGTCGGCATGGAAGTGCTCGAGAATGTGCTCGACGAGCTGTGGGAACGACACCGAATCGAAGCGCGTGCCTTCGTCGCCCGCGCGCGTCGCGGCCTCGAGCTCCGCCAGCACAGCGCCAGCGTCGAGGCCGGCCTTCGCACAGGCGTCCTTGACCGAGACGCGCCCATGGCAGCAGAAGTCGAGGCCGTGGCGATGGAAGACGCGCGAGGCCGCCGGGTGCTCGACCGCGAGATCGGCGAGGAGGCGGTCGGAGTGGATCGTTTGGGTGGTGTGCATGACGCGTGCCTCTGGGTTCCGGCGCGCGAGTGAGCGCAGCGCCTCGTCTGTACGTCGGCAACTACCGTGCCGCCCTGTGAGGGGGCCCTGGTGGCGGTCCGTTGTCCCAAGGACCCGTTTGCAGCGTGGCGGAGCGACACGCCGCGACGTCACTTCAGCCCCAGTCGCTTCGCCATCCGGTGCAGGTTCGATCGGTCGACGTCTAGCGCGCGCGCCGCCGCAGCCCAGTTGCCCGAGGTCCGTTCGATAGCAGCTGCGATGAGCTCGCGCTCGTGACGTTCGAGCGCCGCGTGCATGGTTTCGCCGCGCTCGAGCGACGCCATCGCTGCGAATCGTCCGATGTTGGAGGGCACGTCCGCCGCGCCGCCGCGCTCCATCACGGCGTCCGCGGGAGAGGCGTCGCTCGACGCCAGCGCCCCGACCCGCCGGCGCACATCGAGGTCGGTCTCGCGCACGAGCACGACCTCGCCCGGCGCGACCCGCGACGACGCGCGCAGGATCGCGCGCGAGACGACGTTCTCGAGCTCGCGCACGTTGCCCGGCCAATCGCCCGCCTCGAGGGCACAGAACGCGGAGGGCTCGTAGCGGATCGGCCCCGAGCCGATGTGCTTGCGCACGCGGTCCGCGAAGTGCCCGGCCAATGCCGGCACGTCGCCGAGGTGCTCGCGCAGCGGAGGCACGCGCAAGCGGCCCACGTCGAGGCGATGCAGGAGATCCGCTCGGAAGCGACCCGCCGCGACCTCGGCCGCCAGGTCACGGTTCGTCGCCGCGAAGATGCGTACGTCGACGCGCTCGGTGCGGTCCGAGCCCACGGGCTGGATCTCGCCATCCTGTAGCGCGCGCAGGAGCTTGGGCTGGATGTGGGCCGGCAGCTCGCCGATCTCGTCCAGGAAGAGGCACGCGCCGTCGGCGACTTTGAACTTGCCCGGGCGCGCTTGCACCGCGCCGGTGAACGCGCCTCGAGTGTGTCCGAAGAGCTCGCTCTCCGCGACGGATTCTGGCAACGCCGCGCAGTTCAGATAGATCAGCGGCTGTTCGGCGCGCCGCGACTGCTGGTGCAGGGTGCGCACGACGAGCTCCTTGCCGACACCCGTCTCGCCTGTGACGAGCACAGGGAAGCTCGAGCGCGCGATGAGCTCGATCTCCTGGCGCAGTCGCGTCGTGGACGTGCTGGAGCCGACGAGGATGTCGCCGCGGCGCGACAGCGCATCGCGCACGAGGTCCTGGGCGACGCGGCCGTGGCGCTCGGCCTTGCGCTCCAACGCGTCGATCAATGCACCCGTGCGAAGCGCGGCGCCGGCGAGCGCGGCGAGGTGCTCCAGGAACTCGCGTGGCACGTGGTCGAACGCGCCCGCCGTGACTGCGTCGGCCGTCAAGACACCGACGAGCTGACCCTCGACGCGCAGCGGACACCCGAGGCAAGCGTGCACCGACTTGCCGATGAGCGGGGCGCCTTCGACGAGGCCGTCGTAGGGGTCCGGCAGCGGGCTGTCGGCCGGGAAGATCGTCGGTCCGTCGGCTTTGCAGATCACGTCGAGGCGTGGATGCACGCTGCGCGGAAAGCGCCGGCCAAGCGTGTCCTCCGCGAGCCCGCGCGAAGCGACCGGGACGAGTTCGTCGCCCTCGAGGCGCAGGAGCGCCACCGCGTCGCATGGCAACGCGCGATGCACGACCGCGACGAGGCGCCGCAGTCGGTCATCGCTAGAGAGCGACGCGGTCATGTCGCGCGCGAGAGGGAGCAGCTCGCCAAGGCCGAAGGAGGTCATCACGACAACGAGTGTAGTCCACGCGACACTCGCGCTTCGGGGTGAATCGCACCCAGGGGGCCTGCCGCAGGCACTGAAAGGGTGTTCTCGACCCGGCACGAGGCGTGCATCAGAAGGGTGAGCGCGACGCGACACGGAGTCGCGCCGACCAGGTCCCCAAGACCCAAAGGCGCACGCAACGATGCAACCCCAAGCAGCACCCGAGCAAGCAACGGCGTCGCAGGACTCGGCGCTCCATGTCGAGCGCACGCCTTGGGCACTGCTGGTCATCGGAGTCGCCCTGCTCGGCGTGCTGGCGCTGACCACGGTGCAAGGCGCCCTCGCCTCGAATCAACACGCGAGCGCGTTCTACCGCGAGGTGCAGGGCCGCGAGCTGCGCGTGTTCGAGCGCGCTGGCCTCGACGTATCCATCGTCGGGCGCGGTCGCGCCGCGTACCTGTCGACCTGCATCGCTTGCCACGGGCCGAACGGCGAGGCGCTTCCGAAGCTCGGTAAGGATCTCGCGCACAGCGAGTTCGTCGCCAAGCAGACGAACAGCCAGCTCCAGATGTTTCTGAAGCTCGGCCGCCCGACATGGGACCCCGCCAACACGACGAAGGTCGACATGCCGGGCAAAGGTGGCAACCCGAAGCTCAAGGACAGCGACCTCGCCGACATCGTGCAGTACCTGCGCTTCGTGCAGGCCGCCGCCAAGCCCTGAGCGCTGCCCCGTGCGGCGGCTCCCTCCCCCTAATCCTCAGAAGTAACGCACAGAGAAACGCAGAGAGAGAAACGCATCATGCGACAAGTACTCCCCACCCACGTCCCGCTCCTCGTTGCAGCGCTAGCGCTGCACGCGTGCGGCGGCTCCGCGAGCGATTCGCCGAAGGCGGCGGGCTCCGCGGGCCAGTCGTCGAACGCCGGCAGCGGTATGCCTGCGCTGCAAGCGGTCGCCAGGGAACGCAACCTGACGCCCGACGACCTCATCGCGGCCGCGAAGACGTACATGCCCTCGGGCCGGCTCGACGATTACATCCAGTTTGCGTCGGGCGGCCACGGCGGGCAGGTGCTCGTCATCGGCCTGCCATCGATGCGCCTACTCAAGGTCATCGCCGTCTTCACGCCCGAGCCGTGGCAAGGTTACGGCTATGGCACCGGCCACGAGATCCTGGCCGAGGGGAAAATCGACGGCCGCGACATCCTCTGGGGCGACACACACCACCCGGCGCTCAGCGAGACGAACGGCGACTACGACGGCCAATTTCTCTTCATCAATGACAAGGCCAACGCGCGCATCGCCGTCATCGACCTGCGCGACTTCGAGACGAAGCAGATCGTCAAGAATCCGCTCTCGCTGAGCGACCACGGCGGCTCGTTCGTCACGCCGAATACCGAGTGGATCATCGAGGGGGGCCAGTACGGTCACCCTCTGGGTTGGGAGTACGCCCCGATCGAGGAGTACACCTCCAAGTACCGCGGCATGGTCACCTTCTGGAAGTTCGATCGGTCGAAAGGCCGGATCGACAAGTCGAAGTCGTTCGCAATGGAGCTCCCGCCCTACTGGCAGGACCTCTTCGACTCCGGCAAGAAGGTCAGCGATGGCTGGGTCTTCGGCAACTCGATCAACACGGAGCTCGCCACGGGCGGCATCGAGTCGGGCAACCCGCCCTTCGAGGCCGGCGTCAGCCAACGTGACAACGACTACATGCACGTGATCAACCTGAAGAAGGCCGCGGAGGTCGCTGCTGCGGGGCGCACGAAGCAGATCAAGGACTTCCCGGTGATCGAGCTCTCGACCTCGATCGCGGAGGGGCTCCTCTATTTCATCCCCGAAACTAAGAGCCCCCACGGCGTGGACGTCACGCCCGACGGCAAGCACATCGTGGTCTCGGGCAAGCTCGACCCGCACGTCTCGGTCTACGGCTTCGACAAGATCCAGGCGACGATCGCCGCGAAGAACCACCAGCCCGATCAGTTCGGCGTCCCGGTCCTCGACTTCGACTCCTGCATCGTCGCGCGCGTCGAGGTAGGCCTCGGCCCGCTGCACACGCAGTTCGACGACAAGGGCTACGCGTACACGTCGCTCTTCCTGGAGCCGGCCGTCGCGCGCTGGACCCTCGGCGGTGACGAAGGCGCGAAGAACCCCGAACCCGATTGGACCCTCGTCGGCAAGCTGAACACGCACTACAACATCGGCCACCTCAGCGTGGCCGGCGGAGACACCGTCAACCCCAGCGGCAAGTATCTCGTCGCCATGAACAAGTGGTCGCTCGATCGCTTCGCGAACGTCGGCCCATTGATGCCGCAAAACTTCCAGCTCATCGACATCAGCCAGACCGGCGACACGATGCAGCTCCTGTACGACGCCCCGATCGGGATCGGTGAGCCGCACTACGCCCAGATCATCAAGGCCGACAAGCTGAAACCTTGGACGATCTACCCCGAGATCGGCTGGGACCCACAGCATCAACGCGTGGACCCGAAGGCCCCTATCGCCGGTCAGGAACGCGTCGAACGGAACGGAAACGTCACCGAAGTGTACATGACCGTGGTGCGGAGCCACTTCACGCCCGAACATGTCAAGGCCAAGGCCGGCGACACCATCGTGTGGCACATCACGAGCCTCGAGCGAGCGGATGACGCAACTCACGGCTTCGCGCTCCCGGCTTACAACGTGAACCTCAGCCTCGAGCCCGGCGAGTACGCGCGCATCGAGGTCAAGGACGTGAAGGCCGGTACCTACCCCTTCTACTGCTCGGAGTTCTGCTCGGCGCTGCACCTCGAGATGATGGGCTACCTGCTCGTCGAGCCGCAGTGATCAGGCCGCTCGCCCACGACACCAAGGACGGAATCAGAGCATGAACCTCCATCTCGAGTCGCTCGTGGGTCCGCGGGTCCCGGCGGAAGAACTTCGCCGCCGGGGCCTCCGGTATGCCCTCCCGACGATCGCGCTCTCGATCGCGCGCTTGGCGCTCCTGTGCTCGATATTCCTCCCCTACTGGCACCTCGACCTGAAGGCGCCGCAGTACCCGAAGGGGCTCAACGTCACGACCTATGTCAACCAGGTCACCGGCGATATTCGCGAGGTCGACAGCCTGAACCACTACATAGGGATGAGTCCCTTGGCCGACGCGGCGCCGTTCGAGAAGTCGGTCGCGATCATCGCGCTCATCGCGCTCGTGCTGTTGGTGGAAGGCGTCGCGTTAGTCCACACGAAGTGGGCGGTTCTGATCGCGCTCCCCGCGATCCTGTACCCGTTCATCTTCTTGGCAGACCTCTACTATTGGCTGCACCGATTTGGCAACAACCTCGATCCGACGGCGGCGATGTCGAACTCGGTCAAGCCCTTCACGCCGCCGCTCCTGGGCCAAGGCACCATCGGCCAATTCCAATCGCACGCGCACATGGGGCTCGGCCTGGAGCTCGCGTTCGCATGCTCGGCGCTCGTCATCGTCGGCCTCTGGCTGCACCGACGAGCCTACAAGCCGCTCGTCGAGACCGAGCCTGGATCGCGCAAACTGGCGGTGACGGCGTGAGGAGAGCCTCCTTATTGCTTCTGACGGTCGTGGCGCTCGCCGACGCGTCACACTCAGACTCGGTCAACGTCGCACGCGGCGACCTCCAAGTGTTGATCGACGCGACAGTGGCCGGCGGCACGCTCGTGCTGGCCGCCGGCCGTTATTCCGCCCCCGTTCACATCGAGCGCTCGATGACGCTCCGGGGCGCAGGACACGTAGTGCTGGATGCTGCCGGGCTGGGGGACGTCCTGATCATCTCCGCGCCGGACGTTGTCATCGAGAACATCGAGCTGCGCGGCACAGGGATGAGCGTCGATCGCGAGAACTCCGCGCTGGTGGCCTCTCGCGCTGCGCGGCTCGTCGTGCGCGGGTGCCGCTTCGAGGACGTGTTGTTCGGGATCAGCTTGAATGAGTCGCCGAATTCGCTCATCACAGGCAACACGATCCACTCCAAGCCACTCGAGCAGCCCCGCCGTGGGGACGCGATTCGCCTGTGGCGGTCGTCCGAAGTGACGATCGAGGACAACGTCGTGCGGGGCTCACGTGACCTCGTGATGTGGTACTCAGACGAGGTGCACTTGCGCAGAAACAAGGTCTCGGAGGGCCGCTACGGAATGCACTTCATGTACAGCAGCCGCAACCTGCTGGAGGACAACGTCCTCGTCGACAACTCGGTCGGTGCATTCCTGATGTACAGCAAGGACCTGACCATGCGCCGCAACGTGCTGGCGCGCAACGACGGCCCCAGTGGCTTCGGGATCGGCCTGAAGGACATGGACGGTCTCGTCATCGAGGACAACCTGATCGTCAGTAACCGCGTGGGTCTGCACCTCGACAACTCGCCGATGGTCGCGGGGATCGCGCACACGATCCGGCGCAACGTGTTCGCGTACAACGACGTCGGGATCGCGTTCATGCCCAACGTCAGGGGCAACCACTTCTCCGAGAACTCCTTCATGGAGAACGTCGAGCAGGTCGCGATCCTGGGCTCGGGGGATCTGAAGGGCAACGGGTTCTCCGTCGAAAAGCGCGGGAACTTCTGGAGCGACTACCGCGGCTTCGATCTGGACGACGACGGTGTCGGCGACATCGATTACCGCGCCGATGCACTGTTCGAGAATCTCGTCGATCGCGACCCACGCATGCGCCTGTTCCTGTTCAGCCCGGCGCAGCACGCGATCGGCATGGCCGCGCGCGCGTTCCCGGTCGTCAAGCCTCGCCCGAAGGTGGTGGACCCGCACCCATTACTCAAGCCTCTCGCCGCGCGCACGAACGTCACCGCCGACTCGCCGATCGAGGCTGGCCCTTTTGCGGGCTTCGCGCTAATCGCCGTCGCGCTCCTCGCGGTGCTGCCTGCTTGGCTCGGGCACCGCAGCCTTCGGCGCGCTTCTCTCACCCTCGTACCAGCGGTCGCTGCCGCTCCATCAACGTGATCACCATCTCGCACCTCACCAAGAAATTCGGCCGCTACGTGGCGTTGAACGAAGTCTCGCTGGAGGTCCAGCGCGGCGAAGTCATCGCGCTCTGGGGGCCGAACGGCGCGGGCAAGAGCACGCTCGTGCGGTGCCTCCTGGGCCTCTTGCCGTTCTCCGGCCGAGCGACGATCGCGGGGGTCGACGTGACCGTCCAAGGCAAGGCTGCGCGACGCCTCATCGGGTACGTCCCGCAAGAGCCCGCATTGTTCGACGACCTGCGCGTCGACGAAGCTGCGCTCTACTTCGGGCGGCTCAAGCGCGCCAGCACGGATGAGATCCGGTGCATGCTGGACGACGTGCACCTCGTGCCCCACGCGAAGAAGCGCGTGCGCGAGCTCTCCGGCGGGCTCAAGCAGCGACTCTCGTTGGGCCTCGCGCGGCTCACGGACCCGCCCGTAATCTTGATGGACGAGCCGACGGCGAACCTCGACGCGGCGGCCCGCGGCGAGCTCCTGGCGGACGTCGAACGGCTGCGCGAGCGCGGCAAGACGGTGCTGCTGATCTCGCACCGCCCCGAAGAGGTCCGCCAGCTCGCCGACCGCATCGTGACCCTCGAAGCCGGGCGCATCGTCCGAATCGATGATTCGCGCGATGCGCATGGGCCTATGCACCTGGCTACGTCGCATGTCACATTCGAACGCGACGAACCACTCGTACGCCCGCACGTGGAGCCAGCCCTATGATCAGCACGGTCACAGCCAAGGAGCATGTCTCTTTCGCCCACGACGGTCCCAGGAGCGGAGCTACTGACCTTCAGTCCTCCCGCGCGGTCGCGCGAGGGGGCCCGGAGGTCGTGGTCCCCCGTGAGCGACTGGTCGATCTGCGCACGCTCTGGCCGCTGCTGCAACGCGAGTTGCGGGACTCGCTGCGCAACAAGTGGTTCATGCTCTACACGCTTTCCTTCGGCGGGCTCGCGTTCGCGCTCGCGTACCTCTCGAACATCGGTACAGGGCTCGCGGGCATGGCAGGCTTCGGCAAGACCGCAGCTAGCCTCGTCAACCTCACACTGCTCGTCGTGCCCCTGATGGCATTGACTATGGGCGCGGTTTCGCTTTCGACTGAGCGCGACCGCGGGATGTTGGGGTATCTCCTGGCGCAACCCGTCAGCCGGATCGAGGTCTACCTGGCGAAGTTCCTGGGTCAGGGCCTGGCCTTCACCGGCGCGATCGCGTTGGGCTTCGGCGTCAGCGCGGTGGCTCTGGCGCGACACGGCTTGGGAGACGGCGCGCTCTTCCTGCGGCTCGCCGGACTCAGCGTGCTGCTGGCGCTGTCGCTGCTCGCGCTCGGCATGTTGATCGCAACCGTCGCACGGCGCTCGACGTCGGCTATGGGGTTTGCGGTGTTCGCGTGGCTCGCGGTGACGCTGCTCGGAGATCTGGGGCTGCTAGGCGCGACGAGCTTCCTCGACCTCCAAGTGAAGGACATGCTCGTTCTGTCACTCTTGAACCCCACCCAGGTCTTCAAGCTGGGCTCGATCGTCGGATTCGACGCGACGCTCGACCTGCTCGGCCCCGCGGGGCTCTACGCGGTGCGGACGTTCGGCAGCTGGTTATCGCCAGTCCTCGTCGGCACGCTCGTGCTGTGGATTCTCGTCCCTCTGACCCTTGGCGCGCTGCTCTTCGCGCGTCGCCCGCTGTGAAGCAAACCCTCACCGCCCTCCTTGCGTGCCTCGCGCTGCTCGGGTCCGCCTGCGGGCGCGCCGATGCGTCAGGCCCCATCCCTCAGCCCAAGTTCGTATTCGGCGAAGACCTCTGCGACGAGTGCAGCATGATCATCAGCGAGCAGCGCTTTGCGGGCGCGATCGGCCTGCGGCAGCGCGGCAGGGTGAAGCACCTCTTGTTCGACGACATCGGTGAGATGTTCCTGTACGAAGTTCCTTCCCACGACGAGGCGCGTTACTTCGTGCACGACCTCGCAACGTCGCGCTGCATCGACGCGGAATCGGCTTTCTATCTGAGCAGCAAGAAGCTGCGCACGCCGATGGGTACAGGTGTCGCAGCCTTTGCGACGGAGGCCGAGCGCGACGCTGCGCTCGAGCAGTTTCCAGGCGATAGAGTGACACTGAGCGAGTTGCGCCGCTCGCGTTGATCTTCTCGGCGCCATTGGAGTCGGATGAAGGTCCTGCACGTCACACGCACATTGCCCCAGGAGATGCTGGGACCGATGGTCCTCAGCCGCGTCGTCAAGGCCGCCGGCCATGAGATGCGCGCGCTCTGCCTCCCGGACTCGCTGTGGATCAGCAAGATCCGTGACTACGCTCCGGACGTCATCACCTGGTCCTTGATGACAGGCAACCACACTCAGATCTTTGACGTCAATCGCTTCCTGAAGTCGAAATTCACCTTCTTCTCGCTGATGGGCGGGCCGCACGTGACGTTTGTCAACGATTGCGTGAAGGATCCCGCGATCGACGCAATCTGTGTCGGGGAGGGCGAGGGCGCACTGGTCGACCTTCTCAACGCGCTGCAGAAGGGCCGCGAGTGGCGCGACATCCAGAACTTGGCGTGGTGCGACGACGGCGAGAGGATCCACAAGAACCCGCTGCGGCCGCTCGTCAAGGACCTGGACGCACTTGGTTTCCCGGACCGTTCGGTGCTGTACGACGCACAGCCGCTCTACCGCGACAGCCCGCGTAAGGTCGTGGTGACTCAGCGTGGGTGCCCCATGCTCTGCTCGTTCTGCTTCCACCACGCGTGGAAGTCGAAGGTCTACGAGGCGAAGAACAGCCAGTACGTCCGCAAGCGCTCGGTCGGCCATGTCATCGCCGAGGTTGAGGACATTCGCTCGAAGTATCCACTGGAGTTCGTCCACTTCGTCGACGACATCTTCAACATCGACAGCCAGTGGCTCAACGAGTTCTGCGAGCGCTGGCCACGCGAAGTCGGCCTGCCCTTCGACGCCATCTTGATGGCGAACCTGACGAAGGAGGTTCATATCGAGCAGCTGAAGCACGCCGGCTGCATCTACGCACGCATCGCCTTCGAGGCCGCCAACGACTATATGCGCAACGTCGTGTACCGCAAGAACACGCAGCGCGAGCAGCTCGTCAACGCCTCGGGCTGGATCCGGAAGCACGGCATCCGACTGGGTTCGCTGAACATGCTGGGCGGCCCCGGCGGCTCGATCCAGGACGATATCGACACGGTGCTCCTGAACATCGAGTGCCACGTGGACCACCCCTTGTGCTCGATCGTGCAGCCCTATCCAGCTCTCGAGCTGAACGAGATCACGAGGAACATGGGGATCGCTGTCGCCAAGTACGACGACTTCCCCTCGCAGTTCAACCGGACCGCGACGATCGAGGTCGAGGACAAGGTCGCCGTCGAGAACCTTCACAAGTGGTTCCCCGTTCTGGTGCGCTTCCCGCGCCTCATGCCGCTGGCGAAGCGCACGCTGGGCTCACGCCTCATGCGGCGGCCGCTCCTCCTGATGTACGTCCTCTACTCCGAATGGATGGTGACGGAGCAGAACCAGCTCTACAAGCGCGCCCAGGGCGCGCGCTGGGCGGCCCTCATGGCGCCATTCGACTTCGTCGGCCGCGTGGCTCGCAAGGCCTTCGTGCGGGCCCTAGGCGCCGCAGGCGCGAGGGTCGTCCACCGCCTCGCCGTACGGCTGCAGGTGGGCGATGAGCGCGTCGTGGCGCACATGGATTGACGCTCGCGGGGCACACGACCACGCATTCCTGCCCGCCCGCCGCCCCTCCGAGGCGCCGGATGCGCGAAATGGGCTCGCACGCCCGCCGTATAGGTTGGGTTCGAGTTGCGCCTGGAACGCCCAGCGAGGTGTAGGATGAACCGACCGTAATGCTGTCGTCCCTTCGCACGATCGCGCTTGTCGCGCTCCTGCTACCTGCGCTTCTCTTGCCGCGGGGGCTGGAGTTGTCCATGTGCCTGTGCGGGTACGGTCTCGACGCCTCGGTCTGCGTCGCGCAATTGGGTGTCGGCGGTGAAGACGTCGAATGCGCTTGCTCGCTCGGCGGGGAGTTCTGCGCTGTGCACGATGACGCGCCAGCCGACGGCGAAACCCGCTCGAGCGCAGCGCACGACCCGGTTTGCCCGCTGTGCCACACCTTGTCAGTCGACGGGCCGTCGATCGACTTCGTGGTGTGTGTCGCGTCGGACATCGCGGCGCCGTTGCTGACCTTGGCGCCGTCGTTCGACGTGGTCCTGTGTGCGCCATCAGTGGCGCGCGTCGTGCGCGCTCGAGAGCGCGCACCGCCCGACGGCACCGACGTCTCTCCCGGCCTCTGGCCGGGGGTCCGACCGCTGAGGATCTGAGCACGGGGATCGTGCGCCCCCGCCTGGGCGCAGCGCTCCCGCTTCGTGCTCTCTTCAGCCGTTGGAAAACCATGACCACGCCACCTGACGCGCGCCTGCGCGTCCGCTCCTCGACGTCGAGGGGCTGCGCTTGCACGCACTGCTCGTCGCCGCTCGACGTTGCGGTTGCAGCGGCCATTGCCGCGGCCGTTGCAGCGACACTGAGCGCTTGTGCGTCCGCGCCCGAGGTCGAGCTCGCGCTCGACGCGGCTCGGGCGTCCACGACCTCAGCCGCGCGCGATGCCGCCCTCGAAACGCAGCTCGCCTCGCTCGACGTCGAGCGGCTCCAGCTCGCGCTCCCGCCGCCCGAGCTGCGCGAGCT
>Ga0163154_10007431_pt1 | contig 13052 bp, 9 predicted proteins | sample OliLakLV19MP9P1_FD_148649 | JGI IMG/M metagenome (GOLD analysis project Ga0163154, IMG submission 148649) | Freshwater microbial mat bacterial communities from Lake Vanda, McMurdo Dry Valleys, Antarctica - Oligotrophic Lake LV.19.MP9.P1 | ecosystem: Environmental > Aquatic > Freshwater > Lake >... | reverse complement strand
ATCGACGGAGATGAGATTTCAGAACCAGCCGAAACTTGTCCAGCAGAACCAACCGAACTCACAGCCGATGACGACTGGGAATTGGAGCGCTCTCGGCGTTAGGTCGCTGGAAATCCTTCTAACTGCTGGAGTCACGGTAATGCTCCTACAGGTAAGTTTGCCGCTGTGGTTCAAAGCGTTTAGTGTTCAACCTGCAATTAAGCAAATTGACCGTCGCATTCAAATTTCAGGTGCCCAGTGGAATGCTGACAACGTTCCTCAGGTACTAGCCCATCGCTGTGCTTATCTCAATGGACTGATAGGCTCGCAAACCTGACATGCTCCCGATCAAACTGACTGAGAATAAGTAACGTTGTGAATATAAATTCAATGAAGAGTGGATTTGAACGACTTATAAATTCTTGATAAAAAGCCTCAACAATCTCTTGAGATTGCATCAGTAAGCCCTGCATCTCATATTGAACCTTTCCGGCATTAGGGTTAACGCTTTCAATAATCTCCAGTGCATCGGCTAAAGGCTTTGGTTCAGGGCGAAGGTCAGACAATGCTGCACAGAACGAATCATATAAGTGCCAGAAATGCTCATGGGAAACTGCTTCTGTGCTTCTTAGAATGGCAGCTTCATTGACACGACTGATCAAATCTTTACCGTGTTCATGTGCTAAATTGCATAACGACTGAGCGCCAAGAGCACGATCGTATCCAAGTAGAATACTAACGCGACAAAGATGGTCAACAGTATCTAAAAAAGTGCCTATATCATCCCAAGTCGAGATCAAGCCGTTAATAGCATACTCAAGCAGATAGTCCGCTCGTAGAACTGATTCAGCGAAAACAACCTTGTCCTCTTGTCGTTTTAGAAAATCGAGAGCGATCGCCTGTTCAATCTGAATTTCTTGTTGTGGATTCACAGAGACCGCGTCATTTATTTCTGTATAAATAGCCTCGGCAACCTGTTGTAAGATTGCATGAACTCCCGGCTGTTTTATTGTGATAGATTGCCAAGAACTTGGCATATCACTGCTTTGCGTCATGGGTTTGTGCCCAACGAATGGCGTTGTTGCATAAAAGAGGTATTGCGGGCGAGAGAGACATAGTAAGTTTCAATTACCATACAAAAACGTGCCATGAAGTCTCAATACCGAATCCGCAATCGGTCTGAGTATACCGCTAGACTCAAGCAGCGGGGAAGCCTTATCTTCTGGATCGACGAATCAAGATTGGAGGGATGGATAGCCCAGTACTTAACCCGTAAGCCCAGAGCTTCTGTCGGCACTATACCCGCACTAATTATGGAGTGTCCCTATTCCTTCCAAAAGCCGAACAGTATCGGGAGCAATTCTTTAAGACCTATCCTGGACTTTCAAACTGGCACGATCGCGTCAAGCAAGAACATGCTGCCTCCTGCTGCACCTTGGGTGGACGTTTGCGGCACTGGGACGGGGAGGCTCCTTTCACGGAAATTATCAATGCCCCGATTCAGGGAACCTCTGCTGAAATTACCAAGTTAGCGATCGCAAACTTCCGCGAAGCACGAGATTCCTTGTCCGAAAAGTTGGATGCCAAACTGTTGATGCAAGTGCATGACGAGATTGTGCTGGAAGTGCCAATCGCCCAAGCAGATCGAGCGGGTCAACTTCTGATGCAAGCCATGCTGGAGGCAGGACAACACTTTTTGACCGATATGCCTGTAGAGGTTGAGGCTGTCATCTGTGAGGACTGGTGGGGCAAAAATGCTCGTCCCATTCCCCTTCTGGAGACGCAAACCGAACTTATAGAAGCGAATCCTCCAGAATCACAAACTGTTGCATCAATCGCAGCCTATTCTGTTGATCCGGAACTAACAACACTAGCGGATTCTGTGAGAAATCTAGATTTGCCAGCCGTTGCTGCCAGTTTGGGCTTAGAGCGCGATCGCAGCGATAAATCTAAATGGTTCGCTCAGATCGAAGTGGATGGACACCGCGAGAAGCCACATATCATCAGCATTACCGACAATAAATTCATGGATTGGAAGACTGAACAAGGAGGAGTTGGAGCCATCAGTCTGGCAATGGCAGTGCGAAACTGGGACTTCAAAACGGCAGTGGAATGGCTGAAAGAGCAAAAAGAACAGCACTCTATTCCCATTCAAAGTTTGCCGGAATTAACCCAACCTAAATCTCTAGAACTTCCAGCTTCAAATGAAACAACCTGGGAGCAAGTGCGGCAGTATCTCACTCAAACTCGTGGGTTGCCAGCGAATTGGGTCGATAAATTGCATCATCAAGGACTGGTATACGCTGACGATCGCGCCAATGCTGTCTTTCTACGCCAGACTTTTAATAACACTCCTACCTGGGATCGCCTGGAAACAACCGGAGCAGCTTTACGAGGTACAGCAGGAGACTTCAAAGGATTGGCTCCTGGTTCTAGCAAAGACAATGGCTGGTTCTGGCTTGGAGTCGGTAAAGGAGAAGTCGGGCGAGTTGTGGTCACAGAAGCACCCATTGATGCGATTTCTCTGTCGATTTTAGAAAAAGCTCTACTACGTCAGGGACGAACCATTTATCTCTCTACAGATAGCAAAGGGACAGTACCAATCCAGGCTTTACAAGCTCTTGTGGATCGGGGAGGCAGCGTCGTTGCTGCCTTTGATAATGATGTTGATGGTCGTAGGCTAACCCAGAAACTGGGCACATCCGTTGCTAATGTGACTTCCACGACTCCAACCCAGGGCAAGGACTGGAACGCACAACTGCTAAGGTTTCGTCAGGAATTACGCGACTGGTACAAGCAAGCGCGAGATGTCGGACGCTCAGAAGCTCACCTGAAGGAAATTGAAGGAATAGGGAAAGTGTTCACTCAAAATGGCACTCTTCCAAATGAGCAAGATTTAGCTGTCATGGCTCAGGATAAAACCGACTGGCAACAACAAACGCGAACGATAGCCGATCGCGCCCAACAAATTCTCAACGTAACTGGAGATCCGCAGGCAGGAGGAACCTTGTTTGTGGGAAAGACCTATACCCTCTTCGCTCAAAATGATTTGCTCTATGCGCTTAGCTTTTTTGAATTTGGAATTGCTGCTCTGGGAGAGGGATTTAGGGTGGGGGCAGTCTTGGCAGACATTTTAGAAAAGTCGCACATTGCCTGCACTATGTAGATTGAATAGAGTAGATTGAACAGAACGTCTGACTAACTCCGATATTATCGGACTGAATTTTTCTTTGTTGGGTGAGATTTATTCATTATTTAACCAAGATTTAATCAATTCAAATCCTTTGGACCAAATGAAGCCTGATATGATTCTGCTCAACACAAGTCCCAGGTGACTTGATTGATATCTCAGGAGCGATCGAGGCGGCTAATATCTTGCAAGATTGGCTATCTCAATACTGATGGTTATGAATTAGGAAGGGAAACTGTTCTTCAAAACTTGTCAGGCATTATCGTCCAAGGCGATGTTTTTTCAACTCTTACAGTTCCTTCCTGATGTAGTGATTACAGCCCACCGAGGATTCTTTAGCTGCAACGCACTGGAAAATATCGCCACTATCACCTTGACTAACATCACCGAGGTTGAGCAAGGAAAACTCTTGAAGTACGGAGTCGTCTATCAATCTCCTGCCTCTACCGAAGCCGATGTTTAACAAGCATCAATCGTCTGTCATAGCTGATGACCCATGACAGATAGCTGAATTCCTATTACCTATCCCTCACTTAAAATTAACAGGAGAAAGTTAAGGTATGGCTACTATTGTTCCCAACCCTATTCAAATTGAAGACGATCGCACTGGCATTAGTGTCGAAACAATCAAGCGAGCGTTTTTGGATAACCTGTATTACGTTCAGGCGAAGTTTCCCCAAGTTGCCACCCAAAATGATTACTACATGGCGTTGGCGTATACCGTGCGCGATCGCTTGCTAAATCGGTGGCTCAACACCAACCAAACCTATCTGGAAAAGACATCTCGGATTGTCGCTTACCTGTCTGCCGAGTTTTTAATGGGTCCGCAACTGGGCAATAATCTGATCAATCTGGGGCTTTATGATGTTGTCAACCAAGCAGTGGCAGAGTTGGGACTCAACTTGGTGGATGTGCTAGAGCAGGAAGAAGAGCCAGGGCTGGGCAATGGTGGGTTAGGACGGTTAGCCGCTTGCTATCAAGAATCGATGGCAACGCTAGAAATTCCCGCGATCGGCTATGGTATCCGCTACGAATACGGTATCTTTGACCAGCGATTCAAAGATGGCTGGCAGGTCGAAATCACAGACAAATGGCTGCGGTATGGCAACCCCTGGGAAGTGGTTCGTCCCGAATCGGAAGTAGAGGTCAAGCTGGGCGGACATACTGAAGCGTATACCGATGAGTATGGTCACTACCGGACTCGCTGGGTGCCTTACAAAGTGGTTAAAGGTGTTCCATACGACACGCCGATTTTAGGCTTCCAAACCAACACCACGAACACTTTGCGGCTTTGGAAAGCCGAAGCCCCAGAATCGTTTGACTTTGAGGCGTTCAACAAGGGCGATTACTTTGGAGCGGTTCACGAGAAGAGTGAATGTGAAAATATCACCAAAATTCTTTACCCGAATGATGAATCCGATCAGGGCAAACAACTGAGACTGGAGCAACAGTTTTTCTTTGTGTCTTGTTCGCTGCAAGACATGATTCGGATCATGCAGCTAAAAAAACTGACGTTAGAGCGCTTCCACGAACAATTTGTGGTGCAGTTGAACGACACCCATCCGACGATCGGTGTGGCTGAACTGATGCGGCTCTTGCTAGATGAGCATGGATTTGATTGGGATAAAGCTTGGAACATTACCACCAAAACCTTCGCTTACACCAATCACACCTTGTTGCCAGAAGCTCTAGAGCGTTGGTCTCTGGAGATGTTTGCCAGTTTATTGCCCCGGCATTTGGAACTGATTTACGAAATCAACCGCCGCTTTATCGACGAGATTCGACTTAAGTTTCCCGATGATGGCGATCGCATTCGTCGTATGTCGATCATTGATGAAAGTGGGTCGCGCTATGTGCGGATGGCAAACCTCGCTTGCGTCGGCAGTTTCGCCATTAACGGAGTTGCTGAACTGCACACTGAACTGCTGAAGAAGACCGTCTTGCACGACTTCTACGAGATGTATCCAGAGAAACTAACCAATGTGACCAATGGGGTGACTCCTCGACGGTTCATGGTCTTAAGCAACCCACGATTGGCAACCCTGATTACTAGCAAAATCGGGGATGGCTGGATGAAACATCTCGATCAACTGCGGCAACTAGAGAACTTTGCCCATGATGGAAATTTCCGGCATGAGTTTCGCCAGGTGAAACAAGCGGTCAAACAAGATTTGGTCAACTATATCCACGCCAAATACAACTTTGAACTTGACCCTAACTCGCTGTTTGACATTCTAGTGAAGCGGATTCACGAATATAAACGGCAACACCTGTTAGCCCTTTACATCGTCACTCTCTACAATCGGTTGAAGGCAAATCCTGATCTCGATATCGCGCCCCGTACTTTTATCGTGGGTGGTAAGGCGGCTCCGGGTTACTACATGGCGAAGTTGATCATCAAGTTGATTAACTCAATCGGCGATGTGGTCAACAATGATTCTGATGTGCGGGGTCGGCTAAAAGTCTTCTTCTTAGAAGATTACAACGTCAAGTATGCTCAGCGCGTTTTTCCGGCGGCTGACTTATCCGAGCAAATTTCCACTGCGGGTAAAGAAGCCTCTGGCACAGGCAACATGAAGTTTTCTATGAACGGGGCACTGACGATCGGCACCCTGGATGGAGCCAACGTCGAAATTCGCGAGGAAGTCGGAGCCGACAACTTCTTCCTGTTTGGACTCAATGTGGATGAGGTGAAAGCCAAAAAAGCGGCTGGATATAACCCTTGGGATTATTACAACAGCAATGACGAACTGAAGTTGGTCATCGATCGCATTTCCTCTGGCTTCTTCTCTCACGGCGACACTAACCTGTTCAAACCTTTAGTAGACTCTCTGCTCCACCAGGATCAATATCTATTGTTTGCCGATTATCAATCCTACGTGGAGTGTCAGGATGGGGTAAGCCGAGCATACCGCGATCAGGATCATTGGACTCGGATGTGCATCTTGAACGTAGCGAGAATTGGCAAATTCTCCAGCGATCGCTCCATTAGCGATTACCGCGAGAATATCTGGAAAGCGCCCTCTGTTCAGGTAGAAGTGCCAGACTACAGCCAAACTAATAGCGATGTGAAGCTCACTTGGTAAATTAGACCGTTTGCTCCCCCCTCAAGGACATTCTGGGTTATACCGATGAAGCAATGGGTTCCACAGATTTCCTCACCGATCCTCGTTCTAGTATTTTCGATGCCCTAGTTGGCATGGGCTTAAATCCCAATTTCTTCAAAGTGTTGGCTTGGTATGACAATGAGTGGGGCGACTCTGCTTGTGTCATCGACTTGATGTTGTACATGGCGAAAAAGGAAGGACTGATATGAAACCCTTGATTCATCGCACCAAGATTGTGGTGACGATCGGTCCGGCAAGCGATTCTCCTGAAATGATGCGGAAGATGCTGCTGGCGGGCATGAATGTGGCACGACTTAACTTCTCGCATGGCAACTATGCGGATCATGCTGAGCGAATTAAACGGTTACGGTCTGTTTCCGAAGAATTGGATTTGCCATTGATGTTGCTACAAGATTTGCAAGGTCCCAAAATTCGGGTGGGAGAGTTGCCAGCAGAAGGAATATTGCTCCAAGAGGGCGATAGTTTGACTCTGGTGCCGATCGCCGACCATACTGGGCAACCCAATACCGTTAGCATTGACTATGCCTATGTCGCAGAGGAAGCCGAACCTGGAACGCAGGTGCTTTTGGATGACGGTCTGCTGGAACTGCGAGTGGAGAAGGTGAATGGCACTGCGGTTGAATGCACAGTGGTGTCAGGCGGCGTTTTGAGGAGCCATAAAGGGGTTAACTTTCCGACCCTCAATCTGCGGCTGCCTTCAATGACCGAGAAAGACAAGCGCGATTTGGACTTTGGCGTTGAGCAAGAGGTTGATCTTATTTCCCTCAGCTTTGTCCGCAAACCGGAAGACATCCAAATTTTGAAGGCACTGCTGAAGGAGAAAGGCGCGAACATTCCCGTGCTGGCAAAGCTGGAGAAGCCGCAAGCGATCGCCAACCTAGAAGCGATCGTCGATGAGTGCGATGCCATCATGGTGGCGCGGGGCGATTTGGGTGTGGAGATGAGTCCCGAAAAAGTGCCCATGATTCAAAAGCAAATCATTGAGCTATGCAATCGAAAAGGCATTCCGGTGATCACGGCGACTCAAATGTTGGATAGCATGATCCATAACCCTCGCCCCACCCGTGCTGAAGCGAGTGACGTAGCAAATGCCATCATAGACGGTACAGATGCAGTCATGCTATCGGGCGAATCTGCGGTAGGCGATTATCCAGTAGAGTCGGTCAGGATGCTTGCACGGATTGCCACGGAAGTTGAGCCAGCGATCCAATTTTTCAACTATCCGCCCAGCCGTTCCGACGACGGTGAAGCGATCAGCGAAGCCCTGCACGCGATCGAAGATGTGATCGAGCTTCAGTGCATTGTCGCCTTCACTGAAACTGGCTATGCGGCTGAACTTGTCTCAGAAGAGCGCCCCAAAGTCCCAATCGTCGCCTACACGACTGATCCCAAAGTGTATCGCCGACTCAGCCTGAATTGGGGTGTCAGACCCATTCTCGTGCACCAGACTCAGCATGACCTGACTGATCTGCTGCATTGGATGGAGGCTGATTTAATTCACCGTAACTTTGCAGTTCCTGGGGACAAAGTGTTGGTGATGGGTGGCATCCCGATTAGCGAGACCGGCAGTCCGAACTTTCTCAAAATTCACGCGATCGCAGCCAAGGAGTAAGTAACAATGGCTAAATTGATTTTAACCCGCCACGGACAGAGCCTCTGGAACGCGGAGAATCGGTTTACTGGATGGGCTGATATTCCCTTAAGCGAACGTGGACGGGCAGAAGCGACGATCGCTTCCTGCAAGCTCCAGGATTACCGAATCCGAGTGTGTTTCACCAGTATGTTGTTTCGGGCAATGGAAACCGCAGTCATTATCTTGACCGAAGTCGATGACATCTGTGACGGCAGAGTTCCCATCATCAAGTATGACGTTGAGGCTGAAGATTGGCAGGGTTGGGATACATACGACGGCGATGCTGAACAAGAGCTTCCCGTTTATCCCACAGCGACTTTAGACGAACGTTTCTATGGTGACTTGCAGGGGCTAAACAAAGCGGAAACAGCAGCGGAGTTTGGCAAGGAACAGGTACAACTGTGGCGGCGTTCATATCGCGTTCGCCCACCCGGCGGGGAAAGCCTGGAAGACACGGTTAATCGTACGGTGCCATTCTTTCGCGATCGCATTTTGAAGCAGCACTTAATGGCAGGGGATAATGTGCTGATCGCCGCCCATGGCAACTCACTGCGATCGATTGTCAAACAATTAGAAAATCTATCTGAAGAGGAGATTGTCAAAGTTGAGTTGGGCACCGGAATTCCCATTGTGTATGACATCGACTTGAATGGTCAGGTGACTGATAAAATCATCTTGAATTGAATTAGCTTATGTGATGTGCGACTTTCCCGATTGCCCACCCTGCGGGAAGCACGCTACACCCTAAATCCCTCTCCCAGAGTGGGAGAAAGACTTTGACCTATTCTCCACGGTAGGGTTGATTCTCTAAAGAAAACAAATTCCTGAAAGTCCTATTTTTAGGTTCAACTTCTTTTGAGGGTAAACCAAAGAATAAGGGTTCCAGAGTTATTCCTCTGTTAAAGAATCTTCCCTACCCAGAATTGGGGGTTGGGGGGCAAATTTCGGTTGGGTTGATTTGCGTAAGTCCTGCTAATGTGCAATTAAAGTCGGTTCATCCTGCGGGAAGCTAGCTATATCCCTTATCCCCAGCTTCGTAAGACCTTTGGTCTATTCCCAAAGCGGGAGAATGGTTTAGGGCTTCGACGTGAGCGCTTAGCCGAACGGTGAGGGTAATTTGCAGCATCTTCAGTTAACTTAAGATCGGTCTACTTATTTTGATAGGAATGCCTAGCATCTCAACCCAAAGGCTAGTTTGCAGAAAGCATATTCTAGCGGTGCATCGGTTTAGTATGTTTAGGAATTCTACTTGTGCCATCTTAAGCTCATCAATAATTGATTTAGGATGCTATATTCATCAGCGATGATGTGAACAAACCACGGGGATAGACTAAAGCGATCATCCTCTTCATAATCATAAAATTGCTCAAGCTACCTTAACGAGGTATTTAAGAATTGGACGAGAATTTCCAGACCTACCTGAATCGGGCGATGCGGATGACTCTGCCAAACGCATATCATACCCAGCTACAGAATATCCAGGAATCTCCTAAGTTTGAACCGCAGCCTGATCAGGGGTTTGCGCCAACCCACTTTCCTGGCTACAGCATTATCACTCCCTCGAAAGGAGAGGAATCGCTAGAGAATCAAGCGCTGTATGACCTATTAGAACAGTCTCAAACCCAGTTGATTAGCGAATTTGGGGCGACTGTTTTCGCTCCTGTTTTGCCTGCCACTTTTCATCTGACCCTAGCAGATTTGATTTGGGACAGTGCCTATCGTCATGCGAAGGAAGATCCGGCATTTGACGCGCAATTGCAAACTCAAATCGCCCACATTTTTCAAGCGTGTCAATCGATTAGTGAAGGGAAGCCTATTCCGTTTCAAGTATTGGGGTTGATGCTAATGCCTCGGTCAATTGGTGTTTGCCTCACTCCGCTTGATGAAATCTCCTACGGGCGCATTTTGAAATTTCGCCGAGCAATTTACCAAAATCACCCTTTGATGGGGTTGGGAATTGAGCAGCAATACTATTTCACGCCCCATATTACCCTGGGATATTTTGGATCGGTGCCGTCGTTAGAAAAGTGTGTTCAACTCAGCGATCGCCTTACCCAGTTAAATCAACCGTGGGTGACGGAGACTCCTCAAGTATTTAAAGTGCATCAGGCAGAGCTTTATAAATTTGATGATATGAGCCACTACTATCGAGAAGAGGATTGGGCAACGTTTAAGCTTTGAGGATCAGGCGTTAACAGATGAGTGAGTTAAACCACCGATATCGCTTTTATCACATTCACTCATCCATCATCTATTGCTCAACTTAAAGTTGATATTCTCCCGCTCAGAGTGGCGATTATTTACTGAGCGGCGATCGCCCAGATCACCGCCCCCGTTGTCAGCAGCAGTAAGATGCCAAATACTCCTGCTAATGGCTTGCCGTTTCCTGTTATCCATGCCAAATTGCTCTCTGGGTAGTGCAAAATTTCGGCAGTATCCAAGCTGGCAATTCCCCAAACCCAGCCAGCGTGAAGCCCGATCGCCAGCCCTAAACTGCCGCCATCTAGCCAGCGTGCTAGTACCAACACCATACCGAGCAGCCACAATCCCGGTATTTGCGGTAGCGCTTCTTTGCCATCCCACACTAGATGTAGCACGGCAAAAATGACGCTAGCAATAATCGCAGCGATCGCTAAAGAATAATCGCGCTGAAGTTGGTTTAGCAAGAAACCACGAAAAATCAGTTCTTCTGTAGTGCTGATCCACAACGCAACGCCCAAGGTTGGCAGCAATGCCGCCATCAATGAAGGAATTCGCTGGGAATCCCACACTAGCCAGCCCAAGGTTTTTAGTAGTCCATAGAGGATGAACAAGCCCAAAATTGCAATGCCAATTCCCCCTAAAATGGAGCCTAAAATGTGAAGATTCCAAGTGAATCCGTAGACCAAAAACGGTTGCTGCTGGAGGTAGGCAAATCCCCATAAAACGAAGGGCGCGATCGCATACAGAGAGCTAACCAACGGCAATTTTTGCTGCATTGTTGGTGTTTGCGTCGGATGCCATTTTAAAACTATTGCTAAGGGAATGGCGATCGGCAGCCATAGCATAACCCACACGCTAAAAAAAGCAGAGATCGTTAGCTTAGAGCTTAAAAAAACCTGTTCAATACTCACAAGAAAATGTCATAAACTCACTGCTTCAGACTGGATGATTCCATTCCTGGGAATCGGTTGGAAGTTTAAATGAAAACGTAGAGAAAAACTCAATCATGCCAGTATCAAAAATCCAAACACATCCAGTAACGCTAATTTTCTTCGTCGGCGCTGGTCTCGCTACTTTCGTTAGAACCTAGCTGAACCAGTTTAATATGCTTATACCCAAGCTTAATCTCAAACTCATCACCAGACTTTAATCCCATCGATAGGGTGTAGGCTGCACCAATCACAATTTGACCATTTTTATGCACACTGACGCGATAGGTTGGCTCTCGTCCGCGCCCATCCTTTGTACCCTCTGGATCGAGCGGCAAGCCGTTCGCTACCAGAACTGCATCATAAAAATCTGTTAAATTGACCCGCTTTTGATCATTTTTGGTGACGGTGTAATATCCACATCGCTTGGCTGTTTCTCGGCGTGGCAGATGCGAAAGTTCTTTTACCTTTTGAAGCAAGGCTTTTCCGGTTAACGGAGCGGTTTGTGTGTCTGCCATTTGTTTCCAAATATCCTTAACGCTTTAGGGTGGTGATTCCAAATAAGTCCAAATTTAGCGCTATAAAAAATATATCCTTAGACCCCTCTACCTTTGCAAGAATTGCACAATACTTTTACTACTAATATTTTTGAATCACCTTCATACCTTATCAATAATCGCACGAGTCAAAGCTAAGTTTGAAGAGAATTAATCAAGCAAAATAACGTTTTGCTGCACGGTTGAGAAATTCTTGAGCTGATAATAAAGATCAGTGAACTACTTCAGACACCAAAGTCAATGTATGTTGAAGTCGTTTCTGATGAACTTTCGATCGCTTGCTTTTGAAAGAGCGTTTTATTACGAGATAGATGGTTCTAAAAATTTGGATTTAGCGATCGCGATCGCGCATGACAAATCACGTTTCTACTTTTTGCCCGGATAATCATTTTGCCTAAAACTGATGAACTCATCTTTTCTGGCAGTCTGAAGCAATTGAAAAATTCGGCGTAAGCTCTATAAAAGAAGGTGCATTTGAGCTTGTTTTACGAGACACTAGAAGACATTGCGGTTTTTTCTAACCCATCGAAAACTTTCTGTTTAATTAGAATGCAAGTCATCTTTAAAGTAATTCGGCAATCACCCGGCGCTGCTCCTAAAATTCAGGATTATCACTTACAAGCCGAGCCAAGTAATACGATTTTGGAATGCATTAACCGGATTAAATGGGAGCAAGATGGTACGCTGGCTTTTCGGAAAAACTGCCGAAACACGATTTGCGGTAGCTGTACTATGCGAATCAATGGGCGATCGGCACTAGCTTGTAAGGAAAATGTGGGCAGTGAGTTGGCACGGCTAGAGCAAGCGGTTCCTTTTGGAGAAAAAGTTGACGATAGCACTATTAAAGTTCCAGTAATCACGCTGGCACCGCTGGGAAATATGCCAGTGATCAAAGATTTAGTAGTGGATATGCAAGGGTTTTGGGATAACCTGAAGGCGGTTGATCCCTATGTCAGCACGGCGGCACGGCAGGTGCCCGAACGGGAGTTTTTGCAAACCCCAGAGGAGCGATCGCGGCTGAATCAAACGGGCAACTGCATTATGTGTGGAGCCTGCTACTCCGAATGCAATGCCCGCGAGGTGAACCCTGGCTTTGTGGGTCCTCATGCGCTGGCAAAAGCCTATCGCATGGTGGCAGACTCTCGCGACCAAACCACAGAATCGCGGCTGGAAAAATATAATCACAGCACGGATGGAGTCTGGGGCTGTACCCGCTGCTATCAGTGCAATGCTGTTTGCCCGATGGAAGTCGCGCCGATGGAGCAAATCAGCAAAATCAAATCAGAAATTTTGCAGCGCACTGATGTCCGATTCAATGCTCAATCTAGCCGCTCAATTCGCCATCGCAAGGTGTTGATTGATCTGGTAAAAAAGGGCGGCTGGATTAATGAGCAGGAGTTTGGCTTGAAAGTCGTGGGCAACTCGTTTCGAGAT
>Ga0163154_10007428_pt1 | contig 13053 bp, 18 predicted proteins | sample OliLakLV19MP9P1_FD_148649 | JGI IMG/M metagenome (GOLD analysis project Ga0163154, IMG submission 148649) | Freshwater microbial mat bacterial communities from Lake Vanda, McMurdo Dry Valleys, Antarctica - Oligotrophic Lake LV.19.MP9.P1 | ecosystem: Environmental > Aquatic > Freshwater > Lake >... | reverse complement strand
TCGCGTGACTGTTCAGGATTATTTCGACCCGACACTCCCGAACCGAACTCTGGAACTCGATCCAACACTGACTGCCCAAGAAAACGCCGAAGCTGCCTTCAAACGCTACCGTCGCGCAAAATCGGGCGAAAATCCGGTGCAGGAACAATCCGACGCGCTGGAGATTATCGAGAAATCTCTGCGGGACGCACAGGCACAACTCGTGCGCTGGGAAACGTCGGGACTGCAAACCGGAAGTGACGTGCGGGCATGGCGCGACGAACTCATGCAGACGGGAATTCTCAAAGCCGATGACGGCGAAGGCGATAACCCCCTTCCTGACTTCGAGGGAAATCGCATCAAACGCTATCTCACGCCCGAAGGCTATACTATCTATCTCGGAGAGAACGCCACGTCCAACGATTACCTCACGCGGCGCATCGCCGCGCCCAACGACCTCTGGCTTCATGTTCGCGCCGACACCAGCGCACACGTCGTCATTGTCACGAGGGGCAAGCCGGACTTGGTTCCGCGTTCGGTCTTGATGCGTGCCGCGTCGCTGTGTGCGCTCAACAGCAGTCAGAAGCACGCGGCTCTGGTTTCGGTGGATTATACGCTGAAAAAATACGTGCGGAAGCCTCGCGGAGCCGCCCCCGGCAGTGTAAACTATGAGAGGGAAAAGACCCTCGATATTGCGCCCAAGGAGTAATTATGAGTTTGCGTGTAATGACCTACAATATACGCGGCAGCAAGGGAATGGACGATGTGCGCGACCTGAACCGTATCGCCGAGACAGTGCGTGGGGCGCGTATGGATATTGTCTGTTTTCAGGAAGTGCATCAACGCTTTCCGGGTGGTGACCGCGCCGACCAACCGGCGGAACTGCATCGCCGACTCGCCGGAAACGTCTTGTTTCAGCGCAATATCAATCTCGTCTTTGGGGGCTATGGGATCGCAATTTGGTCTTGCGCCCCGTTCCTAAAGTCGGCAAAGCATTATCTTCCCAGCGTCGGTGAGCGGCGCGGCGTGCTTGTCGCCGAAGTCACGTCATCTATGGGAGAACTGGCGGTTCTCTGCACGCATTGGGGTTTGAGCGACGGTGAGAGAATGAAACAAGCCGAGGCAACCGCGCAAATTATCGCCGCTCTGCGCTGTCCGGTCATTGTGGCAGGCGACCTCAACGAAACTTACGACAAGCAAGCCGTGCAGACCTTGCTCAAAGCCTCCGATTTGCGCGACGCCGCCAGCGGTTCCGATACACCCACATATCCCGCCGACAACCCGCAGCACCGCATTGACTATCTGCTGTATTCGTCCTGCTTCTCTGCCGCGAACGTAAGGATTCTCGATTCGCTCGCCTCCGATCATCGTCCGCTCATCGCTGAGTTCGATGTTCTGAAGTAAATCGTAGTTTTTTCTTCTCAAACGCTTGACATTTCCCAACGATTTGCATATAATTGCGCCAACCATAGCAGAATACACTGTCTGGCTATCGGAAACCGTTTTCCTATTTCGTATGAAGGAGGCTCGAAGTCTTATGAGCATTTGCCGGACAGCACTCTGGCAACGCGGCAGAAGGGTGGGGGCAGTCACGAAACTGCCCGCCTTTATCCTCGCCGTACTCGCATTCTCTGCCCAAACTGCACACGCGGCAGAGGCGATCCAACTCCCCACATTCCGCCCGCAGGATATGCTTTGGATTTATGTCGCGCTCTTCTCCGGGTTCGTCTCATTGGCAATGGGAGGTTACTGGTTTAGGAGTGTCCAGGCGCAAAGCCCCGGTACGCCCAAAATGGAGGAAGTCGGCAAAGCCATTCGTGACGGCGCGTTTGCCTACCTCAGACAGCAAGTCAAAACGATGATTCCGCTGGTTTTGGTCGTCGCTGTCGGGCTATTCTTTCTCTACAGGGGGCAGTCCCAACTCGGTTATGGTCTCAGTGAGGCGTTCGGCGTTGGGCTGTTTTTCATATTGGGGGTCGTGGCGTCCTATCTCGCGGGCTACGTGGGAATGTCGATGGCAACCATCGGCAACCAACGCACCGCCAACCAAGCCCGAACCACCTTCAAAGGCGCACTCGAAACCGCTTTCAAGGCGGGTGCTGTCTCCGGCATGATGACAGTCGGCTTGGGGCTTATCGGGGCGTGCGCGGTTTTCATTCTGTACCGTGAAAAAGCCATGCTCATTCTGATTGGGTTCGGCTTTGGCGGCTCGCTTGCGGCACTGTTTATGCGCGTCGGCGGCGGCATCTTTACCAAAGCCGCGGACGTGGGAGCCGACCTCGTCGGCAAGGTCGAGGCGGGTATTCCCGAAGACGATCCGCGCAACCCCGCAACCATTGCCGACAACGTAGGCGATAACGTCGGGGACTGCGCGGGGATGGCGGCGGACGTGTTCGAGAGTTATGAAGTGACCCTCGTCGCGGCGATCATTCTCGGCGCGGCTGTCATTCCCCAGTTGGATTGGGAAAAAGACAGCAGTCTCGCCGCCACGACACTGCAGCTTATCATCTATCCGCTCATTGTTCGCGCTGTCGGTGTGTTCGCGTCCATTATTGGCGTCTTTTGTGTGAAAGGCGAAGATCGCGAGAATATGGACCCGATGCAGCCGATCAATCGCGGGTTCAACATTTCGGCATTTATTGCGGTAATTCTGTTCGGTATCGGCTCGTTCATTCATTTCAGGGAGGGCGTCGAGATACCGGCGACGGACGGCTCCGGCTTGATTCGGTTTGAGTGGTGGCGGTTCTTTGTCTGCACGCTCATCGGAATCATCCTCGCTATCGTGATCGGGCGCATGACGGAGTATTTCACTTCGACGGAGAAAAAACCCGTCACGGAGATCGCTCATGCGGCACGAACCGGTCCTGCCACGCTCATTATTTCGGGCTTCTCCTATGGTTTGGAGAGTGCAGTCTGGTCTGCGATGGCTATCGCTATCGCCATTTTGTCCTCCGTTCTCGTCTTCTGGGAAAACCCCCTGCTCGGCGCGTATGGTGTCGCGCTGTCTGGTTTGGGCTTGCTCACAACGACAGGCTACATCCTCGCGATGGATACGTTCGGACCGATTACCGACAACGCGAACGGGATATTCGAGATGTCCGGCGTGCTGGAAGAGGACAAACACGCTGGAAAAGGCATGACGGCGGGCGGCATCTCCGGTGATCGCATCGTCGGGCGTTTGGACGCCGTTGGCAACACCACCAAGGCTCTGACCAAAGGCTTCGCTATCGCCACGGCGGTTCTCGCGGCGGTGGCACTGTTCCGCTCCTTCATGGCGGACGCCAAACTGCTTCCGCCAACCGATCCGAGGCTGTTGGCAGAAGCCATTCAAGCGCGTCAGATTTTCGGAATACCGCTCGATGTCCCGGAGGTTTTCATAGGATTGCTTATCGGGGGCGCGGCTCCGTATCTGTTCTCCTCGTTTGCGATCAACGCCGTCGGGCGGGCTGCGTTCGACCTGATTAACGAGGTGCGCCGCCAATTCCGCGAAAATCCGGGCATCATGACTTATGAGACCAAACCGGATTATGCGCGGTGCGTGGCGATTGTTACGGCTGCCGCGCAAAAGGAACTGCTCGCGCCCGGTATTCTGGCAATCGCATTACCAATCTTCGTAGGATTCGGGCTGGGTTTCCGCAATCCTTCCGTGGGTGCGGCGGCTCTCGGCGGTTATTTGGCGGGCGCGATTGTGAGCGGACAACTGCTTGCGGTCATGCTGTCCAATGCGGGCGGCGCGTGGGACAACGCCAAGAAAAAAATCGAAGATGGGCTGTTCGGCGGCAAAGGAACCAAAGAACATGAGGCGGGTGTTATCGGCGATACCGTCGGCGATCCCTTTAAGGATACGGCGGGACCTGCCCTGAACCCACTCATCAAGGTTATGAACTTGACGGGCATTCTGATCGCGGGCATTGTTATCCAGCCGATGGCGATTGGTGTTCGAATTGCGATTGTTGCCAGTGCGTTTGTGGCGTTGGGAATTGCTGTCTCGCTCTCCAAAAAAGGCTCCATCATGGACAAAATGGCGGAGAACGATATGGAGACTACTCCGAACATCAAGCATTGAGGAGGGGAGTAGGCAGTAGGAAATGCACTTCTCAGTCCTCAATTCTGGGAAATCTCAAGAGGAGAAGCCCTGCGTAGATGCAGGGCTTCTTTTGTTTGAGAAATAGAAAGGGATCATTACAACGAAACAGGCGACAAAAAACTCACACCTGCGGGCTAGCAAGTGTGAGCCATTTTGGAGAAGATTTGGAAACGCTTCTCAATAAAATAGCGAAGGGGAGATTTGAACTCTCGACATTTCGGGTATGAACCGAACGCTCTGACCAACTGAGCTACTTCGCCAAAATATGTAACAAGGCGATTTACCTCATTACACTACATTATACCCGACTTTTCAGTGCCTTGCAAGGGATTGAAAGCGACAGAGTCATTGACGGGCGGTATTTCGGCAGGCTTTGGAAGCACCAAGTCCGCACCGCGCAATTGACGCTCAAGCGCAAAAACCAAATTATTTATGATGCCGAGACGCGCCTGTGGACGCGCACACCCTAGCAGGAACCGAATATGCTCAGTCTTCCCATTATCTGCGAAACGCCCGACTGCCTCAATCAAGGCAGCGAGATCAATCGCATTTCCGATGGCACGAGCCAACCCGTTCTTGTCATGGACAAAGCCGCATAACGCTTCAAGGCAAATCAGGGAAGACGAAAAATACTCTCGTCTCCCCTTTCCCAAACTTTTTGCCTCAACTCTGCGGAAATTTGTCACTGCGTCGAAATCTGTCTGCCTTGTCTTTCTCCTCCGAAACCGTTACAATAGCCCCATCTTTCCCTATATTTAGCGTATGCCCGCCACCTGCCCCGCTATATGGCAACACCGCGCATACCGCTCACACGCACTGATACCATTATGAGCAGCAAAGATTTTGTCCATCTGCATTGTCATTCCGAGTTCTCCCTCCTCGACGGAGCCAACCGCCTTGGTCACCTCGTCGCACGCGCCGCAGAACTTGAGATGCCCGCCCTCGCCGTCACCGACCACGGCGTCATGTACGGCGTCGCCGACTTCTACAGCAAAGCCAAAGCCGTGGGAGTGCAGCCCATTCTCGGCGTCGAAGCCTACGTTGCCCCCCGCCACCGCAAACTCCGCGAACCCAAACTCGACAGTTCCGCGTATCACATGGTCTTGCTCGCAAAGAACCTCACGGGCTATCAGAACCTGCTCAAGATGACCTCCATTGCCGCCCTCGAAGGCTTCTACTACAAGCCTCGCATTGACCGCGAACTCTTGGAGAAATATCACGACGGCATTATCGCGACGACGGCGTGTTTGGGAAGCGAGATCAATTCGCATCTCATGCGGAAGAACTACGAAGCCGCCCGTGACGCCGCCGCGTATTATCGTGACCTCTTTGGGCGCGACAACTATTTTGTCGAACTGCAAAACCACAATCTGCCCGAACAGATCGAATGCAACGAGTCGCTGGTGAAGATTGCAAGCGAACTCGGCTTGGATATGATCGCCTCCAACGATGTCCACTATCTCAAGGACAGCGACGCCGACGCCCACGACATTCTGCTCTGATCTCCTCTTTCTTCTCCTGCATCACGGGTTCTCTGTCATTCTTGGTTTTCTGGTTTGGCTGACTTCATTGCCTCCCCAAATCAAAATGGGCGAGGTTCAGCGTCTGGCGGCAAATGATTTTTCAGGCAGACAAGTTGACACGCTCCCGGACTTGTGATATATTCGGAGTGGAACCAAAGAGAGGAAACGGCTGACAGGACATGGACTTAGCCGATTTGATGCAAAACACGGGACTGACACCGACACAGAAGAAAGTCTATGAGGGAATGATCCAGCAATACGCCGAAGCCATGCAAAACGAGGAGTGGGATTGGCAGCGAACCGCAAACGATCCGCTCTCGCCCATGATCAAAGACATGGCGGGAAACATCTTGGCGGGGCATCATCGGTTCATTGCGGCAGAAGTCGCCGGAGTCCAAATTCCTGCGGGCGTCGTTAAAGTATTCGCAAGCAGTGGAGCGCGAGTGCCGCGTTCATGGAGTGAGGTCGTGGTTGTATCGGGTGTAAGATAGGGAGCAAGACAATGGGATTTGAGGCGTATTCAATCGTGCTTTGTCCAAACGAGCAGTCGCCGTTGCGAACAAACCAAACACCGGAAACGGTGCAAAGCATTGCGGCAGACATTCAGGAGCGGTGGACGGAATTTCAGAGTGATGCAGTGGCGTCTGCCTATTTGGAATATCCCCCGCGCAATGATGAGGAATTTCTGGTGTATCACACTGCCGAGGGACTGTTTCAAGTCCGTCTTTCACTCAATCCGCGTTTGGGAAACGCCGTCAATCTCTCGCTGCGTTTTGCGTACTGCAACCCTGCGACAGTGTATGAGCCGTTCTTCGCCGTGACGGAAGAACTAATGCGCCGCTATGATTTGTACTGCGAAGTGATGAGCGACTTCGCCCCGGAACAAGCCGGCGTTCCCGACACCATCGAGACACCCGATACCCTCCGCGCCGTTCTGCTGCCAAGTATCGAGTATAACCGCCGTTTATGGCAGTTGGATTCCGATACAGACACCGAAGCGATTTTGCGCCCAAACGAAGCCCTCGCGTGTTTCATTGCGCCGCGCTTTCTCGCACCCACCGAACCTGCTGCCGCACTGACACGTTAGCCGCCGTCTTACCTCCACACAAAACAAAAGCGTCTGCCGCGCTTGTGACTCTGATCGTCACTTCTCCATTTTGTCGAAGGATTTTCTAAGCCCCGCATTGACAACCTCGCACAGTCCTGATATACTTTACTTTATCGGGAGGAAATGACAACCATGGCAGCAATTTCTGTGCAGACAAAATTGACAAGTGATGATCTTCTGAATGCTTTGATGCAGTTAGAGACCAACGAGGCGGAGCAGTTTGTACGCCGTTTGCAGCAGATGCTGGCACAGCGGAAAACTCCTTCCGTGCCGCAACGCGAGGCAGAACTTCTCCAATTTATTGCGCGTGAAAAGCGAACGGGATTTGCGGAACGCTTCGCAGAACTCCATGCCAAACGCCGTGCTTATACTCTCACTCCCGAAGAGCAGGAAGAGTTGATCCAACTCAGTGATGAAGCCGAAGCCTTCGATGTCGAACGCCTCAAAGCCCTTTCCGAATTGGCGCAGCTGCGGCAGGTCGCTCTGCCGCGCCTAATGAAACAACTCGGTCTCAAGGCTCCTCCCGTTGTCTGACCACGTCTCCAAAAGTCTCCGTCAAGCCGTAGAGCAGCGGGCGAATCGTCGGTGCGAATACTGCCGCAGTTCGCTGGCATTCACCACGGAATCATTTGCCGTCGAACACATCATTCCCGTTGTCAAAGGCGGTACAAACGAGATGGACAATCTCGCCCTTGCTTGCTCTGGCTGCAACTCGCGCAAGTACGAAAAAATAGAAGCCCAAGATCCGCTCACTGGCGACATGGCTCCTCTTTTCCACCCGCGCCAACACGATTGGAACGAGCATTTTGGCTGGAGCGAAGACTACACCCTGATTCTCGGCAATACTCCTACAGGACGCGCAACTGCCAAAAGACTCGGCTTCAACCGCGAAGGTGTTGTCAATCTGCGTTGGGCATTGTTTTTGTTGGGCATTCATCCGCCAGTAGACACACCCTGATTCAATACAATTTTGCGCCCGTCTCGCGCCCTGTCGCCGTCTCGCCGCGACCCACCCCCCGTGTCGCGCCCTGCCGCCTTTCCTCGTTATCGCCCACACAACAAAAAGCGTCTGCCGCGCTTGTGACTCGGCAGACGCTTTTCGCGCTTATTCAGGATATCGAATCTCAAAATCTATGTAGCAAGCACCAATGGCTTAATACCCGCCAAATCGTTGAATTCCGTTTGCTGCACGTGGAATAAATCCCAACGCAACTGCAAATTCATCCAGAAATCCGGTGACACGCTGAAAACCTTTGCCAGACGGAGGGCAAGACGTGGTGTCATTGCAGCATGACCGGCAATCAGCGCATCAATCTCCTGCTCGGAGATAGAAATGGCTTCGGCAACTTCGCGGGGACTGAAACCGAGCGGCATCAGAAATTCCTCTTGCAGCATTTCGCCGGGGTGAGTGGGAGAACGGTGAGTGGGGATACGAATCATTGGTTTCCTCGTGTGACAAGCGCGTCAGTGATAATCAACAATCTCAACATCAGCAGGACCGGCTTCTGTCCAGACGAAGCAGACACGGAATTGATCATTGACACGAACGTTGTGTTGACCAAGGCGATCTCCTGTGAGTGCTTCGAGCCGATTGCCGGGCGGAACGCGCAATTCATTCAATGTCGTGATGGCATCCAGTAGATCGAGTTTGCGAGCGGCAACCCGCCAAAGTGTCTGGGGACACGTTTGACGTGCCGCCTTTGTACTAATGCCGTTGAAAATGTTCTCCGTTCCAACGCTTTTGAACGACTGGCTCATGCGATAATCATAGCACAAACAGCGTGAAATTTCCGACACGTCTGCTTGTGGGCGCAAGCCGTTGTCTGACATCAATAGCCTGAATACCCCTCCCTACCACCCACCGCGTCACGCCCTGTCGCCGTCTTGCCCCCACCCACACGAAAAAAGCGTCTGCCGCGCTTGGGACTCGGCAGACACTTTTCTCGTTTTGGGGTTGCCTATCGAATGACGTTCAAGTACGAACCATCTGCCAGACAGTAAATGTAGAAGTCGCCGTCTATGCTGAAAATACTCCGATGTTCCCAATGCTCTGCCACTGCCACAAGCGACGCATCGGCGGCATCCATCGGCACATTCTGATATTGCGACATCAGCGTATCCATGCGATCCGCTTCAACACTTGTCAGTTCCAAGATCACCAGCGTTCCATCGCGCCGCAATTTCCACAAGCGATCCTGAAACCGCCAGCCGCCTTCTTGACCCAGAAAATAGATCGCTTCGGTGAAACAAAGCCACGTTGTCACAAGCGGCGCATTGGGCAGTTTGCGGGTCACAGCAACAACCGACGCACGATGTTGGTCGTTTTCGTCAAGCAGGGCGATCAGCGGACCGGTATCGGTCAGCATCACAGTTTCCCCTGCTTGTGTTTTTCTGCCATCATCTGCGCGAACTTACGTCCGGTATTTTCCGAAAGCGTTGAGCCTTCGGGATATTTGTCGCGTGTGCTGATGGATCCGATGTCCTCCGCAAGAGCATCCGCCAGCGTTGCGCCTTGAGGCAGCGGTTTGCGAGTCGAAGGTTTGAGGAAGCGTTCCTGCAAGGCATCCATGATCAGCACATCAACCGTTGTTCCCTTTTGCACGGCTTCTTCTGCAACCACCTTTTCCAGTTCCGATGAAAGATTCAGCGTGACCATCGGCGACCTCCCTTGATGAATAAGACTGCGAATTCATAACCTATTCTATTCTACCATACCCTCCACCGGATACCCCGCGAACCCAAACTCGACAGTTCCGCCTATCACATGGTCTTGCTCGCAAAGAACCTCACGGGCTATGGGAACCTGCTCAAGATGACGTCCATTGCCGCCCTCGAAGGCTTCTACTACAAACCCCGCATTGACCGCGAACTCTTGGAGAAGTACCACGAGGGCGTTATCGCGACGCTTTAGCCACACGTGCCGAACGCCTCCCTTTCATCTCAAGCAAAATTCTTTCTATTCTTTTTACTAATCCCTTGACAAAAAGCGCGGGGGGGGGGGTAGAATACGAGTATGATGTCTCTATACGGTTGCCTCCTCTTTGAGTGCAACAGTTTCTCAGAGAGACATGATCGCCTTATTCACTTGAAGGGGAATTTTTCTTTCTCCTTCTGTCGTCTGCTCGGTAGTAAATGAGCAGACTTTCGGAGAATGGAGGTTCATCGTTGGAAGATGAAAAGACGCAGGAACCGACCTGCAAGTCATGCGGCAACACCGGATGGAAACCCACCACACGCCGCGAGTTTCTTCATGGTACTGTTGCGGCCGGAATAGGATTGGCAGTGGGAACAGCAATGCTAACTGCCCCAATTGATGCCGAGGCACTTCCTGCCCAGCTTTGCTCTGAATTGCTCAAAAGTTGCATTGACGCTTGTAACTCTGCCCCCATGAGTAGATGGGAACGCTTCCAGTGTAAAAATGGGTGCGGCATCGACTATGTGGCGTGCATTGCCCAATCCGCAGCCGATGCGATCAATGATGCAATTGATCAAGCCGGACAATGGATACATGATAATGCCGGACTGATCATTGTTGGTACTGTAGTAGTCATTATCGGCATCACATTTATTGTAGCAACTGGTGGGTCAGCAGCAGGTGGATTAGTTTTGGTTCTTGCTTAGGAGGATACGCTTCATGGATTACCCTATGACCACAGTCATTGCCTCACGGCAGATGACAAGAACACGTCAGGACAATGTCCAAATTACGGTTACGGTTGAGATAGGATGCCCCCAACCCACTCCTTCCGGTTCTCCTATCGGAGGATGGTATGCACCGATACGGTTTCAGAATGCACCAAGCCTGACGGAAGTCATTCCTTTCTTCGGTGAAGATTCTACAATGGCACTTGTGTTTGCTACTGCGGCTCCGGGGCGACTGCTTACTGCGATGCCATACGCTCATGAGATCGACTTCTCAAATTTAGAAAACTTTGGATATGCGGAACCACCTATTGTGAGGCGTGGAGCAACGCTAAGCGGAACGGTGACATTGGAGAACTGCAATGACCCCCAACAGAATGTCACCTTCGAGTTCCGCCCCAAAAATGGCACAGTCACCCCCGATGGCAATCCCGTTGTCATCAGGCAAGTGCTGACCAACACCGGCACGTTCAGGCTCGAAGGCATTCCCAACGGAACCTACGACCTTGCCATCAAAGCCTACTCGTGGCTCCGCAAGGTGATCCCCAATGTCGTCGTTAACGGCAGCAATATCTCCGGCTTGAACGTCACCCTGCTCGGCGGCGATGTCAACAACACCAACGCCGTTGATATCGGCGACCTCACCCAAGTTATCGGTCACTATAACCGACTGGGCGATCCGTAACGCTTCCTCTGTTCCTTGCCCCGCGATCTCCCAAAATCGCGGGGCATTTTTGTTGGTTTATGGCACAACAAAGCCGCGTACAGGAGCGGTTTGCTGTGCTGATAGCGGAAAGGTACACTGTATCAGGTATACTCCCAAAACGCGCAAAGGAGAACCAATAGATGGAGAGGGATTTCCCAGAGTACCAAAGGGAACTCTCTTAACTGTTATCGGCTTTCCCAAAACGCATCGGGGAACTCCCAAACAGTGTAGGGGACATCCCAATATAACTCAGGGATTTCCCCTACACTGTATCGGGTATCCCACAGCGCATTTCGGCAAACTGCTGACACACGACGCAGCATTCTGAAAAGGAGACTACCATGCCACGCGACTGGGTTGCAAACGAAGCCCCGAAACTGCTGCTTCAGATTGACAAGTTCCTGACCGCGCTCAACAATGCCGGGGGGCAAGCCGCGTCCGGTATCCCTGCCGCGCAGTTCACCGCCCTGCTGACTGCCCGCACTGACCTCAACACCGCAATCAATGATCGGGTCGCCAAAGAAGCCGCGTTTCGCACCGCCGTAGACGTGCAAGCCGCCCGACAAACTGCCGCCGAAACCCAACTCCGCAATCTCGGACGCGCCGCCAACAACGCTCTCGGTATGACAGACGCCCTCCGCACTTCGGCAGGTTTGACCATCCGCGACAGGAATCCGTCCGCCGCGCCCCTGCCTTTGGTGCAAGATTTGACGGTGATCGGGCGACCCAACGGCAACAATTTTCTCGATTGGACAGGCGACACCGGCGGCAGTTTGCGCTATCTGGTCTATGTCAAAGAGAACAAAACCGGCGAATGGATACTTGTCGGTTCGGTTGCCAACACCGACTTTCTGCATCGCAGCGCGGGCGCGGGTGTGCCGCGAGTGTATCGCATCGTGGCACAGCGCGGCAAACGCGAGGGCGAACCCGGCAACGAGGCAAGCGTCTATTCCTGAGAGGGCAAGCAAGAGATTGGCGACAGCAGAGCCAACAGGGTATACTTCCCGCAAGAAATCGGCAAGGAGAACACAATGACCGTTTCCCTCACACCGGAAGTCGAGACCTATATCAACGAGAAAATCGCGGCAGGAATGTATCCGTCCGCCAGCGAAGTCATCCGCGCCAGCATTCGTCTGATGCAGGAGCAGGACGAACTCAACCGCATTCGCCTCGACGCCCTCCGCGCCGAGATTGCCAAAGGCGAGGCGTCGTTTGAGCGCGGTGATTATATTGAGTTCCATTCCAAAGAGGAAATCATTGCCTTCTTTGAAAAGAAGAAACTTGAAGGACGCAAGCGATTGGAAGAAAAGCAAGAGGCGGAAGCGGCATGAGATTCTCTTTCACACGCGATGCCGAAGCCGACCTCGACGAAATCTGGATATACTTCGGAGAACGCAATATCGCTAAAGCGCAACTTACCGTTGAAGCGATCCAAGAGAGATGTTTACTGCTCTTGGATCATCCCCGTCTCGGACGCGCACGCCCCGAACTCAACGTCCACTATCGCAGCCTCGTCATCGGCGACTATGTCATCTACTATCGTTTCCACAATCTGCACGTCCAAATTTATCGTATCCTTCACGCCTCCCGCGACCTTTCCACCCTTGTTTGGCTGGACGACGAATCCTCTCTGCCTTCCTGATAATTGTTGCGGTTTCTTTCATGGATTAATTTTATCGATGTTCTCTCTCAAACTTTGGCACTGCGTCGAAATCTGTCTGCTTTACATTCTGCCCCCCGAAGCGTTACAATAACTCCATCTTTCCCTATATTTAGCGTATGCCCGCCACCTGCCCCGCTATATGGCAACACCGCGCATCACGCTCACACGCACTGAGTACACCATGTCCAGCAAAGATTTTGTCCATCTGCATTGCCATTCCGAGTTCTCCCTCCTCGACGGAGCCAATCGCCTCGGTCACCTTGTCGCCCGCGCCGCCGAACTCGAAATGCCCGCCCTCGCCGTCACCGACCACGGCGTCATGTACGGCGTCGCCGACTTCTACAG
>Ga0163154_10007427_pt1 | contig 13054 bp, 7 predicted proteins | sample OliLakLV19MP9P1_FD_148649 | JGI IMG/M metagenome (GOLD analysis project Ga0163154, IMG submission 148649) | Freshwater microbial mat bacterial communities from Lake Vanda, McMurdo Dry Valleys, Antarctica - Oligotrophic Lake LV.19.MP9.P1 | ecosystem: Environmental > Aquatic > Freshwater > Lake >... | reverse complement strand
ACTCGCGGAATGCGACCTCGCATCTTGACGGGCATGAAGAGCTTCGGTCTCGCCGCCTGCACGTTCTGGGCCATCACGTCGTGCTCGTCGATTGCCCCGGATCCGGCACTCGCGCGGGACGAGCAGGCGCTCGAAGTCGCCGAGGCGCGTCTCTCCGCGGATCCGTCGAACGAGGACGCGGCGGTGTGGGTCGGACGCCGCCTCGGCTACCTCGGTCGCTACGAGGAGGCGATCGAGGTGCTCACGCGCGGGCTCGAGCACCATCCGGACTCCGCCTGGCTCTTGCGTTTCCGCGGGCACCGTTGGATCACGTTGCGGCGGTTCGAGCGCGCCGTGGACGACCTCGAGCGTGCGCAGGTGCTCGCTCTTCTGCGACCCGACGAGGTCGAGCCGGACGGCAAGCCGAACGCAGCCGGGATCCCGGTCGGGACGTTGCGCTCCAACGTGGACTACCACCTGGGGCTCGCGCTACTCCTCGCGGGCCGTACGGAGCGCGCAGCGGTCGTGTACCTCGAGGGGCTCGCTATCGCACGATCGAACGACGATCGACACGTCAGCCACGTGTTCTGGACGTGGATCACGCTCGTCGAGCTGGGCAGGCGCGACGAAGCCATGCGCTTGCTCGAGCCCGTGTCACGCGGGATGACGATCCACGAGAACGAGGACTACCTCGCGGCCCTGCTCCACTTCCAGGGTGAGCTCTCGCGCGACGACTTGTTACGCGACGCCGAACCGGGCACGACCGCGTTCGCGACACGCGCACACGCCGCAGCACGCAAGGCCGCCTTCGACGGCGACGCGCGGACCGCGCGCGAACTCTTCTCCCGCGTCGTCGTCGCCGGCCCGATGGCTGCGTTCAGTTGCATCGCGGCGGAAGTCGCGCTGGCGCAGACCCCGTGATCGGGCTGGAGTCGCGCCGCCTGGAGACCGGCACCGTCACTCGGAATCCGGGTCGGTCCTCTAGAGCGGAAAGGCAGCGAGCGCGAGCGAAGCCGACGCGCTGCGCTCCCCCGATTCACACGCAGGCCGCTTCGTCGGGTCGAATCCGGACGCTGGGTGGAATGGAGCGGTATTCCCGCGCGGCCTTCCGGACTTCGGGTCCTCGCACACGACCAGTTACTACAGCTCGATCTCGATCTCGACGTCGATCCTGTCCGTCGAAGTGGAGCGCCACCTCACGACGAGCACCGAGCGACCACTTCCACACTCGATCCAGTGGTATTGCCCGAGACCGGTGCCGGCTCCGAGTTCGACGCCGCCCACGCGAACGCTGCGCAGGGGACGGCGCGTTCCACCGAGGATGAGGCTGGCATCCTGACCGGCGAAAAAGCGCGCCGAGAGCGAGAGGCGTCCATCGGCTTGTTCGACGCGCTCGAGGATCGAGCCGCTGGCCACGTGCGTCCACTCGACGCCATCCAGACGCAGGTACTCGAGAGCACCCGCGTGTGGAACGCCGAGGGTTCGGTACGCGTACTCGACGAGTCGCTCGGGAACGATGAACGGTTGCCGCGACAGATTGGTGGCCAAGTCCCAACTATCGGGGAGCGTGCCCGCGAGATATCCCCGGTCACACTGCTGGTTCGCGGCCGAGCGGAAGATCCCATCGGCGATACGCACGTACTCGGGCATCGGACGAATCGCGTCGATCTCGCGCACTGCGTTGCCCCACGCGAGTCCACACCATTGGACCGGGATGCCGAACCAGGGCACCGCGTACCAACTCGTGCCGAACACTGGGATCGACGCGAAGGGCAAGACCTCGCGATCGGGATCGGCATAGAAGAGCGTCGTTTCGAGTTCTTCCAGGATCGGGCCCTCACCGTTCTCGTTCGCGACGTGGACCGCGCGCACGTCGGATCTCACGGCAGGTTTCCACCAGTAGAAGAAGGGCAAACCGGTGCGCAACCAGCGCTGAGCCTCGTCGAGGTAATGCTCGTTGCCGGTGACTCGCCAGCCCCACAGGTTGGCGCGTGCACACAGAGCCGCGGCGTACAGGTCGGGCGTGTCGGCGTGGATCTCCCACGTCTGGCATCCGCGGGGAACCGTGAATCGGTTCATGCGCGCCAACGCGCGCAGGGAGGCGGCGATGTAGATGGGGTCACGCGTGCAAGCGGCGTACTCGAGCAGGGGCAGCGATTTCTCGGCGATCAACCCGGCATTCGTCTCGCCGCGTTCTCCGAGGAGAGCGCCGCCAGCCCCGTGGAACTTCGTCATCCGCTCGATCCGCCCGGACATCTCGTCCGTCGAGTCGTAGGCGATGCCGCCGTCGGGCGTCATCGCCGCGAAGGCCGCGCTCGCCAGCGCGCGCTTCGTCGCGTCGACGAACGTCGCGGCAGAACCGAGCAGAGATTCGATGGACTCTTCGCTCTGGCGACCTACGGCCGTGGCCAATTCGTCGCGCCCGCTGCGAGCGGATTCGATCAAGACGGCGGCGGCCATCTCGGGTCGAACGCAGTAGGGCTCCTGGATGGCGACGTGCGTCTTCCAGCGGCCTGCGCCGTCGAACAACGTGCGGGTATAGGCCTCCATCGAGATCGCGAGGACGCGTTCCACGGCTGCGGACGTTCCGGGCCCCGAGCGCTCAGCGCCTGGTTCGCGCTCTTCCGGAGTGACGAAGCCCAAGGCGGGCGGCTCGGGAATCCGCGGCAACCAGTAACGCTCGAAGACGTCCTCGATGGTGCCACGCTCGAGCGCGAATTCGACGACGAGCGCCAGCGGCGTACCCGCGACGAGTTTCTGTGGCTCCGTAGCGAGACGCTCTTCCGAGAGATCCGTGAACGCGCGGGCCGGCAAGAACACCGAGGCGAACGAATTGGATGTTCCGTACGAGCGAAACTCGACGGCGGGCGTTGACGTCGCGTCGGGTCCTCGAGCGGCCCAGTGCATGCTCGCCACCCAGGCCGGTTGTGCGGGGTCACGCGCGGGGATGTCGTCGGCGCGGTCGTACTCGACGGCCACCATGGGCGCCGTGACGCGGAACGCGGGCGGACGTTCGCGCGGTCCGTACACCGAGCCCGTCCAGTCTTTCCTCGAGGAGGTCTCGGCGGCCTCGAGGTACTCGAGCCCCGGCAGCAGCGCATGCGTGTGCGGATGGCTTTGCAGCATGCGCGGCCCTTCGAACCGCAGCACTTCGAGGTCGGCACAGCTCTCGAGTGTCGTCGCGACCTCGGTGCCAGTCACCACGACGCTGCAGACGAGGTCGCCGACGCGCGCATCGGCGAGCGTCTCGCGAAAAACATCGGCCCCGCCCTGCCGTTCGAGGCGCGCTGGATCGAACTCGACGTAGGTGTGCGTGCCTTCGGGATCCAGCAGGGTGACGCTGGCGATCGGCGAAAGGCGCACCGACCGAGCCGCGGGACCATTCAGGATGCCTGTTCCGCTCGCGATGGAGATCGAAGTGGGCACTTCGCCGTTACCCGGGGACGCACTCGTGAGGTCCGAGTACGGCGGTGGGCGGACGACACGCCCGCGCCAGATCGTGCGACCGTGGTGTCGCGCTTCGATCCACGCGGTGGGCGCGAAACGGGAAGCATCGAGGGCCAGCTCGATCGAGGCGGCGTGCTCGAGCCGGCCTATGCGCCCCAAGACCGCGCCATCGCACAGGAACTCGATCGGTAATTCGGAAGCCCATCCGCCTCGGTTCTCGAATCCGACGACGAGCTTGTCGGGCGAGGCCCAGCGGGGAAGGAGAGGCTGGAGACGCGGCGGTGCTTGGTAGACCGCGATCCAATCGAGCTCGAAGTTCGCCGCCGTCTCGTGAACACCGTTGACGGGATCGACACGCAGCGCGTGAACGCGACCGCTCCACGCGGGAATCGTCCGCAAGTCGATCTCGTACGTGACGAAATCGTCGCTGGGTTGCATCTCGATCGCAACGCGCCGACCCTCGGCGAACGAGCGCGTTTCGGCATCACCGAAATAGATCTCGGTAGAGCCCGAAACGTCCGCGCGGCACCGCAGCGCCATGAACTGATACGTCGAGCAATCGACGTCGATCGCGGGTCCGATCAAGTACGGATCTGCGCCGCTCGTTCGAACTGCGAGGGCACCGCCGGCGACGTGGATCCCGGCGATGCTCGACTCCGCGCGCCATCCGTCGCATTCCGCATCGGTGTCGAACGCGGAGACCACTGCAATGCGCGCGTCCGCCAAAGGGACCAGGATCGGTGCAGGAACCAACGAGACCGTCGCGACGCTGGAACCCGACGTGGAGCTCGAAGCACGCTCGCCGTCGGCCGACATCACGAAGAGCGCGGCGACCGCGATGGTCAGCACCTTGGCGTTTCGCACGGGCCTCTTGAGGAGGGGTGCGTGATTGGCGGAACGCGAGTTCACCGGGGCGCTACAACCGATGATGGATGGGGTGGATTGGGGGATCATCGAACGGGGCCTGACGTCCAACAGGCAAATGGCGCTCCGCGACTTTCGCTCACGACCGACCCATCACCACGAGGTCGTGCTCCTCTCGCTGCCTCCGTGCCTGGCGAGCCCGCCGGCGCGTTTTGGGCCGGGAAACGCACCAGGACTGCTCGAGAACCTCTCGTCGATCCGAGTCACCGGACCTCGCATCGACAGGTTCGCGATTCGCGCCACCGGTCGCCCCGCAATCGTTCGTGAACGCATTTGTAGACGACGGCTGCACGGTCGACATGGAAGCCGCCTGCGCCTTCGTCGAGAGCGCGGAACGTTCCGCCCTTCACGGCCTGAGGAGGTCGGGTCGAGCCGCGATCGAGATGTCCACCTGCGCAGCAATCGCATTCCGGTCCGGTCACGCCTTACGCCCGTGCAGGTGGTGCACGCGCTGCTCCGGGAGTGTTCTTGACAGCGCGTCGTGGCACGAGATGCATTCGCCGGCCGCGACATGAACAGCGCATCAGGCTCCTCCTCGCCCCCTCGCTGAATCTACAAGCCGCTCACCGCAGGGAACGGTCGCCCCGCGTGGCTCACCGCAAGGGCCCTCGGGTGCGCGGCACGCTGCTTGCCTTCCTCACTTCGCACCGGCCGCGACGCCTTGCTCCCAAGGAGCAGTTCACGTGACGCAGGCATGGGTGTAGGTCCGGAGCCTGGAGGTAGGGAACGTTCCCACCGTGCTCGGGCATTCCACCGAAGAAGGTCAATCCACATGCAATACAAGATCATTCTCGGGGTCGCCTCAGCGGCCCTCGTCGGCGCCAGCACGTTCGCGATGCCCCAGGAGCCGAGGGCTCAAGGCGACAAGCCCATGCCGCGCACGACTCCCGCGTCCGCCCCGATGAAGGGCGGGATGGCCTGTCACAAGGCCAGCGACGTCATCGGCACGAACATCATGAACGCCCAGAACGACACGGTCGGCGAAGTCGAAGACCTCATCATCGATCCGACTTCGGGACGTATCGACTACGCGGTCATTTCGCTCGACGTCAAGGGCGCGAAGGACCAGTGGTACGCCGTTCCTTTCAGCACGCTCGCCATGCGCATGCCGAATGGAGAGAAGGGCGACATGAAGAAGGATCGCGGCGAGTTCACCTTGAACGTCGACGCGGCCAAGATGGAGAGCGCTCCGGGCTTCTCGAAAGACAAGTGGCCGGACGTGAACGCGCCGGCGTGGCGCACGGATGTCGAGAAGTACTACGGCTCGACGAAGCGCATGAGTGACTCGAGCACGAGTGGCGATGCCAAGGGTCAAGTTCGCGCGATCCGCGCGAGCAAGCTCCTCGACCAGAACCTCGTGACGACGAGCAACGACAAGATCGGCGACATCGAGGAATTGGCACTGGATCCGCAGAATGCGCGCGTTTCCTACGTCGTCGTGAGCTCCGGTGGTTTCCTCGGCATGGGCGACAAGATGCACGCCATTCCGTGGGCGGCCGTCCGCGCTTCGCCGGGCACGGGCAAGGATGCGCCCGAGAACCTGGTCGTCGACGTGACGAAGGAGCGTCTGCAGAAGTCGCCCGAGTTCAAGAAGGACGAATGGGCGCGCATGTCGGAGCCGATGTGGATGAACGAGCTCTACACCTATTACGGCGTGAGCCCCTACTGGTCCGGCAAGGACACGTCGGGCGCCCTCGAAATGCCGCGCGAGAAGAACGGCAATCCGCCGACCGAAAAGGGTGACGCGCGCAAGGACTCGAACGTCCCGCGTTGAGCTGAAGCCTGAAGCACGTGCGCGGCTCGCCTTCGGAGTCGCGCACTCGAGTACGGGGATGGCCTAGCGGTCGAATCGGACGCGTGTGTGTCCGGACCAGGGCTTCCCGAGAGACGCAAACCCAGATCGAAACGAGCACCGCTATGGCCAATCAGCAACAGAAGCAACCGGACGACAAATCCTCCCAGTCCAACACGAACGCTCAGCGCTCCGACGGCAAGTCGGACATGTCGAAGAACGAGTCGGGTACGAAGCCCGCTGGCGAAAACCGCAGCCAAGGCCGTGAGGGCGTCGATGCACCGCGCACCGAACAGAACCGTCCGGCCGGCAAGCCTTCTCCGCAGTACGACGACCGTCCGGGCCAGCAGCGCGGCGGTTCGGGCGATGCGAAGAACCCGGACGCTCCGCTTCCGGGCACGAAGATGCCCAACTACGGCGACAAGGAGTCGGGCGATCCTCGTCACCTCGACGTCGATGCGGGCGGCAAGAACAAGTCCGGTGACCGCGAGCAAGCGGGAGCGACGCAGGGCGGCTCGAAGGACAAGGGTTCCTCGGGCGGTCGTTCGGACGACTCGACTCAGCAATCCGGCGGACGCAGCAAGTCCAGCTGAATCGACGGCAGGCATCGAGAACTGCTCGGCAAGAGCAGGTCTCGACGCAGCTCGGAAGGTGGCGAGCCGAATCAGGCGTCACCAGGGTGGTGGGCCGGGGTGAGGTCCCGGTCGTCTCGAAGTCCTCAGGGCCCGGAGCGTTCCAAAGAGCGTTCCGGGCTCCATTTACTTGTCCTTCCGCGCTCACGCTGTTGGACGCAACGCCACCAAAGAGAGATCGACATGGCCGTCTGCCAAGTTTGCGAGAACGACTACGACAAGAGCTTCGAAGTGCGTATCGGCGGGGCGACGCACACATTCGACTCGTTCGAATGCGCGATCCACGCTTTGGCGCCGAAGTGTGCCCGCTGCGGGTGCAAGGTACTCGGCCACGGCGTCGAGAGTTCCGCGGTCCTGTACTGCTGCGCGCATTGCGCCCGCAAGTCGGGAGTCGTTGGAGTCGATGATCGGGTCGACCGACGTCCTTGAGCCCGGGCCTCTGACTCGCAGCACTCGTCCGGCTTCGTGTCGAATTCCAGACCCGGCCAGCACGACGTCACCGTCAGTGCAGCCGTACTTCCTCGCCGATCCTGTGGAGCTTGACGACGTTCGTCGTCTTGGCGATCCCGGCCGGCACGCCGGCGACGAACACGATCGGGTCGCCGTACTGCGCTAGATCGCGCATCACGAGCATCTCGCTCGCCATCGCGATCATGTCCTCGAGGCTGCGTTCGCGGCGCACGAGGAACGGCCGCACGTGCGCCAGGATCGTCATGCTGTTCACGACGCGTTGGTGCGGTGTCAGTGCGATCACTTCGGCGCTCGGTCGGTAGCGCGAGATCAGGCGCACCGTGTTGCCCGTCTCCGTGAAGCAGACGATCTTCGTGATGCGCAGCGCTTCGGCCGCTTGCACGGCGGCCATCGCAGCCGCGTTCGAGAACGTGAACTCGCTCGTGCGGAAGTTGGGGCGCGGGATGTCGCGGTACCTTTGGCTCGTCTCGACGGCGCGCGCGATGCGATTCATCGTCGCAACGGCTTCGACCGGGAACAGTCCGACTGCCGTCTCGGCCGACAGCATCACGGCGTCGCTGCCGTCGAGCACGGCGTTCGCGACGTCGGTGACTTCCGCGCGTGTCGGCCGCGAGCTCACGATCATCGACTCGAGCATCTCCGTCGCCGTGATCGTGAACTTCCCCGCGCGCAACGATGCAGCGAGGATCGACTTCTGGATCAGCGGCAGCTGTTCGAGCTCGGCTTCGACGCCGAGGTCGCCGCGCGCGACCATCACGCCGTCCGTCTCGGCCAAGATGTCGTCGAGGTTCTCGAGCGCCGCCATGCGCTCGATCTTCGCGACCATCAAGGCTTCGGGGCACAGCGCGCGCACCGCGCGGACCTCCTCTTTCCGCGACACGAATGAGATCCCGATGAAGTCGACGCCCGCCTTGCGCGAGAGCTCGAGGTTGCGTCGGTCCTCTTCCGTCGGCAACTCATAGCCGACGGACGAGTCGGGGAAGTGAACGCCCTTGCGATCGCCGATCGCTCCGGGTCGCGTGACGCGCGCGCGGATCACGCCCTCTTCGACGTCGAGCGCGATCAACTCGACTTGTCCATCGGCGAGCAACACGCGGTGTCCGGCCTGTACGGCGTCTTGGAAGCCCGTGAATTCGAAGATCACCTCACCGGGGGCCGACATCCCCTTTCCCTCGCGCAAGGTGAGCACGTCGCCCTCGAGCAGTTCTCGGCGCGCGTTCTCGAAGCGCCCCATCCGCATCTTCGGGCCCTGGATGTCCGTGAGAATTCCCACCGCCGCCATGCGCGCGTCGGCGACGGCGCGGATCTTGTCGACGCGCCGGAGGAAATCGTCGGCTGTGCCGTGCGAGAGGTTGATGCGTGCGACCGACATGCCGGCGTCCACGAGCTCGCCGATGCGCTCCTCACTCGCGGGTCCGATCGTCGCGACGATTTTCGTGTGAGACGGCGCCGGCGCGCGCTTCGCAGACGAGGAGTAGGTGGGCGGTGAATCGAGATCGGTCTTCATGCGGGCAGTTCCTGACACACGTAGACGATAGCGGTTCGCGAACGCGCGTTCTCGCTGCCCGAAACGATGCCCCTGAATCAAGGGACGCCGGCGATGACCGCCGGCGTCGAGAACAGCGCCGCTCCTGAGGCGGCCCGAGCCCGTGTCGGCTCGAGGGTGCCGTCGGCGTCGTTCTGCGGACTAGGACGCAAGCTCAGGGCGCCGTGTTCCGTCGCTCGATTCAGTCGCCCGAAACGGTGTCGAACCGCGGTCCCACGATCTTGATCCGCGTATCGAAGCCGCGCGACCGTTGACGGTCGGAGAAGACGGAGGCCCATCCGTCGCCCAGCGCCGTGATGCGCGGCGCGACCCGGTCAGGCACGAACAGCGTGTCGAGCTTCCCGATCCGCATCCACGCTCCCATGCTCAAGCCGTTGGCCGCGATGCGGCGCACGTAGCCCTGGTCGTAGTACGAGACGTCGTCCTCCCACGCGATGGCGAAGCTGCCATCGGCGAGCCGCGTGACGTCGGCGAAGTCCTGCTCGTTGGCCAAGAAGCAGGGCGTCAAATTCGGACCCGCAGGCCGCCCTTGCCCGTCGAAGAGCCGCACGTTCACGTCGCGCGTCGGGTCCATCAGCCCCCCGGACGTCCAGGCCATGAGGAAGCCCCCGTTCGCGGCCGGCGCGAAGACCGGATCGTGGTCCTGGTTCCGACGCGACGGTTCGAATGCGAACTCGCCGCCCTTCGGACCGCCGTCGGCATCCAGGAATCGCGCGCTCAAGGACCAACCTTCGGCCTGCGTCGATCCGCTCTTGTGCATGGTCCATCCGGCGACGAGGCGGCCATCGTCGAGCAGGGTCACATCCCCGTCCGTCGTGACGTCGCGCCCGTCATCGAGCCGACGCGCGGGTCCGGGCATCGAACCATCGGGAGCGATGCGGCGCGCTTGGATGCCGGACTTCTCGGGCCCGGCCCACACGACGACCCAGCCACGATCGCCCGAGAGACGCGACACCGCGGGAATGCCGGGCACGCGCGCCTCGACCTCGATCAGGCCCGATCGCGCCGCTCCGTCGGCGGCGAGTATCTGTCCGACGAGGCGGCCCACGTCCCCCTCGCGTTGGAGCCAGACGACGAGCGCCGAACCGTCCGGGCGCAGCGCGACGGCGGCGTCCGTGGCCCCGCCTTTCGGTCGCGCGCCTTTCTCGACGATCGGCAGGAGGACCTCTCCGCCGGTCGGCCCCGTCGCGTCGAAGCGCCGAGCGTAGATCGCGCTCGGTCCATCGCGTCGATCCTGCCAAGCACTGATCCCCCGCGTGCCGATCGCGTCGATGTCGGGTGCCACTTGATCCGCGCTCGCCTCGTCGGAGTTCAGGCGTTTCTCGAGACCCAAGCGTTCGGCGCCGGTCTTCGACGTGTCCACGATGCGACCGAACACGTCGCCGTCGCCTTGGCGCGTGTCGGTCCAGGCGACGAGCAGACGTGAGCCGTTGGACGCGAGGAAGGCATCGTCGACTGCGCGCGCCGCCGGCGTGGTGATCGCGAGTGCGGCCTCGCGGACTTCGAGCTTCTCGTCGAGGAGGAGAAGTTCGAGCCGCGCCGAGCTCGCGGTTTTGGGTTCGGCCGCGCCGCCACGCTGCGGCGTCGTTTCAGCGGGCTGAGCACGGCCTCCACCGCGACCGTCGCGGCCGGGCGACGCGGGCGAGTCCGACAACGTCGCGAGGAGCGCGAAGCCGCCGACCACGGGCTCGAGCGCCGCGTTGCGCAGGCCCGCGAGCGGGTGAACGACCTCCGGCCCGACCCACTTCCCATCGGAGCCGATTCGGCGCACGACCGCGCTCTCCCCACGTTCGAGGAGTGCGACGAAACCGCCGTTCTCGTCGAGTGCGAGCCCACGTGCTCGACCGGCACCGACTTCGAGGTCGACGACCTTGGCCGGAGTCGGCGGGCGATGCGCGAACCAGGCTCCGCTCTTCCCGGTCCAGAGCACGCCGACCCCGCCGGCTGCGTCCTCGAGGGCGTGGAGGCCGACTTCGGGTTCGGTGCCTGCGCGACCGAGTTCGACGGAGGGTCGCAGCGCGCTGCCGGCGACATCGAAGTCACCCAGGCGCACGCGTCCCCCCTCGAGCCAGATCAGCGTCCGCGATCCGTCGCGACGCGCGAGAAGGACGGGCGAACGGGTGCCGGCTCCCGCTGCCGCGCCATCGCGCGCACCTCCGCGGGGTGCGGCGCCCGCGCCGCGTCCTTCCGCCGGCCCGGGCGGGGCTGCGACGAGGAGGTCGTCGCCGTGGAAGGCGCCCTGCGCATCGAAGCAGCGCATCCACGGCCGCTGGCCGCCTTCCCCGCGCGTCACCCACGCCAAGGCTCCGGCGCCGTCGGGAGAGAGAGCGATCGCCGGGTCGAAGCGGCGCGAAGTCCCCTTCGAGGACGTGACCGGCCGCTCGGGCTCGCGGGCGGTGCCGTCGGCCTCGAGGCGCACCCAGTAGATGCCCAGGCTCGCATCGCGTTGGTCGCGCCACACGAGTCCGAATCCGCCTCCGCGGCTGCCGGCGATCCCGAGGAGCTCCTGCACGACACCGCCGTGCGTGTCCTGGTGGAGGAGCGTGTCCGTGACACGCACGTCGGTGACCTCGGGCGGCTGGAAACCGAGGAACCCGTTCTCGGGTTCGGGCGGAGCGTCCTGGAGGGGTTTCGCGATCGTCCCGGCAACGACCGGTGTGCACGCGGCAAGGAACACGAGGAAGGGCGAAACGACGAGGTGCGTCATGGCGAAACGGATCCAGGCGGGTTCGGCGCGCGCGAGACGAGAGCTGCGTGAGAGGGAGATGGAGATGGAGATGGAGATGGAGTCAACGCCACGCTCCCTGGATCTTCCGCAGGAATCGGACTTCCGTGGTATCAGTACCGACGTTCCCGAGCGATCTCACCACGAGATGGCCCTGGCGTACCAACTCGAGCCGCACCCGCGAAATGTCGTCCCCCCCATGGCTCCCCCCACTGCTTCCGAGCGCGCACTACCGCCGCCGACACAACCCTTCGACCTGCGGACAGGAACGAGCGCCAGCCGACCGGGTCACGCGCCGCTCGCCACGACGATCGTGCTCTTCGCCGTCGTCGCCGCCTTGCTCGGCTTCATCGCCTGGATTTGAGCGCGCGTGACGGAGTCGAGCCCACGCGCTCGCAGAAACCGTCGGCCTCGCTCCGCGCAGCTCTGCTCCGCGGTACCTCGTGCCGACGCTATTCGCCGAGCAGTTGCGGGATCTCCTGGTAGGCCGGAAAACGTTTCAGGCCGGCCTTCGAGAAGACGAGTCGTCCGTCGACGGTGACCTCGAAAACGCCACCTTTCGACGGCACGAATTCGATCTCTGTCCCGGGAAATGCCTGCTGGAGTTCGGCGGCCAGACCGGTCGCCTGAGGCAGGTAGTTTCATTGCACGCAGTATTGGATCGCGACCTTCATCGGAGCTCCTCGCGGGGTTGGGCGGATGCGGGGTTGGGCGGATGCGGGGTTGGGCGGATGACGTGGGGCGTGCGTGCAGGGTCACAGGGAGGCCCGGACCAGGCCTTCCGACCGACCCGTTCGACGCCCGCCCTTACTCACGTTTAGCGGTACAGTAGGAAATGGGGCGGCGCTCCTTGGAACCCGAAACGTTCGAGCCGCGTTCTATCCGTCACATTCAGGTCCGGGGCAAGCCCTCGTCTCGGCCTGACTGCCCCCCAGCCCGGATCGAACCGGGCGCATCGCTCTCCTCGAGAAGTTCCGGCGCGAGTCGGGATCCCTACGCCATGACGATTCGAGCCCTCTCCGGCCTCTTGCCGTTCCTCGCGGCCGCCCCGCTCCACGCTTCGGAAGCCGACCCCATCCCGCGTGTGCCGCGCCCCCCGATGGCGGAACTCGTCGCGCGCTGGCAAGCGGATCAGGGCGAGAGTTGGCGCGTCGCCGTCGCGCAGGACACGGGGTACCTGGAGCTCCTGTCGGGCGGGCGCGCGGCTCCGCGCTGGACGCCGCGTGACGATGCGGACTTTCGGACGCTGGCTCGGCAAGCCCTCGCGGCCACGGCCCCGATGCACGGCCTCGAGGATGCGACGCTCGAGTTCGTGAGCTCGCTCCACCTCCCGCTCGGGATGATCGGGAGCACGGACAAGATGACGGTGCGCTTCCGTCAGGTGGTGAAGGGCATCCCGGTCGAGAACGGGTTCGCCAACGTCCTGTTCGACATGCAGGGCGCGGTGCTGTCGATCCACACGACAGGGTCGCCGTTGCTCGCGAGTTTCGCCACGTCGCCGACCCTCGACGCGACGCGCGCCGCGCGACGTGCCGCGG
>Ga0163154_10007425_pt1 | contig 13057 bp, 11 predicted proteins | sample OliLakLV19MP9P1_FD_148649 | JGI IMG/M metagenome (GOLD analysis project Ga0163154, IMG submission 148649) | Freshwater microbial mat bacterial communities from Lake Vanda, McMurdo Dry Valleys, Antarctica - Oligotrophic Lake LV.19.MP9.P1 | ecosystem: Environmental > Aquatic > Freshwater > Lake >... | reverse complement strand
CCTGTGAGGTCCAGCGCACCCGCGCGCTGCAGGTGGAGCTCACCGGTGAGGAGCTCCGCGCGGGGCCTTTGGCGGCCTACCTGCCACCCAACGTCGCCGTGACGCTCGTGGACGGGCGCCTCGCGGGGCAGATCGACCTCGTCGAAGGGCCGGCCGAGGCCGGCGGCCGGCGTTTGGCGCTGGACGTCTCGGGGTTCACGCTGCGCGATGGTGAGAGTGGTCCAACACTTGCGGCCCTGGCGCGCCTGCGGCTCGACATGCCACGCATCGACGCCGCGGCGCAGGTGTTCGAGATCGGCGAGCTCACGAGCGAGGGGCTCGTGCTGGACGTCGTCCGCACGGGGCCCGACACGTACGAAGCGCTCGGCATCGCGCTGACATCGGCGGCGCCGCCGCCGCAGGTCGTCGCCGCGGAGGCAGCTCCTCAGACTGACGCTGCGCCCGCGGGTGAAGGTCCGACGGTCGCGGCAACGGAGGGCTCGGCGGCGGCGGACACGGCCCCCGTCGTGGCAGCGCCCCGTACGCTCGTCGTCGGCTTCTCTGGTATCGCGAGCGACGACTTGCCCACGATCGATATCGCGCAGCTCTCGCTCGGTGTGGATCGGTTCACATTCATCGACCGGACCGCCGTGGACGCCGTGCCCCTCGAGCTGAAGGCGCACCTCGTGTTGCCGCGGCCCACGCGCCTCGTGGGGCCAGACCCCGAGACGCTCGCACCGTTGGAGCTGCAACTCGTCGGCGCGGCGCCGCCGTTCGTGCGCGCAGCGAGCCTGCGCGTCGAGCTGAGCGCGTTCGCCCCTACGGTGCGCCTCACGGCCGAGATCGACGTGCGCGGCGTCTCCGGGCCGGGCCTCGCCCGCGTCGTTCCATCGCTCGCGGAGCGCGTCGACTTCGCGGGTCTGGTCGACGGGCGGATCTCGGGCCGGATCGAAGCCACGTTCGACGCGCAGCGCCGCGGGCCGGCGGCGTTCGACCTGTCGCGTGGCCTCGGCGCCGTGCTGGAGTTCGACGACCTCGGCCTCCGCGCGACCGAGGGCGGCGAGGTACTGCTCGGGGTGGATCGGATCTTCGTCGATGCGCCGCGCTTGCGGCCGCTCGACGGCGACTACTCGGTGCGTACGATCGAGGTCACGCGGCCGATCCTACGCGCCCGCAAGACGGCGGCAGGGCTCGAGGTGCTCGGGGTCGTCATCCGCGACGCACGAGCTACGGCCGAGGCACCCGTTGTGACCGGCGCTACGACGGTCCGCGCGCCGGTCGTGTCACCCACCGCGGCCGAGTTGGTCGAACCCGCGCCGGACACCGGCGCGTTCTCGACGATCGACGAGCTGCTCGTCTCGGGCATCGACCTCCTCTACGAGGACAACTCGGTCTCGCCCCCCATGGTCGTGCCGCTGAAGGACCTCGATGTGGAGCTGCGTGGCTTTTCCACGCGGCCCGGCGGCGCCATCACCCTGCGCGCGTACGCGGAGTCGGGCGCGGTCACGTTGCCCGAGCGCGTCAAAGGGGATGGCCTCGTGGCGGGGCTCGTCTCGGCCGCCGCGGGGGCCGTCACCGGACGCTCCGACACGTTCAAGACCGAGCAGCGACCGCTCTGGGAGACGCTCACCGTCACCGGCCGAGTCACGCTCGGGCCGGGGCCGCCAGTGGGTCACGTGACGCTCGACCTGGAGGGCTTCGAGCTGCAATCCCTGCGCGGGCTCGCGCGGGCCTCGGGCGTCGAGATCGGCGACGGTGTGATCGAATCACACGCTACGGTGCGGTTGCTCGGCGAGCGTGGAATTCGCCTGGAGACGCGCACCACCTTCTCGCACCTGTTCGTGTCCGAGCCTCCGGGCGGGCCGATCTCGAAGTACCTCGCGCTCCCGGCACCGCTCGACTCCGTGTTGTTCGTGCTGCGCGACAAGGACGAGCAACAGGTCATCCCGCTCACGGTGAGCGTGCCGCCGGACGGTGTGAGCGCCGCGAGCATCATGGGCATCGTCACGGTGACGCTCGGCCAGCTCATCGCTCAGGCGGTCGCGTCGTCTCCGCTGCGCATCGGGTCGGGAGCGCTCGGAGCGATCGGGCTGCTCGGGCTCTTGAGCGACGAGGCCGCGCCACCGCTGGGCGCGCCGTTCAGCGTGCCGTTCGAGGCGTTCGACGGCTCGCTCGACGAGCGCTCGCAGCGGGTCCTCGCCGATATTGCTACGGACGTGCTGCGGGTGTCCGAGCGCAAGCTGCGGCTGGTCCATGAGCTCGGCGGCGGCGACGTCGCGGCGGCCAACGCCGCACTGCAGCTCGCGCCCGCGTCGCTAGAGGACCTCGGCGCGGTTCTGCTCGGGACCCGCGAGGCGCTCGGCGCCGAACGCGAGGTCCTCGCTGCCGCGGTGCGCGGCCACCTGGCCGTGGGGCGGCGCGCCGCCGCGGAGCAGGCCCGCATCGAGCTCGTCGAGGTCGAGGAGCGGACAGCGGAGACCGAGGCCGCGCTCGACCAGGTCCTCGGCCTCCTGCGCACCGGCACCCCCCTCGGCATCCCCCTCGGCAACACACGCCGCGCGCGTTCGGTGGCGATCGTGCTCGGCGAGGCGCGCCTCGCGGCCGTGCAGCGGGCGCTCATCGCAGCGGGCCTACCGGCAGACCGGATCGAGCTGCGCCGACCGCGCGGCGGTCGTGGGCTCGGCACCGGCGGGGGCCGGGTCCTGGTGGAGCAACGGTGAGTCAGAGTCTGAGCAAGAATTGCTCAGACTCGCGCGCGGGCTTCGGCGCAGTCGAAGGTCGCAGGCCCCACGAGCTGCTGCAATTGCTCCGCACCGCGCGCTCTTCTTGGCGTTGAGCGCTGGTGACCCTGCACAGCTAAGTGCGTCGGCGGGCAATCGCTGACCGATTCCGAAAGACCCGGGGAGGTGAATTCCGTTTCACATCAGCTTCACGCGTGACCCATCATCGCACGCTCAGGATAGTGAATGACCCTAACGACGCCGAGAGACCGATGAAGGAGGCTCCTGGAGCAGGCCGGGTTCCTGGCCAACTCGATGGGATCGAGTTCGGGTGCAACGGGCCTCTGATATTGGCAGCGCTACCGGAGCATCACCACCGTTTCCGCAGCGTCAGTCAAAACCCATTTCTGCTGACCGAGGGGGTCAAGATCAATCCTGATGCCGTGACGAACGATGCCCTGCGCGCGCTCGCTTGGCAGGTTGTCCAGCCGCAGTACCAGGCGCGGCTCGCAAAGCTGAAGATCGACTTCGAGCAAACCAGAGCGACTGGGCGCGGCAGCGACAACATGCAGGAGATCGCGGAAGGCGCCGCCTCAGGGCGCATCGCCACGCCATTCATCGCGGCTGATCGTCCGATCGCTGGTCACCTCGATGACGGGACCGGGAGGGTCGTGGGCGGCGCGCTGGACAACCCGCGAGTCCATGACATGCTCGATGACATGCTCGATGACTTGGGCGAGTTGGTTGGAAGCGGGGTGGTGAGGTCATCGTCGTTCCAGCGACGAGCATGCCCACACGCAAGGACTCGGCCGCAATATTTCGATACTGACCCAAAGCAACAAGGAAGCACCACTCATGCAAATTCAAGTCAACACCGACAAGAACATTGAAGGAGACGAGGCCCTGGTGGCCCAAATTGAGGCTACGGTCACCAAATCGTTGAGCCACTTCAGCACTCGCATCACGCGCGTGGAAGTTCATGTCAGCGACGAAAACGGCGACAAGAATGGCCAGAACGACAAGCGGTGCCTGATGGAAGCCCGCCTCGAGGGACGGCAGCCCACGGCGGTGACTTGCGATGCGCCGACCCTGGCCCAGGCTGTCGCCGGTGCGGCGGACAAGTTGAAGAACTCTCTCGAAACCACGGTGAAGCGGCTAAGCGAGCATCGCTAACGTGTTGCGATGCTCGCTTAGAGTCCCCCCAAATGCTCACGAAGAGGAACAACGAGATATCCGGCACCCCACGCAGGTTGTTGAAAAACACCTTGCATGGGGGTTTCAGGGGTCCATTGCTCGCCCCGAAGCCTCGAATTCTTGCCGAACGCGATCGAGGACGACGTCGTCGTCAGCCCTTCGGCCTGAACACCTGGATCACCGCCGGGTCGTGCTCGAGGTGCGCCGCGCCGATCAGATCGAGGCAGTATGGGATCGCAGGGAACACCGCGTCGAGGCACTCGCGGATCGACTTGGGTTTGCCCGGCAGATTGACGATCAGCGCCGCGCCGCGGATGCCTGCGGTCTGGCGCGAGAGGATCGCCGTCGGCACGTAGCGCAGGCTCGTCGCGCGCATGAGCTCGCCGAAGCCCGGCATCATTCGCTCGCACACGGCCTCGGTCGCCTCGGGAGTGACGTCGCGCGGCGCGGGGCCCGTGCCGCCCGTCGTGACGACGAGGTCGCAGCGCTCGACGTCGATGAGCTCGATCAATGTCTGCTCGATCAGCGCGCGCTCGTCTGGGATGCAGCGGTAGACCTTCGTCCACGGCGACTTCAGATAGGCCTGGAACGTGGCCTCGATCGCGGGCCCGCCGAGGTCCTCGTAGACGCCGCGGCTCGCGCGGTCGGAGACTGTGAGCACGCCGATGCGCGCTGTGCGAGGGGTCGTCATCGCGGATGTCCTCGGCGTCGGTTCAACGTGCGCCGCGCGGCGGCAGTACACCCCGCTCGCCCACCCGATGACCGATGTACGGCAGGAATCGCGCGGGCGCGCCGCGCTCGAAGCTCGCGCCGACCGGCAGGTCGAGGAGCCCGTCCCCGGCGGCCGCCGAGAAGAGGTCGCCCGAGCCGTTCCAGCGGATCGGGTGGACCTGTCCGTCGATCACCTGCGCCGGCAGGAAGAGGTGCCGTTGGCCGTCGTGGCGGAACGACTCGCCCATCGTCAGCGACAGCCAGCGCGGAGTGACCTCCCCCAGGCAACGGTCGAGCGCTGGCACGAGGAAGAGGTGCGCCGTCGCCAGCACGCTGACGGGGTTCCCCGGCAAGCCCAAGAACAGCACACCGTCGGCGCGGCGCGCGACGAACACTGGTTTGCCGGGTTGGATCGCGACTTTGTGGAGCACGACCTCGAAACCGAGGCGGGCCGCAGTCCCGGGGATGAAGTCCTTGTCCCCCATGCTGACACCGCCGGTCGTGACGACGACCTCGGAGGAGGCCGCGGCGCGCGCGAGCGCGGCCTCGAGCGCGCTGGGCTCGTCCAACGCGTGCTCGCGTGTGCATGGGACGCCGAGGGCCGCACAGAGGCCCATGAGCAGCGGCCCGTTCGAGTCACGCACACCGGCATCGTCCTCGCGGCCGACTTCGTCGCCCGTGGTCACGATGGCGACACGCGGCGCGATCGTGACGAGCATGTCGTGCGCGCCCGCCATCGCTGCCGCCGCGATGTGCACCGGGCCGAGGCGCGTGCCACTGGCGAGCACCAAGTCGCCGGCGCGCGCGTCCTCGCCGCGGCGCGCGACATTGCGACGCGCGCCGAGGGTGCTCGGGTCGATCACCGTGATCGTCGCCGGGCCGCTCGCCGCTGCGGCCCCCGGCGCGTGGCACACACCAGCGGAGGTGAGCTCGATCGGCACCACCGTCGTATAGGCAGAGTCGCTCGCATGGGCGGACGAGGACGCCGCGGAGGGCACGGGTGCGCCGGTCATGATGCGCACAGCCTCGCCGGTTGCGAGGGCGCGCGGAAAGGACGTCCCCGCGGCGACGACGCCCACGACGCGGAACTCGGCGGGTCCGGAGAGCGGCGCGGCGCTCGGCGCGACCGCATAGCCGTCCATCGTCGCGCGGTCGAACGCGGGTTGGTCGCGATCCATCACCACCGGCTCGGCGAGCACACGCCCGAGGGCGTGCGTGAGCGGCACACGCTCGACGCGGCGCGGGACGTCGAGCGCGGCGAGACGCGCGAGGGCGGCCGGGAAGTCGAGCATCGTGGTCGTCCCCGCTAGGGCGCGGGGGGGCGCAGGATACCCGGGTCCGGCGCTCGCAGCGTCGTGACCGGGGGCGGGAGCTCCGCAGGCGCCGCCGTGAGCAACCCGACGACCGCCGCCGCGAGCGGTACGTCGAGCGGCGCGAGCGAGCCTGCGTCGGAGAGCGCGGCGAGCTCGGCGCTGTCGACCCACCGCACGCGGTCGTGGGTCCCGTCGAGCGGATTGGGCCGCGGCTCGCCGGAGACGAGCACGCAGCGGTAGGCGTCGAGCACCAGCGGCCGCGCCCGCAGGGGGTCCGTGCTGCGTGCGACGAAGGCCAGCGCGCGCACCTCGCAGCCGAGCTCCTCGACAAGCTCGCGCGAGAGCGCGCCCTCGGGCGCCTCGCCTGCCTCGACCTTGCCGCCGGGGAACTCCCAGAGGCCCGCGAGCTCGGGCGGCCGCACGCGCCGCGCGACGAGCACCCGCCCGCCGCGCACGAGGACCGCCGCGGTGACGTGTACGGCGCCCGCGGGCACGGGTCCCGCCAGGAGAGGGCGTGCGACGTCGGTCTCGGGCTCCCTGGCCGTGGGCTGTCGGTCGTCGTCGCTCACGGGTGGTGGAAGACCTCCTCGAGCGTCGTCCACCACGCGCCGTCGTGGCTGCCCGTGACCGCGCCGGCCCCGAGGTGCAGCTGGCACGGGTCGGTCTCGCGCCACCAGCGACGCGTCTCGGGATCCGCCGCTAGCGCGGCCATGTCGGCGGCGAAGTCCTCGCCGGTGTACTCGAAGTGGCTGAAGAGGAAGAGCCCGCCGGGCAGCGCAGCGAGGTAGATGGAATAGCGCTGGATGTGCGAGCGCGTGATGCGCTCGAGGACTGCGCGCCATGGGTCGGCGTGGAGCGCGCGGTAGCGGGCCTCCATCTCGGGCCGGAGGCCGATGACCATGCCGACGCGGCGGGGGGGACTCTGCATGGGGAGCGATTCGGGAGGATAGGACGGGCCGCGGGATTGTGCGTATTCGGCGCCTTGTTCGCGCTCTGACCGCGCGGGGCCGTTCGATAGACTGCGCGGGCATTGGCTGCACACGTCGTCGTCATCGGAGGAGGCATCGTCGGCCTCGCGACCGCTCGAGAGCTCCAGACGCGGCACCCGGGCCTCAGGGTCTCCGTACTGGAGAAAGAGCGCGAGCTCGCGGTTCACCAGACGGGCCGGAACTCGGGCGTCGTGCACAGCGGGCTCTACTACAAGCCGGGCTCGCTGAAGGCCTCGACGTGCCGCCGCGGCAAGCAGCTCCTGGAGGAGTTCTGTCGCGAACAAGGGGTCGCGCACGAGCGCTGCGGCAAGGTCGTCGTCGCGACGCGCGAGGACGAGCTGCCACGCCTCGCGGCGCTCGAGGAGCGCGCGCGGGCCAACGGCGTCGAGCTGCGGCGCGTCGGCCCCGAGGAGCTGCGCGAGCTCGAGCCGCACGCGGCCGGTATCGCGGCGCTGCACGTGCCCGAGTCGGGGATCGTGAACTACATCGGCCTGTGCACGGCGCTCGCGCGGCTCATCCGCGCCGACGGCGGCGTCATCCAGCTCGGCGTGCGCGTCGAGCGCATGGAGACGACGTCACACGACGTGGTGTTGCACCTGGCGCGCGGCATCGAGCGCGCAGAGGCGGTCATCAACTGCGCGGGCCTGCAATCGGACCTCGTCGCGCGGCGCTCGGGCGCCGATCCGGGCGCGCGCATCGTGCCGTTCCGCGGCGAGTACTACGAGCTCGTGCCCGACGCGGCGCACCTCGTGCGCAACCTGATCTACCCGGTGCCGGACCCACGCTTCCCGTTCCTCGGTGTGCACTTCACGCGCATGATCGCGGGCGGCATCGAGTGTGGCCCGAACGCGGTCTTTGCGCTGGCGCGCGAGGGATATCGCTGGCGCGACATCGACCTCCGCGATCTCGCCGACGCGTTGAGCTGGCCGGGCACGTGGCGCCTCTTCAAGCAGCATTGGCGCACGGGCCTCGGCGAGACGTGGCGCTCCGTCTACAAGGGCGCGTTCGTTGAGGCGTTGCAGCGACTCGTGCCGGAGATCCAGAGCGCGCACCTCGTACGCGCGCCCGCGGGCGTGCGCGCGCAGGCGTTGACACGCGCGGGCGGGCTGGTCGACGATTTTGCGCTCGTGCGTCAGGGGCCGATCGTGCACGTGACCAACGCGCCGTCCCCCGCGGCGACCGCGTCGCTCGCCATCGCCGAGCACCTGGCGGACGAGCTGACGACGATCCTCGCGCACGCGCCGACGCCATGAGACCTTGCGCTGTGAGCACGTACACATGACTACCGGCCCGACGTCCGTCAAGATCACGCACTTTCCCAGCGCGGTCCTCGAGGGATTCGCGCGCCGTGTGTTCGAGCACCACGCTGTGCCCGCGGACGACGCCGCGACCGCCGCGGAGGTGCTCGCCGCGTCCGATTCGCGCGGCATCGATTCGCACGGGATCGCGCGGCTGTGGTGTTACCACGACATGCTCGGCGCGGGGCGCATCAATCCAACGCCACAGCCCCGCATCGTGCGCGAGAGCGCCAGCACCGCGACGGTCGACGGCGACAATGGCCTCGGCCTCGTGGTCGGTCCGTGGGCCAATCGCGTCGCGATCGCGAAGGCACGCGAGGCTGGCAGCGGCTGGGTCAGCGTCGCGAATACGAACCACTACGGCATCGCAGGTTACTACGTGCTCAAGGCGATCGAGGCGGGGCAGATCGGTTGGTCGATGACAAACACGACGGCGCTGGTCGCGCCGCTGTGGGGCGCGGAGCGAATGCTGGGCACGAACCCGATCGCGATCGGGTTCCCCGGCGGCGAAGAGCCGCCGATCGTCGTCGACCTCGCGACGTGCGCGGCGGCCTACGGCAAGGTCGAGATTGCGCGGCGCCACGGGAAGCCCATCCCGGAGGGTTGGGCGATCGACGAGCACGGATTCGTCACGACCGACCCGGACGCGATGGTGCAGGGCGGCGCGCTCTCGCCGCTGGGCGGCGACCGCGAGCACGGCGGGCACAAGGGTTATGCGCTCGCGATGGCCGTAGACGTCTTGTGCTGCGCGCTCTCCGGCGCGAACTGGGGTCCGTTTGCGCCGCCGTTCACGCTGCAGCACGCGATCCCCGCGCGCTCGGTCGGGAAGGGCATCGGGCACTTCTTCGGAGCGATGCGGATCGACGCGTTCATCGACCCGGCGGAGTTCGGTCGGCAAGTCGACGACTACGTGCGCACACTGCGCGCGACGAAGCCGGCGCCGGGCACCGACGGCCCATTGATCCCGGGCGACCCGGAGCGCGACGCCGAGCGCGAGCGACGGGTGACGGGCATCCCGCTGGTCGAGGCGGTGGTGCAGGACCTCGAGCGCGTCGCGCGCGAGACCGGCGTGCGGCTCGGGTGAGCGCTCGGCCCACGCGCCGCCTTTCACCGCAGCGCGGGCTAACGCTGGCGTATCGCCAGAAGTCCAATCACGCGCTTCCCTCCTCCCCCAGCACAGCCTCGGGCTGCTGCTCCTCGCGCGACCGAGCGGCAGCATTCCGATCTTAGCCCCGACTCGCACCTGTGAATGCTCGCACCGCTCGCCACGCCCATACCGGGTTGGCCGTCGCGCACGCGAGCGTCCCGACTGCACCGCGACACCTCGAGCACCTGGCCGCGCGCGGCGGCCGCGACCAGCTCCGCGCCGATCGTGTGTACGGGCGCGGCGCGAGCCGCAGCACTTCCGGAGGGACGCTAGTCGAAGGTCACCTCAATCGCGTCAGTGTGATCGAAGCCCCCGCCCCCTGCGGCTGCGTCGCGGAACAGGTACTGGAACGTCCAGGTGCTACCGGTGACTACCGGACCCGCGGCGAGGTCGATCGCATAGGGCAGCGCGACGTGCGCGCGATTGCCGGCCCCGTCGAATGTCCCGAGCGTGCCCGTGCGCAGTATCGGTCCGCCCAGGCAGAGCGTTCCGTTACCGACGACCTGCGGCGCGCCCGAGGCGCCAAAGATGAAGAGCCCAGGGGCGCCTGCGGGGCCGCCGAACGCATCGAGCCATAGGGTGCCGTCCGACGTCCGGGTCGTGCCGCGCACACCGATTTGCGCCGCGGCGCCGCTGGAATTCGGGCCCGATGGACAGAAGCGTCGCGCCCGTGGATCACCTGCGTCGAAGGGCGCGATGCTGATGAACTGTCGGCCAGCCGTTCCCGGCACCTCGCTCGCCGTGGCTGGATCGCCCTCGACGTCGACGATCGTGGCGTTGCCCGAATTGAGCGAAACGAGCCGGCCATCGACCAGCTCGAGCGCGGCCTGCTCAAAGAAGCCGACCTCGAGCACCTGCACGATCGCGCCAGTCAGCCGATCGCACTCGTAGAGCCTTACGCCCCCCGAGAGCAGGAAGTTACCGTTGCTCGCGCGCAGCTCGAGCGCATCGGCGTTCATGCCACTGATCCCGAGCGTCACGCCGCCGAGCCGGCTTCCGGCAACGTCGAAGCGCTCGACGATCGAGTAGCCCAACGAGTTGGACGCGCGCAGCGCGACCACCTCGTTGCCATCCGTCGCGACATCGACGATATGCGGCACTTGCAACGTGGTGACCACGGTGCCGTTGAAGCTGCGCTTCTGGAGCTGCCCGTGGCTCGCGAGCCACACACCATCCGCGACGACCGCCATACGCACCCGTCCGTCCAGTGAGCTGAAACGCGTCGAACTCGAAGCGGGCGCCGATGCGCGTGTCGAGGAGGTGGAAACGAGCGGTAGGGCCGTCGTCCTCGGCTACGAGGAAGCGCTGCGCGAGGAGCGGAGTCGCTGAGAGCGCGGCGGCGGCGAGGGTGAGGGCTGCGAGATGGTGGGGCATGGCATTCTCCGGGGCCTTGAGAGCGAGCCGTGAGAGGTGAGGTGGTGAAGTATCGAAGAGACAAGGGTGACCGGACTCGGCCAATCCGTCAGCACCGGCATCGCGGGTGCCGTTCCGAGCCTAATTTCCAAGTCACGTCCTGACGGGCGGGAGGGCAGTCGGCCAGTAGTGCGAGCTGCACAACGACCTCCTGAGAGAGGTCTTCGACGACGTGATCGTCGCGAACCCGTGCGAGCTGCGCATGATCCTTCAGAACGAGTCCAAGAGGCACTCAGGGTCTCCTCTTTGGCGAGCTGGACGCCGAGCAACTCGTCCGTGCTTGTAGGCGTTGGCCAGCATAGGCGAGATCACGCCGCCCTGTGGTGTGCCCGCGTTCGGCCTGCTCAGCTTGCCAGCCTCACCCCCCTTACACCCGGGGCGCCGCCGTTTGAGTCTGCCCGCGAATCCGACCGGCAGCGCCAAGTTCATCGCAGGTACCGAGGCTGGGGCGACTCCTGCCCGCGCGCAGCGCGACGTGACGTTCGGCGCGGGGGTGTGGACCGCGGACTTCGAGATCAGCGCGCGATTTGCGGGGCCAACGCCAGCCGGCCAGAACGTAGGCAGCTTCTCGCTCCAACCCGAGAATAGCCGGAGCTTCGCGGCCATCACGCGTGGGGTGGACGTTGGAACGGCGACGCACTGGAGTGCGTGGTTCCTCTGGTACAACGCTGCAGGTGTTCAGCTCGGCGAGCTTGTGAGCTTCGCGTTTCCTGAACCTGCCGGCCAACAACTGGTTCCGGTGGGAAACCGACTTCGATCTCACGACCAATGCCATCGTCGAGGTGCGGCTGACGAACCTCGCCATGGGCACGACCGTCACGCACAATCCCTTCGGGCGCTTCCTGCGCGGAGGCAACACACTCGGCGCACTGTCCAGCGCGTTTCGGCTCGTTGCCGGCGGCGGCGGCCTCAGCGGCAACTCGCTCGCTTTCGACAACTGCGCCGTGGCGCCGAGTGGTCCGCACGCGCTCGGCACGAGCTACTGCTCGCCCGGCGTGGTCAATTCGTCCGGCGTCGGGCGCCATCTCCGCAACGGGCAGCGCCGTCGTGGCGGCGAACTCGGTGAGCCTGAGGGCCAGCCGCTTGCCTGCGAACGTGTTCGGCTACTTCTGCGGTTCGGCACTCCGGAGGTCTGATTCGTTGACTTGGGTTTGTCCGAAGTGCTCGGGAGCGCGCCTATCCTCCGCGCTTGCGCTCGGCCATGCGCAGCGGCTCACACACGCTTGCGCGAACGAGCGTGGTGCAACGACGTGACCATCAGCGCGGTGACCGGTTGGAGCCAGGAGCAGTTCCGTCGCCGATCGCAGGCGGGCGGCGTCGATCACCACGTGGTCAAGCCGGTGGACCCGACGGTGCTCATGCAGCACTTCGCGGGCCTGTCGCGGGCCACCGGTCGGACCGAGCTGCCGAGTCGACCCGGCCGCGGGGCGCGGCAGCGCTTGCCAAGCGCCGATGGGTCGTGCCTCAACGCGCTCCGTCCACCCCGCGCACGAAGAGGTTCGCAAAGTCGACCGGTCCAGCGGGGACGAGCCGCTGCGGCGTCGGGCCGTCTGGTGGCGCGTGGAGCAGCGGCGTCGGGACGGCGCGCCCGTTGACCGTCAGGCGCAGGGTGTCCGCCATCACCGTGCCCTCGATACGGTTCCAGCCGTGGACGAGGAACGAGGCGAAGCGCTCATCCACGCGATCGAGGCGGACCTCGTGACCGAGCCACGCGATCCGCGGTGCGCCGGAATCGGCCTTCAGGTTGACGTCGACCAGGAACCCGACCTCGCGCGGTGCCAACTGGAACCCGAACGTCTGCGCGGTCGCGAGCGCCACATCGACGTCGCGCTCGGGTGCCGGATCGCCCTGGAACGAGAGCACCCAATCGCGCGCGCGCCAGAGCTTCGCCGGGGCGTCGGAGACGCTCCAACCCTCGAGATCGAGCCCGTTGTAGAGCGATCGATAACCTCGCTCGGCCACTGCGACGTGCTCCGCAGCGACCTCGGTGCCCGGGAGCTCGCGGATGCGCACGAACTTGTAGTCGACGGCGCCACCCTCGGACTCCAGGCAGATGTACCCCTTGCGCGGCGAACAACGTGTCCCACGCGTCACCACCTCGCCGTTGACCGCGAGCGAGATGTCGCCGTCATTGCAGCGGATGAGGTAGTGGTTCCACTCCGGCGCGGGCTTCGAGCGCTCGCTCGTCGGAAAGGCACGGTCGCCGCCGCGGCCGTTGACGGGGACCATCTCTGCACCATGGATCGGGAAGATGTCGCCGTGGGTCGTGTGGCTCTCGGTGTTCCCGTACGCG
>Ga0163154_10007423_pt1 | contig 13060 bp, 9 predicted proteins | sample OliLakLV19MP9P1_FD_148649 | JGI IMG/M metagenome (GOLD analysis project Ga0163154, IMG submission 148649) | Freshwater microbial mat bacterial communities from Lake Vanda, McMurdo Dry Valleys, Antarctica - Oligotrophic Lake LV.19.MP9.P1 | ecosystem: Environmental > Aquatic > Freshwater > Lake >... | reverse complement strand
CGCCACGCTTGGCGACCAATTTGTCGATCTTGCCCGCCCGCCAGATATTCGCCCGCATCAAGAGCGTCGCATCATCCACGGGGCTCTCGACGTAGCGTTCCATCAACGGACGGCGCGAAATGCCTTTTCCTTCGCCTTCCTCCTCGCCGGGGTCGTCGGCCTCGTCTTCATTCTCGAGCGCGCGCTTGCCGCCGCCGGCGAGGAAAAGCTCAGCATTGTCGAGGATCACCAGCTTGTGCCGCTGCATGAGGCCGTAACTGCGGAGTTCATCGAGCAGCACGGCGGGCGTGACGGTTTCGCCATCGAACGTGAAAATTTCGATCTCGGTAAAGGTTTCCCGCAAGGCGTCCGCGATTCGCTTGGTGTGTTCCTGGATGAGGAACCGCTCCGGGCCATGCAGCACGATGATGCGCTGCCCGGCATTGGGTTCAAACGACGGGTTGGCATCTTTTTTGGCCATGCGGGTCATACATGATGACAGGTTTCAGCCGCGAGGCAACGCCTCGCGGACACCCCGAAAACACGCGCAGCCGGTGCGGCGCGTGACGAGCCACGCGCCTCAGCAAGCGGTTCATCCCGCTTCCTCACGGTCGAGGCTCGTTTTCATAACAAGCGTTGTCCTACGCTTCCTTACGGTCGCGGCTCGTTTTTGGATCAACTCGGCCGGACCTGCTCGCGCATCCGCTCGATGTACCGCCAGGCGTTGAGAAGTTGCCGAATCTGGCGAAGGAGATCAGGATCGGGCGAAGCCGCGGCGGCCTCGAACAGTGAAGTCAACTGCGAGATGTATTCGGATCGCTGCTGGTTCGCCCATGTCTCGAACTTCCGCAGTTCAGCATCATCGCCGGAGGCCTGCGCTTCCTCCATTCGCTGGCGAACATCAAGAATGTCCATCAGAAAACCATCGGGCAATGATTTGTCCTGTTCCTTGGCCGGGCCGCCGAGGAGCGAGAGCAACGCGTTGGCCCGCTGCTCATGGTCGTGCAGCATTTTGCGGGCATCGTTGAGGCGCGCCGAGTTCCGCGCCGCCTCGGCCTGCTGCATCGGATCGGCAATGCGATCGGGATGCAGCGCGGCGGTGCGCCGCAGCCAGGCCGCCTGAAGCTGCGCGGCGTCTACGACGAATCGACGGGGCAGGCCAAGCAGGGCGAACGGGTCGTCGGGCATGGTGGAGATTGTAGATTTACTCGGCGTGTTTGGCCGACATCAGAAAATAGTTGGTCTTCGTATCACACCGTGGCGATATAATTGAACCATGGTCCGATCGATCGAAGGCATCTATCGCAACGGCAAAGTGGAGCTGCTCGAAGCTGCTCCGGCATCGGGTGAAGCGCGTGTCATCGTCACGTTCCTGACCGCGAATGGCTCAGTCGATCTTGCCTCGCGACAGATTGCGCCCGAGCAAGCCGAGAACCTGCGGGCCCGTCTGAAGTCCTTTGAGGAGGATTGGCAGCGCCCCGAGATGGACGCTTACGATGCCCTATGAGTGCGGCGATGTGGTGCTGGTGCTGTTTCCCGACTCGAACTTACGGACGGCGAAACGTCGTTGACGTGTAGGCGACGGCGTCACCCCTTCGGCGTCAAGTGCCCCGTCACGATCGGCCGCAGCGGGAACGCCTCCTGCACCGCGCGCAACTCCGCCAGCGTCACCGCGTTCACCCGCGCGAGTTCCTCATCCAGCGAACGGTATTCGCCTTCGTACGTCCACATGCGGCCGAGGCGTTTCATGCGGCCGGCGGGCAGCTCGCCATGCAGCGTGATGCCGGTGGCGAACTTGCTGCGCGTGCGCCCGAGGTCATCCTCGGTCAGAGACGCGGCCAGCGCATTCACCTCTCGGTAAATCACCGATTCCACCTCAGCCGCGTTCTCCGTCGAACATGATGCATACACCAATGATTCACCGGTGCCGTCGCGTCCCTCGAACTGGGCCTGCGCCTCCTCCGCGAGGCCCGTCTCGATCAACGCCCAATACAGCCGCGAGCCATCGGCGTCACCGAGGATGTTCGCGAGGATCGCCGCGGCGTAGCGGCGCTCGTCGGTCGAGCTCGGCCCGGCCGCCATCATCAGCAGGTAATGCCGATGCACCGATTCGCTCTCGATCGTGAACTCGCGCGGCTCGAACGTCGGCGCGAGCAGCGGCCGGTCGGCGTTGGTGGTGTTCCAATGGCCGCAGTGTTTCTCGGCATCGCGCACGAGCGCATCGAAATCCAATCGTCCCGCCGCCGCCAGCACGGTGTTGTCGGCTGAATAGCGTTGCGTGAAATACTCGAGCATCTGCGGCTGCGCGAGGTCGGTGATCGTCTGCGTGGTGCCCAGCACGCGGTGGGCCAGCGGATGCGTGCGGTAGAACTCCTCCATCGCGCGCTCATACAACACCCAGAACGGGTAGTCGTTGTACATCGCGATCTCTTCAAGGATGACGCCCTTCTCGCTGTTGAAGTCGTCCGGTCGGATCGCCGGCCGCATGATGTCGGCCAGCACCTCGAACGCGCGGGGCAGGTGTTCGGGCAAGGTGTGGGCGTGGAAGGCCGTCATCTCGCTGGTGGTGAAGGCGTTGTGGTCCGCGCCCAGGTCGTCGAAGTCACGATCAACCTCGGCGGCGGTCCGCGTGGCCGTGCCCTTGAACATCATGTGCTCGAGGAAATGGCTGACGCCCATGACGGCGGGCTGTTCATCGCGGGCGCCGGTCTTCACGAAGAACCCAGCGGCGGCGGTGTGCGCGGCCGGGTCGATCTCGGCGATGACGGTGAGGCCGTTGGGCAGCGTGTGTTGGTGAAACTTGGGCATGGGGCGAGTCTAGGCGTTCAAGGTTATGGAGGTACTCGACCGTCGGCGCGAACAAACGATGCGTCCTGACAACAACATGGCGAACATCAAATGGCCGGCGACCAGGCCAGCGACCATTACCGTCAAGGCCGCAGGCACCAAATAGATGATGTACCAGTTGAGGACAAAAGGGTCGACGTCATGGGAATGCCAATCCAAACCTGGGCGATCATGTCGAAAACTCAGATTCTGATCGATGGAAACCGGGGAGGCAGTTCCATCCACACCAAGCGACCACCATCGCCATCGCTCGATGATGAGGAATGGCCAAGGCCAGCCGACGCGACGATGCGCCGCTCTTATGCCCGACTCGCTCGATGTGTTGATGGATTGCTGTCTGGCATAGCCGGCCCAATGTTCGGCGCTGTCTCTCACGCTCTGGTCAAGGTTTGCAACCGGCCTCTCTGGTGAACCAGACCAAAGAGTGGCGAATGCAAGGAGTAGCAGGACAAACCAGAGAACGAAGAACCCGCCCGGGTGGCCTGCGGATCGAATCACCCGATGCCACGATGCAACGGTTTTTGTTTCATCGATCGACAGTTGTCCGCACTCTGAACATAGCCCCGAACTTGGCAACGGCCCGCGCAAGTGACCACACCAAGAGCACGCCGCCCGCCGTCGGCGGCGACGCTGCCGCACCGTGAATCCGAGCCAAAGGCAACCAACCGGGAGGGTAGGCCACAATGCTAGAAGCATCATCGACCAGGCAATCGTCGACTGGGGAATCAGGCGCAACGACCATGAGTTGTCTCTTCCATGGAAGAAAGCGAATGAGTTATCGAGGTTGTCTTGGTCGAGCTTTTCAAAGACATTCCGTGCCGGTTCAAATCCGTGGGAGGGAGAGCTGATATCCCATGCCTTCCATCCTCGCGCAAAGCACAGCACCAACGGCCATCCAAAGGTGTAATGCGATGTCGTTTGCGAGACGAGTATGGCACGGCCTTCGCCATCGGCCACCTGCGGTTTCATCCGCGATCTGGGCAGTGGCGGATCGTCGACGAGCACCTCCTCATCGAACCAAAGGACGTGGTTGCCCGGCGATCGAATCCCGTGAAAATCCTTGTACCTGATCGACTCGCGCGCCGGTGGGCCGGGCAGAAGCGATCGCCACGGCACGCCAAGCGATACCTGAAGCACCATCCAAATCCAGAATGTGACCAACCACGCCAACAACCATGATTTGAATGGATATCGACCGACGGCGCGTAGCAACAATTCGCCATAGCCGACCTGCATGTTGGCGGGTTGCTCGTTCACCCTGAATTAGCCTGTGAGTGGGAGTTACGCCCGTTTGAACAGTGTTCGCATCCGTCGCACCGGCGGGTCTTCATCGTCCATGAAGTCCTGCACCGGGCCGTCGGGCACCAGCCGCACATACGACGTCCAATCGAGCAATTGCTTCTGAGTCAGCGGCCACGGCGGGCCATCCTCGAGATGGGCAGGCTCATCGCCACCATGATGATCAAACGCGCGGCAGATGACCAGCAGGTGGCCGTTGGGCGAGACCAGTTCGCTGATCGCCCGCACCGCGCCCATATGCATACTCGGCGCGAGCGCCTGAATCGTGTTGACCTCGACCACCAGATCGAAGCGATGCCTCCAGCGCGCCGGCAGCGCGAACAGGTCGGCGGTGAAGTAACACGGCGCGTTCTCGGGATCGTTCTGCTTGGCCCACTCGATGGCGGTCGCGCTGCAATCGAAGGCGGTCACGTCATAACCGCGGCTCATCAGCTCGCGGGCATCATCACCCAAGCCGCAGCCGACCACGCAGACACGGGCGCCACAACGGATGATCGACGGCGCGACGGCATTGAGCCAAGTGACCAATGATGGCGTGGGGATTTCGTCGGCCCAAGGAATAAGCGCGGCGTCGCCATGCGCCTCCGCATAGATGGATTCAAAGTGCGGCGCATCGGTGTGCGCGGTTGTTTGAGTAGCGATGGAAAGCATGGAAGCGGTCATGACCGTGAAAACTCCAGTGACAAATCGGCCATTCCTGCTCCCCTCTCGAGCAGGACATCATAATAACCCGGGTGGACGGACAAAGGCGAAAAATAATTTACGAAAAAAGCGCAGCTTCATTGTGACAGACCAGAGTTGTAATGCACTGGGGAAACTGCGGTATTTATCGCCTGAGGCTCGCTGCACCCGGATTTTCGACCCAACCTGCGTCTTCCTCGCCGATGGCTCGTCAGGCCCGGCCTCGTGGCAAAAATTGAAGCACACGGCATGTAGGCTTTTTGACTACCGACCACCGAATACCAAGGACCGACCACTCACCCGTGAATCGCACGGCCCTCGGTCGCCAGAGCTGCATCGTGGATGCCTTCGTGCATCGTCGGGTGGGCGTGGATCGTGCTGATCAGGTCCTCAGCGGTCGCTTCCAACCGAATCGCCAATGACATCTCGGCGATGAGTTCGCTGGCGTCCTCGCCGATGATGTGCGCGCCGAGGATTTCGCCGTAGGGCTCGCTGGTGATGATCTTCACGAGGCCGTCGGTCGCGCCGACCGCCATGGCCTTGCCATGCGCCTGGAAGGCGTACTTGCCCACGTTGTATTTGAGCCCCTTGGCCTTGGCGTCGCGCTCGGTCATGCCGATGGAGGCGATCTGCGGGTTGCAGTAGGTGCAGCCGGGGATGTTGTTGTAGTCGAGGCCGAGGGTGTGATGGCCCTTCATGCGTTCGACGCAGGTGACGGCCTCCTCCATCGCCACATGGGCCAGCCACGGCGGCCCGATGATGTCGCCGATCGCGTACACGCCGGGCACGCTGGTTTTGTAGGTTGGCTCCGGCACGTCCTTGTAATCGGTCTTGATGGAACCCTTCTCGAGTTTCAGGCCGAGTTTCTCATCGATCAAGCCATCCATGCGTGCCTGCACGCCGACGGCGAGCAACACCACCTCGCATTCAATGACCTGCGTCTTTTTCTCGTCGGCCACATCTACAAGCGTGACCTTCGCGCCCTTCTTGGTTTTCTCGATGGCCTTCACGGTGTGGCCGACGTGAAACTCCATGCCTTGCTTGGTGAAGGCTCGCTGCGCCGCCTTGCTTACATCGTCATCCTCAATGGGCAGGATGCGATCGACCATTTCGACGACGGTGACCTTGGTGCCGAAGGCGTTGTAGAAGTAGGCGAACTCCATGCCGATCGCGCCCGAGCCGACAATCACCATGCTCTCAGGCCGCTTGGGCAGGTTCATGGCATCAAAGCTGCTGATGATGGTCTTGCCATCGACCTTGGCGAAGGGCAGTTCGCGCGGGGCCGCGCCGGTGGCGATCATGATCTTGTCGCTGGTGACGGTGGCGACGGTTTTCTTGGTGTCGCCGCCGCCGTGGTAGTAGTCGCCGACCGGTTCGTGGACTTCGATCTTGCACGGGCCATGGGCGGTCTTGCCGCTGGTGATGCGGGCGTGGCCGTTGATGACGTCGATCTTATTCTTCTTCATCAGGAAGCCGACGCCGCCAGAGATCTTGGTGGTGAGGTTGCGGCTGCGGCCGATGACCTTCGACCAATCCACCGTGGCCCCCTTGGCCATGATGCCCCACTCCTCGCCGCGGGTGATGGCGTGGCTGTACAACTCGGCGTTGTGCAGGAGGGCCTTGGTGGGAATGCAGCCCCAGTTGAGGCAGACGCCGCCAAGTTTGTCGCGCTCGATGATGGCGGTCTTCAGGCCCAATTGGGCGGCCCGGATCGCGCCGACGTATCCGCCGGGCCCCGAGCCGATGACGACAAGGTCGTAGTGCTTTGTTTCTGCCCGGGTTTCTGCCTTTGCGTCAGCCACAGCCATCCTCAATTCTTGGGGGAGAGGGTCTCAGGCGCGACGGTTCCGGCGCCATGGTCAAAAGAATCGCTCGAAAAAATAGCATTGTAGCGAGACGCTTGAACCACAGTTCTCGCTCGTGGCATGGGACCCAAGTTCTCCAGAGCGTGCGGATGGCGCGGAGCCGAAAATGAATAAGAGTCCGCTCAGGTGTCACCCGGTGATGGTCGATGACCTTTTGTGAAGCGTTCGTTGTCCGCTTCTTTCCTCTTTTGTTGAGCAAGGATTTGCTCACCATGATCGATGTCAATGTCCCGCGGGCGTCCGCTCGAAAAAACCCCCACACCGGCCAACTGCGATCGCGGCGAATCCTGGTGGTGGAGGACAGCCTCGACAGCCAGGGCTTGATCATGTTTTTGCTGGAACAAGAGGGTGCAAGCGTGGAGGTGGCGGAGAACGGCCGCGTCGCCGTCGATCGCGTCGCCGAGACCGTGACCAGTGGCTTGGGCGAGGAGTTTGACGGCATCGTGATGGATTTGTACATGCCGGTGATGGACGGCTACGAAGCCACGGCCGAGCTGCGTCGCCGCGGCTTTGCCGGTCCCATCATCGCCTTGACGGCGCATGTGCAGGACGAGGTGCGGGAACGGAGCCTGGCCGCCGGCTGCGATGATTACCTGACCAAGCCGGTGGATCGGCAGTTGCTGGTCAACACGCTGTGCCGCCGACTGGACATCGCGGCGGCCTGATTAAAGAACAAGAGGATGACGAGGGCGATTGGGTCGCTGTTTCAGCATTACGCGGGATTAGGGGTGAAGACTCCACCGTGGGTATCCGATGATGCGCTGCGATCCATCCGCGCCGGGAACACCTTGCGCCGTGGGCGGCGGGGGATGCGGCAAGGTTTTTGCGAATGGCGAAACGGCTCCATGAGTTTTTCCTATGACGCTTCGAAGCAAAACGTTGTTGATCATGGGGGCCTCCATCCTGGCCATGCTGCTGGGGCTGTACCTGGTCACGTCCACCATCCTGATGCGCAGCTATCACGAGTTAGAGAATGACAGCGCGAAGCGGAACGCACAGCAGGTGCAGGACGCCTTACTGAATGAAATCAAGAACCTGGACACGAAACTAACGGATTGGGCCGCGTGGGATGACACCTGGAACTTCGTCTCCGACGGCAACGCCGAGTATGCCGAATCGAATTTGGGGGCCGAGTCCATCTTCAACCTGCACCTGAACTTCATGGTGTTCCTGGATGCCGCGGGCGGCGTCGTGAGCGCTCGGGCGGTACATCTGGATGAGGCGACGCTGGTGGAGCCGCCCGAAGGCTTGCTGGAGGCCTTGCAGCCCGGCACGGTTTTCCTGAATCACCCGCATGGCAAGCACTCGGTCACCGGCGTGTGGATGCTGCCCGGCGGCCCCTGCCTGCTCGCCAGCCGACCCGTGGTGCAAAGCAGCGGCGAAGGGCCCATCCGCGGCACCCTGGTCTTCGGCAAATTGCTGGATGAATCGGTGATTCAACAGTTGTCGCAGATTACGCATCATCCGCTGACGTTGATCAGCGCCGTACAAGTTGATGCCGCGAACACCTTTCACCGCTTGGCGAAAAAATTCGAGACGTCCGCTCATCCGGTGGTGGAACCTCTGACCAAGGACGTCGTCGGCGGCTGGTTTCCCATCCGCGATGTGCGGGGCGAACTGGTGCTGCTGGGGCGAGCGGACGCGCCGCGCCGGATTTACCAGCAAGGCTTGGCCAGCCTGCGCTACTTCCTGGTTTCGCTGGTCCTGATCGGATTGGGCGTGGGGTTGAGCACCCGCATCGTCTTGGACCGCCTGGTGTTGCAGCCCGTGGCCCGGCTTCGCCTGGGCGTGCGGAAGATCGCCGCCAGCGGCGACTTGACGCAGCGCATGACCGTGCGCGGCCACGACGAGATGGCGGATTTGGCCCGCGACGTGAACTCGATGGTGCAGGCGCTCAACGCGGCCCAGCAGGCCCTCACCGCCGCCAAGGAGGAAGCCGAAGCCGCCACCATGTCCAAAAGCCAGTTCCTGGCGAACATGAGCCACGAAATCCGCACGCCCATGACCGCGATCCTGGGCTACTCGGAATTGCTGCTCGATCCTCAGCACGACCAGCGCGAACGGGTCGGCGCGGTGCAGTGCATCCGTCGCAACGGCGAGCACCTGCTGCACCTCATCAACGACATCCTCGACATCTCGAAGATCGAGGCGGGCCGATTCACGGTGGAGAACATCGCGTGCTCGCCCTGCCGCATCGTTGCCGACGCCAGTTCGCTCATGCGGGGGTTGGCCCTGGCGAAGGGACTTCAATTCGCGGTTCGGTACGAAGGCAAGATTCCCGAGACGATCCATTCCGATCCCACGCGGCTGCGGCAAATCCTGTTGAACCTGCTGGGCAACGCGGTCAAGTTCACCGAACGGGGATCGGTGCAACTGAACATCAAGATGGAACAGCGCGGCCCGGCCGAGGCGTTCCTGGTGTTCGAGGTGATCGACACCGGCATCGGGTTGTCGAAAGCCCAGATGGATCGCTTGTTCCAACCGTTTGCCCAGGCCGATGACTCCCACGCGCGGCGGTTCGGCGGCACGGGGTTGGGCCTCGTCATTTCAAGGCGGCTGGCGGCGATGCTGCACGGGGAACTGTCTCTCCGCAGCGAAGAAGGCAAGGGTTCAACCTTCACCGTGACGATCGGTTGCGGATCGCTGGATGGTGTGCGATTGCTCGACTCGCCGCACGAAATCGAAGACGCCTCCGGCTTCACCCTGCCCGTGGCGATCACGTCCGGTCAATCGCTGGCCGGCGTTCGCGTGCTGGTGGCGGAGGATGGCCCGGACAACCAACGACTGCTGAAACATCATCTGACCAAGGCCTCGGCCGAGGTGACGCTGGCCAGCGACGGCCGCCAGACGATCATGGAAGCCAAGCGCAGCGTGGACGATGGCCGGCCGTTCGACGTGATCCTCATGGACATGCAGATGCCGTTGACGGACGGGTATGCGGCAACCCGGACGTTGCGGGCCATGAATTACGATCGGCCGATCATCGCGCTCACCGCCCATGCCATGCCCGGCGACCGCGAAAAATGCATCGCGGCCGGCTGCGATGATTACCTCACCAAACCCATCGACCGCGCCCTATTGCTGGAAACGGTGGATCGCTTTTCCCGACACGAGCGTTTCGCGGCGCGGCAGGCAAGCTAAACCTCGCGATACCGGTTGGGCGTGACGCTTCTACACTGTGGCCGTGCTGGTGCTTCACATTCTCCAAGGGCCGGATCGCGGCAAGAAGTTCGAGTTGCCCTCGCATGAGCCGCAACTAATCGGCCGCTCCACCGAAGCGCTGCCCATTTCCGACACCACGGTCAGCCGCCGCCACGCCGAACTCACCCCCGACGACGGCCAATGGACGCTGCGCGACCTGAAATCCGCCAACGGCACATTCGTGAATGGCCAGCGCATCGAGGGCGCGGTGAAACTCGCACCGGGCGACCAGATCAAGTGCGGCTCCACGCTCATGACCTTCGCCCTCGCGCCCGATGACAAGAAAACCAGCATGGTTTCGATGATGCCGGGCGAGGATTTCGACCTGACCGTCGAAAGCAAGAGCCCGCGCAACCCGCAAGCGATGATCCTCGGCGCGCCCGACCCGGCCATGGCGGCCATGGAACACCTGCGCGTCATTTATCACCTCACCGCCCTCACCGCCAGCACGCTCGATCGCACCGAACTGCTGAATCAGGTGATGGACCTGATCTTCAGCGAATTCCTCGCCGACCGCGGATTCATCCTGCTTCAAGAACATCCGACCGATCGGCCGGACCCGGTGGTGGTTCGCTATCGCGTGAAGCCGAAGAATTTGGATGAAGGCCGCATCCCCGTCAGCCGCACCATCGTGCAGCACACGCTCGAGCGTGGTGAGGGCATCCTCAGCACCAACGCGATGAACGATCATCGCTTCCGCTCGGGCGACAGCGTGCGCGATTATGGCATCCGCTCGGCCATCTGTGTGCCGGTGTCGGCTGGGCCGCGCACCTTCGGCGTCATCCACATCGATTCCTCGCTGGCGAACTTCACGTTCACCGAGGAACAACTTCGCCTGATGACCGCCATCGGCCAGCACACCGGCCTCGCGATGCAAAGCGCGGAGGTGCTTTCGGGCAAGATGCAAACCCAGCGGCTGGCGGCGATGGGCGAGGCGGTGGCGTCGCTCAGCCATTCCATCAAGAACATCCTGCAAGGGTTGCGCGGCGGAGCCGATGCGCTGGAATTGGCCATGAACCGGGGCGACTTGAACATGGCCAAGGAAGGCTGGCCGATCCTCGCGCGAAACTTGGATCGGATCTACGCACTCACGCTGAACATGCTGGCGTACTCGAAGCAGCGGCCGCTGGAGATCGAAGCCACCAATTTGGCTGTGCTGATTCAGGAAGTGGCGGAACTCATCCAGCCGCAATGCGATCGCAGGAAAGCGGGGCTGATTCTGGACCTGGATGACGCGATGCCGCCAATCCCGCTGGACTCCAACGCGCTGCACCAGGCGCTGATGAACGTGTTGACCAACGCGGTGGAGGCGCTGCCTGCCAAGAACGGCGTGGTGACGGTGAAGACGCGGTATCTGCCCGAGACGCAGGCGGCCGAGATCACCGTGGCCGACAACGGCACCGGCATCGACCCGGAATACATGGACATGATCTTCCAGCCGTTCGCCTCCACCAAGGGTCAGCGCGGCACCGGGCTGGGCTTGGCCGTGACGAAAAAGATCATCGACGAACATGGCGGCAGCATCAGCGTGACCTCACAACCGAAGCAGGGCACGACGTTCGTGATCACACTGTCTGCCGAAACGGCAGGCGAAGTGAATTCGGGGGATACGCGGTTGCCACGGCCACAAACGAATTTGGAAGAGTTTTGAGTACGTCATATAGTTTTTTGACGACCAAGGGGACCACATGAACGGCACCAGAGCATGAGGACCGCTCAACAAACAGAGGGGGTATCGTCAAGTGGTGTTTAAGGGATGATCGGACGGCGATTCTTTAAGACTTGATTCCGTCGGCAAAGTGAACGCCCCCGAAGCGCAGCGCGATGACGCTTGCGATCTTTAACGCTTCTCGACGGAACAGATCATTCATTGTCGCTTCTGCTAGAGCTTTGGGCTTCCAAACTCTTGAGGTACGCCACCACATCCGCACGCGAGTTTCGCGATCGCTATATGGAAGAAGTCAACAGCGAAGGCGGCGAGCGATTGCTTGGTGGGAACGGGAAATACGATGTGAGCAGGCAGTTGGAAGCTGGGGGGGCGCCAGCGATGATGGAGATCGAGCAGGTGCCGCTGTTGAAGGCAGCGTAGAAAACGTCCCTCGACGATTTCTCGCCGAGGGAGTTTGGTTTCCATCCTTCTGTCCTCCACCACCACCGGCTATTCAGGCCGGCATCAGTAAGCGGCGAGACCCGAAGGGCCGTTGCCGGGGATGAGTCTTGCGCTTTCGACAATGCCCAGCGATGTCAGGCTGCCATCGGCCTCGACGCGGTAGGCGGCGACGGCTCCGGTCCCACGCAGAAGATTGTAGAGGTAGCGGGTGTCGGCGCTGAACGCCAGATCGGTGACGTTGCTCAGTGGCCCGGTCGATGCTGCCTCTGCGTCAATCAGGGTGACGCTGCCATCGTCTTCCAAACGGTAGCTGGAGATGGTGCCGTTGACGAAGTTGGCCGTGTAGGCGTACTGCTGATCGTCGGTGATCACGATCCAACAGCCATCGGTCTGCATGTTCTGCTCGGATGCGGTGATGACGGTCAGCGCGCCGCTCGATGAATCCATGTTGTAGGACGACACGGCGGTGTTCGCCGGCGCGGGCAGTCCTGATTCGACAACCAGCAACCGGCCATCATCGCGGAAGTTGAGGGCGAAGGGCCGCTCGCCCGCGGATGGATAAGGAACCGGATCGCCCGCATACCCATTGGCGCCGATTTCAAAGACGTCGATCATGCTGCCGACCTTGTGGGTGACGACCAGGAAGCTGCCATCGGGACTGAATCGAACTTCGCTGGGCACGGCGATCGGCGAACTCAACGCCCTGAATGAATTGGGCAATGGGGTGAGACGGCCATTGGCGGCGACGCTGAAGCCGGTGATGCCGTTGCCCGCCACCGAACCGTTCAGGACGTAAGCCAGGTTGCCGAAGAGCGTGATGCTCAGGGGCTGGTCGCCTGCGGACACTTTTTGCAGGAACTTCAGCTTGGTTCCGTTCACGCCGAACACGGTCACATCATCGCTTCCCGGATTGCAGGCGTAGAGGTAGCGATGATCGCTGCTGAGGGTGAGGCCGCCTTGCGTATCGAAGTCCACGCCCTGGCCGTTGCCGCGCGTGGAATAGCGATGCACTTCGGTGATTGTTCCATCGGCAGCCCGACGGAAGGCGACGACTTCGTTCTCCTGGGCGCTGTTGGAC
>Ga0163154_10007421_pt1 | contig 13061 bp, 9 predicted proteins | sample OliLakLV19MP9P1_FD_148649 | JGI IMG/M metagenome (GOLD analysis project Ga0163154, IMG submission 148649) | Freshwater microbial mat bacterial communities from Lake Vanda, McMurdo Dry Valleys, Antarctica - Oligotrophic Lake LV.19.MP9.P1 | ecosystem: Environmental > Aquatic > Freshwater > Lake >... | reverse complement strand
ATTATCCTGACCGCTTCGCCTCCATTGACGAAGCACGCGTCTGGGCGCGTACCTTCTTCGCCTGGTACAACGACCAACACTACCATTCAGGCTTGAGCCTGATGACCCCGGCGAGCGTTCATTATGGTGCGGCTGATGCAGTCCAGAAACAGCGGCAAAGCGTGATGACGGCAGCATTTGGCGCATGTCCTGAACGCTTTCGTGCGGGGCTCCCGACGGTGAAAGGCGCTCCGGCGGCGGTCTACATCAACCCGCCAAAACAAGCGGACAATCTTGCTTAATCTTTTTCACGAAGTTGTTTCAAAGTCCTTGACACATACCGGACTGCGTAAACGCCCATCTTTCGTCGTGCGGTACATCTTCTCAAAGGCTTGAAGTTGCTCAGGGGTTTGAGGTGGTAACTGTATCGCTTTCATATCATCCTCCTACCTCATTTTACACCCTGACCTTTCTTCTTGCTTGTACTTAGGTTATCAGCGTTCAAGCTTAGATTCCAACTCGACAGATCAACGCGATAGGTATCGAAGCGCCCAACGGGTATGTGTTCATTCCACTTCGATCCTCTACAATTTTTAAACCCCTAATATTTCTGGATTTGCCTGTAATCTCAAAGCCAGCAGCGGAATTTTGATCTTTCCTGTTTCATGATCAATGATATGTTTTTCGCCGAGTGTGTACATTTCATAGGTGTAGCCGATAGGTTCACCCTTCAAGACGCGATGTAATTGTTGGTGTTCACCGCGGCTTAAACCGTTCAGCACAATCAGGCATTCTTTATAGATGCCTGCATCGGCTAACAGATTTGCCGCCAGTTGATCCAAATTGGATGTTTCGCCGTTACGACTAACGTAGGCTTGATAGCGTGCGGCTGGATCAAAAGCACGGCGAATTAAGCCCGCATGCCCTCTCGTAAGTTCATAAAGGTTTTCTGCCAGCGAATCTTGTACTGCTTCAGTGATTAATCGTTCCCATCCGTAACGGGTGATCAACTTGCCGATCATCGTTTTGACTTCATCTATGCCCAACAGATCAAGATAAAATGTTTGCCCGTGAAAAAGCTCTACAAATGCTTCTACGGTGTCGCGATGTGCAGTCGGCGTATATACGACTTGTTCCATTTCGCTACGCGATGTGGTGAGGTACACGACCCGACCTTTGAAATCATCGCGTAACCCACGCAGTGATTCAAAATACTCGTCTGGAAGCCGATGACGGAATGCCTCTATATCATCCATTACGAAGACAACTTGCAGGTTATCATCCAGTTGAATTAGGTCATAAATCGCATTTTCGAGCGCCCGAACTCCAGTTTGTGAAATGATAGGGTGTGCTTGCGTTATTCGATTATAATGTGCTTCTAAACTGTCTTTGCTCCTCGTAAAATCCAATACTTTTTTGCCTGACGGTTGGGATTCTTGGCGGAGCAAAGTACGCCACAAACGGCTGATCATTAGCTCATAGCCTGCCCAAGAACGCCCACACATCTCCAATGCGCGTCCTTCTAGCGCGAGCAGGTTGTGGGGGTCGAGCAGCACCATAAGCATTTTATCTGCGCGGTCTTTGTCTTTTTCGGTTTTGGTGGTTAGATGTTTGCGTTTAATGTCTGACCGTGTGATATGTCGCAAAAAATTGCTTTTTCCCGCGCTCCCCAATGCGATTACTGCACAGGATTCCCCACGTGAGAGGGTAAGCAGCACGTCTTTGCCTTTGTCTTGCAAATAATCATCTGGCATTTCTCGATTCTTGTCAGTGTACTGCATCGTAGATACTCCTTAATTCAACGAATCTTTGCTGCCCATCCCCCGCCCCTGACCCAACCGGGCAAGCGGCGCGTCGCTGAGAGTCCCGCTCGCAAACTGCTCAAGCGCCTCGACCGTGACCGCTACGCCGTACTCCACTTCATCCATAACTTCGCCGTTCCTTTCGACAATAATCTGGCGGAACGCGATCTGCGCATGATGAAAGTCAAGCAGAAGGTGTCTGGCTGTTTTCGCACCTTCGACGGTGTGCAGCTTTTCTGTGCTGTCCGCAGCTATCTCTCGACTGCCCGCAAGCACGGCTTGTCCATGTTCGTCGCCCTCGTCGATGACTTCTCTGGTACCCCTTTCACCCCGGTTTTCTTACCCCCTGTGTAGTTACGAATCTTTTCGCATGCGAGTTGGAAGAAAGTCATTAGATAACCTACAGAATAAAATTTCTGAGAGAAAACGAAAGTTTCACTTCCCCTCAGAGAAATTATTTTGAAGTTTAACTATTACGTATCGGTCACATGACAGGGCGTGTAGGCTTTGGCTTTGGCGGTGTTGTCCCAGCTTGTGACATGCTTTTACCTGCTAATATACCGCGTGAACCTGAGTCCGGTTCGGGGATGACAATTCGCGTATTCGCGTTTCGCCTGCTTCGACTACCCCGTCGCCCTGTTTGGTGTACCGAGCTTTCTTCTATAGCATTCAGCGCGATGATTTGCAGTTTGATATATTCTTTGGTATGATGATCCGTTGCTGTGCTTTCGATGTCTTTCAGGTGTTGGCGCATGCGGCTGATGTTGGTTTCGGCTTTTATACCTGCCGTAACATATTCTTCTAAGACTCCTCGCAACTTTTGTGGCATTACTAAGTTGATTGTGATGGATGGTTCGTAGATCAATACCCCCCACTGCGGTTCCAAATCAGGGAGTTCAAGGTCGGAATGGGGGTGGTCAGGTACTTGTGAAGGTGAGAGAAGACCGCAGAACGCATCCTGCGTTTCAGGCTTGAACGCTTCAATGTAAGGATAACGTGCGAACGTTTTTATTGCCGCCTGTCGCACTTGTTCGCCCAACATATATTCGACAAAGGCGGTGACGGTATCACGGCTGGGCACTTTTGCCAGTTCGCGTAGGTTTCCGTGCACCTTGATCTTTTCGGGATCAACGAATGCGGTGAGTGACACTTCTAGATCAAGCGGTATCCCGTCTTGCGTTGCAATGTCTTGAATTTGCGTTGTGATGCTAACAAAATCGGTTTGATTCCAAATTAGGTGGCATGGTTCACCGGGGCGTATCCACAGCACATAATCAGCGCGGACGCGCTTCATATGGTCTGTTAAGCGGGTAAGGGCTGAGTGAGGCGCGCCAATTGTTGATTCCCCTACCGACTTGAGGGGTGCGATTTGGTTCAGCGCTTCGACAAGTTCAGCCAATAAATGTGGTGCCTCGGTAAACATGCCAGTCCATGCCATCAGCAGGTCTTCTTGCATGCGCTGCGGCATATCGAAGTCAAAGTATTGATACACTTGGGCGTACAAGTTTTCGTCCGCTTTGGCAATGGCATTCGCTACACCAGCTGGAATCGATGGTGGGTGTCTACCTCGCACATTAATGTCGCGTTCGTAACTTTCCGACGCATGTGTAAGCAACACGTCACCTTGATCGATTTGGATAAACCACACTTTTTGGGTCATCAGTACAAGGTAAGTGAGCAAAATCACCAGCGTGTTCAGGATCAACATAATGGGTAGGTTGTTTTGCGTGATTGTGGATGTGACTGTGAACCCAATCGCGTACACAATGAGGATGATCTCAAGCATGAACCCGACCCGTTGACCGGATGTGCCCGCGCCGAGTTTTTGACGCTGCGTAAGGTAGAGTACAGAAAACTGTACTCCTGCTAGCACGACCAGTGCTAGGGCTATTAAAGTCACAGAGGTCGGAACAAATTGGATTAACAACACGACAATGGCGGAAATGACTTGCCCAAACAGCATGGAATAGAACATGAACTTACGTCGGTAAAAAGCATCCTCACGACGACATGTGAACGCCACAGACCAGCGGTTAATCAAATTACCGCTGAGCATAGGGGTAGGCGAAGACGATTCAGGGGTAACCTCAGGGTAAATTTGGCTCATCGGTATCGCTCAATTTCGTTTCTGCTCTATTTGCAGTCTGTTAGATTATAACATACAATCACAAGAGGATTTTATTTGTAAAAGACCTGTCCTGTAGTATAGGTCTCTAAAACACTCGCCATACAATTTATAGGGAAAAGTATGTCTACAACCTCACCAACTACGTCATCTCCTCGGAAGTTTATTGGACGGCAAGTTGTCCTAACTAAAATTTGGGAGAGTTTTCAAAACTGGAAACTAAACGAACAAGGCAAGTATGTGTTCTACTTGCAAGCAGATGGTGGGATGGGTAAGACGCGCATCCTCCGGCATATTGAGGAAGGGTGCGAACCATTTAATACTACCGACATTGTTGCTCCCATGATTGACTTTTTTGACCTTAATCATATCTCAGTGGTTGGCTTAATCGATGCTATAGTTAGCCGTTTGCAAATGCTTCTCGATTTAAGTGATGATCAAAGTTCGCCGAACTTTAATGCGGCCTACCGCGCTTACCGTACTTATAGCCGAAAATTAGATGAAGTGCAGCAAGAACGGCACGCTGCGACGGCCTCCACATCTATTCGTGATAGCGAAGTGATGTCGAGAGATCCCAAATGGGACGAAGCCAGCAAGTACCAAAATCGCGCAGCTGAATTTGAACGTCGCCTAGCTCGTGCTGCTGTCGATCTGTGCAATACCATCTCGGAAAAAACCCCTGTGATCCTCTTGTTCGATACCTTCGAACGTTCGCACATGGCTGCGACGTGGTTCACAGATGAGTTTTTGAAACAGATCAAAAACCCGTCGGTGTTTATCTTGATTGGCGGTAGACCCCGCCCCGACGATAAGGAACGCATTGGCGCAGTCGCCACTATATATCCACTTGAAGGCTATTCACCTGACGACTTGAAAGATTATATCAATGTCGTTCGGGAAGAAAAAAATTTCACGGCGGCGGAACTGACACCAGATGTCGTCACCTGGTTGCTTGAAAGTGGCTGTCATGGTAACCCTCTTCAGATTGACCTATTTTTTGATCATATTTATCCTTTTGCCAAGCAGGAGGAGGGCTGGCTTGACAAGATTATCGAGCATTACGTCAAGCCAACAGATCACAGTGAGCAAGGAAAAATTATCGATTATGAACGCCGTGTTTTGAAGGCAATGGCGGTGTTGAGACGTCGTTTTACAGAGGATGTGCTGCGCCATTTGCTTAAGCAAGATGACTACTTCCCTAATAATGAGTTTAACAACGAGAGGCTGGTAACCGAGTTTCATAAAATGCTCGGTAAGTACAGTTTCTTGAAGCCGTACGACAGCCTAAGCAGTCATTTGCTGCATGATGAAATGCAGCGGTTGTTGATCAATCTGATCGAGCAGTATGATCCCGAATTGATCTCGCAAGTGATTGGGCATATTCATAAATGGTATGACCAAGGGATTCATGATGTCGAAAGTGAAAAACCAGAACAAGCGCTTCAGCTTCGGGCGGAAGATTTCGGCTATTTCGTCGATGAAAAATTGGCATATGTGACAATGCCAACCAAAACAGATTACCCTGCTGTTATTAAAGAATATAAACGTCTCCGTGAGATAGCATCGCAAAATCGCCAATATCCGTTTGAAACGATGTTATGGAATGAGTTACTTAGTCATGTTAGCGCCATTCCCACATTTGCATCTGCACCCAATGAGCCGGAGCCAGAAGTCAACCCGCGGTATGACCTATACTATGATCGCTTGTTATGGCTGTATCAACAGTCCTTGTTCGGGCAGTTGAATCGGTTCGTCGCGGAAATTCTCGCTCATTTTGGCGATAAACTGGCGCTGGAAGATCAAATTGATGTGCTTCGTTTCCGTGGGTATGCTTTGTTTCGCTTGGCACGGTTCGATGAATCGGAGAAAGAACTGGATGCGGGCAAAGCATTGATATCCGCCAACATCGAGACGCTGGACTACGCCGATTATTATGCTGCTGATTATGAGCGCTTGAAAGCAGATTTGTATCGCGCTACCAGCGAATGGGATAAAGCGCTGGAAAGCTACAACCAAGCATACTCTATATTTCAAACTAGTCGAAACTTGCACGGGCAAGTCGCGACGCATAACGGACGCTGTTACATCATGGCGATACGCGCACAATTTTCCGCAGCCCATGCCGAATGGATAGCAGGACACGATCGTCTTGATGCGTTGGAAGTCGAAGAAGGGGTCAGTGGCGAAAGCCAGCGGTTGCGCGCATGGCTGTTTGCAAACGAAGGTACGACGCATCGCAATGCGGGAGATTATGAACGTGCGCTGGTTGCCTATCAAAAGTCATTAGACATTGCCGTTGACATTAATCAGCCTGAAATTGTGGTTTATGCTAACCAGTTGATAGGTATTACGCATGTGCGAGCAGGGCATGATGCGTTAAACAAACGCGAGTACGATGATGCTGTCAAATCACTTACGCAAGCGACAACATACTTATTCAAAGGGCTGATAAAAGCTAACGAGATCGATTATCGCAGCGGCTTAATGCACGGGTTCCGACGGCTGGCGCGCTTGTATGAAGAAGCGATGACACTGGTCAATATCAAAGCTGTCTTGCCGGACGACATACAAATGCAGGTCACCGATTTGGAAAACAAACTCAACAGCTTTTCGCCCCCAACCGCAGAAGAATATGATGATGTAGTTATCTTCGAGCGTGACGTTCCTTTCCATGATCTGTCGGCGATTTGGCAAAAAGTGGTACGCTTGAACGAGATCGCAGCGCGATTGGGAAATCTAACATATTCTACTCGCGATGAGCTCGAAAATTGGATAAACGCGGTACTCAATTTGGTTGACAATGCCGTAACCCGGATGGATACGGACATCAGTATTCAGCGCCTGTTCAACAAGGCCCATGAGAGCGTGAGTGCGTATGAAGGCTCTAATGCACCGCTGTTCAACCTTTACACTAACTTGATTAGGTTTACCGACTTGTGGAAATACCTTTTGGAAATCGAAAACAGCGATGACGGTCAGTTCGATAATGATGGTACGGTGATCGAAGAGCTTAGTAAAGTTTTAGCAAACATTCGTGATGACAGTGGAACACCCTACCATATCTTCCAAAACCTGCTGGATCGCGTAGGGGAAGAAATCAAGCACTTTGAAGTTGCCCGAGGATTGTATTGGTGTGAACAGTTGCAAAGGCAGTGGGTAAGATTAGGACTATGGATGAAATATGCAGAGTTTCGTCGTAAGCTCGAAGAGGTGCGTCATATATTGCTGCGTTAGCTTTTGCTTAACTGAAAAAACGGGGTGAAGGGGGGATAGGTTCCCTTTCTCCACTGTAGCAAAATTCGTCGATGTTACATTCGTGTTATACGGGAAGACATATCATGATTCAGCAAGATTTCCTTCACTTGAAACGCATCACGTGGAGGCGTTCGCTAATTGTTATACCTAAAAAGGGTCCCGTCCCGCCTAAACCACCGAAACCGGAACCGTCGCCGAGGCCCGCACCGACATCCTAACCATGACCATTCATTGTACTAAAGCTAAATACCGAATTTTACTTAAGGGGCATATAAGTGGACGGGGACCGCAGCCGAGACCACCGAAACCGCCGAAACCGGGACCTACCAAGGGTCCTACCTTCAGGTGAAACCAGAGCTGATAACAATAACGATGAGAAATGGAAAGCGCCAATGCCTACGTCTATGACTGAGTACCGCATCTTTGTCGCGACAACTGGGGAAAACACCGATTTACGACGGGTGATTGACACGGTTGTAAAACAGTTAGAACAATCGTTGGATTCAATAAGGTTTCGGACGGTCGATTGGTATCGTGATATTTTTACGCCTATGGGACAGCCTGCCCAAGCAACGATTCTCCAAGAGTCACCACCTGTCGACTGGGACATCTTTCTTGGAGTGTTGTGGCATCGATTTGGTATGCCCACCGGAGTAACCAATCCCAAAACCAATAAGCCCTTTCCGTCGGGAACGATACAGGAATTTTTCGGGGCATATGGCCAAACTTCGCGCGGGCTGCCCCTCCTGTTTTATCAGCGTGATGAACCCGTGAACCCCAGTAAGATCGATCCAGCCCAGCTGAAGGAAGTTCAAGCGTTTTTTGCTGACGTGAAGAAGGGGAAATATGGTGGGGCGGCTAAGACGTTCGAAACGACCAGTGAATTTGAGAATCATGTGCGTAGTGACCTTGGACAATGTGTCAGACTCTTGCAAAAGCGGATATAATAACTCCTTATGGATAGTCGGTTTGTCACATAATCGGAAACAATATGCCTAGAGAAATTCGTAGTGTCCGAATCTATGTTGCGGCACCCCCTGATGTAAAGAGCGGATTAGAGACTGTTATCGCCGCGATCCAGAAGGCTAATCAGCAGCAAGGGGTCATTGACGCTGCTATACGCTATGAACTTCATGGGTGGAATCGCGATTCAAATTTCACGGTAAGCCTCACTGACGAGCAGAAGCATGTTGTGATGGACAGCTTCCTGTATGTCGTCATTCTGTCAAAACAGATGGGGCCGACCTTTAAAGATAACCAAAAGCTGCGACTATCAGTAGAATGGGACTTGGTGGCAGCAGCGCTTGGAGGACATCAAGCTGGTCCGCGGCCGATTATGTTCTACTTTCCCCAAAAAATTATTGCGGATACCAGCAATGATGATATCGCTCAAATAGTTAAAGTAATGACATTTGTAAGGCAGGTGCAATCTAAACTTACCGAGGGTGGTTTGAATCCTGACGCGCTCGTTCACACGGTCGATTCAGATGAGGCTATCAATAAGGAGATTTTCGATTATCTGACTAAAATTGATACGCTGAATGGGGTCGATTCTCCGCAAAAGGGTGGCGGTATGCGACCTGCTGCAGAAACTTGGGAAAGCCAAGTTGGCTTGAAGTACAATCCGTTTACCAACTTAAGTGCTGAAAATGATCCTAAGTTAATTGACTATGTGTATTATCATGATTATAAAGATTTTCCCGATATCTCGGCTACCCAACCAAACCCGTCTGCTGTCGCTGTGATTTTTGGCGAAGTAGGGATGGGGAAAAGTGCGATGTTTAAGGCGGCAGAACACTTTGTTCGCCAAAGGAATATCAATCCGCGTTATTTTGTTATTTGCTATAATAAAAAGGCTTTCAACCCTCTACTTGGAAAGCATACCGTAGGGAGCGCGCCGACTGCCGACGATCACATTAGGCAAATCACGATTGCGGGTTTGCGTGCGCTGCTAAAAGAATCAGAAAATCCACTTAACAGGTTCCCAGACTTAAATGACGCAGATCAAGGGTTTTTAAATGCGCTGCTTAGTCATTTCGAGGCTGATCTATTGCCCCATTCGGTTAATGCATTTCGCAAGTGGTTAAAGCTGTCTGCACCCAATACGAACGCACAGACGAAAGGGCTGGGTGAAACCATCTTTTTCGACGCGTTATGCACGCTTGTCAGCGATGGGCGTTTTGGGTACCAAAAACCTTTGATTCTTGTTGATCAGGTGGGCAAAGATGAGCTAGGCAATGAATACGATGATAACGCTGCCGCAGCGTTTATTGCCCCGTTGATTCGGCACACATATGATATTTTAAGCGACAAAGCGCACTTTCGATTTTTTTTGGATCAGTTCTTAAAATCACCCCTCAGCGCAAAACCCAACCAAGTTAGATTTGATAGAGTCAAAGAGTATACGCTCTTATACGACGAGGTGCATTTGAAGAAGATGGTCGAACTGCGATTGAAAGATGCGAGCGTGTACAGTTCCCAACCGATCAAAGATTTGGCTGAATTATTCGCGTCACCACCCGATCTCGGCGAATTGTACACATTCGGTAAACCACGTAAACCACGTGAGTTGATTCTCCTGATAGGAGAGATGATTGAAAGTCGCCGAGGCTTCTGGAATGCCGACAATAAAAACGATGTCCTTCTGCAAGAAATCGATTTGGGAATCGTCCTTGAACGTGCACGAAAGACACATATCACGGATGAAGCCCCTAACGTTGAGTCGGTAATCTCCACACCTGTAGAGCAACTGCCATCTTTACTTGCAGGGTTAATTGTGCGCCTTCAAAACGCACAAAACGCAAAGGAGGAGAACAAGAAATTTGACGTGGCCGAAGAATTGATCGAGAACATGCTCAAATTATGTGCATATATCCTGTTAGCTGTAACCGCAAATACGGCTTGGTTAAAAGTTGACCCACAAGCGGGGCAGACTAACTCGGACGGGAACATACTTCCGTCTAAATTAGCAAATTCAATTGCTCCATTACTATTAGGCACGCCCACCATAGAAAATCGCCAAAGGGCGATTGGACACCTACTGAAATATTTGACAGAGAATGTAATCCAAGACTCGCCTGCGCTTTTTTTCATAAAGCCGATTGGAGACATTTTTGATTACCGCCTCAACGGGAAGGGGAAAACGAACCGAGATCGCATTCAACAGTTTATCGAGTGGCGCAACCAAATCACACACTCCCGCAAGACGTTGAATGACCTAGGAGTCATCGCTGAATTCAACGAACACCTAGATTCAATCCAGCTTGCATTGCTGGGTTTGTGCGACCTTGAAATGCTGGTGGTCACCGGTGTGGAACCGAGACAAACTAGTCCCCTCTGCAAAAAAATTTATGCACATGGAACACTTCAACTGAAAGGAAACTCACAGATTAAGCCACAACGAACCGACTCGTTATTGTTGGAAGAAGGATACCCACTCGATCATGTGTTGCTTGTTGCATCTCACAATGCGACTGTTGTAGACCTATATCCATTCATTATTTATTCACACGAACAATCTTCCCCGGAGCATGGCGAGGTCTTCATGCTACAGCAAGCGCAAGCCTTTGACATAGATGAACTCAAGCAGCTACAATTCTTAGCCCCCATCAATCCAGGCTTTAAGTTGAACCTTAATGACGCTAAAATGGTGCAATTAGCAACCGCCTTAGCTGATTATGGATTCGGCGCTAGTAGCTCATGATCGTAAGGTGAACAATTCGGCATACTTCACCTGTTAAGGATTAAGGGTCATTATCACTTATCAATGCTATAATGAGTTCATAAACTGACCGAAAGTTGGGAGCAGAAATGATCAATAACAGTCTGCGGATCAAATATGATCAAAAATTGCGCGACCTAAGCGAGTTCATCAATGATGACCTAAAATATGATCGCGTTGTGAATACATATGCCATACAAGGTGCCGGTAAGTCACACTTTTTGGTTGATCTAAGAGATCGACTTAAAGCAGACTCAGTGAAAGACTGGCAAACGAGTTATATCCAGATCAGCTCTGCTGACTTCAATCTCCAAGAACTCATGCGGAAATTAGCGAACGACTTTGCTATTCCACTGTCATCATCCCAGGAAGATTCGACTCTCATTGAAGAGGAGCCTGTAGGGCAACAAATTGCTGCATGGCTTGATGAACGGATGCAACAGCAGCACAATCCTAAGCTACTCCTTATTGTTGATGATTATGACCTGATACCATCTGATGAGCGTAAGCAGATCGAAGACTGGGTGTTAAGCCGCCTGATCAAATTGTCAATTCGCAGTGTGGCAGTCTTGTCGAGCCAGCAACCCTTGGAATTCAATAATCGTCTTGACGTAACAAGCCGCCTATACCCGTTTGAGTTAAAAGGGGTGAACGTCCAAGATATTGAGAATGTATTGGGTAAACCGTATGAACAGTGGGCACCATACATTCAAAAGTTGTCGAACGGGCTACCCCGCTTGGTGGAACTATTAGTACAAGAAGTCCACCGTAATCCTAATTCGCCGAAATCGGTTGGGGCTACCATCATGGATTTACCAGAGTCTTATCGTGAGGATTATCGCGTTAAGCTGCGACAGGTCTCATTTAGTAAATCCCCAGATATCGATGAGCGAGTGGTAGAAGCGTTGGACACGTTATCATTGCTGCGCCGATTTGATGTGAGCATTTTGCGAAACTTGCTACCTATAATAGACCCAGTTCATTACGAAAACAAAACCCAAGGCGACATCCTCAATTTGATCCGTGATTTGGGAAGTCGTATTCAGTGGAGAACCGATGGTGGCGGTTATACACTCGATCCGATGCTCAAGGTAATGCTGTCTAGCTACATTCGTGCATTCCAACCAAATTATTTCAACACGGTACAAGTAAATATGATGAATGTATGCGAACACCTACTAGCGCATCGCTATAACATCAATCATTTGGTCGAACTTGGTTATCATACGTGGGAGCACAATTCTAAAAAGACCCGTTCTGATAGGCAAAGGGCGATTAAGGTTAACGAAGTTTTCAACCGGTATCTTGACGGTCCCACTGAAACCCGTGTACCCCCTTACACATGGGATATTGATATGTTGGATTTACTGGAAAGAGCATTGACTAACGACGAAGTTTTGTCTAAAGTCGTGGGTGAGACAATAGCAAAAATAAGGAAAATGAAGGAAACGTCTGAAGCTGATATTCCAGCAATCGTCGCGTTATGAACTTACACAGGTTTGGGGTTCATTCGCAAATTTATGCAGGGCAAACGCTTGTCGTTCACTTTCTTTTTCAGGAAGCAGATAGTGACTCGCTCGCTGCGGGCGGTGTAGCAGGCGCTAGCTTGGGTGAAGCGAAACCTGGTCGCATCGACTGCGACCACGTTCTCCTTTCCCTCAATCTGCGTGAGGATTTCCGCCAGCATCGCTTCTAGGCGTGGCATCGTCAACCATTTCAGAATCCGTGAGATCGTGCTGTGGTCGGGAACTTCGGTCAGTTCCAGCACTTCCGCGCTCGCCAACAGCCATTCTTCCGTGTTGCGATAGCTCAGATTCAAATACTGCGTCAGCAGCACGCAGACCATAATTTGTGGTTGTGTAAACCGTTGCGGACTTTTCGGATGGACAAACTGGGCGTATTTACGCTCGCGTTTTGGCTTCATGCTTGGTGATTTTACAGTCCAATTTTATCCTTGCAACTGAGTATTTGTATGCTTTAGAAGATGTTGTACTTAACTCCAAAAGCATGCCATCTAGTAAATCTAACAGTGAACAAAAAGTCGCCAATGCCGTAACTACACAGCCATAGCCTAGCGCAAAAAAAGAAAATGTGGCATAAAAGAGAGATGAACGCCACTCGTGAAGCAGAACTCCTAGCCATTATCCGCGAACAGCGGCAGATGATCGAGCGCTTGAGC
>Ga0163154_10007420_pt1 | contig 13062 bp, 12 predicted proteins | sample OliLakLV19MP9P1_FD_148649 | JGI IMG/M metagenome (GOLD analysis project Ga0163154, IMG submission 148649) | Freshwater microbial mat bacterial communities from Lake Vanda, McMurdo Dry Valleys, Antarctica - Oligotrophic Lake LV.19.MP9.P1 | ecosystem: Environmental > Aquatic > Freshwater > Lake >... | reverse complement strand
ATTTATTCCTGTTGTGGTACATTGTAGCCACCTTGACGTGTTTGCCGTTGTTTTGGTACTTATCTAAATTATTATTTAAAGATAAAACACAATTTAAAGTAGCAGCTTATGGTTTGAGTTTAATTCCTGGGAGTGTGTGGGGAAGTATGCGTGTTTGGAATCCGATGATTTCATTGCCTTTAGTCACATTGATCCTGATTGGATTATTTAAAATCAGAGAATCGCGCTGGTACATAGCACTCTGTTTTTTAAGTTTGGGATTGCTCTTGCAATCTGAATTTGCTTACGCAATATTTTATATTGGTATCTTTTTTGTGTTGCTTGGCAGCTGGCGTGGTAAGTATAACTGGCTTGATTATGTTGTTGCCAGCGTATCTTTTGGAATTACTTTATTGCCACAATTATTATTTGAGTTAAGACATGACTTCATAATGTCAAAAGCACTAATAACAGCTCTCAGTGCAGAAGGTAGCCAAGCTGGACTTCTTTACTTTTTAAGTAGAAGACTATACGACTTATTTATTACAAACAGCACATTATTATTTGGCGGACTAAGTATAGAAAAAACTATTGGATTTGGCGTGATTTTGGGTTTGCTGATTGGTTCTGGAGCAATTTTGATTGATAGATTTAAACAAAACACTTTTTTCAAATTTATCCAATTAAAAGAAGTAATATTGTCGTTATTATTTTTAATTCCTTTTGTAATGTTTTTATTTTGGAGGGGAAATAATGATGCATTCTATAGCTATTATTTCACACCACACTTTATTTTTATGGTTCCATTGTTGATGATCATTTGGAAAGAATTTATTGGACGAAAATTTTCTCCGGTAGTTTCAAGTTTTTTCGTAGGAACATTAATTGTGGCTCCATTAGTATTTATTCAAAATGTGTTTGTCTTACCAGTTAATGATGCAGGTGGAGAAGTTATAGATACAGCAGTTATTAGAGTGGCAGACTGGATGGAACAGGATGGGCAAAATCCGGGAACATTACGTGTCTATACTTCCAATGCTGAAACAGAGCATTACGATGCATTTATTCACTACAATTTTAAAACAAGAAATATGCCAATTCCTAGTACAGTCAGAACACCTGAAGATCAAATCTGGTATATTATTCGTGAGCCAGATTCATCTATTACTAGATTTAATAAATGGTATATTCCAGAAATTAATAACGCTAAATTAATTCGTCAGGAAAAGATTGGTGTTTTAATTTTAGAAACTTGGGCTCAGAAAACGGAAGCAGAATTGTTAGAAGAAGCTACTGCTTCGGCTCGATTAGTTCCACTTCCAATAATTCAATAAAAGTATAATCGTCTTGTTGCTTGTAAATAATTTTATTGTCGGCTACAATCCAGTCAGATGTTACAAACTCATACTATTTTCTCAACTTGTTGTTGCTGTCTTAATTAATAATAGAGAAGAGTTTGGCAGATATATTTATTACAAACCGCTTCTCAGCGGTTTTTTTTGTTTAATTACAGTTATTACAGAATAAGTGAAAGAAAAAAATGGGGCACGTAAGTGGAAAAAAATTTGGTAAACACTCAACAGTGATAGATGAAATTGAAAATCAAGTTCGGAGACTGTCATTACAGGCAGAAATTACTAAAGTTGCTTGCGGTGTGATTAAACATACTCCAAATAGAGGGGGAATGTTAAAAATAAAAGTTCAGCAAGAATATAAAGGAATTTTATTATTAACTATTCGTCATAATAGTACAGTCCAGAGAATCTATCTGCACACAGCAGAATATGTGTTGGTGTGTAGCTATATACAAGAACTTTTTGATAAATATGTGGTGATATTTGATCAAGCAGTTCTACCTAAAGAAAAATTATAAATATTAGAAATGCAGTATAATTAAAAAATAATCCATATATGAAACTATATAACACAGCCAGCCGGTCAATAGAAAATATTCAGCCCATAAATCCAGAATTAGTGAGTTTATATGCTTGTGGCCCAACAGTATATGACTATACCCACATTGGCCACTTAAGAAAATATAGTATGGACGATATCTTGGTAAGAAGTTTACGACAGTCAGGATTTAATGTTAAGTACGTTGAGAATATAACTGACGTTGGTCACTTATCTTCAGATGGTGATACTGGTGAAGATAAATTAGAAAAAGGTGCAAAAAAATATGGCAAATCGGTCTGGGATGTAGCTCATGAATTTGAAGATTATTTTTGGTACAGCATGCAAGAAATTGGTGTGCAAAAACCTGATGTGAGCTGCAGAGCAACTGATTATATTGAACAACAATTAGAAATGGTCAAAACCTTAGAAAAAAAAGGGCACACCTATGTAATTGATGGAGATGGCGTTTATTTTGATGTTAAAACTTTTCCGGAATATGGGCAGATGGCACATTTGAAATTAAATCAACAAGAAGAAGGAGCAAGAATCGGCGAAGTTAAGGGAAAGCGAAATCCAGCGGATTTCGCTTTATGGAAGTTTGAGCGAACAGGAGAAAATCGAGCGATGTCTTGGCCAAGTCCTTGGGCAGAGCGCAGTTTCCCGGGTTGGCATATTGAGTGTAGTGCCATGGCAATGCATTACTTAGGTGAACAATTAGATATTCATACTGGAGGTATTGATCATATTCCAGTTCATCACACCAATGAAATAGCCCAAGCTGAAGCTGCCACTGGAAAAAAACCATTTGTCAAATATTGGGTTCATCACAACTTTTTACGGGTTGAAGGTGAAAAAATGAGTAAGTCTTTAGGCAATGTATTGACGGTTGATGATGTAAAGGCGCGGGGATTTCATCCCCGCGCCCTCCGCCTGCTATTCCTCATGACCCACTACAGAAGTGAAATGAACTTTACATGGGAAAGTTTAGAGGCCGCACAAAAAAGCTGGGAAAAATTGCTCAAACAATTTGCTCAAATGAAAACCGAACTTAATTCTAGTAAAAATAAACAAGTTTCACCACCAGAAATTACTCAAACAGCAACATATCAAACATTTTTAACTCATTTACAAAATGATTTGGCTACACCAGAAGCATTAGCGTTGCTGTGGCAAGTTGCTAAAGATAAAGAGCTTCCTGTGGCAGAAAAAGTTGGTTTGTTAGAAACATTTGATGCAATTTTTCAAATTGGTTTAACTGATCCAAAAATCGTAGCAGAAATAACACAGATAAAAACAGTAGATCTCAGTCCAGAAATAGAAAAAATTCTAGAACAACGCCAACAGGCTCGCATTGATAAAAATTGGGCAGAGGCTGATCGCTTACGAGATGAAATAGCCAAACTGGGATTCACTGTCAAAGACACTGCAGACGGCCAAACAATTAATTGAGACCACTATTTTTGCTTATAAAACAGTAACTGTTATAATAATTGTATGACAAAAAGATTTATTATTCCAAAACATGGTAAAAAATTTCTGGGTGTAGCAGCAGCTACTGCAAACTACTTTAAAATAGATGTAACAATTGTTCGAATTATTTGGGCATTATTATTAATACCGGGCGGATTGCCTGGTATATTACCATACATTATTATTTGGCTGGTTGCTCCCAGAGAAGAAGAAATAGTCTAAAAATATATACGCATTTAATACTGATTTATTTTTAGTCAAGTAATTAGTATACTACGCTATGGTTTGTATATATCACAAAAACCTGCAACTAGCTTTAATCCAATTTCTCCACTAGATGGTAGATACGCCTCTCGAATAACCGAATTAGCTACTATTTTTTCTGAACATAATTTACAAAAAACACGAATTCATATTGAAGTATTGTGGTGGACATTAGTTATTCCTCAAGTAACTAAAACTACATTAACCCCACAACAAATTGAAACTGCTGAGAGTAGTTACAAAAATTTTGATCAAAGTGAATTTCTTAAAATACTACAAATTGAAAAAACTACTTATCATGACGTCAAAGCCGTTGAATATTACCTGCACCAATTTTGGAAAGAGCATAATTTACCATTTCCAGAATTAATTCATTTTGGATTAACCAGCGAGGATATCAACTCGTGTGGATATGGGCTTCTGCTTGCAGAAGCCCAGTCAGTGCTACTTAATCATCTTGAAGCCGTATTAGAAAACTTGCTGGAAAAAGTTGAATTATGGAGAAATAGTATCTTTTTAGCACGAACTCATGGACAAGCGGCACTGCCAACTACCATGGGCAAAGAAATATTAGTATTTGCTGATCGATTATCAAAAGAAATACAGCATCTGAATACTTATACCTTTCAAGCAAAACTATTAGGGGCAGTTGGTTCTGGAGCTGCTTGGAAAGTAGCACAGCCTACTATTAATTGGTTAAAACTTTCACAAACGGCCATTCAGACATTAGGGCTTCAATCAACCGTAGTTACAACTCAAATTATTCCTGCCGAAACCTATACACATTTTTTTCAAATTCTTGTTAGCATCAACACCATTCTTTTAGACTTTGATCGAGATATGTGGGATTACATCAGCCGTGGCTATTTTCAACAACACAAAGAAGAAGGGCAAGTTGGATCATCAGCAATGCCACATAAAGTCAACCCAATTGATTTTGAAAATAGTGAGGGAAATATTGGAATTGCTAATAGTCTGCTACAACATTTTATTGAAAAATTACCAGTTTCTCGTCTACAACGTGATTTATCTGACAGTACGGTAAAAAGAAATTTTGGAGTGGCACTTGGTCACAGTCTTATTAGCTACCAGAGTGCAGCTGCAGGATTAAAGAAATTATCTTTTAATCACGAACTGGCTACACAAGAACTGAATCAACACTGGGAAATATTAGCGGAAGCAGTGCAAACTATTTGTAAAACTCATGGAGAAACTGATGCCTATCAGCAAATGCAAAACTTAACTCAAGGCAAACCATTGCACACTAAAGAAGATTTTATCAACTGCATTAATCAATTAGCAGTGTCTTCAGACATAAAAAAACAGTTACAACAGCTAACTCCAACAGCATATATCGGATATATTCCCGAGATTATTGACCAACAATTAATTCACATACGCCATTCTCACAGTATCAAGCACACAAACCAGAAAGGCTGAAATGCCACAAAGACCTAATTCTTATGCTTTTTGCGGAGGAGCATTTGGAGATGAAGGCAAAGGACGAGTAGTTGATACATATGTTCATAAAGCTGTTCAAAAGGGCAGAGTTATTGTTTATAGAGATAATGGTGGAGCGAATGCTGGTCACACCGTGGCTTTTGGCAATAAAAAAATTGCTTTACATCAATTATTATCTGGAGTCTTTCATCAAAAAGCAGTGACTATCTTGGGTAAAGGCATGGTTATTCACCCAAAAGATTTAATTACTGAATTGGATGATGTAGCAGCTGCAGTAGGAGGAAAAATTCCTGCTCAAGTTATTATTGATGCTGAAGCTACGGCTTGTTTAGATACACACCGAGCTTTTGAAAATATCTTAAAAAAATGGCAAGATGGCAGTAAAGGTTCTACCGGCAGAGGTATCGCTCCTGCATATGCAGATATTATCTACCGTCACCCGCTTCAAATGCGTGATTTGGTTGATTGGGATCAAAAGAAGATTGAGAGTCACTATGAAATGTATGAGGCGATTATTAAGGGATTAGGAGAGAATTTGGCTGAATTGGAAGTGGCTCGATTAGGTGGTAGTCCAGAAAAAGTTGGTACCAAAGCTGAATTTATTAAATTGCTCAAAGCACAGATGAGTAAAATTAAAAAGTATGTAGAAGATCCCAGCGCCTTGTTGAAAGAAAGTTGGGCAGATACAAAAACTACATTTGTGTTTGAGAAAGCTCAAGCAATTGGTTTAGATGTTAGATGGGGATTATATCCAGATGTCACCGCCTCTGACTGTACGCTTGATGGAATTTATGGTTCAACACGAGGAATTATTGATCCGATGGATATTGCGGTGCGCGCCGGTGTGATTAAAGCCACCTATATGTCGAGTGTTGGAGCTCGTAAATTACCAACACAGATGGAAATGGCACTCGCGCACCGCATCAGAGAAGATGCCAATGAGTATGGAGCTACAACTAAAAGACCTCGAGACATTGCCTACTTAGATTTAGAAGCATTAAAAACCTATGCTCGTGTTGGTCGTTTAACTCACTTAGTTTTAACTCACCTAGATATTTCATATATAGATCAAAAGATTAAAGTGGGGACTGGATACCAAATAAAAGGTAAGTCAACTCAATATCAGCCAGATCAGACTTTTTTGAATCAAGTTGAGCCAATTTACACGGAGTTAGCACCTTGGGATGGGCAAAAAGTTCAATCGGTGACGCAAATAGCAAAATTACCAGCAGAAGCGCAACAGTTTATTACATTTATTGAAAAAGAATTTGCCTTGCCTATCTTATTTATTACTACCGGCCCAAAAAGAGGAGAAGAAATACTATTATAAGTTTAACTTTAGACAATTCTATCGAGTATTGCTTCAAAAGTTTCTTTGTTAGTTAGGGTATGTGCAATGCCAATTTCACCTGGCCATAATCCAGTCCCTGGTATAACAGAAATTCTCTGATTTAAATTACAGAAAAGTAATAATGGTAATACTTGTTTTCCTAATGAAAAATTTATGTCAGTTATCAAATCAATCATGTACTCTTTGGTTGTGCCACAACTGACGGCTATTAAATCAACAGTTTGTGCTTTGACTATATGTGGAATTTTGATTAATTCTGACTCCACAGTTAATTCATACGTTTGAGGCCAGAGAGTCAGAGGGACTGCAAACTCGGTATCAGAGTCTATTATTAATACTGATTTAAGTAGGTTTTTATCTTTCATAATAAGGGTAAATTACATTAATAATAGAATAAAATCAATGCGTATTTGATATGCATTAATCTATTAATCAATGTAGAAAACTGAACGATAAGTCTCTCTTTTACTCAATAAGTAGGGGTATAGTGATAGCGTTAATAGCTCCAGAGTTACTGTTACCCACAAACATTTTGGTATCAAAGGCTTTTAATAATTCACTCAAGGTAGCCAGCCCGATTCCAGTGCCTTGAACTTTAATATCAGTACTCGTTTGTTCGGCTGCTTGTTTTTTCCAATCGGTAACACCTCTTCTAACTTCACTTTGATCAAAATCAATTCCGGCTAAGGAACTTTGTCCAGTGATAGGAAAATTCTCGGCTGGAAAGCCAGGTCCATTATCACTAATAACAATTTCCAACTGACTCATTTTATTATCAGCAGTTGGGCTTAAACCAATATGTAGTTTAATTTTTGTTGCACCAGCTTTTTGAATATTACTTAAAACATTATCTATCCAGCGAGTTACTAAAGTCGGAGATGGGACTACGTTTGCCTTAGGTAAAGACTGTTTTACTTGTTCAATTTCTGATGAAAAACTTAAGTTAAAAGCCGACGCTTTTTGAGTAAGCGATGTATGTAGCTGATCTGCAAATGTAGCGATATTAATTCTTTCCTTATTTAATTCAATACTTTTAACTTGGTCACTAAATTTTTCATACACTAATTTTATAGTTTCAAACATATCTGGACTCATATCTGTACCGAATTCAGTGATACTCTGAAGCCAAAGAGAAAGTAATGCTAAACCTGAAGACCCTGTTACATCATGAGCATATAATCTGTAAATATTGTTAAGTTCCCTAGAATCTTTAATTTTAAATTCTTTTGGTTGTTGTTGCAAATTCCTAAAATCAGTTGTTTGTTCTAATTCTCTTATGCAATTTTGAATATTTGTAAAACTTTTTATCAATATTTCTTCTAATGTATCTGTATTGTCGCTGATATTTTGTCTGCCAGTATTTCGATCTGAAATTTTTCTTCTCATTTTTTTTGCACGAGGTACGTTACTAGGAATTGGAGGTTTTTCAGCAATTTCTATTAATGCCATAAATGACTCACACACTATTTTAATTTTATTTGACCATTCAACTAAAGATTCCAAGTATTGAGTAGCTGTATCAATCTGGTGGGGATCAGCTAATTGTTGTTGCAAAGAATCAACAGAAGCTAATTGTTCTGGTAAACAAAGTTGAATATATTCTTGAAGCCAGCTAAAACCTTTGTAACTAAATACAAGATACTCGTGTAAAGAGTCAGGATCTTCAGCATCAAAATCTGGTAAAGTAAAAAATGTTTGAAATTCTTTTAGTTTTCTTTGGTCTTCTTTTCGTAAGTCATCAGTAGTTAGAGCACGACTAGTTACTTTTTTTTCTGTAGGTTGGGCAGTTTCAGTCATATGTTACTTTCATTACTTTATTAACGGTTTAATTCCAGGCAACACATCCCCAGATAGGAACTCTAAAGTGGCGCCTCCCGCAGTAGACACATACTCAAAATGGCCTTCTGGTTTTAGACTATCAACTGCACTGATTGTATCTCCACCACCTATAACTGTATGATTGGGATTGGAAGCTACGGCTTGAGCAATTTCTCGAGTTCCTTCGGCAAAAAGTGAGTTTTCCCAAACTCCCATCGGTCCATTCCAAAAAATAGTGCGAGCTTGAGCAATAATTTCTGAGTATAAACGGCTAGTTTTAGGTCCAATATCCAAGTATTGGAGCTGAATGCTTTCGTCTGATTCTGCCATATCTCGACTCAGATCAATTGTTTGAACTTGACTGGGATCAGTAGTTTCTAAGTTTGGAGCTGCTATAACATCAATCGGAGTCAAAATTTTAGGCAGAGGAATATAGCCGTCTTTGAGCATTTTTTCTGCTTTGTGTGCTTCAATTAAATCACGAGCTACTTGGACGTAATCCACACCTTCTTGTTTTTCATCAACTGGTGCTTCTTCTAAAAATGAGCGGTAGACTTCCAAGCCTTCAGCAGCCAAGAAGTTATTTGCAGTGGCTCCGCCAATTAAAACGATATCAGCAATGGTAGCTAAGTGGCGAACTGAGCCAACTTTGTCAGAGATTTTTGCTCCGCCGAGGACTATAACCAGCGGATACTCTGGATTATCAATAATTTGCGCTAGGTGACTGACTTCAATTTCCAAATTTTTCCCAGCAAAAGCTGGCAGGAACTGAGTTATACCTTCAGTAGAAGCGTGAGCTCGGTGAGAAGCAGAGAAGGCATCATTGATATACACTTCAGCAAGTGAAGCAAGTTCTCTTGCAAATTCTGGATCGTTCTTTTTCTCACGAGGGTCAAATCTGAGGTTTTCTAGGAGAGCGACTGCGCCAGCTGGCAGCTGAGTAATCATTTCAGCTGCTGGTACTCCAGAAACATGAGGTATAAAAATAACTTCTTTACTCAACAGCTGGCGCAGTCGCACAGCAATTGGTGCCAAAGATAATTGTGTATCGTCAGGACTTTTTGGTCTACCTAAATGTGACATCAACACTACTTTTGCATTGTGTTCTAATAAAAATTGTATAGTTTCTAATGAACTTTTAATCCGTCTATCATCTCTAATTTCCACGCTACCATCCTCATTTTTCTTCAACGGTACATTGTAATCAACACGAACTATGACAGTTTTATTGGCTACATCTGTTGGCTGTGGTGTTTTCAATTGCATATGAGCAGAGTGTAGTCAAATATTGCATGATATGCAATGTGATAATATTGCACAAATAAATCAAACTAATTTTAATCTGAAACTCTTACAAAAAATTGCGGATCCAGGGTTGTCAGATTAAACTTTTTTCTATACTATTCGTTTTTGTATGTCACGTCAAAACGAATCTGGTAGATACAGCGAAGCTCCTTATTTTAAGCAATCAAGACTTAACCCTAATAACTTTCAACTGCAAGTTGGAATTATTATAGCTCCTGGGTCAGCATTGCAAGAAAATGCTTACGGAGGTTTAGTATTGGCTGATTTTGTGGATGGAGAAGGTGCAGCTGGGGCAATGATTAGATCGGTGGGCATTGCTCATTATGTTTATACTATTCTCAATCAAACAAAAAGCACGCCAATTATACTGTATGCAGGCGGCTACCAACAAAATTCTCAAGGGAAATATTTTTCTAGGGCCGAGATGATGGCTAAAGCGGTAGCTACAGTTAGGTCTCCAGAAACTCTTGATCATATTCCAACAGAATTAATGTATCTGGTTCCACCACATCAGGAATCAAACGGTAATACGTTGGGCAATTTGAGGGATATTGAGCAGGTGCTGTTAACTACTTTTTCTTCTTTGTTAGATAAGGACTCGTTTATTAGCTTTATTAGTAATTTTTGGCAGATAGAACGAGCATTATTGATGATTCGTCTGCACAAAATTTTTGAAGCCACTCCAGTGCCAGACAAAAACATTGGTGCTGTTGATGCCGATCAAATAGTCTCCCTGTTATCAGAGCAATATCATCAGCAAGTTGAAATATTTCGTAATTCAGATCAGATGAAGACAAGAATGGTTAATGAGCATACAGGCAGAATGGCTCTCCTAGCGGGTGAGTATAAATCTGGAAACGGACCGGGTGGGGTGCTTGAACTGAGATATATTTTTGATCAAATTTTAGCTGCCAGTTTAGACATAACTCATTTAGCAGTTCTAGCTGGTTTGAATAACCAGGTGGATGATTATAAACGCCATAATGATTTGTAAAAGGTACTCTGCCTCGTGTTAGAATTGAGGAGTGCCATTTAAAGATTTTCAAGAAAAACTACCGTTATTTTTTGCCAATAAACTTGTCAGTAGAATAAGTTTCTTTTTATCGATGGGTTTGTATGCTACAGCCGCGTATATTGTGGTAAATCCCGAGCCGTTTGTAAAACTCGGCTATTGGGGAGTATTTATTTTTAACTTACTTGGACCAGGTACAATTATTATTCCAATAATGGTCCGAGAAGGTCTCAATGTTTGGTATATTGCGCTGGTCACCGCTGTGGGTATGACCATCAATGATAGTGTCAGTTATGTTGCGGGGAGATTTAGTGCCAGTGGATTTTATCAGTCACAACGAGTAGTAAAGATGATGCAATTTTTAGGTAAATATGACACCTTGGCAATTTTTTTAATTGCCGCCATTCCATTTCCGTTAGATCTATTAGCATTAGTTGCTGGTCATGCACACTTTCCATTTGCAAGGTTTGCCTGGGCTTCCTTAGCAGGAAAGTTGGTTAGAAGCGTACTAGTCGGCTACTTAACTATTTGGTATGGTGATCAAATACTCAACTTACTCCAACAAACAATTAATTAAATTATTGAGGTAAACACTATAAGGTTTCATTTGCTTTTTAATTCTATATAATGAGACTTATGAGTGAAAAAATTGGTTTGCGCCCTATAAAAGATTCAAAAAGTTATTACGAAATCGAAAATGGAGAAATGGTTACATTTGCCAGTATTAAGTTGATATATCAGTATGCACTAGATATTATCAGCAGAGATAAACAGCCGGTACCTGAAAGACCACCAGATAGCAAACAGCAAGTCGCGGTTTTAGGAGGTTTTTATTCGGATTGCAAAAATATTATTGCTTTTCATGAACTTATGGCAGAGCTCGATTTACGGCCCTTGTACCTTGATATAAATGCTCAACCAGGAGAAATTCTCAATCCAGAACAAAGAGCGAATTTTCATCAAATGAATTTATCTAATATTGCAACAGAGACAGTTGCAATTAAACGTATAAATGAGTCAACCGGAGAGGAAGAAACAACTCAAGAGAGACTCATTGAAGATAACAGCATCCGTATGATGGTGATGGACTATACAACTTTATTTATGGATACTGCTCAAATAGAAAAACTTTTCGCAGGATTAAAAGCCACACTTGCTGAAGATGGTGTCTGTCTAATGACCGTAAATAAACCTAGCCTCATTCAGTGGATGCGAATGAAATTCGTAATGGGCCTACGGACTACGATGAGAAGCATTAAAGAGTGGAAAGCGTTGGCCGAAAAAGATTTACATGTTACCACTAGTATTGATTTTATGAGTTCTGGCAGAACAAAGTGTACTTTGATGGTTATTACTCAAAAAGATAATCCATATAAGGATAGACCAGCTATGAGCAGATCACAAAATGATTTGATGAATTATCAGATGAGAAAAGCACGCGAGGCTCCTAAATTGAAGGATCCACGGATTAAATAAATAGTAGCTGAACTAGGAAAATAGGATTAGTCAGCTAATTTTTTGATCTCAAATTTAGTGCCACCTTCTGGGTAATCAAATCTGACCGCAGCGGTCTTTTCACTCATGTGATGGACGCGTAAGAATAATTCAACAAACGGATCTTCATAGCCAGAAGAACCAGCATTAATTGCCAAGACTCCACGGTCAACTTGGAAACCACCAACTGAAATCACACCCATCATACTAACGTTATTCATGATAACTTGAACCTTATTACCTGGTTGTAAGCCCATTTTCTTGAGGTCAGACATTCTCATGGTAGTTTTGACATTCCCAAAACCATCAGTCCAAGCAACTTCATCATGCTCTATGTCAGGAATTAAATTAACGTCTAAATCTTCAGTTACATCTTCATAATTGCCGTCTATGATTTTTGCCACTGCAAGCGGGAAGAAGTCTCGAGATCGAAATTGAGAACCAGAATTTGGACACTTAATATTTTTAAATTCAACGATGTCTTTCTTAACAAAACCAAAAGCTTGCTCAGAATAGACGTTTATAATTTCAGTGCCATTTTTTAGTTTAGCGTATTTAATTCCGTGATCAAAATTATCTTTACGAGCTCGATCAGATGTTCGGCGCGGAGCGCAGTTACCATAGATAACCATCCGACCAGGATTTGGCGCATATGCTAATTGGCCAGTCACAAAACCTAAAGCCATTGTATCCAAAGATGGGACAGAAACATTTTGTAATTGAACTTGATTTAAATCAGTAATGTTTGCGATTAAGCGAGCATTAATTTCTGCAAATTCCAAACTGCTAGCAATGTAATCTTGAATGTTATATAGGAGAGTTTGTGGCATGGTGTATCTTTGATGCGTATTTATACAACAAAGTATTATAGCTCACAATTTCTCGAAATAATGAGGGAATTTATTATCATTGCTCATACTTATTAATTTAGTATTCATAGTCTCGTTTTTTCTCCTTTATAAGCTTATGATGCAGTTTATGGGCAAAAAAATTGGATCAAAAACCGCAATTG
>Ga0163154_10007417_pt1 | contig 13065 bp, 10 predicted proteins | sample OliLakLV19MP9P1_FD_148649 | JGI IMG/M metagenome (GOLD analysis project Ga0163154, IMG submission 148649) | Freshwater microbial mat bacterial communities from Lake Vanda, McMurdo Dry Valleys, Antarctica - Oligotrophic Lake LV.19.MP9.P1 | ecosystem: Environmental > Aquatic > Freshwater > Lake >... | reverse complement strand
AGAAAGGGCCTTCTGTACATAGTTAATATTTTGGAGATGGGTTTTTGAAAATAAATTTGAAGATGACAGGTCAAAATAAGGCTTGATTCTCACAATAGGAAATAAAACGGCCGCGTGAGCAGCCTTCTTTTAGTATGTGTTAACAAAATCCGCTGAAGCTGCCTGGTAACACGGGCCGTATGCGAATCCGTGGAACTGGATGATACGATGCACTATGTTTTGCATCAGCCATTGTTGGTGTTGGGCGAAGGAACGTGGGCTGATTCACCAACCAGTGTGTTACTTGTTCGGGTCGTGCTTGTTGGTGAGCTGCCGCACAAGGTTCTCACAACACAAACAAAGGCAGAGTCGCAGAGACTGGAGAATATGCTAAGAAAGAATATTAACAAACTCCCCGACAACTTTCATTTCTGCAGCATTTTCTTCATTAATGATGATGTTTTTATAAGAATGATCAAACGAATTTGGCCGTAAAACAATTGACGTGTGTTCCCAACCCGCTTCAGAAACTACTTTTTCACTTGAATAAGTCTTGATAGTAAACGCGGAACTGAAATCTTGGTCTTGAATATCCATGTGCTCGACTAAAACAATTTTCCCATTTCTACTGCCCCCTGTATACGGTTTAAATAGGCAAATTGAACCGTTTGGAATTACCCTGTTCATAGATTCGCCAATTATTTTACAAGCAAAATAGCCGTTGTTTGGATTACTGTTTTCCGGACCTTCAATTAAAGTGAAATTCTTCTCTGATTGCATTTCACTAAAAGTCCCGGCAGCAGCATAAAAATTGTAAAGAGGGATGGGGTTTCCTAATTGTTGTTCAAAATCAATTGTTTCTTTGAATGTAATCACATTGTCTTTCCTATTTGTATTAAAATCCGCAACCCTCACCTTCTCTTGTAGATAGTTATACATGCTAGAGATTACAGGATTTGCTAAATTAAAACGGATTTTTACAACTGAAATTTGCTTACCATTATCATCACTCATTTTGGTTTGCTCAACTTGATTTAATTCGGGACTTATATCTCCCATATAATAGAAGTCCATTCCTTCATCATTATTTTTTTTGATAAATAATGGGAGGCGGATAACCCCGTTTTTACCTAAAATAGATTGAACATCCTTACTATCAATTTTTCTATTGGATTTCGACATCCAATCAAATTCTCTATTATTTACAAATTCATCTTCATATTTCGTTGACTCCGAAATGTGCTCTTCTTTATGGTAGTTAACAAAAATTGGGCAATGAGCATTATCGGAACTTACTAAATAACCACCCACGTTTTGAGCTACAGGATTTTCCGGTACATTTAATATTCTAAATACGTCTTTACGCGAATATTTTCTGTAAAGGACAAATCCGTTTTGCCAATTATCTGGTTCAAATAATTTATCGAATTCATGGATAGAGTAATCAGTAGAATCAATTAGAAATCTTTTAAAAGTGTCTTGATTTAAATATGGAAGAAACCTGTTTGAAAAAACTAAATTTCCATTTTCGATTTTTAGAATATCCAAATCATAAATCTCTTTGGCTGAAATCAGTTTGCTACCTTTTTTTTCTCTAATAAATTCAAAATTCAAATTAAAGACACAAGACTCAATGGTTTCATCAGAAAGGGAGTAATGATATTTATTAAGAATCTTTTCTTTAAAATCGTTTATAGGAAGCTTACCAGATTCAATTAATAGTTTTACAATTAAACTTTCCTCAACCCTTTTTGAATTGTTTATTTCTTTAGCGAATAGCTCCAAAAGTTTAACCTGCTGCTTAGATAATTCTAAGTTGTGTTCTTTCTCAACTTTGACAATAAAATTATAATACGAACTGGAGTGGTTTACGTATAAAAAAGGGTCTCTAGAACCATGCTCAATAAAATCCATCATCATTGGAATTCTACCTAACTTGAATTTCAACAGGCGATAGTCCTTTTTCAAATCAGAGAATAACTGCATATTCGCAGAATCAATGGATTGAAATATTTTTTCTTTGGTGATTTCATCAAAATTAATAGTCGAAGCCCCGGGAATCATTCTGCTACCTTCAGTAATTAATTTCCTCAAGGAGTCCTTTTTGTAGGATGTGTCACCATACAATGCAACGGGTATTAAGTAATTGTTCTCATAGTTTCCAATGAAATCAATAACAGTTAAATAACCTTTTCCTTCCACTTTTCTTAATCCTCTTCCCAATTGTTGAATGAAAATAATTGCTGATTCCGTGGGTCGAAGCATAATAATCTGATTGATTTTTGGAATATCAATCCCCTCGTTGAAAATATCAACCGTAAAAATGTAATCTAGTTTTTCACGCAAATTATCTGATTCTAATTTTTCAATGGATGTTGCTCTTTCTTCTTCAGAACTATCACCTGTTAAAGCAATTGTTTTATATCCTTTCAAATTAAATAAAGTAGATAGTTCACTTGCCTCATTTTTTCTTGAGCAAAAGATTAAGCCTCTAGTTATTCCGTTATCACTTCCATAGAAATTTGCCTGCTCAATTATTTTATTAACCCTTTCACTAGAAACTAATAGGTTAAAATCCGATTTATTATCAATCGCATTGTTGTCAATTAATAAATCTGCTACTCCATAATAATGAAATGAACTAAGCATTTCTTCCTCCAATGCTCTGTTCAATCTAATTTCATAAGCAATGTTGTGGTCAAATAATTGAAATATGTCATTCCCGTCAGTTCTCTCAGGTGTGGCTGTCATTCCCAAAAGAAATTTAGGTTCAAAGTGCTCTATTAATCGCAAATAGGAATCGGCACCTGACCTATGTGTTTCATCAATAATTATGTAATCAAAATGATTTTTCTCGAAGTTTTCTAGGTGTGTGGACTTTGAAATAGTTTGGATTGTTGAAAACACGAACTCACAATCCAATTCTCTTTTTTCACCAGAATACAAACCCATAGTTTTTTCCTTCCCGAAAACACTTCGAAATGTATTTAGCGAATCTTTTGCAATGGTTAATCTATGCACCACAAACAATAACCTCTTCGGGTTAAAAGCTTTCGCATCGAACGCTGATAAATAGGTCTTACCTGTTCCGGTTGCAGAAATTATTAAAGCTTTATTCTTCAATTCCGCCCTTAGGTTTTTTAGGTTTCTCAATGCTTCTATTTGCATTGAATTTGGAGTTATAAAAGTTTTGGGATCAATTAAACTCTCGAGGTTGCTTTTCTTGTCTAGAAGAAATTGCTTCTCATATATATCTTCATAAGATAAAATATACTGTGCTGTTACGGGCGTTCCTTTTTCAAAATCAGATTGAAATTCATTTAGTACTTTCTCAAGTAGGCCACTTTCATCTAATGCGGAAATTTTAAGATTCCATTCTTTGTTAGTGGCCAAGGCCTGAGCTGTTAAATTACTGCTGCCAACAATTAGATTATAATGCTCCCTGTTTTTAAAGATGTACCCTTTTGCATGGGCATTTCCTGTTGTAGCAATCCTTAAATCTATATTTTTGAATTGGAGTAATCTTTTTAGCGCTTCCGGTTGAGTGAAGTTTAAATATTGAGAGACTAAAATTTCGCCCTTTATTTCACGGCTTTCGAGTTCTTTAAGTTTGTTAATTATGGTAGCAACTCCACTTGTTGTTACAAATGCTACCGAAATATAAAACTGATTGCAATTTTCAAGTTCATGAAGTATTGATGAAAGAATTTTTTTTGGTGGGTGCTTTTGATTAGTTAGTAGCTCCGGCTGATAATCTACTCTAGATAAAATGGTTTTATCTACATAACCTGTTTGTAAACTGGAATTGAAAATTTGGATTAGCCTATTCATTCATTACCAATTTATCCACTATTGGAATATCTGCAGCTGCCCAATCTAATGAGTTAAGTTCTGATATGTCTAGCCATTTGAAATCAAGATGCTCGGTTAACGTCACATTGTTATCCTTGCATTGGCAAATAAAGCTATGCATTTCCAAAGTGAAATCTGGGTATTCATGCTTAACAGTTAAGAATTCCTCCTTAACTTCTATAACCATATGTAACTCCTCCTGTATTTCTCTTTTGATTGTTTCAGCTCTACCCTCGCCTAGTTCCATTTTACCTCCAGGGAATTCATACTTTTTTGAGATATACGATAACTTGCTCTCGCCTCGCTGAACACATAAAATTTTATTTTCATAAACAATAATGGCCGCTACTACTTCAATATGTTTCATGCTTTTCTTATTGGCTTTGCTTTCGGTTATTAATCAATTACTAAAAATGCAAAATAAGTAATGGAACGCAATGACCAAAACCGACTCAATCGGTGCCCAGTATGATTTTCCAATTCTGCGTGGTGATAACAGTGAGGGAATCAACTACCCACATTAAAAACGGAGCAAACGGAATGGCGAGCAGCCAAACTGCTCCGAGCCAATCGAACGCACCGCGTTTCACTTTTAGTTTCTCTTGTTCGGCTCCATACTTTTTGTTGAGCGCGGGGATGAACCGCAAGCCAAACACAATCAGTAGCAAGAATGCGGTGAGGCCAATCGCGAAGCCACCCGCCCGAAGCGAAGCCATAAGATTAGCGGAATACCTACTGCAATGAGCGCTGCGCCCGGCCAGAAGGGAAGTTGTTTGGGTTGGGGATTGGGAGTCATCGATTAATAAAGGGATGTGATGAACTCACATTATGCAATAGAAATGCATTTGCATAATTTGACGAATGAAAATTAAACACTTACGTTGAAAAATATTTTCCCCATAGGGTGATTTTTATTGTCAGGTCATGACGCCTCGGTCAGGATCCTGATAGTAGCATCAGGGTTTAAGCTTGACATCCTGACAGTAAACGTCAGGATCGTCAACCCCACGGGCAGATTATGCATCCTAATGCATAATCTGGGTTGAAGGTAATGAATCGCACTTAAAAAGTAATACGAGTTTTAAGATTTGCGCACCTTGATCAGTGGAGTTCTTGTTTCAGGACTTCAAGCAACTACAAAGGCTGGTAAGGAACCAGCTACTTTTTCAAGTAAAAAAAGCCTTGCAAAAATTACAAGGCTTTGGTTTTAATGAGCCCCCTGCCTGACTGCGTCACGCAGGCAGGGAACCAGCTAGATACGCAACAAAAAAAGCAGCTACAAAATGTAACTGCTTCTGAGTTCATGAGCCCCCTGCCGGGATCGAACCAGCGACCTACTGATTACAAGTCAGTTGCTCTACCAGCTGAGCTAAGGAGGCATTACTTTTTCTGGATTTAAACTACTGATTACAAGTCAGCTGCTATAAAGAGGGTGCAAAAATAAGGGAACTGTTTGTTTTTGCAAGGCTTTTTTAAATGGATTTAAGCAGTTTTAACTGCTTTTTTAAATCATCGAGGTGATTGCTCGCTTCGGTTATTTTACCATTGAACTCTTCCTTCAATTTAACCGCATTTTTAGAGCGCCCAAAAAACTCCAGGTTGTTGCGTAGCGTAGCCAAATCATTTTCGGCATGGGTAATTTGCTTACGCAATTGCTGCTCTTTGTTGTAAATCTTGCGCTCGGCCTGTGGGTCGTTCTTTAATTCACTCAGTTGAATTTTTAACTCAGCCTGATCTTTTTGAGCGGAACTCAATCCTTTGATGGAAGCAATATATTTTGACACCGCCACCGAAAACTGATTCTTGATAGAAGCCACAGCGGGCCGTGGCACAAAGCCTATTTCATTAAACTTAGCCTGCAATTCCTGTAGGTTCTCCATGGTGCTGGTTCCGGCTGCTGTTGCTGCCTCCAGTTCTTTAATTAATGATTCTTTCTTAATCAGGTTTTCACCTTGTTCTTGGTCTGCCTTTTCTAAGGTACCACGCTGTTGCTGAAAAAAATGGTCGCACGCTTCCTTAAACTCTTTATAAATTTTGTCGCGTTGCTTTTCAGGCACCGGCCCAATTTCTTTCCAGGTGCGTTGCAGATTTTTTAATTCGTTAGACGTCTTATTCCAATCGTCACTCGACTTTAATTCAATAGCACGCGCAACCAGTTCTTGTTTTGCTTTTAAGTTGTTGCCGCGCTCTTCATCCAACTTCTTGAAGAATACATTTTTATTGTGGAAGAAACTTTTAAAAGCTTTCCAGAATTTTTTGTTCAAGTCTTTAGTTTTTGCACGCGGTACACCACCAACAGCATCCCACCGCTTTTGAACTTCAAGAATCTCTTTGGTTTTTTGATTCCACTCTTTTATACGATCCGTAGTAAAAGAAGCGAATGCTTCTACTTCGGTTTCAATGGTAAGCTTAGCCTCCAGGTTTTTCCTTAGCTCGCCCTGCAGCTCAACCAAAAAGGCATCACGCTTGGCATAAACGGCATCGGAAGCAACTTTAAATCGCTGCCATACAGGTTCTTGTTCTTCTTTGGGCACCGGACCTACGTGCTTGAACTCATGATGAAGCTCATTCAATTCCTGAACCGCGTCTTTGATCTTTTCTTTAGAAATTAGTTGCTCGGCCTTTTCGCAGATTTCTAACTTAGCTTCCAGGTTTTTTTTACGATCAAGTTCTTTTAGCTCGAAGTAAATATTTCGGTGATCATAAAACCGATCGATCAATGCATTGTAGTTAGCCCACAGTGTTTTAACGTGCGCCATCGAAACCTGGCCTACTTGCTTCCACTCGTTTTGTAACTCCTTAAAAATTGGAAATGAATGTGCGGAGTCTTCGCCATCGATAAGCGCCCGCAACTTTTCAAGAATCTCGTTCTTCTTTTGAAGATTCTCGGTTTTCTTTTCCTCTAAGTTTTTAAAGTATAAGTTTTTCCGGTCGCGGATTAATTTTGAGATTGCATCAAAGGCGTGATCATCATCATCGAACCGATATTCAAAATCTTGTTCAATGCCGCCTTCACCAATAAACTTTTGAAGTGCCACTGCCCTTTCGCCATTGCGAAGCTCATCATACAAAGGCTTGATTATTTTGAGTAAGGCCTCACCCTTGCGCACATCTTCTTCTTTGGCAAGGTCTTTCATCTTGGCTACCAATTCAGCTTTTGAAAATGAAGAATAATCTTCGTTTTCATGAATGCTTTCGGCATGATCACCGTCTAATTGAGCATGATCACCAGCCTCATCTTCCGAATGACCATTTTTGCTTTCAAGTATAGAATCAGCAACTTCCTCAGTTCTCTGCTCCGCTTGCACCTCTTTGTCGTTTTCCATCATCATCACACCTCTTTTAAGAGGAAGGGTAAAAATACTAAAATCATTTAATTCATTCGGGGATCGGCCGGGTAATTGGAGTATACTGTAAATCGTCCACCTAGCTCCTGCATGGCCTTTTTCCACATCACTTCGGGCTCAGTTTCAAAGGTTAACTCTTCCGATAACCGATCGCTAACAATCCACGAATCTATTTTAAGTTCCTGATCAAGTTGACCGTTTGACCAACCACTATAGCCAAGAAAAAACTTAATATCGTTAGCGGTAAGTTGCTGGGTATCAATTAAGGACATCAATTGATCGAAGTTTCCGCCCCAAAAAATTCCGGGTATTATTTCAATGGAATCGGCTAATGAAGGTATTCGGTGAATAAAATGCAGGGTGTCTTGCTGCACGGGGCCACCAATAAAAACCCGGCTATCAAAAGCTTTCAAATCATCCATTACTTCGCCCACGCGGGTTTCAGAAGGTTTGTTCAAAATAAAACCCACAGAACCTTCTTCATTGTGCTCTGTTAATAAAATAGCGGTGCGCTCAAAATTAGGATCTGGCAAATAGGGTTCTGATAATAAGAGTCCCCCCTTTTGCGGCAATACTTTATTTTTGTATTTGAAGAATTCCATGCTGTAAACTAAATAACGTGAATTACAATCACCAGTTATGTTAGCAAAATAATTCATGATAAAAATCATTAAAATGATGCAATTAGAACGATCCTTACTTAATATTTAACAAATTAATTATGTCTACCATCGCTGAAATCCGAAAGGAATACTCAAAAGATTCATTAGATCAATCGAATGTTGCCACAAATCCTATCATTCAATTTAATAAATGGTTTCAGGAAGCGATCAAGTCGGAAGCGCTTGAACCTAATGCGATGACACTCTCGACTTTAACTGAAGATGGAAAACCTTCCGCCCGAATTGTGTTAATAAAAGGCGTTGAAGAAAATAAATTTCTATTCTATACAAATTATCAAAGTCAGAAAGGGAAAGAGTTAGATGCCAACCCTGCTTGTGCACTCACCTTCTTTTGGCCCGAGTTAGAGCGTCAGGTCCGCATTGAAGGAGTATGTGCACGGGTAGATGAAAAGGTTTCTGAAACTTATTTTCAAAGTCGGCCGCGCGGAAGCCAGATTGGTGCGTGGGCATCGCCACAAAGTTCATTAATTAAGAGCCGCGATTTGCTAGATGCCCGGGCGAAAGAAATTGAAGCGAGATTTAAAGATCAACCTGTGTTACCGAAGCCGCATCAATGGGGCGGGTATGCTGTTGAGCCTCTTGAAATTGAATTCTGGCAGGGAAGACCGAGTCGCCTGCACGATCGGGTTGTTTATTATAAGGCTGATAAGCAATGGACGATTCACCGATTGGCGCCTTAAGAGTTTAGCGAAGTGAATGATCAGCGTCAATTAGAGGATTGTTGGTGAAGAACGCCAATCAATGGCGCGTGCTAGAAGCTAAACGAGTTACCGAGAAGAATAGAATTTATTTTTCCGGCTTCTGACTCAATCTTTCTATAAACGCCTCCGCTGAGGGTGTAACCTATAGTAGCTTTTGTAGCGGGGTCAACAATCCAATATTCTTTCACGCCAAATTTTTCGTACAGTTCCTTCTTTGTAACCGTATCATGTGTTGGGTTACCAGGAGAAAGTAATTCGATAAGTAAATCCGGCACTCCATGAATCACACCCTCATCGTCAACAATCGATACGTTTGATGCGGAAACAAAAATTAAATCTGGTTACACAGCATTTTCTTCCTCATCAAGGAATACATCAAATGGGGCAATAAACAAATCACCTAAACTCTTTAACTCAATGTAATTACCAAGTTGTAAGGTTAACTTGGTGATTAGGCGTTGGCGTTTTCCTATTGGGCTGGGCGACATATACAAACGGTTATCAATGATTTCAGCCAATGTACCTTCGGGCAGCATTTTGAAAACATCCATCATGGTGCGAGGCGGATAAACCAGAGTTTCTTCCATAGTTGAAAGTCAAGATTTTCTCTTCAATTTCCGAAAACACAAAAATGAGATGCTTGGTAATCAGTTAACTTCAAAAAGGTGTTTGATCGCTTCGCTTTCAAATTACCGCAACGAAAAAATATCGTCCACGCCAATCACTTTGCGCACCGTAAAGCCTTCACCATACTTGGCACCAATGCTATAGCCAAATTCTTGACCGCGCGACTTTAATAATTTCATAAAGCCGGGATTGGAAATAAATGTTTCGGGCTCATCACTAGAGGGATCGTAGAACTGAGTCTTAAAAGCACGCACTGCATTCATTTTGGTTTCCCAGAAATCGGAAACATCAACAACAAAGTCAGGTTGTATCAATTGACTTTGAATAAAATGATAGAGATGCTTCGGTCTCCAGGCAGCTTGCACCTTACCTTCATCCTTCGTTTCAATTTTAGCAAGTCCTGAATAAAAGCATGCGCTGAACGCAAGTTCAGAACCTTTACCATGATCGGGGTGGCGATCGTAAATGGCATTGGCCAACACGATATCAGGTTGAAATTTTCTTATAAGTCGAATTACCGCTAACTGATGCGCTTCGTCATTAACAAAGAAACCGTCTTTGAACCCAAGATTTGCACGAACTGATAAGCCAAGTATTGACGCTGATTCTTTCGCTTCCTGAGCGCGGGTATCAATAGTGCCGCGGGTACCCATTTCGCCCCGGGTTAAGTCAACAACACCTACTTTACGACCGAGAGCTACTTGTTTGGCAATTGTGCCGCCACAACCCAGCTCTGCATCATCAGGATGGGCCGCCAAAACAAGAATATCCAGCTTCATGATCGAATTATTAATGAACTACTTCCATTTCTTTGGCTGCCAAAAACTTTTCGGCATCCAGCGCACCCATGCACCCGGTGCCGGCTGCTGTTATTGCCTGACGATAAACTTTATCAGCCACATCGCCCACAGCAAAAACTCCTTCAACATTAGTCTTGGTTGAACCCGGAATCACTTTTACATAGCCCGCCTCGTCCTTATCCAACTGACCCTCAAAAATGTCGGTGTTGGGTTTATGGCCTATTGCCAAGAAGAACCCTTTTACTGGGATCAACTTCTTCTCGCCTGTTTTGTTATTCAAAATGCGCACCCCAGTCACGCCACTCTCATCACCAACAATTTCTTCGGTTTCAGTATTCCAATGAATCTCAATGTTGGGCGTATTGAGAACGCGTTGCTGCATAATTTTTGATGCGCGCATTTCGTCTCTGCGAACAATCAAATGAACTTTAGTACAAAGCTTAGAAAGATAGGTTGATTCTTCCGCTGCCGAATCGCCTGCACCAACAACCGCTACATCTTGACCACGATAAAAATAACCATCGCAAACTGCACAAGCAGATACACCTTTGTTGGCATAGGTCTCTTCAGACGGAATGCCTAAATACTTTGCGGTTGCACCCGTAGACACAACAACACTCTCAGCGATGTAAGTATCTTTCTCGTCAACCGTAACTTTTAAGGGATAGGTTGAGAAATCAACTGCTGTTACTAAACCATAAATTACTTTGGTGCCAAAACGCTCAGCCTGCTTTTGCAAGTCCATCATCATTTGCGGACCATTTACTCCATCCGGGTAACCGGGAAAGTTCTCCACATCATTCGTAATGGTTAGCTGACCGCCAGGCTGACCACCCGTAAACAACACTGGATATAGACCTGCCCGCGCGGCATAGATTGCGGCTGTATAACCTGCCGGGCCAGACCCAATAATTAGAACTTTTACATTTTCCTGCTTCTCCATATCATCAGTTTATAAAGTTTAATAAAAAGGGCCAATGCGTTAAGACCCTTATCTTAAGTACTAATTGAACATTATTAACCTAGGTAAGGCTTTAATGCTTTGCTCCTCGAGGTATGACGTAACCTTCTGATGGCTTTTTCTTTAATCTGGCGAACGCGTTCACGGGTCAGGTTAAACTTCTCACCAATCTCCTCCAGGGTCATGGCTTGCTCGCCATTAAGCCCAAAGTAAAGTGCAATTACATCCGACTCGCGTTGCGTCAACGTAGACAGAGCTCGTTGAACTTCTCGCCTTAGCGAGTCAGTCATTAGCCCTGAATCCGGAGTCTGTTCACCACCATTTTCAAGTACATCTAAAAGACTATTCTCTTCGCCTTGAACAAACGGTGCGTCCATGGAAACATGACGCCCAGAAATCTTCAAGGTATCAACAACCTCGGCTGTAGTAACCTGAAGCACTTCTGCTAATTCATCGGGTGATGGTTCGCGTTCGAATTTCTGCTCTAGTTCTGAAAATGTCTTTGAGATTTTATTCAAAGAACCAACGCGATTTAAAGGAAGCCGAACGATGCGTGATTGCTCAGCTAGTGCTTGCAGAATGGATTGACGAATCCACCACACCGCATAAGAGATAAATTTGAAACCACGAGTCTCATCAAAACGTTGAGCGGCTTTTATCAAACCAAGGTTTCCTTCATTGATTAAATCACCTAACGATAAGCCTTGATTCTGATATTGCTTAGCCACGGAAACAACAAATCGCAGGTTCGCTTTTGTAAGCTTCTCCAACGCAATCTGATCTCCGGCTTTAATGCGCTTCGCGAGACTTACCTCTTCATCGGCTGTGATCAAATCAACCTTGCCAATCTCCTGAAGATACTTATCGAGAGACTGACTCTCCCGATTTGTAATCTGCTTACTGATCTTTAACTGTCTCATCGAACTTCGTTGCGCTTAAATCAAACACTAAAAAGCGAAAAATTAGTTCCAAAAACCACTATAAGCAAAAAATCTTACGCGCTAGGCGCTTCCTCTTTCCGTGGAGGTTTGGGTAGCAATACTTTCCGTGATAGTCTGAATTTGCCAGTTTTTTTATCTACTTCAACCAGTTTTACCTTCACTTGCTCTCCTACTTCCATTACGCCATCCATAGTTTCAAGGCGTTCCCACTTAATTTCAGAAATATGAAGCAAGCCGTCTTTACCTGGCATAAACTCAACAAAAGCACCGAAAGGCATGATTGACTTAACAACGCCATCATAAACCTGATCTACTTCAGGAACTGCCACGATGTTTTTAACACGCCTCACGGCCGCATCCATCACCTCTTGATTGTTGGCGAAGATGTTAACGATCCCTTTATTTCCAACCTCTTCAATAACGATGGTAGCACCTGTAGTCTTCTGAATTTCTTGCACCACTTTTCCACCGGGGCCGATTACTGCGCCAATCAAATCTTTTTCAATAACAATAGTAACTGCTCTAGGAGCGTGTGGCTTCAATTCTGCATTTGGGGTTGTGATGGTCTTCTTCATTTCATTTAAGATATGAAGACGGCCTTCTTTGGCTTGATCCAATGCTTCTTTTAAGATATCGTACGTCAATCCATCAACTTTTAAATCCATCTGGCAAGCAGTGATACCTTTTTCTGTACCTGTCACTTTGAAGTCCATATCGCCCAAATGATCTTCATCGCCCAGAATATCTGAAAGGATAGCATACTTCTTAGTCTTGCTATCTGAAATCATTCCCATTGCAATACCTGATACCGGAGCTGAAATTTTAATGCCCGCATCCATCAGTGCCAATGAACCTGCACAAACTGTAGCCATAGATGATGATCCATTTGATTCCAAAATATCGGAAACCAGGCGGATCGTATAAGGTCCTTCCTGAAGATTAGGAAGCACTTGCTTCAATGCACGCATAGCAAGGTTTCCGTGACCAACTTCTCTGCGGCCTGGCCCACGATTAGGCTTCACCTCACCCGTTGAAAATCCTGGGAAATTATAATGAAGGATGAATTTGCTGCTACCCTCAAACATGGCACCATCAATCATCTGCTCATCAAGCTTTGTGCCTAAGGTTACCGTGCTTAACGATTGAGTTTCACCGCGTGTAAACAAGGCTGAAC
>Ga0163154_10007415_pt1 | contig 13068 bp, 10 predicted proteins | sample OliLakLV19MP9P1_FD_148649 | JGI IMG/M metagenome (GOLD analysis project Ga0163154, IMG submission 148649) | Freshwater microbial mat bacterial communities from Lake Vanda, McMurdo Dry Valleys, Antarctica - Oligotrophic Lake LV.19.MP9.P1 | ecosystem: Environmental > Aquatic > Freshwater > Lake >... | reverse complement strand
TGTCTTACAGCAACAAATAGACGCGCTGGCAGGAAAATTAGAGTCTACCCGTGCTGATTTTGATGATCGCTTGGGAAAGTTGCATAGCCTGATGACTCTCCCAGTTAGTCAGGTTGCGTCGATCGAGTCTGTGCAAGTGGAAAATAAGGGTATCAAAACAGAGAATCACCCCAAAAGAATAGACAATGGCTTACAGGTGGCAAAAAACGCCCGTACAGGTGGCAAGGCTAAAGAAATCACCTATGCTACTAATTCCGATGGATCTTTGATTGTTCGATCGATCCGAGGTATTCGATCGAGCACTTTCACAAAAATGTCTGAGGCTGATCTGGCATTGATCGGGGTGTTTCGGAGCGGGGATAAGTTCTATCCTTTGTAAGCAGCGATCAACCTCGCAACATCAGCCACTAGCTCGATCGGAATTCTCATCACCTTCGATCGAGCTAGCTTACCAGTGGCTTTGCTACCCGCTCCAGCCCTTTTGCCGCCGTGACTTGGCTTGAGTAGTTCGATCGAATTGCCAAAGCGATCGATCGGATCTTTTATCAGATGTTCTGGATATGTGTCTAGGATGCCGTTCTCAAAAATTACGTCGTATCGAATTTTATCGTTAGATCTGCAAACAATTCTCCCAGCCCAGCCACTTGGTGAAGTAAATCGGGTATTTGGTGGGAATTCGCTAATTTTGTTTCTCATTTTTAATACCCTTTCAACAACTTGAATTAGTGTAACAGGTAATCAAGATGATTAAAAAAGCTTTTGTCGATCGACTCGATCGATGGCAAAGCTGAAACCCTTACCTTTTGGGTAAATGTTTCAAAAGGAAGCATTTAACATAACAAAACATAACAAAGCCAAAACCATCATTTAAAAAAATATCGAATCTGGCATTTAATGAAACCCTTACTGTGTGCCATTAAATGCCTGAAAGCACTTGTTTTTAGAGAGTCGATCGGTGAAATCGAGCATAACAGCGATCGACTCAACCAAATCGATCGACTCAACCAAATCGATCGACTAGGCAACTTGCAGATCGGCAAAATCCACATATCCGAAATCGTAATCAGTGGCGATCGACGCTATTTTGGCTGCGGCTGTACCTACCCGATTGATAACGCACTCAAACCCTTTGTGAATTACTGCCATACCTGCTTTGGGTGTGAAGGGTATGGGTTTATGTGGCTGTGGCTGCTCTATTGGTGGCTGCTCTACAGGTGGCATTGGTTTAGGTTGCTGCTCGACCTCGACCTCGACCTCGACCTTTTGGGGTGTTTTGGGGGTTTCTAGATTTACACACACCTTTTTTATATGCTCTTTAGAAAAGGTGTGTGTAAATTCCGTAAGCCTCTCTACAAAGGCATGTGAGGGTGTTAATTCAAAGCCGTCTCTAACTAGGCGATTGGCGCGGCGGGTTAAATCAGCGCGGGTAAGTTTCAGATCGTCTGGGCATAACCGATAAAAGCTCGATCGCTCGCCCTTAACCATCTTTTGAGTCCGATCTGTTTGCAATCCTAACCAGCTCAGCAACGATCCGACTTGGCTATTGTCAGAACCAGATCGACCGCAAAAAAGATGAACTCCCAGATCGGCAAGTTGGTCAGACTTAATAACAACAACCTTGCCATATTTGATCGTCTCTTGTTCAAAATTTCGAGCCTGTCTAAGCTTCGAGCCAAAAATCTTGACAATGTCTGTATGCTCATCCCAAGTCTCTCCAGACAAGGCAAAATCTAAGAACTCATGCAATCCCAGCGATTCTAGTGCGCGTTGTGCCAAAGCAAGATGAGTGACATCCTGATGTGAAATACCCGCGCCCCAATTTTGCTGCACTTCCAGACTCGATCTATCAGCTTTAATGGCTAGAGACGGGTAGGCTTGCCTCTCTAATCTCTCTTGTGCTTTGCGTTTTTTGCCGTTATTGTCGCGCTCTATCTGCTCCAGATCGACAGTATCAGGTGTTCGATCGCGCCAATCTGCCAGCCTGTACTTTTGGACTGCAAGTAACTGTGATTCAAGAAGATCGCGGCGATCCTTTATAGCTTCATACTCGATTTTTCCGAGGTCTTGAGAATCTAAAAGTTGTAAATTTTGCCACTCCTTAAATTCGGCTTTACGATCTTGAAAATCCTTTTTTTCGATGGGATCTGAATCGCTGTTGTTTTGCCCGATCACCTCGACCTCATCACGCAGACGCGCAAGTAAATCAGCTTTAAAATGAGACTTACTCCAGTTGTCGCAAGACTTGTAGTGAAAATACGGGTCGTTTGAGTCGATCGAATCAGTCTCAGCTTTGCCAGAAAGCTTGGCTCTAATCTTGCGAGTTTGGAGCAGATCCTTGGGTGTGGTGTGCCTGTACTGATGGTTTGAATATGCTGCGAAAATAAAGGTAGGGACTAGCGGACGATACCTCTCAGCCTGTTGTAATGCTGTACTTGCGGCGATCGAATCAGCCTCAAAAAATGCAAATTTCTTGTCAAAAAAGTTGCCAGTAATACTGAAACCAGATCGCAAAATCGGACTACCAATAAAGCACTGAGGTTTATTGGTACTAAACCACTGGTTGGGCTGACTAAAGAAATTCTCAAATATAGGCTCGTTCGCGTTATCTCGATGGATGGCAACAGCACCATATCTGCCATAAAGCCACTCTAGAAATTTAGCATCACTCTTTCTAGAACACGAAACAAAGCATCGATCGCCCTTTGCCAGCGCACGACCAAGCTCTAGAATTAACTGCAATTTATCCTGATACATTGTGCAGTCATATTCTTTTTTGGGAGTGTTAACCCTGATTACAAAAGGCTTGCGTCCTGTTTTGCGCTCGAACAATTCAGATTCATATTGAGTCAGATCCGCACTGACAGATAGAGATTGTTTCGATCGAATCTGCATTTCCCAAAAAAGATTTTCATTGATTTTTCTTTGCCCTTTTTGGGCATGAGTGCTAGATGTGGCGATCGAATTTAGCTGTAAATCCAGTTCATCGTTAAAAACGAAACAACCACTATCGAGACAATCCCCAATATGTTTCTTTAGACTTTGAATTGCTTCAACACAAAACGACAGGCGATTGACGTAGCCACCAGAACCAATCAAACGCCCGTGGGCTCGATCGCAATCGGTTCGATAATCCACAATTCGATCGCCGACAGAAAACCGCTCAGCATTGTTTCTAGCTAAGCTTTCGAGCGGGGTGGGTATAAGTGCAATATCAGAACGTCGGACTAGTTCTCCGCTCAGCTCAGACTTGCCTAGCTTTTTAGCACCGACCATAAAGACATTACGATGCTTGTCTAGCAAGGCTTGTAGCTCGTCTGCACTAGGCAATGCATCCAATTCTAGATCAGCCTCGATCTTGGTTGCTTGTAAGCGTTCGTTTGATTGTGCGACCTCAATCTCAAAAAGGAAATCATTAAGATCTAGATTTGCGTCGATCGATGCATCTAGAGCAGCAACTCCTAGATTAGCTAGAAGATCGTCTAGACCTTTATTGTCTGAATCCCATACCAGTACTCGAATAGGGTTAGCTTTGGAGAAGATTGGCAGCCACTTAGATAATGATTTCCGCACAGCTTTGACGGCGGACGGCTTGGGATCTGAATCCATGCCAATCAGGATCGATCGACTATTCTTAGATTTCTCAGTATCTAGGAAGGGCAACAGGTCTAAGCTACCCAAGCAGGTGCAACCTAAAACAGCTATAGCCACATAGCCATGGCTAAGTGCAGCTAGCGACTTCCCTGCACCTTCTGTGAGAATTACAGGTATGTCTTTATGGTCGATCAACCAATCCCAAAAAGAACCCTCTGGAGGCACATTCACACCATATCTAAGACCGATAGCCATCCTGATATCGATAGGGATAGCAGGTAGGAAAGCACGATTGCCGCCGCCGTCAGCGATCGAGGGCGACAAATAGACGTAACCACGCCGATCCTTTGCGCTCTCAGTAATTCTTTGCCAAACTTCACCAGATTCTTGAATCAGTGGGATCGACCATTGCTTTGCCCAGCGTCGTACACCATCAGCCTGGGTTCGTTCATGATTTCGATCGATTAGCTCAAACTGTTTAACAAAACTGGGAGATATGGCACGCTTGGTTAAGCAAATGTTAGAGATTTTCTCTAGAAATTCTTGACCTCTTTTGAGTGTGCCTTCTGTTTGTAGCAGTTCGGGATGATAGCTTTTATCGGCTTTGCGAGTTTTGGTAATCATCTCAAACCCCCTGCTACAAAGGGTTTCAGAGACGTTTGATTATCGTAACAATAATCACCTATACTGGTAGTATCTTTTTGGGGGGTATAACCTAAAAAGATATCGTCAATGGCAGTGGAAAATAAACAAAAAAGCATGTAAAATTGAATTACCACTTGCCCAAAGTGAGAGCCGTCCTAATGGCGTTTTGATTCTGATTTTGTCTCCAGCCGTCGTAAGCATAGAAGGACAAAATTAGAGGCGTGAATAAATCACCCCGTAGCTTTAATTAGCTACGGGGTTTTGCATTTGAAGGTAGATATAGACAGCATTTCAACCATCTCCGATCGATCTTTAGATTTTGCATGGATTTCTCTCCTTTTTAAATAGTAAGACATCTCGATTATTTTTTTGCGGAAACATCGATCGAAGCCAAAAATTAGCGGTCATATTTTGCCCTCACACTGGATTTTTAGCTTTTACATAGACATCACGTAATGCCTGCTCGACTAACGCACCTATTGAAGTCTCGCGATCTATAGCTATCTTGGCTACAATCTTTTTCAAGTCTGAGTCAATCAGAACCTGTAACTTTGCTTTTGTCATTTCAGTATCACCAATGCTTACACAGCATAATGACATTACTAGCTCGTTCATAAGGTTGTCTCATCAATTGATTAATTGATGCTACCATCAAAAAATCAAAAGCGATCACTGAAATCCCGCAAAGAAACACAGCGATCGCCTAACCTTTAACAGGTCAAACCCATTATGACAGCACTACTTTCAGAGCGTCCAGTTATCCCACTGCACAGCTTTACAACTCGACAGATTAGCGAATCTACCCTAGTGCCTCTATCGAAGGTATACGCGCTCAAGAAGCAGCTAACCGAAGGATTGCATTTTGTCGAGATTCGATCGACCTCAAATACTAAGCAGATATCATTCTCTCCCAGTGGCTTGACAGCAATCGAGATAAGCCACTGGCTATCGATCGGGCGTAAATCTGCATGGTCAGTGCCTAGACTAGAAGCATTTACCCGCGCCTCTAAGTGGCTAGAGGTAGCGATATGAACCCATTAGATCTATTTGATGCTCTTTGGAATTTTCATGGGGCGATCCTACAAAACGATCCGAGATATCGATCGATTGATTCTTGGAGAGACCATGCTCGATCGAATCCATACTCAGCTTTTATGGGATTGCGTGATCTTCCAGTGAGATCTCATGCAGATATGTTGTCACTTTTGGACGATGCGACTAGGGCAAAGGTAACAGCTTTGCTCAGCTCCGATTCGATCGAGGGTGATGCGTTGTGAAAATCCTAAACCTTATCCTGAATTCGATCGAATACCTGAATATCGCAGCCACCATTTTTGCTCTAATTGCTGCTCTATTTTTACTCTCAACGCTTGACATTAGGATAGCTATTTCTGTCACTCTCTCAGCTCTATTTCTTGCTGCTCTAGCCGTCTCTAAGCATCTCTGGGCAAAGCATTCAGGTAGATTGTTTCTCGCTTGGATGTGCTTCTTTTGTGGCTTGGGATTAGTGTTTTTTATCCACCTTTTACCGATACTTATAGGAGTGATATCGAGATGGTTTTAAGCCCAGAATACTCCAATTGGTATGCCACAAAATGGCAGTCGATCGCCACTTCTTTTGGCTGTAGTTTAGCGGGTTTTACCCTCACTATTGCAGGTGCGTCTAACCCTAATTTCGCTGCTCAGTTTGTTCTTTTTGCCAGCGGGGCTGTTGTTGCTCGATCGGGTAAATTTTCACTTGCGATAGTCGATCGACAGTGCAAAAACTTGGAGCGATTCGAGCAGGTGGCTGAAGCACATAGCCAAAAAAGCGCGGGTAGTTTGATGGAAGCATTCTATAAAAATCTGCCAATGATTCAAACGACAGCAGTTATCGATCTGCCAGCTTTGCCAGCTTCACAGCCTCTCTATGATTGGAATTCGATCGAAGATGAAGCGGTAGGCTTTCTAGTCTGTGGCAATTCTGGCAGTGCAAAAAGCAGCCTAGCAACTTGGCTTGCAGGGCATCTCACGCAATCCCAGCCAATGTCAGTTATCGCACTCGACCCACATTTTAATGATTGCTGGCAGTTAGCTGGCATCAAATCTATAGGCAAGATCGAGCATATAGAAGCTTGTCTTGAATGGCTGATAGCAGAGCTAGATAGGCGATGTGAGCGTAAGGGCGACGGCTTACCCTTGGGTGATCCGATGTTCATAATTTGTGACGAGATTAACGCCGCACTGGAGCGTTTTGCCAAGCCGAAAATCATCGAATCAGCCCTGAAAAGGTTAGGCAGCGAGGGGAGGAAATTCGATCTGACTTTTTGTGGACTAAATCAAAGTTCTAACGCCGAAGCACTGGGCATAGATGCCAAATATAAATCTAACTACGCCCTTATCCTTTTGGGACAGTCCGCACGCACACATTCAAAGATGGGTAAACACCTGCAAGATGTTGCTTATCCCTGCATGGTCACTGGCTCGATCGCTGACTCGATCGCAGCACATCCAACACATTCAAGCTACACACAATTTAAAAAGAAGGGTAATGCTCCAATGAATCTAAAACCGATTAATCAACTACCTTTACCTACCGCGTTGAGTAAATTTGTGAAGGGCATCGATCGAGCATTGCCTCCACCGACCAATTCAGAACCTGAATTAAATGAATCAGTAGTGAATCACTTGAATCGCCTGTACAGCATAGAGATTCAGGATTCAGATTCAGATTCAATCGTTGCCGTAGATACGCGAAAAGATGCTGAATTGAGGGTAAGAATATCTGAATTGAAAGCAAGTGGCTTGAACCAGAATCAAATTATCCTTGCGATCTGGCAGTCAAAAGCAGGTGGGAATAAAGCATATAAAGATGCGCTGGCAGAGTATAGGCGTTTGAGTTGATGCCCCAAACGAGGTTACGAATTTCGATGCTTACGTAAACTGCCATTATCGAAATCATCGACTGATGGAAACCCAAAACAGTTAAGTCAACTTGGGAATTCCCAAGTGCAAAAGCGATTTTGTAAGACAGATTTATAAAAAGGGAACAGTTCTTATAAATTTGTCTTACAAGTTGTCAAACAAATTTACAAAACTATTTGTTTTACCTATTGACTTACAAAACGTAAGACGATAAGCTGTATTACAGAACGTAAGACAAGCGGTAAGACAAATGACTAAGGCAATCGGATATATCAGAGTCAGTACGCAAGAACAAGCCACGCACGGCGTAAGTCTAGAAGCACAGTCAGAGAAGATTAGAGCCTATGCCAGCTTATACGACATCGAACTGTTAGACATCGTGGTAGACGCGGGTGTTAGTGCAAAGAGCTTGAATAGAGATGGCTTACAAAGTGCATTACAGATGTTAGACAGTGGCAAAGCAGACGCGCTGATTATCTATAAGCTCGATCGACTAACCCGCTCTGTTACTGACTGGAATACTTTGATCGCTGACTACTTTACCGATAAAGCTTTGTTGTCTGTGACCGACCAGATCGATACTCGCACGGCGGCGGGTAGACTTTGCCTTAATGTATTGATGTCGGTTGCTCAGTGGGAAAGAGAGGCAATTGGAGAAAGAACCAGCACAGCATTGCAGTACAAAATAGCCAATGGTGATCATGTTGGCAGTCCCGCTTACGGCTTCAAAATGGTAGATAAAAAGTTGGAACAGGTATCGATCGAGCATGAGGCAATCGCCCTAATCCAACAGCTTAAAGCCGATGGTTTGAAGCTTCAAGCAATCGCCGATCATCTTAACGAATCAGGCATCGCAACCAAGCGCGGCGGTCTCTGGTATCCCACAACTGTTAAAAATGTCTTAGCCCGTGAGGTTGCGTAATGGGTGAATTAGAATCTGCTACCCGCCTGTTTGGATGGGTAGCTGTAAGACAAGCGTTAGAGAATCGTAAGGTATCCCAGTCTTACAGCTTGTCTTACCCTTTGTTAGTCAGCAAGGCAAGTACTGAGCTTAGAGCGAAATTGCGAGAGTCTGAATATGCTGCTATTGCTTACTGTCAGAGTCTCGATCGAGATTTGAAGCAATGCCTTATATGCTGTCTAGTTGGGGATGTCAGCACAAAGAATCTAGAACTGTTAGGCATAAAGTTAGACATATCGTAAGACAGTACGTTATACTGTATTACAGAACGTAAGACAAACTGAAATGAAAATCAAAACTCAAGCAATTAGCTTTCGATGCCCGTCTAACCTGTATGACGCTCTGTCTATTTTTGCGTTAGACAACGGCATAGCTAAAGACGGTAAGCCTATCCTCAGTGAAGCTTTGATTACTGCTCTGAGGATAGGGTTAGGGCTGTCTGATAGTGTAAGTCAGCCTGTAAGTCAAGATGTCTTACAGCAACAAATAGACGCGCTGGCAGGAAAATTAGAGTCTACCCGTGCTGATTTTGATGATCGCTTGGGAAAGTTGCATAGCCTGATGACTCTCCCAGTTAGTCAGGTTGCGTCGATCGAGGCTTTGCAGGTGGAAAATAAGGGTATAGAAACAGAGAATCACCCCAAAATGCTAGACAAGCCCGTGAAGGTGGCAAAAACAGCCCGTACAGGTGGCAAGGTTAAAACACCGATTACTTACGATATTAATTCCGATGGATCTTTGATTATTCGATCGATCCGAGGTATTCGATCGAGCACTTTCACAAAAATGTCTGAGGCTGATCTGGCATTGATCGGGGTATTTCGGAGCGGGGATAAATTCTATCCTTTGTGATCGTCGATCGACTCGATCGGTGGCAAAGCTAAACCCTTACCTTTTGGAGTAAATGTTTCAAAAGGAAGCATTTAGCACAGCAAAACATAACAGCATAACAGCACAACAGCAACCTCGATCGACTCGATCGAATCTGTCAAACCTAGGCTAGGCTTTAGTTCGGCAGATTCGATCGCAATCGACTAAGCAACTTGCAGATCGGCGAAATCCACATATCCGAAATCGTAATCAGTGTCGATCGAAGCTATCTTCGCGCTTGCCGTCCCCACGCGCTTTATGACACACTGGAAGCCCTTGTGCAGCACTGCCATACCTGCCTTGGGGCTGAAAGGTATGGTTTTATGTGTCTGAGGCTGCTCTATTTCCACCTGTTCAACCAACTCCACCCGCTCAACCGATTCAACCGACTCAACCAAAGCAGACATCACCTCGATCGCTACAGATTGCAATAGGGGTGTATGGGGTAGCAATTCCACTTTGGGTTGCAAGGGTGCATGGGGTAGCGGATCATTGTTATATAGGCGACCCCCAGCACCCTTCAAAACTGTCATCACAGTAGGCAACTCATCAAGCCAAGTCGGGTCAAGCCTTTCAGAGATTTTAGCCTTTTGTTCTGCAACTTTGGAAGATCGTCGATCGATTACTTCATTGATAAAATTCCACTGCGGAATATTTATTTTTAAAAACCTTTGCTTTCTATTTTTGCCCTTTGTCTCCAGATCGAATTTAATCCCCAAGCTTTGAAGTAGTGCTTTCACAAGCCAAAAGTTAGAACATTTTTCCTCGTCACTTTGAATCTGTAAGCCGAGTCTTTCTTTTATCGCATCGACTACCTTTGGTTTTCTCCAGACTTTTGTGTACTTCTCGAAATCTTTTGACTTCCAGAGCCGAGTAGGATCGCTGGTGATTTCCGCAAACAATTCTCCCAACTTCAAAACTTGCCGAGCATTCGATCGAAGCAGGTGCATCGGTTGGTCCTCGACCCATATACCTTTTCCGTATTTGTTTTGATTTTGCATCGCCGACCTATCTTTCAAAGCAGCCCATTCAGGATCTAGCAGATACTCTAATTCTCTGATAGCACCCTGCAATTTACCGTCAGGGTCGATCGCAAGTACATTCTCTGGCAATGTTTCACCAGTCCCAACTTCTAGAGCATAGAATCGTGCGCTGTAGCTTGCGGTAATTCGAGCCTGTAGGTCTTTTGTAGGATTGCGCTGTTGATCGATTTCAGCCTGTTTTAGTTCGACATCCGACAAGATTACTGCACTAGCGATCGACTCTCTCTCCACTTCTTTCACTGCGTCCCCTGCTTCTTTTTTGCCTTCTTTGGCGATCGCTACATCTGCCTTATCTTCGGCTGTGAGCTCGATCGGCTCCACAATTGTGTAACCTTCAGCGATAAATAAAGCCTTTGCATTCTCTCTTAACGCGCTCAGAGAGGCATTTCTAGCCGCTATAATCTCACAAAAATAGTCGATGTAGGGATTGTCGTCGAATGCCCAAAGGCTTTCAATCATTTCTGACTCAGCAGCTCGCACTGAATTTTTCAATAATTTGATTTCTTGATCTGCGTTGGATTTAAGGATCGATCGAATCTCGTCAGGATCAGTCGATCGTGAGTACTTCCAGAATGATAAATTTTGCCCTTTTTTGGAAATGTAGACCAGCCTCGGCACTGATTTACGCACCCTTGCTAAGGCTTGAGCGATGTCTGTATGCTTTATTACGCCAGAGAATAAACCGATCACAAGGTCAAAATGATCGACCTCGATCGACGCGCCCGTATTGAGTGTAGGGCTTGAAATTAGATATCTAATTTGCGGGGCTTCAATATTAATGTCGTTGATAAAATCAACGCACCTCGCACCCTTGCTAGTGTCAGAATTGATCAGCATGATCTCATTCTCAACCGCTCCAAGGTTGAGCAAAAATTGCTTAACCTTTTTTGTGACGGCAATAGAATCGCAAGGAATATGCAAATTCTTGCCAGCTTTAACCGCTCTGGCAATAGCCAAAAATGCCATATTCTCACTCTCAAGCATGGTTAAATCACCCCGATCTGCTACATGCGTATTCCTTATCAGGTAAGCTTTCTCGCCTCTCAAACGTTCAAGAAGGTTAATCAGAGCATCACTAATATGTGCGGACGCAAAGATCACTTGCTTCGATACCAAATTTGAAATTAGCTCAGCCATAGTTGCCAGCAAAAGGGGGCGGTAACCTTCGCGGTTACAGGTTTTCTCATCGGTTAGCAGTGTTGAAAATAATTGATCGACCTCGTCTAGGAAGATCGTTGACCCCTGATAGGACTTTGGATCTAGCTTCATTGCAGATTGGACGCATAGAGTGAGGCGCCCTGCTAATGCCGCTCGATATTCAGACTCACTGACAGGCTGTTGCTTCACCATATAAATGGTTTTGCCGCAGTGGGTACTAGAATCGAAATCTTTGTTAAGAAAATTGGCATCCAACTTTTTAGAAAGAACTTCAGCGAGTGAAAGCAAATGTGACAAACTCAATACCTTTGGCTCGTCTTTTAGCCATTTCTGTACTTGCTTAGTTTTCCCCGCTCCCATCCCCGCTTCTAACCCTGTTAACCCTGATTTAGGTCTAGGGACATCAAGCAACTTTTGATTGATTGTTAGGCTTGGCTCGTAATTTTTGGCGATCTTCTTTGCAGGAAAGTTAAAGCCGTGCTGTTTGGCGATATGGAATAAAGAACCAATTGATACAGTCCCCGATCTAAAACCACGCCACTTTCTTTCGCATACGCCGCTCTGGTATTTGCTACCGCCTGCACTCCAAGAGTCCCACAAATTTAGATACTCATCACCAAGAGAGTGCAATGCCATGCCGATTGCTAGCCACTCTGAATATTCACAGTCTGGGTCGATCGCGTCCAAGGCTAGATCGATGTTTCGTTCTGTATCGTCTGAGCCGTTGGCAAGTCGATCGAGTCGATACTGCTCTGACTTGATTCTCGCTGCCAGCAATTCAAGTTCTTGCTTGTCCTGAAATTGCTTCACGCTATCGGCAAAATCAGATCCTAAAGTTGCAGATTCGTTGAGCAAAAAAAATGTTTTGCCCTTGGCGCCGTAAAAAAAGCGGCTAGAATCCTTGCAAGATTTATCGCTCTGCTTAAAGATTTCCTGAAGGTAGACATACGCAGCCTTTATATTGTGGAAGCCTACCAGTGGCTTATCTAGGGCAAATACAAGCCTAAATTTGTGATGATCGGGTTTGTGGGACGCTGAAGGAATACCTAAGCAGCAATGTTGCTGAATGAAAGGATCGAGCATTGCTTGCTCGATCGTTAGACCTGAATCGATGTCCAGTGCAAGAACGCTAGCTTCATTACAGAGGTTCTGCCAGCGTCTACCAGCACCTTTATCAAGAGTACTGGGCATCCAAGGAAACCCCTGGGCAATGTGATCGGCTAGTTCCTGCAAGGAAATTTGTTTAGCCGTCCAGTTGCCACCGACGTTGAGTGCTTCAAAGTTTGGGCTAGGTGCTTTGTCGATCGCAGAATGGCTTAAGCCTACTTTAATAATCATTTCGCACCCCCCGCAACAAACACAGTGCCATGCTCAGCATGTCGTAGCAGATGTCCCAACTTCAGATCGCATCTTGCGCAGTGGCAAAAAGCATACCCCGCAGCCTTTTGCATTTTTAGGTGGCGATGCGCATAGATCTCTTTAAATCCACAATTGGGGCATTCGGTGAATCCCTCAATCCTGAAATGAGATCTCATTTCATAGGCTAAAAATGCTTCCCTGAATTGGGCAACTTTCAGCCCAGACTCTTTTTGAAGCAGCGAGAATCTAAAAATAAAATTCAGGGGATCTTTTATTTCTAGCAGTGCGGAGAATCGCCAGCCTAGTGCCCATAGCCTCGATCCCGCATCACCGACCTGAAGGTAATTGGTAGTCATCTCAAACCCCCTGCTACAAAGGTTTCCAGAGATGTTTGATTATTGTTACAGTAATCAACTATACTGAGGGTATGAAGACAGTAAGTATCTTTTTGGGGGGCACAGTCTAAAAAGATATCTGCAAGGGAAGTGGAAAAATCAAGCGAAATCATATAATATCGTAGTAATACCTGCCCAAGGT
>Ga0163154_10007413_pt1 | contig 13069 bp, 9 predicted proteins | sample OliLakLV19MP9P1_FD_148649 | JGI IMG/M metagenome (GOLD analysis project Ga0163154, IMG submission 148649) | Freshwater microbial mat bacterial communities from Lake Vanda, McMurdo Dry Valleys, Antarctica - Oligotrophic Lake LV.19.MP9.P1 | ecosystem: Environmental > Aquatic > Freshwater > Lake >... | reverse complement strand
AGCCACGGCGACGAAGAGGCGATAGACCACCGAGCCATGGCGAAGGACGACCGCGTGCCCGAAGGCTGGCAACCCATCCTCGCCGACCTCGAGCGGCGCCACGCCGAGGCCCACACGATGGGCGGCAGCGACCGGCTCGCGCGCCAGCACGCAGCCGGCCGCCTCGACGTCCGCCAGCGCATCGCGGCACTCCTCGACCCGGGCAGCTTCGTCGAGCTCGGTGCGCTGGTCGGCGGCGAGGTGCAGATCCCGGCCGATGGCTTCGTCGCCGGCACCGGTCTGATCGATGGCCGCGACGTGGTCGTCGGTGGCGAGGACTTCACCGTTCTCGGCGGCTCGATCGGGATCCGCGCGCACGCAAAACGCTACCGCGTGGCCGAGCTCGCGCTGCAGGAGCGGCGACCGCTCGTGCTGCTGCTCGACGGCGCGGGCGAGCGCGCGCAGAACGCCGTCGAGCGCTACCCGCGCTCACCGAACGATCTGCAGATGCTCGCTCGTCTCTCGGGCCTGGTGCCGACGGTGGTGGTGATCCTCGGCCCGTCGGCCGGACATTCGGCGCTCGCGGCCCCGCTCGCCGACTACGTCGTGATGACGGCGGCGGCGTGCGCGTTCACCGCCGGGCCGCCGCTGGTCCAGGCCGCGACCGGGGAGGTGACCAGCAAGGAGGAACTCGGTGGCAGTGCGGTGCAGGCCGCGAGCGGGCTCGCGCATGCGGTCGCACCCGACGACGCCTCGGCCCTTGCGCTCGCACGGGGCTACCTCGCCTACTTCCCGTCGAGCGCGTGGCAGTACCCGCCGCGGCACGCGTCCGTCGGCGGCCGCTTCGCCGATGCCGGCGAGCGCCGCCTGGACACGATCCTCGACGTGATCCCGGCCGATCAGAAGAAGGCCTACGACATGCACGCGGTGCTGCGCCTGCTGGCCGACGGCGGCGAGGTCCTCGAGGTGCAGCCGGGCTACGGGCGCTCGATCCTGACCGTGCTCGCACACCTCGGTGGCGAGCCGGTCGCCATCGTCGCGAGCCAGCCGCTGGTGAAGGCGGGTGCGATCGACGCCGAGGCCGCCGACAAGGCCGCGCGCTTCGTCGAGATTGCCGACGCGTTCCACCTGCCGGTCGTGTTCCTCGCGGACACGCCAGGCGTGCTGGTCGGCAAGGTCTCCGAGCGCCAGGGCATCCTGCGCCGCGCGATGCGCATGTTCGCGGCGCAGGCGCGCATGCGCGGTGTCAAGATCCACGTCACGCTGCGCAAGGTGTACGGCGTCGCCTCGTGCCTGATGGGCATGAACCCGTTCGACGGCCAGACGGCCGCGCTGTCGTTTCCATCGGGGCGCATCGCAGCGATGCCGGCGACCGGCGCGTCGGACGCGGTCGCTGCCGACGACGCACTCCGGCAGCAACTCAAGGAGAGCGAGCTGGTCGGCGTCTACCGTCCCGCGGACGGGATGAGCTACGACGACGTCATCGATCCGCGCGAGCTGCGCAACCGTGTCCTGCACGCGCTGCGCCTCGGCCGGGGGCGCACCGAAGACGCGCCCCGGCCGGTCGCCCGCACCGGCATCCTGCCCTGACGCCCGCGATTTTCATTCGGGCCGCTGCAGCCCGCGGATGTAACGCGCCAGGAGATCGGCCGCGAGCGCATGCCCGCCGGCGTTCCAGTGGTTGTCCTGCACGTAGTACAGCCGCTCGCCACTCTTTGCCTGCTCGGCCGCGATACGCTGGAATTCCGGTGTCGGCTCGATGCAGGCGAGGTCCCGCCGTTCACAGATCGCGCGGAACTGCTGCTCGACGAGCTTCGGGTCGAGCTGGTCCTGCGCGATGCCGAGGCGCGCCAGGATCGGACCCCAGTCCTCGGCGTACACCACGCCCTTGAACGGGATGTGGAAGGCGATGAAGTCGGCGCCCGCTTCCTGCGCGACGGCATCCATCTCGTCGAGGATCGCCTCGGTCATCTGCCAGCCGTGCTGCGTGGCGGTGGGCGCGTTCTTCTGGAACACGCTGAGCTCGTCGGCGATGCGCGGCCCGCCGTCGTCCGCGTCGTCCTCGTCGCGCGGCGCGATCAGGCCGAGGCTGGTCGCGGTGCCGCGCAGGCCGGGCGAGTTCTCGAGCGCGAGCGAGATCAGGGCGTAGACCTTCGAGTTGGCGCGGATCCAGTGCTTCACGCCGCGGCCGGACTGCTTCTTCGTCTTCTTCTCACCCGCGGGGCGCGCGTCGGGCACCGGCACGTTGGTGAGCTTCAGCTCGCCGTTGTCGATCACGTAGGCCGGCTTCTCGCCGCGCCAGTACTTCGACTGGCCGTTGAACCAGACGTCGTTCATGTAGAACATCGTGACCACGACGTCGGGGTGGTATTTGACGCCCTCGGATTGCAGCCACAGCAGCTCCTGGTCGGTGCTGTAGCCGGCGGTACCCAGCGCGATGACCTGGTACTTCCGGGTCGGGTCCTGCTCGGCCAGCTTCTTCTCGAGCTGCTCCGCTACCCGGTCCTCGCGGTTCACAGAGTAGCCCTCGAGGAAGGAGTCGCCGAGCATCACGACCCGGACCGTCCCGTCGGGCTTGTCGTAGGGGATCTCGGGGCCGCGGATGCCGCGCGCGTTGTACTGCAGGTGGACGTCGTACTCGTCGGTCGAGAACCAGCCGTCGGCGTTCGGCACGTTGCGCCAGCCGCGCTGCGGATCGTGCTCGACGTAGAAACGCTGGTGGCTGGTCTTGGTGCGCGGATATCCCACCGTGTGCAGGACGACCTCGAGCAGGACGACCGAGAACAGGATTGAGAACAGTGCTGCGCCGACGAGCGCCAGCCACGGGGTGCGTTTGTTCATGTCTGCGTTGTTCGGCTTTCGCCGCTCCGGTTTCTAGCGCGGGTCTCGCGGGTGATCTATCGCGTCCGACACAGCCGGACGCTCGAGACGCCGGATTCCCTTTCCGTACGGGGGTTTTGCACCGGATGTCGGCTTGTTCCACAGCTGCTCGTCCGGTACCTTCGACAGTCTTGCCCGTGACCGCCGCAGCGACCCCAAATCGAATCGTACGCAAGGACGGCTGATGTATATCCTTGGTCTCTCTTTCTACTACCACGACAGCGCCGCGGCCCTGATCCACGACGGCGCCGTGGTCGCGGCCGGCGAGGAGGAGCGCTTCTCGCGGGTGAAGCACGACAACCGCTTCCCCACCCTCGCGGTCGAGTTCTGCCTCGAGAAGGCTGGCATCTCGATCCACGACGTCGACTACGTCGTGTTCTACGAGAAGCCGTTCCTGAAGTTCGAGCGCCTCCTGACCACCGCGTTCGCGACCTTCCCGCGCTCGCACAAGGTCTTCACCGAGTCGATGCGGCGCTGGGTGACGGACAAGCTGTGGATCAAGCCGCTGATCCGCGAGAAGCTTGGGCTGAGCCCGCAGAAGATCCTGTTCTGCGAGCACCACATGTCGCACGCGGCGGCGTCGTTCTTCTGCTCGCCCTTCGACCGCGCGGCGATCATCACCGTCGACGGTGCGGGCGAGTGGTCGACCGGCACGGTCGGCGTCGGACACGACACGCAGATCAACATCGAGCAGGAGTCGCGCTTCCCGCACTCGCTCGGGCTGCTCTACTCGGCGTTCACCGCCTACTGTGGCTTCGAGGTCAACGAGGGCGAGTACAAGCTGATGGGCATGGCGCCGTACGGCCAGCCCCGTTACGTCGATCGCGTCAAGAAGATGATCAAGATCGGCTCCGACGGCTCCTACTGGCTCGATCTCGACTACTTCGCCTTCCACTACTCGCCGGACAACACGCTGTCGCCGAAGTTCGCGGAAGCGATGGGCGCGCCGCCGCGCGATCCGGCGCTGGGCGACAAGTCGCTCGACCCGTTCTACTGCGACGTCGCCTCGTCGATCCAGGCGGTCACCGAAGAGATCATGATCGCGCTCGCGCGCTCGGTGCGGAAGCGGACCGGTCTCACCAACCTGTGCCTGTCGGGTGGCGTGGCGCTCAATTCGGTCGCCAACGGCAAGGTGCTGCGCGACGCCGGCTTCGAGCAGATCTACATCCCGCCCGCGCCGGGCGACGACGGCGGCGCGATCGGTGCGGCGCTGTGGGCGTACCACCACCTGCTCGGCAAGCCGCGCGTGCCCGTACTCGGCCACGCCTATCTGGGCAGCGAGTACAGCGAGAGCCAGATCGGCGACTTCCTGAAGGAGAACGACCTCGACTTCACGCACATCGACGACGACCAGCGCTTCTACGAGCGCGTCGTCGAGGACCTGACCGACGGCAAGGTCTGCGGCTGGTACCGCGGCCGCTTCGAGTGGGGGCCGCGTGCGCTCGGCGCGCGCTCGATCATCGCCGATCCGCGGCGCGCCGAGATGAAGGAGGTCGTGAACGCCAAGATCAAGTTCCGCGAGGCGTTCCGTCCGTTCGCGCCGAGCGTGCTCGGCGAACGCTGTCATGAGTTCTTCGATCTGCCGAATCCGCTGTCGCACTACCCGGCGCGCTTCATGCTGTACGTGGTGCCGGTGCTCGAGGACAAGCGCGAGGTCATCCCCGCGATCACCCACGTCGACGGCTCGGGTCGCCTGCAGACGGTCATCAAGGAGACCAACCCGGGCTACCACCGCATCATCGAGCTGTTCGGCGAGGCGACCGGCGTGCCCGTGGTGCTGAACACCAGCTTCAACCTGAAGGGCGAGCCGATCGTCGAGACACCGCTCAACGCGTTCAACACCTTCACGCGCTCGGAGATGGACGTGCTGTACCTCGGCAACTTCGTGGTCGAGCGCGCCGCCAAGCGCAAGATCGTCGAGGACACGCGCTTCATCCTGCGCCACGAGGGCGACTCGGTCGTCGAGATGGTGTCCTGATTCCGGGCGGCACACGGGTGGCCCGCAAGGGGCGCCCGAGCGCCGGGAGTCTCGGCGCGGGCGAGGGCTCGTGTCGTGTCGGCCGTGACAATCGACACATGGACATCGCGGAGCTGAAGGTGCTGGGCGACAGGTGGGGATTCGAAGCGGTGGACTGCGCCGGCTGTCGTGACGGCATGGCGGCCGGGAACGAGTCCCCGTGCCCCAACTGCGAGGGCTCCGGACGGGTCTGGCGGGGCAGGGCCAGTACTCTTTCCGACTCGGGTCTGGGTCGGCTTCGCGAGGCAACTCCCGAACGCGTGCGCCGACCCACTAGCGCCGTGGCGAATGACGACGAGTGAGGACCGGTGCCGGCGGTTCGCCTACTCGCTCGGTCGGCTCGGCATCTGCGGCTCCAGCGCGGAGACGGAGTCTGGTTTGCGCGTCAGCCGCCCGAGCCCGTAACGGGCCAGGCCGAAGGCGAAGCTGAAGCCGTTGTAGAGGTGGTAGAGCAGGTGGAACGGGATCGCTGCCAGCGCGAACGGGCGGCCGCGCTTGGCGGCGAGGAACAGGTAGAACTGGTTGTTCAGCGCGATGATCGCGCCCACCACGGCGAAGCACGCGAACACCACCGGGTCCTTCGGGAAGTGCGCCATCATCAGCAGCGCGACCGCCACGAAGAAGCCGGCGAAGAACAGGCTCGTACGGCGCCGTCCCGGTGAGCCCCGGTGGTAGGCGTAGCGGTGGCGCAGGAACAGCACGGCGTAGGCGAGCAGCAGCGGTAGCGCGAGCGCCCACATGCCGTTCAGGATGGCCAGCGTGACGATGCCGGCCATCGTCACGCCGATCGAGATCGCGCCGGTCTGCGAGTCGCTCGGTGCTGCCGACTCGAGCCAGTAGCGCGACAGCTGCAGGAAGAGCAGCGCGAACAGCGGCGTCAGGAACGCGCCGCCCCAGCGCACCGCCGCGAAGCTCGACAGGCCGAGCAGCACGAACACCAGCGCGACGCTCACCCGCTGGCTGAGCTGCACGTTCAGGTCGTTCGGCATGCAGCGGTCGCGCAGGATGAGCTCGGTCCACGGGATGCCGCGGTCGAAGATGTCCGACTTGACGAGGCCCCAGAACGTCCACTTCTTCAGGTGCGTGACGCTCAGCGCCGGGTCGAGGACGATCTTCCGCTCGGCGCGTGCCAGCCGGTAGCCGAGCTCGATGTCCTCGATGGCGGGCCGGTCGTAGGACTCGTCGAAGCCGCTGTGCTCGAGGAACACGCCGCGCCGGATCGCGCCGCAGCCGCTCCAGAAGGTGGTGGCCTCGCGACGGCCGTTCTGGTGCACGTACGCGTGCATGAGATTCTTGTACTGCGACAGGAAGTCGGCCGACTCGGGTGCGTCGTCGTAGGAGCCGATCAACGCGTCGAGCGCCGGGTCCTGATCGAAGGACGTCGCGACGCTGTGCAGCGTGCCGGGATGGACGCAGACGTCGGCGTCCAGGAAGAAGAGCACGTCACCGCCGGCGTGCCGGGCGCCGAGGTTGCGTGCGTGGGCGGGCCCGCGCCGTCCACCGGTCGAGAGCACCGTGGCGCCGTGCCGCGCGGCGACGGCCGCGGTGTCGTCGGTCGAGCCGTCGTCGACGACGATGCACTCGAGCGGAGCTGTGGTCGATCCCGAGAGATGCGTCAAGCATGCGTCGAGAAAACTCGCCGCGTCGTAGGCCGGGATGATGACCGAAACCGATGACCGCACGCCGCCTCCTCTCCCCCATGGCGAGCTGCACAGCTAAACCGCTAACGGCGCGGTTTTGCAAGCAGGCGCCCGTCGCCTTTGCATGTGTCCGGTCGGGCGGATACCTCCCGCGGCGGTGCGCCGCGCTCGCTTCCTCGCCCTCGGACTGATCCTCTTCGGAGCGTCGGCCGCCGCGATCGCGGCGCGACGGCCCGATGTCTTCACCCGGCCGCAGTTCTGGGCCGAAGACGGACTCGAGTGGTACAAGCGCGCTTACGACACGCCTGGCCTGGCGACCCTGATCAAGCCCTACGGCGGCTATCTGCAGACGTTGCCCCGGCTCGCTGGGCTCGCGAGCCAGTGGGTCGAGCTGGTCTCGGCGCCGCTGCTCATGGCGTTGCTGGCGCTCCTGGTCCAGGCGATCGCGCCGCTGTTCCTGCTCTCGGACCGCTTCGCCTGGGCAGTCCCCGGACGCGCCCGGCGCCTCGTGCTCGCGGTCGGCCTGGTGGCGGTGCCCAATCTGATGGAGGTGCACGTCAACGTCTCCAACTCGCAGGTGCACCTGGCGTTTCTGGCTTGCCTGGTGCTGCTCGCCGAGCCGCGGCGCTCTGCGGCTTGGCGCACGTTCGACGTCTCGTGCCTGCTGCTGTCCGGTTTGAGCGGACCGTTCTGCATCCTCCTGCTGCCGGTGGCGGCGCTGTGCTGGTGGCATCACCGCGACCGCTGGAGCGCCATCCGTCTCCTCTGTGTCCTCGGCCCGGCAGTGCTGCAGGCCGCAATCCTGTCCTCGTACCGTGTCGCACCGAGCTTGCTGTCGATGGCGAGCGTCAGCACGGCGCGCTCGCCGACGACCACGCGCGGGGTGTCGCTGGAGAACCTGCTCGACATTCTCGGTGGCCAGATCTTCACCGCCGGCTTGACGGGCATCTGGACCTACGCCGGGCTCCAGGCCGGCGTGTTCGCGCGCCAGCCGTGGCTGCCGGCCGCGATCGGCGTGGCGGGCCTCGTCTTCGTCGGGCGCGCCGCGTGGGTGACGACGAACGTCGCCCTGCGCGCCCTCCTGCTGTTCGCGGCGCTGCACCTGGCCGCGGGCCTGACCAGCCCGATCATCCTCGGCGACAAGCCCAGCTGGGAGCTGCTGCAGATCCCGGGCGCCGGACAGCGCTACTACTACTCCTCGATCCTGGCCTTTCTCGCGACCATCCTGTGGACCGCGGCCGCCGATTCACGGCGTGCGATGCGCGGGCTCGCGGTCGTGCTGCTGGCGATCCTCGTCGTGGTCGGGATCCGCGGCGACTGGCACTTGCCGCCGTTCCGCGATCTCGACTTCCCCGGCCAGGCGCAGCGCTTCGCGGCGGCGGCGCCGGGTGAATCCGTGTGGCTGCACATCCAGCCGGAGCCGTTCGACATGAACCTGGTCCGGCGCTGAGCGCAGCCCGCGCCGGCCCTCAGGCGTCGACGATCGCGTCGGCCTCGATCTCGACCAGCATGTCGGGTCGATGAGCCTGTTCACCTCGACCAGGGTGGTCGCCGGGCGGATGTCGCGGAACAGCTCGCCGTGCGCGCGCCCGATCTGCTCCCACTGGCCGATGTCGGTGACGAAGATGCGCGTCCGCACCACGTCCTCGAGGCGCGAACCGGCGCGCCCGAGCGCCGCCTCGATGTTGCGCAGCACCTGTACGGCCTGGGCGTACGCGTCGCCCTTGCCGACCAGCAGGCCGTCGGGACCGATCGCGGTGGTGCCCGAGACCACCACGTGCGCACCGATGCGCACCGCGCGCGAGTAGCCGACGATCGGCTCCCACGACGTCCCGGTGGCGATGTTGGTGCGCGGCATGGCTGGATCCCTCCTCCTCAGCGCAGCAGGTCGCTGTACGACAGCGCCAGCAGATCGTCGTCGCGGATGCCGAACGCGTGCATCAGCTCCTCGCACTGAACTCGGAGCGCCGCTAGCGAACGCGAGCCGTCGCCGTCGATCACCTCGATTTCGACGAACGTGCCGAGCCCGGCGACCGCGTCGAGGTGCACCTTCACGTTGTCGAGGAAGTAGATCTCGCGCTGTTTGTCGACCACGACGTCGACGCCGAGCGCGTCCTGAAGGATTCCCTTCAGGGTCGATCCGGCTGCGTTCGCGAACAGGCTGACCTGTGAGCGCTTCGGTCCGCTGACGTCCTCGCGCAGGTAGTGGATCAGCGCATTCTCGACCTCACCCTCGCGCAGCTTGAGCCGGCCCGTGGTGACGCGGAAGTAGGTGTCGACCTGGTGGTCGAGGCCGACGAAGCGCGCCCCGCGCTCGCGCAGCACGGCGCGCGGCCCGTCGAGGTTGGCCGCGCGTGCCTTGATCTCGATGATCTGGTGGGTCACGGGGCGTCCGTGGCCATGGGCAGGACGGTGGCGCCGCACCGTCGTGCAGTCCGTTTGCTGCTGGGATTGCTCCCGGCCCGCAGCCGCCAGGCTGCAGCCCGCGGCCCGGGCTGGCCTCCGGCGGCGTGATTCCGGGGCCTCCCGGACTGGCGCGCGAGTTGCTGATCCTCGTAGGCGGCACCTGGACGGGATGACTCCCGCCCCCGCGAGGCGCGCTTGACCCGGACGGGCCCGGCTGCGCTAAGCATCGATCGGTGCCCGGGTGAGACACGAAACATGTTGATGGCAATCGCTGGGTTCATCGTCGCACTGATGCTCTTCAAGCATTTCGGCCGGCGGCTCAAGCACTACCGCAGCCTGCAGGACGAAGGGGACGAGCTCGGGGGCGACATGGCGGGCGCCGCGAGCTGGCACCGCGAGTGGGAGCGCCACTGGGCCGACAAGTTCCGCCGCCAGGCGGAGTGGCGCCAGTCGTGCGTCGACAAGCACTCGCACCACGAGTCGCGCCGCCGGCGGCGCCGGCGTGAGCGCGAGGAGCAGGCCGCGGCCGTTGAGCGCGCCGCCGAGGCGGCGATCCGCGCCGCCGCCAGCCCGAACGGAACGGCGCCCAAAGCCACGGCCGCGGCGCCGGCCGCGCCCGGCAAGGACGCGTCCGAGGCTGCGATCCTGCGCCGCGCGCGCCGCCGCGCCCGTGCCGAGGTCGGCTTCTACGCGCACCTCATGAGCTACCTCGGCGTGATGGCGTTCCTCGCCCTGATCAACATCCTGACTGCGCGCTACCCGTGGTTCCTGTGGCCGGCGCTCGGCTGGGGCCTCGGCCTGTTCTCGCACTACATGGCGGTGTTCGGCTCGCGCACGCTGAAGGAGCGCTACTTCTACCCCGCGGTCGAGCGCGAGGTGCGCCGCGAGACCATGAGTGTTCGCACCGAGAAGCAGGCCAGCATCGACGAGCTGTCGGCCACCATCGCGCACGAGATCCGCAACCCGATCGCCGCCGCCAAGAGCCTGGTGCAGCAGATGGGCGAGGACCCGCGCTCGGTCGAGAACGTCGAGTACGCGAATGTCGCGCTCGAGGAGCTCGACCGCGTCGAGAAGAGCATCTCGCACCTGCTGCGCTACGCGAAGGAGGAGGACCTGAGCTTCGCGCCGGCGAGCCTCGCCGGCGTGGTCGACTCGGCGCTGACCGAGATGCGCGCCAAGCTCGACGCTGCCAACGTCGCGGTCGCGCGCAACTACATCGGTGGCCCGACGATCGTCGGCGACGCCGAGAAGCTGCGCCAGGTGTTCGCCAACATCCTCGACAACGCGATCGACGCGCTCGAGCCGGTCGAGCACGAGCGCAAGCTCGAGCTGTTCATCGAGAACGGCATTCCCAACCGGGCCCGGGTGCGGGTGCGCGACAACGGCATCGGTATCCCGCCCGAGAAGATCGACCGCATCTTCAACCCGTTCTTCACCACCAAGGAGAAGGGCACCGGCCTCGGCATGGCGATCTCGAAGAAGATCGTCGAGGCGCACGAGGGCTCGATCGACGTGTTCAGCGACAGCGCGCGCGGCACGGAGTTCGTCGTCACGCTGCCGCTGGCGCACTGACGAAGACGACCATGCAGGGAAGAGTTCTCATCGTCGACGACGAGAAGTCGCTGGTGCTCGCGATCAAGGGCGTGCTCTCGAAGGAGGGCTACCAGATCGAGACCGCCTACAGCGGCGAGGATGCCGTCAAGCTGATCGAGACCGGCAGCTTCCACGTCGTCATCACCGATCTGAGCCTGGGCGGCATCACCGGCCTCCAGGTGCTGGCGCGCGCGCGCGCCGTCGACCCGGACACGTCCGTGATCATGATCACCGCCTACGGCTCGGAGAAGGTTGCCGTCGAGGCGATGAAGAAGGGTGCCGCCGACTACCTGCCGAAGCCGTTCGACAACGACGAGCTGCGTGTCGTCGTGCGCCGCGTGATGGAGACTGCACTGCTGCGCCGCGACCATCGCCGCCTGCTCGAGCAGGTGCAGGGCAGCTACGGCTTCGAGCAGATCGTCGGCACGAGCCCGGTCATGCAGCGCATCTTCGCGATCGTCGACAAGATCGCCGACACCGATGTCACGGTCCTGATCCGCGGCGACTCCGGCACCGGCAAGGAGCTGGTCGCCAACGCGCTGCACTACCGGAGCCCGCGGCGCTCCAAGGCGATCATCAAGATGAACTGCGCGGCGCTCAACCGCGAGCTGGTCGAGAGCGAGCTCTTCGGCCACGAGAAGGGCTCGTTCACCGGAGCGGTCACGCGCCGCGAGGGCAAGTTCGAGGCGGCCAACGGTGGCACCCTGTTCCTCGACGAGGTCGGCGACATGCCGCTCGAGACCCAGGCGAAGCTGCTGCGCGCGATCCAGGAGAAGGAGTTCGAGCGCGTCGGTGGCAACCACCCGATCAAGGTCGACGTACGGCTTCTCGCCGCGACCAACCACGATCTCGAGGAGGCCGTGCGCCGCGGCCGATTCCGCGAGGACCTCTACTACCGGCTGCGCGTGGTCGAGGTGGTGATCCCGCCGCTCGCCGAGCGCCGCGACGACATCCCGCTGCTGGTCGACCACTTCCTCAAGCAGGCGGCCAGGCGCTTCAACCGCGAGCCGAAGCCGCTCGACGGCGCGGCGCTGCGCGCCTGCCTGACGCACGCCTGGCGCGGCAACGTGCGCGAGCTGCGCTCGGCGGTCGAGCAGGCGCTGCTGCTCGCGTCGGGGCCGGAGATCACGGCGGCGGACCTGCTGCCGGGCGGGGTCGCGGAGGCGGGCGAGCGTGCATCGGCTGCGGCAAGTGACGCGTTGATCGCAGACGGCGCGGGCGCGCTCGATGCCAGGGGCCGCTCGTTCCGCGAGGCCAAGGAGCAGCTCATCGGCGACTTCGAGCGCCGCTTCCTGATCGACGCGCTCAAGCGCAACGGCGGCAACATCACCCGCGCGGCGGAAGAGGTCGGCATGTACCGGCAGAGCTTCCAGCAGAAGATGCGCGAGCTCGGCATCACGTCCGACGACGCGGCGTAGCGCCGCGGTTCCCGACGTCGGCATCGTCCCGCACCGAAGGTGCGGAGGGCAGCAAAGCTGTCCCGGAAGGAGTTCTCCATGAAGTTCGTATCGCGTCTCTACAATCTCGTGCGCGGTGGTCTCGCCAACTGGATGGGCGACCGCGAGCACAAGAACCCGGCCGCGGTCTACGAGGCCGCGATCCAGGAGCGTCTCGACCAGTACGTCACGCTACGCGAGGCGGCGGCCGGCGTGCTGTACATGCGCGGTAAGCTGGCGCGCGACCTCGAGCTCAAGTCGTCCGCGCTGCGGGCGCTCAAGCGTGAGCTCGACTATGCCATCGACCACGACCACGACGACGTCGCACTTGCGCTGATCGGGCGCCGCGACGTTCTCTCGGCGGAGGTTGCGCGTGTCACCGAGGAGTTCGCCGAGCTCAACCGCGAGGCCGAGGCGGCGAAGAGGAACCTGATCGCGTTCCAGGGCGAGGTTGCCCGCCTGCGCGACGAGAAGGTGCGCATGCTGGCGAAGCTCGCCAACGCGCGCGCCCGGCTGCGCCTGCAGGAGACCCTCAAGGGCTTCTCGCCCGACGCCGACATCCAGGCCCTCGAAGAGGTGCGCACGCACGTCGAGCGCCTGGTCGCCGAGGCGCAGGTCAGCCGCGAGGTGAACGACGTCGAGCTCGAGAAGAAGCTCGACGGCATCCGCGAGGCCGAGGCCAGCACCTCGGCGCGCGCGCAGCTCGAGGAGCTGAAGCGCGCGCGCAAGCGGTCTCTCGTCCCGCTCAATCTCGACAAGAGCATGGGTGCGCCCGCCGCCGCGGCGGCGACGACGATGTGAGCTCGTATGGGATCGCGATCGCGTACCCGAGTGCGGCCAAAGAGGAGCGAGTTCCGGCCGTCGTTTGGTCAACGCGGCAGGTGTTCTGCCCAAAGCCGGTCCCACGTTGTCACGCGAGGATCGTCCGTGCCGAGCATCTCGACGATCCGGGCTCGTACGTAGGCTCCGTCCAGAGCCGCGCCTTGCACCGCGATCAGACGTTCGAGATCGACCACGTCCTTGCCGCGAAAGAAGAGCAGCTTGAAGACACAGATGGCCTCGGCAGAGAGGAACCAAACGCCATGGCCGTCGATGGGGTGTAGGACGCGCGTCTGCAG
>Ga0163154_10007412_pt1 | contig 13070 bp, 18 predicted proteins | sample OliLakLV19MP9P1_FD_148649 | JGI IMG/M metagenome (GOLD analysis project Ga0163154, IMG submission 148649) | Freshwater microbial mat bacterial communities from Lake Vanda, McMurdo Dry Valleys, Antarctica - Oligotrophic Lake LV.19.MP9.P1 | ecosystem: Environmental > Aquatic > Freshwater > Lake >... | reverse complement strand
GGTCATATCCAGTGGCAAACGGGTAGCATTTTTAGTCATGGCATACAGCCCAATACAGGCGACAAAACCAGGGATAAATCCCAGAATTGCCAACACAAAAGCTTCTTGCAGTACCACTTTCGACAGGTAAAAGTTACTGTATCCCATCGCTTTGAGCGTGGCGTACTCGGCAATGTGATCGGACACATCGGTATACAAAATCTGGTACACAATTACCACACCAACGATAAAGCCCATAATCGCACCGAGCGAAAAAATAAAGCCGATCGACGTACTTTTCTGCCAGTAACCTCGCTCAAAGGCAATGAATTGATCCATCGTCAAAACTCTGACATCATCGGTGATGATATCGCCCTTCTTGATATCGGCAATCGTGAGTTCGGTTTTGAACTTTTGGGGTTCGATCTTCAGATCGGGATCGACGACTGAGACTCGATCGCCAGGCAAAAGAGCGACGAGTTTACTAATTACTTCTTCACGATTTGTCCCAGGCTTCAGCATGATCACACCGACGTTAATCAGCCCTGCACGGCGATTGTCAAACATGCGAAGAAAATTTAGATCGCTGGTCAAAATCGTGCCGTCAGAAGCAAAAGAAGAACCAAGCTCGAAAAAACCACCGATTGTAATTTTACGATTAGCAACTTCTCTAGTAACCGTTCCACCTGTTTGAGCCGACTCTCTGTATTCTTTAATAATCGGACCAAATTCTGGTCGAGAATCAGCATCAAACAAAACCACATCGGCAGCTTGGACTGGGGTTAGATCTAAAGCTGTTTTCTTCACAGGATCTGATGCCACGTCCACGCCAGGTAATTTGAATACTTCGACACTAGGATCGGCTCCCAGCACCAAAATATTGCGAGTAGCTCCAGAGTCACTTTCGTTAATTTTCCAAGCACCTAATCCAATATAAATCGGATTAACCGTCTCTACGCCCTCGATGCCCAGAGCCTGATATAGCCGCCGTTGCGAAAAATTCCGCATCCCTACCAAGTTGGTAGACTGAGGACTGATCAAAACGATGTCGCCGCGCAAGTTGTTATGTAAGCGCACGGCACTGAGAAATAGGGCATCAGCAAACCCGATCTGCATGAAAATCAGGATCACGGCAAACGTAATTCCAGCGATCGCCACCAGCAATCGGCTTTTCTCATAAGTAAGTTGTAACCAGGCTAGAGGTACAGCAAAGATCATAGGATTCTGATTTTAGTTAGTCTGGTTTTAGAGAGTATCGGGGTCTTCGCCTAGCAATCGCAGTCTGGCAGCAAGTCGTTCTGCCCGTTGATGTTCTTGCTCAGCTTGAATTTGGGCTTGTTCGGCTTGAATTTGAGCTTGTTCGGCGTTTAACTGTGCCGCTTCTTCGGGTAACAGGACGAGGTTGCCGTCGCGATCGAAAAACCGCAGCCAGATCGCATGGTCTCGATCGACCACGCCTTCCCAAGTGCCGAGCCAAAATCCTAAAGATTCGCACCACAGCCAGCCATTGGCATTGAATTGAAGCGACTGGTACTTCTGGTTAGAGTCTAAGTGCCAACCTTGCAGCGATTTGGGATTGAATGGGCTAAACACAAAATAGTCAGGTGTGCGGAATGTCCGTTCGTATAGATCTTTCTTCACAGTCCTGTCGATTTTGGCAGTACTGGATGACATCAGTTCGACAATCACATTCGGGTAACGACCGTTTTCTAGCCAAACCACCCAGCCTTCGCGTGTATAGCTACCATCGATATCCAACACGGCAAAGAAATCGGGGCCGCGAAAGTCTTTGTTAAACACCTGTTTGTCGCTGAAGTAGACAAACATATTGCCGCCTGTGAAATAGTCCTGTCGATCGCTCCAGGCCTGTTGTAGAGATCGAATCAAGGTATTCATCGCAGTCCGATGGCGGTTAGTTTCCAATGGCTCTCCATCATCAAAAATTAAATCAGTCGGTGGCGGAGTTGGTTCCCAGTCTGTAACTGCTGGATCTAGAACTGTGTCTGGAGCTGCTTCTAGCTCTGCGATTTGGGTCTGTTCTAAAGTTGCCATAATCTTGCCTCGCCTTTAGGAAGTTGGTTCAGATCTCTAGACTAGTTTAATTCTGATTTTGACTTGCAGGTTAGTCAGACTAGCGACCTTGGTACTGTCATCGAGCCGAATTTTGACTTCAATCACCCTGACATCTGTTTTGGCAGCAGGATCTGTACCGAGTACATCATTCTTGGCAATTCTCAAACCAATTCGATCGACCACACCCGTAATTTCGCCCTTAAAGGCCTCGCTAGTAATCGTAGCTTTTTGACCCGCTTTGACTTTAATGATGTCGGTTTCATAGACCTCAGCGACGGCGTACATCTGCCCTGTATTGCCTAGTTCCATTAAGCCATCAGTATTGCTGACTACCTCGCCTGTTTTGGCATGAATTTTAATCACCTGTCCATCGATCGGGGCTTGAACTTCGGCGAGAGCGAGGTCAGCTTTGGCTCGATCGACATCAGCTCTGGCAGTATTGAGCTGGGCTTGCGCTACTTCCACATCAACCGACCGCACTTCCGAGACACTACTGAGCGATGCTTCGGCTTGATTGATTTCTTCGCTAACTTGGGCAATTTGTTCTGTGAAGCTCTTGACTTTAATCGCAAAACCGTCGCGGGTAATTTCTGTTGTGGCTCCGTCTTTGAGCAGTGCCTCATAACGCTTTAGATCGCTTTCAGCATTAGCTCGTTCTAAGTTTAAACGCGATTTGGTGGCTTTCTTTGCCATCAGATTTGCCTTTTGTGCCTGAATATCGCCAGACTTTGCGCCTGCTCTGACTTGGGCTAGGCTGGCCTCGCGTTCTCCCACTTTTGCTTCGGCTTGAGCGACGGCAATCTTGGATCGATCGTAGCTGTCCAATATTGCAAGGGGCTGACCTTGTTTAACCGTGTCGCCTTCTTTGACTAGGAGTTTGACAATCCGCGAACTACCTAAAGCCGAGGGTGGGGCAACCTTGAGCACTTCTCCTTCTGGCTCTAGCCGACCGAGCGAACTGATTGATTCTGGTGGCTTGGGTTTGACTAGGGCTGAATCGATTTGCTGAGCACTACTGGCTTTGTTCAAGGTATAAAATGCTGTGAATACCAATGCCCCAGATGCTGCGGCGATCGCGATGATCGGAACAGTCCATTTTTTCAGACCTTTTGAAGCTTGCATACTGTCAATCTTGCCCTCAGTTTGAGTTTCCATCGGCTTGTTACTAGTTGCACTACTGTCGTAGTCTAGCAATGTTACAGTTCTTAAGATAGTTTATGGGTTGTTGTTGTTGAGCAATTACCGTGTTGGATTAGTTTTACTGACCATTCACTTCTCGCAACCACGATTGCAGCCCATCCGCTAAACCCAGAGCAAATTCACGGCGGCGGGTTTGAATCAGTCGTCGATCGCTAGGATTTGTTAAAAAACCCAGTTCCAAATAAATTGAAGGCGAGACAATATCACGGCAAAAAGCTAGTCTACCCAATGGCGCGTTAGAGTCTGGTTGCACACCCCGACTGGGTAGTTCGGGAATACGGCGGCGCAGAAAATTAATTATCCGCAATGCTTGGCGTTGTCGATCGCTCCTACCCGAAACAAAAAATGCGCTGGCACCCCTAGTTGTAATTACACTAGAACCATTCATTTGGATCTCGAGTGCGACATCGCGACTGGTTGCGGTGGAGTTGATCCAGTCAATTGTGCCAACTAGGCTGAGATTGTCGCTGGCTGATGTCACTGGCACACCACGGGCGCGTAGTTCTGCCACAATAAGATCGCGGGTGGCAATCATCTCTACGGCTTCGGTCGTGTTACCTGCGATTACGCCTGGATCGCGAAATGAGCCTTCAAAGCCCCCATGTCCTGCGGAAAGAAATATTTTCGCCATTGCACCTGCATCGATAATTCACTCTTAGCTAACCACAAAAGATTATGAAAAAACGAGTCAACCTCACAGTGCCCAAACGGATCATTAATCTGCCGATTAGCTATCGGTTGGCAAAGGAGTTTAATGTTGCGGCAAATATTATTCGGGCGCAGGTCGCTCCCAACCAGTTGGGCAAGATGGTGCTGGAATTATCGGGCGATATCGACCAGTTAGAGGCCGCGATCGAATGGATTAGGGCCCAGGGCATTGATGTTTCGCTGCATGGGCGCGAGATTATGATCGATGAAAATCTATGTGTCGATTGTGGGCTGTGTACGGGTGTCTGCCCCACTCAGGCGTTGACGCTCGATCCTGCGACATTTCGGTTAAATTTTATGCGATCGCGTTGTATCGTTTGCGAACAATGCATCCCTGCCTGTCCAGTCGAAGCAATTTCAATTAACTTGTAGAATGTTTTGACCCGTGAGTGGTGAATAAAAATGACAACCACACTAAATCGAATACTTACCCTAGAAGAATTCTTGCAGCTACCAGAGACAGAGCCTGCAAGTGAATTTATCGATGGTCAGATCCACCAAAAAACCATGCCTCAAGGCAAACACTCTCGACTTCAGCTTAAATTTTGCCAAGCAGTCAACCAAGTAGCTGAACCGAATCAGATTGCTTTAGCTTTTCCCGAACTGCGTTGTAGTTTTGGCGGTCGATCGATCGTTCCAGATGTGTCCGTATTTACTTGGAGTCGGATTCCATTCGATCCTGATGGCGAATTCGATCATGTTTTTGCGTTACCACCTGATTGGGTTGTGGAGATTCTTTCGCCCGATCGAAGTGCCACAAAAGTAATTGGCAACATCTTGTACTGCCTGCAACATGGAACTCAGTTAGGCTGGCTGATCGATCCGAAAGAGCGATCGATCCTCATATTTTTTCCTACCCAGCCACCGTTAGCGATGACTGGGATCGATCGATTGCCCGTACCAAATTTTATCAAACTTGATTTGACCGTCGATCGAGTATTTAGTTGGCTTAAACCTACAAACTTGTAAGATGTAAATTGATTTATAGGATACCGCTTTGATTTCACTCGATCGCGTCGCTCAAATTTACGATCGGCCTCTTACCACTCTAGTATTTGAGGCTCAAACGATCCATCGGCAGCACCATCAGCCCGATGCTGTTCAGCTTTGTACCTTGTCGAACATCAAATCTGGTCGCTGCCCCGAAGACTGTAAATACTGTCCGCAAAGTGCCAGATATAAAACAGAGATCGAAGAATATCCCCTGTTGCCGCTAGAAACCGTAATTGAGCAGGCAAAGACCGCAAAAGCAAATGGTTCTACCCGATTGTGCATGGGTGCAGCTTGGCGACAAGTTCCCGATGGCGAAGATTTCGATCGAATCATCCAAATGGTCGAAGCTGTGGTCGATCTGGACATGGAAGCTTGCATGACCTTGGGGATGTTGCGCCCCGATCAAGCCGAAAAGCTAGCAAAAGCAGGACTGACGGCATATAACCACAATCTTGATACCTCAGCTAACTTCTATCCCGAAATTATCTCAACTCGAACCTATGTCGATCGATTAGCCACGATTAAAACAGTAGCGGCAGCAGGGATTCAGGTGTGTTGTGGTGGCATTGTTGGTTTGGGTGAGAGCGATCTCGATCGAATTGAGTTGCTCCATACCTTAGCCAACCTCGATCCGCAGCCCGACTCTGTGCCGATTAACGCTCTATCCCCAGTTGAGGGTACACCCCTAAGCGATCGACATTCGATCGATCCAATCGTTTTGATTCGGATGATTGCCACTGCCCGTATTCTCATGCCCAAAGCAGTTGTACGATTATCGGCTGGTCGTCACAAACTCAGCATTTCCGATCAAGCACTTTGTTTTTTGGCGGGTGCAAATTCTATTTTTAGTAGCGAAAAACTCTTGACCACAGTTAATCCTAGCTTGGACAGCGATACTCAAATGTTTGAACAACTTGGACTCAAAGCTTGGGAACATCACCCAGTTGAAGTTGCCGCCAAGTAATCAAATCATCAATCAATAAAAACAAAAAGCGGCCAGGGGGTTAGACATGACCGCGTTGAACAATTAATTTGTTTGTACTATAGCGATCAAAAGTAACAAACTTAGGTAGGAAGTCTTGCCAAATTGAGCGGAGAGAAAACCATGCACGCTAATCTTTACGAAACTGATTTTTATGCTTAGATGCAGGAACAGACCGATCTTTTGCGCCAAAACAAGCTCGGCGGTATTGGTTTTGACTAACCGATTATATTGCTCTAAAGCCGAAGAATCACCTACAGATACCGACCTGAGTAAAGTGGATTTAAGAATGACTTGCTTTGGATCGAGCTGACAAAGAGGAACGGCTTGGGCTTCGGCTCGTCCTACCCCAAAGATATTACTTGCCAATACGATCGTATTGACGCGGAAGAAGTTTTTAGGTCTTTACGATGATGTATGTACCTGTCCCAATCATTATGCTGCCTGCCAGAGTCCTTGCGAGGCGATTGGATCTCTGGGTGTGTAACCTTGAAACAATCCATCGAGCAGCGAATGCATACATGAGCTTAACACCACCAACAGTTAAAGCTGTAACCGCAAAAATCACTACAATATCAAGCGACGTAAGGCTTGCCATATTCACAAATGTAGGGAAAAGGCTAGCGTAAAACAGTATTGCCTTTACATCACCGAGGGTGAGAAGTAGACCAGAGGTAAAACTCGCGATCGTAGTTTTACCTAGATCATTTACCCTAGAAATTTCAGTCTCACCACTAGAATAAATCAATTTAATCCCTAACCAAATCAAATAAGCGGCTCCTAGATATCTGGCAATAGAAAAGAACGCTCCCATTATTTCTGCTAATGTACTCATTCCAAGAATTGCAAGAGTAACGAATATCAGATCGCCCATTACAATTCCTGCGGCTACAGCAGCACCATTACGAATGCCAAGAGTTGCCGCCCTTGTCACTACAAGAGCTACGCTGCAACTGGGTAATGCTGCAAGAACAATCATTATGGCAAACAATGTCAGCGTAGCAAAAAGACTCATTTCCTTTTTTTCTGTTATTTTTGTAACTGTATTTTAGCTCGTATATTGGGAGCAATGCGATCGCATCAACAGTCATCTTCTCATTTTTGTAAAGGGCGATCGCTATCTCACACAACAACAAATATCCTCAAATGATTTGATGTGTTTTGGAGTGCGATCGTCAATAATCTCTCCGAACTTATCAACGAATTCAACTATTTTTGCTTGCTTAATCTCTGCTTCAAACAGATAACTTAAACGGAGCCATCGGTTCCATATAACGTTCCTGGTCAGCGGTTACAGAGATGTTTAAAATCTCACAAGCGGCTTAGGTAAATCCGATGCACCAAGGTTGTTATGCCGCGACCACTCCAGCAGATATCAATCCTCAGTAGATTGCTTGCTGCTCCAAAAAAGTTGAAGCGCTGACTCATCAAATATGTAAGCTGACTCACCATCCCTAATCACTCGTTTACCAAGCCGAGGAAAAACGCCAACATCTAAGCGTCCTCTTCTCCACCTATAAGGTATACAAGGTCTTCATCGAATCGATTACGAAGATGATGGGGTTGTTGAGGCAACCCAAAGCCCATGAAGTCTCCTGGCTCGACTTCGTACTCCACATCTCCAATTTCCGCAATACCTCGACCCGACAAAATGTAAACCCATTCTTCTTCATTCTGGTGAGCGTGGAAGATGAAAGATTGCTTGCCTGATGGTACACGAGCAATTGTTACACCAATGCGTTTAAGTCCGACAGCACGCCCAAGGAAGCGTAAATAAATTTCTGAATTGGGGTTAAGCGGATGATGAAACTCAAACGCATCCATTGAATTGATGTCTGATGCTTTCAGTAGAGAATGTTGTTCATCAGTCACGTTGATGTCCTCCTATCAAGTTGGCAAAGAGTCTGAGCACCACAATAAAGCCTAAACCGCTCCGCAGACACCCTTCACCTACCGCCCTACCGAAACCTCAAAATAATTCAATCCTGAACATCAACAAATAGCCTTTTGGTTGCCTCTTTACCGAAGACTCAGCAGCATAACGGTAAAGTTGAGCCGCTAGGAGAAAGCCTTAACGTTTGAAGATTCGCATTTCAAAGGTCGGCTCCAACCCATTATCATACGGCAGTTTGCATAGATTATAGCTGGTCTTTATCCAGTTCTTCTATGGCAAGTTCTTCCATCAAAGGCTTTAGATCGAGATACATTGTACGATATGGATTGGCTGGTGGCAGAGATTCAGTTGGATCGGCAAACTCAAACCCTAACTTTTCATAAAAGCCAGATGCATCATAGGCTGGCTCAACATCAAAATCGTAAAGTGCATCTACGGTGATGAATCTGACTCCGATTACAAGAACTACTTCGGTAATCACATAATCGATCGCCCATTCCATCAACCTTGCTCCAAGCCCTTTTGTGCGGCGATCTACAGCAAGTAGTCCAATCTTGACGGCTGGGAAAGAACGATATTTTACACCTTCTTGAATTAATAGCGCATCCTCAACCTCTAACTTATCTGCTAGAAGTGTAATGTAGCCAGCTAGAGCATCTTCAACTCTGACGAGCCAGCATTGGCAAAGGTAGGCATCGGCTTCTCGTTGAATTCGACCCTGTTTCCAATAGGTGACAAATTCTCCTCTGATACAGCGAAACCCCTGACCGAGTTGTCGAAGTTCAGGGGTTAGAATCCCAATATTGATTTGGGAGAAATCGACTCCATCGAACTTGCCAGAACTAGCCATGTTTCTGAGCTTTACGACGACGTGCAGCAATACGCTTTGCAAGCGCAAGCACCCGGTCATTAACAACTGATCCACCAGAATCGATCGCTTCTAATAGTTTTTTAGCGGAAATGCCTGAAACAGGTTTAGATTGGGTATGGAGAGGATATTTCATGTTAAGGCGTACAATCTCTACATATTCATCATAGCAATTAAATGGTTAAAAGTTTTGATTGGACATGGCTCTGGAAAGCAGAAAGTCCATCTCGTGAATCCCAAGCTGCATTAAATGTGGGCAAGTCTTGGAGTTTCATTGCATTGCCACCTTGGTAACTAAGGACTGCCGAATAATCAAATAACGCATCTGCCTTTGTATTTATAGGCGGGTTTCTGCAATCAATTGTCCACAATACTTCAACAATTCGGTAGATATTGTATTCGCCCTGCCAATCTTCAAACTCAGCATGACGATTTAGAACCTTGACTAGATGGGTAACATACCCATGTTGCCTAAGCAAAATTAAGTCATTTCTTTCGGGTCTATTGGCGTTGTCTTCATCATCTTTCCAAGCAAGTTTAAATAGTTTTGAGACTTCAAACTCGCAGTAAGCATATCCATCAGCAGGGGTTACACTTTTCGTCCAATAGAGACGTTCCAAATTCATCTTTTGTTTACCTGCTTAATTCTTGCCGTCTAACGGCTTAATTAGACCTTCTACGCTACACTGTCCAATCTTCGATTATTAAATTTGGAATTTTGCCAAAGTCGCCAGTATTTCGGGTAAGTAACACTAAGTTGTTAGGAATAGCGATCGCTGCAATCCTTAAATCCATTGTAGAAACACGAACTTTCTGACTTCTCATTTCATCAAATACAGCAATCGCATTAGCATCAAAGGGCAAAACTGGAGCCTTTGCAAAACCGTTTAGAGTTTCCAACAACAAAGTATATCCACGAGCCATATCGGTATTGTTCTGGGCACGATTGATGAAACTATGAGCGCCAATTACTTGCTCATGGAAACTAATAACCGATAAAGAAAAGTCTGAGATTGGATGTTGTGCCATCCGAAAAGTTAGTTGAACAAATTCTGAACTAGATCGGCGCTGTAGAAAACTGATGTGATCGGTATCGAGCAAATATTTCACGTTTATTTGCCAGTGTCATCAATAGGTTTATCAGACTGCCGAAAAGCTCGTCCATATTCTAGAGATTCAAGAAAAGCCAAGTCATCAGAGATTGAACCTATGAGTCCTTCGAGCCAATTGTCGGAGCTAGGCTTACTATCAAACTTATGTTGTAGATCAAAAACTACTTGTTCAAGAGTCATCAAGCGGCGCTCAATAGTTGCTGTGTCTAGCATGGCGGCTCCTAGATTTGAAAATTATCACTCAGTTGAGTAAGTGGCAGGGTTCAATCTATTCTAACTGAAAAACTGGAACTGTGTTTGAGCCAGCCACAATCCAAATAAAAATAAGGTGCGTTGGCTAACCATAACGCACCCTACAGGATTGGCTATCGTTATCATTGCAATCCACGCTTTAAAGCATCGTTGCGATTGCCTGTAAAAGTTCAACTAAGTTTATAGTAATCGTACCAAATGGAGTATCAACTCCAAACTGGACTTTACTGGGATCAGGATTACGCGGATCAACTTCCCCAGTAGCATGAGTTGTCAGGCTATAGGTAGTGATATTTTTGTTTCCATTAAATGGAATATGAACGGTTGTAACTTGCCTGTGTCGAACCCAAACATCGTAACTTAAAATACCACTGTCACTTAACTCTAGCTTTTGTATCTCTGAGTCACCGTCGTTGCCAATACAGATTGAATCAAAGAAGTTTTCAAAAGCACTAGCAATTCCTGTACCGCGTAAATCTCTTGCCATTTTACCTCCGTTTTGTAAGTCTAACGGCTCAAATCAGCGGCGGCAGACAACCTCAAACTCTACATGAAGGGCTTTGACCGTCCGATGCATTTGATTTGTTAGACCGTTTGCACAGCATTCTAAGTGCATACACAGTTTGAGAGTCAGCGACTTCAGGGGAATGCGTACTGCTCACTTCCCTAAAGTTGCTGACTCTTTGATAAGCTTCAGTCTTCAACTACAGAGTTGGTAAAGCTCAATCCTATTTCAGCGTGATCTCCCCCACCTGTCCCAGAATTTCTAAGTTGGACATTGTGATGAGCTGGTGTACCACCTTTTGGAACTGTAAAACTGACGACCTTTTCGTCTTCAAGATCGTCAGTATTCTCAGATGTACCCTCGAATAACTTTGCGTTACCCTCAATCTGCACACCTTTGCCATCCACAACTCTTGCTGTAATTCTTAGTTCAACACGACATTCACCACCCCAACGTACATCTGGAATGTCCATCGCAGACGCAGGCTGCCCAGCATCAAGAACCATTTCTATATTAAATACACGATTGGTATACTCATTACTCTGGGGCCAACTTTCATCATCAGTACCATTAATAATTACCGTTCCAGCTAATCGACGTGCCATTGCTAATAACCTTCATCTAAATTTTAAAGCTCAATTCTGATACCGACACTGACAGAACCATCTCTTTCTCGACGACCCTGAACTGTCACTCGATCATTGACGGGTATATCAACGCGAGATCTACCCTGCATAGAATCTTGAACAGATTGAGCAAGATCCCGCTTAGTGTCTTCACTAACACGATCAAAATTGCCGTCCAAAGCGTGTCCGACATCCTCTTTTACTCGATCAACCCTTTCACGCACTGCGTCAATAACGCGCTCAACTGGATCACGATCCATTGGTGGCATTAGTCTTACTCCTTAACAGAATTGTGTTGAAATCTAACAAACATCCTATGTTCAGAACCTTGCGGTCTAACGGTTGAATTGAGCGGCTTATGATCGCCTAAAACTCAAAATTAAAATATCATATTTGTCCGCTCCAATGATTTGTTATGCCCCGATCGCTTCTCAATTCTTAACTTTTGCGATCGCCAATAACCTTTCGGAACTCAACAACTCAGCTAACCATTCTTAACTTGCTTAATCTCTGCTGAGAAAAGATAACTTTGACAGTTCTGCCTTCACTTCTTCTAGAGTTGTTTTGATTGCTTGAAGTACCGCTGTTCGTATTGCTTGTTCTAATACCTCATCTAGTTCGGACTAAAACTAGTGGCTTCGCCCCGAAGTATTTGTTGTTCTCGTTCTGCAATATTAAGGGAAGACTGTTCTCATAGCTTAATCCTCCCTACTTTTGTTTTATTTATGTTCTCTTTACAAGTGGCGAACAAATAAAGACACTAATGTAATATGATTTTTTTGCAGAGTCTTATTATCCACCTAACAATCCCTTAAACATCCCCGTGAAAACACCTGTCCAAATAATTTCTATTTTGTTTGTAAGTATAAGCCTAATGCTTACTGCCTGCAATGGCGATTTTAATTTCTCCAAAGGCACTAAAAAAGACCTTGTAACCGGATTGAGTACCTCTTGGAGTGGACTAAGCGTTGATGATGCCTACTTGATGGATACAATCAAAAAAGAGAAAATCTCGGATAACAAAGTAACGATGCAACAGAAAATTGCCATTACGCTGGCGGGCGTGGGAAATTTCAAGGAGATAGATGGGAAAGTAAAGCCCGGTATGGATATTCTGGTTACTGACGAACAGGGCAATGCTGTTATAGAAGCTAAAGATTTGTTTAAAGAATCTTATACCAAAGAACAAACCCAAACATTAGAAGCGACACTTACCATCGGAGATCCTATGCAGTCAGGTAAAAAATATCAAATGAAAGCCCGTATCTATGATAAAAACGGCGAAGGAACCATTGATTCAGGAATAGATTTGGAAGTACAATAATTTCTCCTTAAAGCCCTGTAAATAAAAATTTTGCAGTGCTTTTTTTTGCAACAAATCTCTAAAATCATGAAATAACCCTGCTACAACTATAAAACTACAACTATAAAAGTTGATATTTTTCATGGGCAATTCGATATAAAGGCCGCCACACTAATCTATTTGTAATCACCACGAGCAAAGACATCACACCCGTTGCCGCCAACAGTAAAGGAAAGTTGCCCGAAGCCGTAGCATGGGAGATCGTAGAACCTAAACCAGTTGTGGATAGGGTTTGCCCTTGAAATTGAATATATTCACTCACAATGCTGGCATTCCACGCGCCACCTACCGCCGTAATTATGCCTGTCACTAAGTAAGGAAAAATACCGGGTAAAATCACCGTGCGCCAATGCTGGATGCGGGTAAGTTTGTAGACTTTAGAAACCTCAAATAAATCCGAAGGAATCGACTGTGCTCCAGCAATCACATTAAATAACACGTACCACATTGTTCCCAGCATCATCAAAGCGATCGAGCCAATCTCTAACCCCCCACCGATTCGTGCCAAAGCTAAA
>Ga0163154_10007406_pt1 | contig 13080 bp, 8 predicted proteins | sample OliLakLV19MP9P1_FD_148649 | JGI IMG/M metagenome (GOLD analysis project Ga0163154, IMG submission 148649) | Freshwater microbial mat bacterial communities from Lake Vanda, McMurdo Dry Valleys, Antarctica - Oligotrophic Lake LV.19.MP9.P1 | ecosystem: Environmental > Aquatic > Freshwater > Lake >... | reverse complement strand
ACCAAAACATGGCACATAGTCGCGTTGTTTTCCGCCCAACAGTTGGTAGACAGGTATGCCCAACGCTTTCGCATTCAGGTCGTATAAGGCGATGTCTATGGCAGAGATGGCGGCGGTCAGCACGCGCCCACCTTCAAAATATTGGCTGCGATACATTTCCTGCCACAACGCCCCTATTTGTCGCGGATCGCGCCCGATCAGGAATTGGCGATAATGCTGGACAGCGCCGATCACCGCCAGTTCGCGCCCCGAAAGCCCCGATTCACCCCAACCGTAAACGCCCTCGTCGGTTTCGACTTTCACCAACAATTGATTGCGACTCCCTACCCACACGGGAAAGGGTTTGATGTCAGTAATTTTCATAATTCATCTTTTCCATTTGCATAGGACTCTCTAACTCACCTTACGCAGGGTGTCAGTTTGACCCCCACCCCGCTCGCTGCGCTCGCCTCCCTCCCCCGAATTCAGGGGAGGGCGCAAACAGGAGTCTGCTTGCTCCCCTCCTCGAATTCGGGGAGGGGTCGGGGGTGGGGTCAGAAATAACGATCTGCGTAAGGTGAATCTCTAATTTTGACGCAGTATAGCGCGTCTTACGTTTAGCCTCTATTTTTCTAAATTCGTATGTACGCGGCAGGAATCAAGAATCAACACGGGAGCGATTGACGCTCCCGTGTTGGAAAACTCACCTTGAACTGAAAATTTGACTTAACATTCGGGCGGCGCACCCAGACTGTTCACGAGGAAAGCCATTTGATCACGCACACGCTGTGCGAGTGCGTTGTCTTCCAAAACGAGTGTGAAGAAGTCGGAGGCACGTTGGAGCGCACAATACTGCTCTACACGGCTGCTCATGGGTCGAAGTTCTCCAAGCGCGGCAATGGCAGTGGCTTCATTTTCACGCTGACCATACGCCTGTGCGATGATCAAAGCGGCTTCAAATATAGGAGTCGCATACTCGCTGAGGTCAATCGCCAAATACCAGGAAGCAAGTTGTAGATACGGCGTGGCAGAGCCGCGCAGTGTGCCAGAATCGGGCAGCACCTCTGTCAGCATACGACCCATGAGCGGGTCAATATCGAGTATCTCTTGCATGGTCGTAATCGCGTCCCAATATAATCCCTCATCGGCAAACAGCAGCGCCCGCACATACAAATCGACGCCTTCCTGAGCAAGCGAAAAATCTCGCCCTTTCCACACCGCATTGATGTTTTCAAAGAAGCCTTCTGAGACCAGTGTCATGGCAGTCACCGAACGCTTGCCCGTAATAGGATCGCCATCTTCTTCGAGCGGCTCAATGACGATAGAATAATCGCCTTGTACGAGCGCGTCAGAGTCGCTGGGGTAGTCCGCTTCTTCGCCTTCAACGGCTCGGAGATTGACGATAATATCATTGGAACGGGTGATGCGAACGTTGTAGCGATCCGCCTCTTCGATCCCTTGCCAGCGAATTTTTGGGCGGGTGTTGGCAATTCGACCCGCCGGATAAAGAATTTGAACCGCTTCACTGGGGGCGGAACGCAGCAGGCTTGAAAAGTCGGGCATGGTGAGCGGAGCGCAGAGCGTCGGCGCGGCGGGCTGCATGGCAATGACAACCACTTCCCCCGAAGAACACTGAATGCGGATTTCTGCTCCCGGCGCAGGGTCGATCACATCGGCGTTGCCGACCAGATCACCGACTGCAAGCACTTCGTATACCAGCGGATCGCCCCATTCGGCACGATGAATAGCGGCACTACCCGTCATCGAAATGACGATATTGATGTTGAAATCGACTTCTTCAACCTGTGCTGACAGCGAACTTGTCATGCACAGAACAACCAGAAACAGCATGATCAGGGCGGTGGTTTTCGACAGCATGGGAACCCCTGTTCTCAGAATTTCATGTCCGCAAATATCACAGCACTGACCCAAAATCGACTCACAGAAATGAGTATCGACTGGTTCTGCTGCAAAGGTGTGAAATATTATATTTGTTGTGCAAGAAGAAAAGGAATCTGCTTTATACTACGATATTGTAGCACGACGTATGCATAAAATGACAAGCAAACTATTTTCCTTAATACATCCTATGACGTAGCGAGGCTGTTTATGCAAATCTCTGGGAAACCTTTCGTAAGACTCATCGTGTTTCTGTGCTTTTTCATTCCCACCGTATTGACATTCGCCTACCAGACTGGCGATGAAGCTCTACCAACCTGTGTTAGTACCCTTCTACCGGATGCGACACCGACGACTCTTGCCGATGCCGTGACCGCGCTTACCGAGCTGCGGCAAACACGGCGCAATGCGGGGGAAAAACGCGCCGAAGCTGATGCCCTGTACTGCATGGGGCTAACCTACTACGCGCAAGGGGATTATCCCGCATTCGAGCAGCCCTTTCGGGACTCGCGCACACAGTTTGAGCGAGCATTACTGCTCTATCGTGAAGTCGCGGATCGTGCTGGCGAAGCGCGAACGCTGCATCAATGGGGGCGTACCTATTTCATCCTACGCGACTACGGCAATACCCTGCCGAATTATCAACAGGCACTCCGCACCGCACAGGGTATCAACGACATTGGCATTCAAGCCGATATTCGCTTCGATTTAGGCGTTTTCTACAGCCAACAGGGAAACCCGTCGCGTGACCTTGAAGAAGCCGCGTTTGAATATGGCGAAGCCTATGCGGGTTACTTGCAGACGCAAAATTTAGCGCGGCAAGCCGAAACCTTGATGGTTTTAGGGCAAACCGCCTTTGCCCTGCAAGAACTTGAGGACGCCGCCAGCAATTATGAGTCGGCGGCTGACCTGTATAACGAGTTAGGCGAAACCGCCCTCGAAGCGCAAGCCTTACACGGTGCGGCATTGATTCTGCATCACACAGGCAGTTTGCACGAGGCAGAAGACGCCTATAACGAAGTCCTCACGTTGTATCAAGAAGTGGGCGATATGCGGGGAGAAGGACGAGTCACCGCCGCGTTAGGGAACATCTTTCACCTGTATCACTACACTATTGCCGAAGAAACGCTGGATCGGGCGCTCCGTCTTGCCCGCGATTCGGGCGATAACGTGGGACGTTCTATCGCGTTGAGCTATATGGGCGACGTGCTGCTCTCGCAAGGCGAAACAGATGACGCGCTCAGTAATTTCGAGACGGCAATTGAACTGGCGACGACAGCGAACGATATTGATGCGGGCGCATTAGCTTACCTCGGACGCGGGCAAGTGTACGCGGAACTGGCACGACAGGGGCGCGAACCCCTTCAACCCGCGCTAAACGATTTTGGCGAAGCGGTGCGCCGCTACCGTGACCTGCTTGGCGATCTGTATTCACTCCGCCGCGTGTTCATCAGCGAGGCATGGGCGCGGTACAACGTCAACCCAAGCGACGGAGTCGCCTATAATTTGTTCTTTGAAGCCCGTAACAAGGCACAGGAAATCGGGGATCAACGCGGGGAAGCCGAGTCCTTGAGCATCATTGGACAAGTCTACTTACGCAACCGTGATTACCCTCAAGCAGCAAATTTCTTCACCGAAGCGGCAGAAATGGCGGAATTGGTCGGTGATCCGGTATTGATCGGAGACATCAACGCCTATTTGGGGGACATCGAAATACTGCGGGCAGACATCCTCGCCGCGCAAGAACGCTACGAAACGGCGTTGTTCAATTACGAGGATGGCGAAGAAGAAGTCAAAGCCGCCTTGATGAACAGTCGGCTAGGCACCATTGATACCCGCACGGGGAACTACCGTCCAGCAATTCGATATTTTGAAAGCACGATTGAAACGCTCGATGGCTACGACAACCCGCGCCGCAATCAAGCGTTGGTCGATAGCACGCTGGCAACCGCCAATCTTGGACTCGGCTTTGTCTATGTCGAAATGGGTTTGTACGACCAAGCCACGCCTCAGCTAAGTGTAGCGCTCAATTTACTGGTCGCGGTTGACGACGATTTCAACGCGGCGGCGGCGCAAGTCTACTTAGGCGATGTCGATTTCGCGCAAGAAGATTACAACGGCGCAAGTGACCTGTATCGACGGGCGGCACGCAGTGCGGAACAAGTTGGTAACTTCCGCGCTCAAGCCCTCGCGTTGAGCGGGATCGGGGCGTCGATGGTGGCGCTCGAAAGCGATGAGGCGCTCGAAATTCAAGAGAATTTTGAACAGGCGCTCGCTCTCGCACGGCGCATTCTCGATCAAGACGCAGAACGCCGAATCTTGATGACCATGGCAGAATCGGAACTGCGGCAGGGAAACCGCGATGCAGCAGTCAATTTGTTCTCCGCTGCACGTCGAGTCTCGTTAGCCGTGTCAGATCGCCGTAATGCCGCTTTTGCAACCTTGCGACTCGCCTACACCTACAGCCTTGACCCGACGGATCGACTTGCGGTAGGCGCGACCCGTACCTACACCGAAGCGGCAGAAGCCTATCGCGCTGTCCCATCCCCGGCAGGTGAAGCACTCGCATTGCAAGGTTTAGGCGATCTGGCGCTGCGACGTTCGCAGTACAGCAGCGCCATCGACTACTTTACGCAGATGCAGATCGCGTTTGACAATGCCAATGACCCGATTGGCGTCACGATTGCCCTCACACGCTTAGGTCAAACGTATCAAGGACAGCAGCGCAACGAACTCGCGGTGTTGAGCTTCGACAATGCCTTTAACACGTTGCAGCAGTTCAAAACCAGCGGCGTTGATGAGCTGACCGACCAACGCCGCTTGAGCATTGCGGAAGGCGAGTTCCTGCGGGCGCGTGGGGATTACTACCGCGTTATGGCAGACATCGCCAAAGCCAACCAGGACTTAGAACTCGCGGTTTCTACATTAGAAGACACGCGCTTACTCGCACAAGACCAGTTGAGCATCGCGGTTTACACGCTCGGCATTTTGCGACTGGAACAAAACGACATCACGGCAGCACGCCAGCAGTTTGAACGCGCCCGTGACATCGCACAGCGGATTGAGGACGATTACGCCTACGGGTTAGCGATCTATGGCATGGCACGAGTCCTCACGTTGGATGAAGACCCGAACAACGCCGCCGAAGAAAACCGCCTGTATAACCTTGCGCTAGACCTATTCCGCAATCAAGTGCCGAACCCTGTACTGGCGCGGCAGGTGTTGCAGAGTCGCGGCGATTCGTTCCGTCTGATCAATGACTACGAGGAAGCGCGGTCATGGTATCGCACGGCGGCGAATGAAGCGCGGGAAGCCGATGACCCGATTGGTGAAGGGTACGCGCTGCTCGAATTGGGCGATCTGCGGGTGGAACGACTGCTGTTTGATGATGCCATCGTGGATTACAACGAGGCGACCCGCCAGTTCTTACGCGGCAGTGATTGGATTGGGCGCGGCGAAACACTGTTCCGACTTGCAGAAATTTATCTGCTGCAAGTCAATTACCCAAGCGCCTTTGAAAGCTATCAGGAAGCCCTCGCCCTGTACGAAACCGAAGGCGATTTGCTGCGACAGGCGGAAACGCTCACGCTGGTGGGCGAAGCGTACCAGCGTCAAGCACGGTTGGCGCTTAGTCTGAATCAGCATTTCTCGGCGCTTGCCCGCCTCGAAGACTCGAAAGAAGCCCTCGAACAATCAGGCGAATACGGAAGCGATGAAATCACGCTGCTGCATACGCCTATCGAAGCGAGAATCCATCGCAATTTCGGGACAGTGCGTATCGCAATGGGTCAGCTTGAAGACGCCCGCGAATCGCTGGCGATTGCGCTGGACTTCGCTACAACGGCGGGGAATACCCGCGAACAGGCGGCGATTCAACAAACGATTGGACGTGTTGAATTCTTAGATCGCAACTATCAGTTGGCGATCAACCGTTATGAAGAATCGTTGACGCTGTACGGCGATCAGGTTTCGTTGCAGACACGCGGTGAACTGAGGATTGATGTTGCGGACGCTTGCTTTAATCTGGGCATTGCGACATGGCGCGGGGATGGGGTTACTGTAACAACAGACGATTTTGAAACCAGCGGAGAGGTCATTTGTGAGCCGCCGCGTGGCAGTCCCGCCGCATGGTTAGACATGGTTTCAGAAGCACGCATTGAGTATCAGCGGGCGCTGGATGTTGCGCGTATTCTCAACGATCCGGTGTTGGAAATTCGCGCACAGCAAGGCTTAGGGCGCGTGTTCAACTGGTTGGGCGATAACGCGCAAGCCGGTGAATATCTGGTTGCGGGACTCGATAATGCGGAAGACATTGAAATGCTTCCCCTTCGCGCCAGCATCATCGTTGATCTCGGCTTGCTGGCAGAGGAACGCGGCGAACGATCCAACGCGATTGAGTATTATCGTGATGCGGTTGACCTATTTGAGGATGTGTACGCCGATATTCGCCTCGAACCGGGGCAAATCGCGTTTTCCTCGCACAACATCATGCCCTATCACCGCTTAGTCTCGCTGTATGCGGAAACCGATCCCGAACTGGCGCTCGAATACGCTGAACGTGGTCGTGCGCGTTCTCTACTCTATCAACTTGGCACAGAACAAATTGATTTCGGCGTCAGCGGTAGCGCCGACCTGCTGGCAGAATGGCAATCGAATCGACAGTTGATTCGCGGCATGTACGATCAGATTGACCGTAACCTTGTGGAACGGGAACAGGCAGCATCATCGTCGGAACGTAATCGACTGCTCGAAGAAAACAGCAATCTGCGCCGTGACATCACGGAAATCGAGGACACGCTCGAAGGGTTGCAGGAACGCATCGATACACAAAGCGCGGTTCTCTCGCAAGTGACGGAAGTCAATCCGCGTTCGCTGACCGATATTCAAGCAAACCTCACGGGGGAAACCAGTATCCTCTCGTACTACATCATTCCGCCGTCGTCCGTGAGCGCAACCGGAAATGTGTTCGCATTCATCATCAACAGCGATAGTTTTGAAATCACCGAACTGAACGTGACGCCCACCGAATTACGTACAGCGGTCAATGACAGTCTGCCGAGTATGCGGACGCTGGATACGATCAACGAGACGTTTACCTATCTCTACGATGAATTAATCCAGCCTGTTATGTCCGGCTTAGAGGGTCAGCAAGTGGTCGTTGTGCCGCACGGGGTATTGAACTCTGTCCCGTTCGGCGCGTTGACTCGGGATGGCGAAACGTTCTTCTCGGATGAGCGAACGCTCGTTTACGCTTCCAGCGCGACACTGTATTCGCTGCTGCTGGATGATCGGGACGAGTCACTGGTGCTAGAGGCGGGATCAGCGGTGGTGTTTGGCAACCCGACGACTTTTGCCAGCGTGCCGGGAGCGAACAGCACCCGCGATGTGCTTGCCGATTTGCCGGAAGCAGAGGAAGAAGCCGAACAGATCGCGGCGCTGTTCGATATCGACGCTTACATTGGCAGGGATGCAACCGAATCGACCTTATGGCGGCAAGCACAAGAATCGCATGTGATTCACATCGCCGCGCATGGCGTGTTCAACCCTGAAAACCCGCAAGCTACCTTCCTCGCGCTGTCGAGTGACGAGGACAACGACGGCAACTTACAAGTCCGCGAAATCTACTCGCTGTCGTTAGGCGAGAGCCAACCGCTTGTCGTGCTGTCTGCGTGTGATACCGCAGTCGGCGGCATCAGCGAGTCGGATGATGTGCAAAGCCTCGCCCGTGCCTTCTTGATCAGCGGGGCGCGGTCAGTCGTGGCGAGTCTGTGGAAAGTCGATGACGCGGCGACTCAAGCCTTGATGACACGCTTCTATGAAAATATGTTCGGCGGCATGACGACAGCAGAAGCCCTCTCGGATGCACAGGCGTACATTCGCCAGCAACCAGAATGGTCAGCGCCGCGTTACTGGGCGGCGTTTGTGCTGGTGGGGTTGCCAACGTAAGCAAAGCAACCTCACCCCCCAACCCCTCTCCGAAAAAGGAGAGGGGGAGCAGGACAGTTGAATACGGGCGACCACATTGGGTCGCCCCTACGCTAATTCGACAAATCAACGGGGAAAAACTGGTCAAAGGTGAGGGGTGTATCTGTTTCGGCGGGTGTAAAGTCTGTGCCTAGAATATCGCTGGCGCTGTGAGCGCTGTATTCTCTAGGCGCTTTTTTTCTCTTGTTCCAACTTTAACTTACAGGCATTCTCTGGCTGTGCAACGTGGAGCAAAATCTGTACATCGGGGTTGAAGTCACGCACGGCGCGAAACACAATATGAGGAATTAAAGGGGGTTGGTAAGGCATAGTATTATCCTTCGGATGCTTCAGCGGTATCTCGGTCCATTAAACCGATGTCCGATCAGCGAGAGAATGATCACAAGACCGTTGAAAAACTGCGTGACGTATCCCGTCAGCCCGGCAGCGATGATGCCCGTCTCGATGGAGGCGATAATCCCCCCGCCGAACGCACTCCCGATGACTGTCCCAATTCCGCCCCATGTGGGGGTTCCGCCGACAAACACTGCCGCAAGCGTCGGAAGCAGCAGTCCGTCCCCGGTCGTGGGCCACCAGTTCTGATTGATCAAGACGGAAAGCACACCCGCACACGCCGCGCCAATCCCCATAAAGACGTAAGCGCGAATCTTCACGCGCTTGACGTTGATCCCCATTTCAGTCGCGCTGTCGGGGTTATCGCCAACGATCTGCACCTGTGTGCCAAATTTATGACGGTTGAACAACACCCATCCGAGCAGCACGAACAGAATGCCCCAGATCATGTGGACGGGAAAACCACGCATCCAAGGGAAATCTTCGATGCGCCCCACGAACATCTGCCACATGAACGTTTCGCGCATTTGCGGGAACTGGATGGCAACTCCTTCCGTTCCCATATTGATGATGCCCCGCATGAGGAAGTTCATGCCGAGCGTGGCGACCAACGACGATAAACCGACGTAGGTTACGAGTGTGCCGACAAACACCCCGACGATCACCCCAAGGAACAGAGCAGGAATGAGGGCGGCAAACGGATCCCAACCATCGCGCATGGCTGCCGCGAAGACCCACGATGTAATTCCAGCGGTCGCCGGGAACGAGAGATCGATTTCGCCGCTGGCGACGATGAAGACCATCGGCACGACCACGAACAGCGAGATCGGCAGTGAGATGAAGATCGAACGGTATGTGATCGGATTGGTGAACACGCGCGGATTGATGATCGTAAAAATGGTCAGCATGATGATGAGGATGACCAGTGCGCTCATGGCACGCCGATTGCGCTTGAACCAGCGTAATGCGGTGCTGTTGTTTGAGCGCGGACGAGGTGTCGTCGGGAGAGGGGTAGTCGCTGCGTTCATGGCTTCACCTCATGAGAATGACCGGCGTGGGCGAAATCCTTCATATACTGGACAAGCCGCTCAGCCGATTCGATCTCGGACTTATTCGCGCTCATCACCACCGTCCCGCGATCCAGAATGACGAAGCGGTCTGCGATGTCGTAAGCATGAAAGATGTTGTGGCTGATGAACAAGACTGAACTGCCTTTGTCCTTCGCCGCAAGCATAAAACTGTAAACTTTTTGCGTCTCAGTGAGCGATAGGGCGGTAGTCGGCTCGTCTAACACGAGGAGTTCTGCCTCGAAGTAGAGCGCACGTGCGATTGCCACGCCCTGACGTTCGCCGCCCGACAGCGTGGCGACAACCGAGTCGGGCGTGAAGACTTTCGAGGTGAAACCGATCTCGCGCATGAGGCGTTCGGCTTCTTCGTACTGCTTTTTGACGCGAATGAGTCCGAGAAAGCCGGTGATCTCGCGCCCCATAAAGATATTGCGCTGGATGGTGTGCTGCACCGCAAGGGCGCGATCTTGATGCACTGTTTCGATTCCGGCGGAATGCGCCTTCTCAACCGTCCAACGACCTTCAACCTGCTTGCCCCGCACCCTGATTTCGCCCGAATCGGGCGAATGGACGCCGGAGAGAATTTTGATCAACGTGGATTTGCCCGCGCCGTTATCCCCGATCAAGCCGACAATTTCGGCTTTATCAATATGCATGGTGACACGGGTCAGGGCATTCACGTTGCCGAATGACTTGGTGATCTCTTTCAATTCCACGAGCCGTTGAGTCATGCCCACGTCCTTTCTACAGGCGTATCCGAAAAGGGAGCTGCGTCCGTGCTTCTCACGCCGCCCTCCCCACAAGTTACGGGAGAGGGCGGCGTGAGATAGCCGCGAGTCTTAGCGGAAGCCTGCAATCGCTAGGTCTGCAACGCTTTCGTAGTTGGTGGTATCGACGAAGCCTGCGCCTGTATCGACATTAAGCGGACCGAAACCGAAAACGAGCGAACCGCAGAGACTCAGAATCGGCAGATACCCCTGGAGGAACGGCTGCTGATCGGAGGTCAATTGTACGTAGCCGCTCGAGAAGGCTTCCATGATCGCCGGGCTGGTGTCAAAGCCGATGTTAACAATGTCGCCGGGAGCATAGTCGAGCGCGTCCATATAGACGGGTACTGCGCCAAGCAGTTGCCCACCGGGATAGACGATCAGACGGAGATTTTCAGCGTTGAGGGCGGCTGCGGTCAGTGCTGGCAGCGCGAGGTTGGGGTCGGACGCATATTCCGTCTGTGAATCAAGGCGAACAACTGTCATTCCGGCTGCTTCGAGCGCCGCAGCGGTTGAGCCTTCGCGGATGTCACGCCCCGGCTGACCGAGCGGGATATACACAATCGCCGTGTCACCCGCGCCCAAGCCATACTGACGGATCACTTCTTCACCGAGCGCCGTCCCTTGCGAAGCCAACTGCGCCCCGACATAGCCGCCGCCAAAACGGGCGCGTACCTCCGCCACATCCACATTCTGGTACATCATGCTGATACCCGCCGCCGCCGCTTCCTCTGCCAAGGGCATGAGCGCATCATTGCCCGGATGCCCCATCATGGCGATGCCATCCGGTTCTGCCGCAATCGCTTCGCGGAGCTGCTGTGTCATGCGCTCAACATCCCACCCAGAGAAGATATATTCAACATTAGCACCGAGATCGGCTTCTGCCGCTTGTGCGCCCCGCAGAACAATCGAAGCGAAGGCGTCACCTTCTGCGCCACCTACAAAGTAACGAATCGTTTGCCCCGCACACCACTTGCCATCCTCCTGCGCCGCCGCAGGAACAATCAGAATGCCGATCAGCGCGAGAACCAGTAGAACTGAAAGTAACTGCCGAAAAGACTTATGTGACATAGTATTCTCCATTTGTATGTACTTTATATTCAATAGAAAAATAGAATCGCAAACTATGAGCGTGTTTTCCGAACACCTCCCTCAACACAAGCATCTGGGTAACCTTGGTGTATAATCACTGAAAGCGCTACCGGAAGCGTTTTCAGTCCTTTCGACACTATAGCAGAATTTCGATTTTCAGTCAACAATCTTCTAAGTTCTAAGTTTCGTAAGAAGGTAATGCATGAATAAGAACATCACAATCAATGAAGTAGCAAAAATGGCGGGAGTTTCCATTACGACCGTCTCGCGCGTTCTGAACAATAAACCCGATGTTGCGCCAGAAACGCGCCGACGGGTGCTTGACGCGATTGCTCAACTCGACTATACGCCTCACGCTCAGGCGAAGAATTTGGCTGCGGGCAACAGCCGTTCGATTGCCGTTCTCTATCCATCCGATTCGATGGGGTTTTCCGAACTAGAATTTGAGTTCTTCGTTGGCGCATCGACGATCACCGCCAAGCGCGGTTTTCTATTCAATCTGTTCGTGAACGTGATGAGTGAAACCACCCTGCTCAACCTGTATCGCAGCAACCAGATTGATGGCGTCATCTTGATGGAAATCCACCTTGACGATCCCCGTGTCAACCTCCTGAAAGAGAATGGATTTCCATTCGTGCTGATCGGGCGCTGTGAGGACAATACCGGGCTTTCATTCATCGATCTCGACCTTGAAGAGTCGATGATGCTGTCTATCGGATACCTGCACAAACTTGGGCATCGTCAGATCAGTCTACTCAACTTGGGGGGGCTAGTTCGTGGCAATAGTTATGGTCCTGCGGTTCGGTCAGTGGTAGGCTATGAACGCGCCTGTGCGCTCTATAAGCTGACGCCCATGATCTATGAAGCACCGAGTAGGATAGACGACGCCTATGCCGTTACGCAGCGTATGCTGGACGAGCATCCTGGGATGACAGCAGTCGTCTCTATGCACACCAATTCGTCGGTGGGCGTCGTGCGGGCGGTACAGGATCGAGGCTTGAGTATCCCGCAAGATTTTTCGCTGATGAGCGTGGTCGCTGATCGGATCGCGCAGCTTATTTCCCCCCCGTTGACGGCGGTCAGCCTACCTGCATACCTCATGGGACAACGCGCAGCGCAAATGCTCATACGGATGTTGCACGACATTGATTATGAGCCCGAACAGGAGCTTCTCAAGCCGCATTTAGTCATCCGGGACAGCACCGGGCAAGCAAGGCAGTGACCCCGCGCAGAACAGCATTGGCATTGTCACAGGCGGCAAAGGTTATCAACTGATCGAGCGATCCTACTACAACGTGATCCTATCGGGTTTATACGATCAGGCGTATCAGCAGAATCAGCAAATCAGCTTTCTCGCCTATTGGGAGGCGCTGCGAGACCCGATCTTCTTCAACAAGCATATGCACGGGCATGAAATTTCGTCGCTCATCTTGATTCTGCCGTCGCTCATTCCCCGACAGAGCGATGATATGCAGATGCTTGAGCAAATCATCGCCCGTATTCCAAATATTGTCTGTCTGGAAGAATCGGTGCTTGACCTGCCAACGGTGATGTTTAATCGCTCAGAAGCTGCGCGTTTGGCGATGAATCATTGATCGGTCTAGGGCATGAGCGAATCGCCTTTGTCGGCATCAATGATTCAGAGGGTGACAGGTCACAAACAGGCATTGCAAGCCCATAACCTGCCCTATGATGAACAGCTCATTGATTTTCTGGAAGGAAACATTGTCCCGGCTCAATCGGCGTACAACATCATCACGAGGATGTTAAAAGCGAAGGTTAAATTCACGGGGGTTTTCACAGCAACCGATGAAGCCGCCATAGGCGCAATCGCCGCCTTGAAAGATCACGGTTTGCGTGTGCCAGACGATATTGCCGTTGTTTCTATCGACAATATTGAACTGGCAAGTATGATCCGTCCGACGCTGACCACTGTCGATATTCCGAAACATATTGTT
>Ga0163154_10007404_pt1 | contig 13081 bp, 14 predicted proteins | sample OliLakLV19MP9P1_FD_148649 | JGI IMG/M metagenome (GOLD analysis project Ga0163154, IMG submission 148649) | Freshwater microbial mat bacterial communities from Lake Vanda, McMurdo Dry Valleys, Antarctica - Oligotrophic Lake LV.19.MP9.P1 | ecosystem: Environmental > Aquatic > Freshwater > Lake >... | reverse complement strand
ATAGGTCTGCCGTGTGTGGCTGAGGTCCATCCGCGCTATGCGTGGCTGTGGGTATCTGGTTTCGTACAGCCAGATACAGGGGAGACCTTTTGGTACCTGACCCCGACGTTGAATATTGCTTGGTTTACCTTAATTTTGGCTGAGTTTGCACGGGCAACAGGCCTAGGAGCAAACAAACAAGTGGTGTTAGTCCTAGATGGCGCGAGCTTTCATCGGAGTGAGAAAGTGCAGCTCCCAGTTGGTATACAGCTAGTACAACTGCCTGCCTACGCCCCTGAGCTACAACCAGCAGAGCACTTATGGTCATTTACAGAGCAGCCAGTGGTGAATAGGGTGATGCAAGATATGGCGCATCTAGCGGATGTGGTCACTCAGCGGTGTCAAGTAGTGCGCACTTTAACGGACCAGAGCCGTGCCGTTACCTCCTTTCACTGGTGGCCGCAAGGGATAACTTCCACTGCTTGAACAACCGGAAACCTTATCAGCCAGGGTTCTGACGATACATAGGCGATCATCACCCGTCGCTTTGCGTAAGTCCTGAATAAAATAACCTCGGCCCTGAGGCGAACTCGTCTAATTCGGTAGTGTTACCCCTTGGAATTAGGTTGAGGTGTTGGCCTGTCGGGTGGCTTCGAGGTAGGCGTGGCCCCACCGCTGGCAGGGTTCGAGGTGGTTCCCCTCCGCCCACTCATTCCAGGCATTGATGAAGACGAGGTTTTCCTCAAGGGGACGGGGATAGCGATGGATGGCCTGACGGAGCCAAGCCCCGTAATCCTGGGGATTCGCGCCCTTGAGGATGAAGGCAGCGGTCTTTCGGCGGGCGGTGTTGTCCCAGGCCGGGGTGACACAGGGATAACGCCCATAGGTTACTTCCGGGAGACGATTCATTGCCTGGATGAATGCCCGGTAATCATAGATGAAATGTCCGTGAGTGGTGTACAGATAGGAAGTAAGACGGTGCCAGAGGCGGTCAACCTGGGCCAAACCCACATAGTTAGGCTGAAACTCGACAGTCATATCAAAGCCGAACTTAGTCGCATCGCGCTGGGGATCGCTGAAGTTGCTCTCCACCGCGCATAGCCACAGATCCCCGACGCCAGCTTGCTGGGCATACTCACGCCAGATCTCACTGGTACGTTGAGGATTGGGCAGTTGACTGACTCGATAGACCAGGAATAACGCCTTACCATTGATCCGGATATAGCGTTCATCCTGAAAAGCCTTAACTAACCACTGAATATGGGCTAAATCATCGGCATCGGAATAATTTTGGGCCATCAGGACTTGTTTCTCTTTGCCATCCCAACGACGAGTCCAGTTTTCGTTGGCCCAACAGAGACAAAAGGGGAAATCCGGTTTACCCGAGCTCAACACTTCATTAAAGGGCCGTTCTAATAACCGCCGCCCATTGAACCAATAGTGGTAGTAGCAAAAACCATGAATTCCGTAGGCTTGGGCGAGTTCAGCCTGAGCTTGGCGGACTTCAGCCAAGCGTAGGTCATAGAAGCCGAGGTCCGCCGGGAGATGGGGTTGATTATGCCCTGGGAAAAGCGGCTTGGCCTTGGCTACATTGGTCCACTCCGTAAAGCCCTTGCCCCACCACTCGTCATTCTCAGGAATGGGGTGATACTGGGGTAAGTAGAAGGCAATCAGTCGCGCTTTAGGGTCCATTAAGGTCTACTTCTCTAAGTTTTCGCCACATTCCACTTAATTTTCGCCACATTCCACTTAATTTTCTGCCGCTCCAATTGACTGTTACAAAGCGGTACCAAACGCACCGGAGTGCATAGAGCAACCCGAATTGATAATTTAACAACCCTAGAAAATCTCGCTGAAAAGCATGGTCGCGCACCTTTTGGCTCAGCCCCCCCCCTTCATAATGAGCAATTACCATATCCATAAAATAAACAGAGTCAGTTAACGCAAAGCACCTTATGTTAAAGTCCCAATCTGCTAACATTCGATACCGTAGATTGAATTGCCCCAGTCGCTTGAATAAGTCCTGATGGTAAAAAATTGCTTGCTGACAGATGTTGACTTCGCATAGTCGGTATTTAGAAAAGACTCCCCCGTAGTACGTCTGAATATCCTGAAGCCAAACATTACCGTAGATAAACAGGCTGGGTAGCGGATTGGTAAATACCTGCGCTAAAACCGTGGGGCTAGCGAGCACATCCCCGGCACCCAGGAAATATAACCACTCGCCCCGGGCTTGCGCAATCCCCTTATTGAAAGCATCATACACGCCTTGGTCTGGCTCACTAATCCAGTAGGCAATCGCAGCATCGTATTGTCGCAAGAGTTCTACAGTGCCATCTTGGGACCCCCCATCAATAATAACTAACTCCCAGTCAGTGTAGGTCTGCGTGAAGACGCTCACTAAAGTCTCTGGGAGCTTATGGGCTACTTGGTAGGTAGCGATAATGATGGAGATTTTCATGGGTTTCTTTGTACGAAAATACTGTCGGATTGCAATATTTCACCGGTCTTGGGGTTGGGTAATTGGTCTAGGGCACCCACATAGCTGAATCCCCAATCCGTCAAAACCTGATAGATGTCTTTGAAGAGGGGTTGGTTTTGATACAAGGACTGGAAAGAGGTCTCGACAATCAGCATCCGCGCCCTACGAACGGTCTGTTCACCGCCGCGCAAAACTCGGTCCTCGTAACCCTGGACATCAATCTTAATCAGTAAGGGTTCGGTTAAGGCTAGATTCTGGGCGATCGTATCTAATTGTTCAATCTTAACTTTGATCTGGGCAGTACCCTGGGTGAAGGGAAATGCCTCTGTATGAACATTAGTCATGGTCAAAAACGACGAGGAAGGCGTGTAATCATTACATTCAAAGGCCAACTCCCCCCGCTCATCCCCCAAACCTAAATTAAGCGCGGTGAAATTCTGACAACTCCCCATCGCTTGCTGGAGTTGGTTGAAGCAACTGGGAATCGGCTCAAAAGCAAAGATCTGGGCCTTGGGGAGTAGCTGGGCTACGGTCAGAGCGAACTGACCCACATTAGCCCCGATGTCGAGGACCGTGGTGAAGCCATGACGCTGAAACCAGGGCTGATTGAGCTTCAAATAAGTCTCCACCATCCCGCCTTGATGGTGTAAACGCCTGAGTTGGGGGTTCTCTAGGTAGGGCAGGGCGAGGCGAATCCGGCGGGCAATTTTAGCAAGTACCATGCTTACTCCTTAGGGCTGATGGCGACAAAGTTGTAGATCTCGCGCCCGAAACTGACATCCTCACCCTGTATTGGAGCTAATTGTCCTATCTCATCAAAGTAAAACAATTTCAAGCCAAGACCCTGTAGAAACAGCAAGAAATCCTTGACGGTATAACCAAAACCGACGGCGTTGATGTCAGAGGCTTCAAACAGTAACGTCACACCAGGGTAGGCCCGGAAAAATTGCTCACCCCCGGCAAAGATGAGTCGTTCGGCTCCCTCCACGTCCATCTTGACGAAGTTGACCTGTGCCAAGGGGACCTGTTGGATGAAGTCATCCAAGCTCACGGTTTGGATCGTCAGCCACTGCTCAATCTTTTGGCCGGGGTGATTAGTCTGGGCCAGGGAATTCATCGCCCCATCGGTGGAGATGGCAAAGCGGGTCGTCCCACTACGGTCACTAACCGCCCGCTCAATTACCGTCACATTGGTCAATCCATTGAGGGCAATATTTTCACGCAACAAGGCGAGTTCCCGCAGTCCCGGCTCAAAGGCGTAGACGTGCCCGGTCGGTCCCACCTGCTTGGCGGCAATTACGGTGAATAACCCCCCATTCGCCCCGATATCCAGGAAGATATCCCCTGGTTGGAGGACTTGGCGCACGTAGGCGACCTCCAAATTCTCAAAACCATCAATAAACATCGCCCCGCCAATCGCGCTGTTGAGGGGATAGCGGAAGGGCGAACCATCGGGCAGGGTGAAGGTGTTGACCGCCCTGGGCGTATTGCGGCAGTTGACTTTCCAGAGTTCGTAGCGCAACCGATTCTTAACTTTCTTGGTCAGTTTCTGGAGCATAGACACCTACCTTTGGGGGATACCCACCCAGTCCCAGGACACGTAAACCGCCGGACTTTCGAGGTCACATAACTGACCGCTGGCAGTGACTGCCTGGATGCGATAGTCATGTCCGCCCAAAAAGATTTTAGTTTGTGCCGTTGAAGGCCAATCCTGCACCGCCTCGACAATCAGGACCGGGTGAAAACGGTCAATCATCGCCTTGGCCCCAGCGAGGACCTGGGGTTCACCACCCTGCACGTCAATCTTAATCAGGTCTACCCGTTCCACCTCAAGCAAAAAACTGTCCAGGGTCGTCACCAAGACGCGCTTGCTCACCGTATCCGTCCGTGCAAACGTCGGCGGACGGGTGGTTTCGAGGACGTTATCGCTGTTCTCTTTGCTGCTACTCAGGAGATTCTGCTCCGCCTCCACATCTGAGACGGCCTTGCAGTAACAACGAACATATTGCTCAAGGCCATTTTGACGGACATTGTATTCCAATAACTTAAAATTCTCCGGGTCAGGCTCAAAACTGTAAATCAACCCCTCCCAACCGCGCCGTTTGAGTTCATAGGCCACCACCAGGGTGTGATAGCCGTGGTGGGCACCAACATCGAACATGACCAGACCGGGGCGCAGTTGCTGAACGAAGAACTGGGTGAGGTGATATTCAAATTCACCCACATAGTAGCCATGGACCGAGACCGCACTGCCCTGGGAACGAAACTTAATCTGGTCCTGGTAAACCCGGAAATCCTGAGGATGTTCGACGACCAAGGCGCGGTGTAACAGGGGCAGGAGGTAGGGTTTCCAATAAAAACGACTGTCGTGACGCAAAAGTGGCGATTGACGATAATACCAGCGCAGTGGTCCCTCCGCCAGTTGGGTAAGGGGGCGCAGGGGATAGCCGAGCCGACCATAGGCTCGCCACAACTGCTTGACGGTTTCACGCAGAGGATTCATTGCCTGACCTGTGAAAAATTGTAGCCCTGACGGGCGAACCAGAGGCCGAACGTGATGGCCTGTAATACAAGGACCACGGGCGCGAGGACGGGCGGCAGGAGGAGTACTAAGCTGACCCCCACCGCGAAACAGGCTAGGGGTACCACTAGTTCCTTGAGCCATTGCCATCCCGACAGCCCGAGTTGACCCAGACCGAAGGTATTGAGCAGCAAATTACCGAGATAAGCAGAGTTACCCATCGCTACCCAGAATAAACCAAACTGGGCACCCAACGTAACGCCCACCAACGACAGGCCCCCAAAAGCCAGGACGGTGAAGGTGTTGACTTGGACGAGTTCTAGGCCAAAGAGGACGTAATAGCCCACCGCGCAGAGCGAATAGAGCGCGTAAATAACCGTCATCAGGCGCAGGACCGAGAGATGGACTTGAGCATCCCCCGTGGGAATTAAGACCATGAGGATCCAGGGAGCCAGGGCAAAGAGGACCGCCCCGAGCCCTAGGGCAACCAAGGCATTGATCTGAAGAGCCTGTACCGCTTTTTGGCGCATGGCCTCGGGCTGGAGCCTGAGGGTACTCAAGGCGGGGAGGAGGGGTTGGACAATCAGGGCGGAGAGGGTATTGATCTGCGTGACCACACTGGTAATCGCCGCATAGACCCCCAAGAGTCCAGTCCCCAAAAAGGCCCCGACCACCAGACGGTCCCCCTGGGAGAACAACACCGTCCCCACACTGCTCAACCAAGTCAGCCCGCTATAGCGCAACACCTGCTCCGCCCGTACCCAGTCCCAGCACCACTGCAACCCCAGACCCCGCACCCACCACCAGCCCAAGCCTAAGTAGGCGACCAAAAGCCCCAAGCCCACCACCGCCTGCCACTGCATCAAAGCCACCGTCCGCCCACCGCTCCCGGCAATCCCAATCAGCCCCAAGCTCGTCAGGGTCACTTGGAGAGTATTGAGTAAATTGAGCCCGCCGTAGTACTGAAATGCCTGGGCTAGCCCCACCACCCCCTGCTGCACCAACCGGGTCCACACCACCAGCCCACTGACCTGGAGGGCCAAGACCGCCTCGGCTCGTTGGTTAACCGTGAGCGTCCCAAAAAGGTTGACCACCTGCTCAGCCCCTACCCAGAGTCCCAGGGCTGCCGCCGTTGCGAGACTGAGAATAGCTACCGCCGTCACAGTCAGGGTTTGGGATATCCCTAAAGTGTTGTCCTGCCCTAGGTCACGGGCGACGAAGACTGTAGTCGTGACGGTCAGCCCCCCTTCAGCCAGAACTACCACTGCCACGGCGGAGGAGACCAGGACCCACAGCCCATACTCAGACAGACCCAAAAAGTGAATGAGTAATGGGACCGTCACTAGGCTCAGACCAATGCGGACAATTCCACCCAGGCCATTGTAGAAACCGTTCCTCAGCAACCGGGCACCTCAGCGGAGGCCAAGTACCAAGCCAAGGTCCGCCCAATCCCTTCCTTCAAACCGATTTCAGCCTGCCAGCCCGACTGCTGCAAGCGCGACACATCGAGTAACTTGCGCGGGGTACCATCGGGCTTAGTGCTATCAAAAACTAGACTTCCCTTGTACCCCACGACTTCCTGGATGGTGAGGGCCAGTTCACGAATCCTCAGGTCCTCGCCCGTCCCGACGTTGACCGGGCCGGGTCCTGAGAAATGTTCCAACAAAAAGAGACAGGCGGCGGCGAGGTCGTCCACATACAAAAATTCGCGCCGGGGGTTGCCACTACCCCAGACCGTTACTGTCGTTGCGCCCGTTTGTTTAGCCTCCAGCACCTTGCGTAACAAAGCGGGCAGGACGTGGCTCGTTTGCAAATCAAAATTGTCGCCCGGTCCATAGAGGTTGGTGGGCATGGCGGAGATAAAATCACAACCATATTGGGCGCGGTAATGGTCACAGAGTTCGATGGCGGCAATCTTGGCGACGGCGTAGGCGCGGTTGGTCGGTTCTAAGGGCCCCGTGAGTAGATATTCCTCTTTGAGCGGTTGGGGGGCCAGTTTGGGATAAATGCAACTACTCCCCAGGTTTAATAATTTCGTCACGCCGTAACGGTAACTGGCTTGGATGACATTGGCGGCAATCATCAAGTTGTCATAGAGGAATTGGGCCGGGTAGGTACTGTTAGCGAGAATTCCCCCCACCCGTGCCGCAGCCAGGATTACGTAGGCGGGCCGCTCCTGCTCAAAGAACTGCTCCACTTGGACTTGGGAACACAGGTCTAGTTCACGATGCGTACGGGTCAGAATTTGCGTGTGGCCCAACTGCTGAAGACGGCGCAGGATGGCACCACCCACCAACCCCCGGTGTCCAGCGAGATAAATACGACTGTGTTTATCCATCCATCCTCCTAACCGTTCGCAATACCGCGTAGGGCAATCCGGTAGCCCGCATCCTTGAGGGTCTGCTCCTGACGGGCGAGCTCTAGATCGTGGTTGACCATCCGGCGCACCAATTCATCCAGGGTAATCGTCGGTTGCCAACCCAGCTTCGTCCGGGCCTTGGTTGGGTCGCCCCACAGATACTCAACTTCCGTGGGCCGGAAGTAGCGCGGGTCAATCTTGACATACTGCTCCCAGTCCAAATCCAACAACTTAAAGACCCGTGACACAAATTCGCGCACTGAGTAGGACTGCCCCGTAGCGACGACAAAATCCTCCGGCTCGGCCTGTTGGAGCATCAGCCACATCGCCACCACATAGTCCTGGGCATGGCCCCAATCGCGCTTAGCGTCGAGATTACCCAGATACAAAAAATCCTGGAGACCAAGCTTAATGCGAGTCGCAGCGCGGGTAATCTTGCGGGTCACAAAGGTCTCGCCCCGCCGTTCCGATTCATGGTTAAAAAGAATCCCATTACAGGCGAACAGGCCATAGGCTTCACGATAATTGATGGTCTGCCAGTGGGCGTAGACCTTAGCGGCGGCGTAGGGCGAACGGGGATAGAAGGGCGTGCCCTCAGACTGTGGCGGCGGCGAGGCCCCAAACATCTCGGATGTCCCGGCTTGATAAAAACGCAACTCATTCCCCGTGCGCTTACAGTAGTCGCGCACCGCTTCAAGTAGCCTTAAAACCCCCAGCGCGTCCACATCCACCGAGTATTCCGGTTGCTGGAAGGAGACCGCCACGTGAGACTGAGCCGCCAAGTTATAAAGCTCATCAGGCTGGACCCGTTCGAGGATCGAGCGCAGACCCGTCCCGTCGGATAAGTCCCCGTAATGTAAGAACATCCGGGCTTCTAGATCGTGGGGATCGGTGTAGAGATGGTCCACCCGGTCCGTGTTAAATGTGCTAGAGCGACGGGTGATCCCGTGGACCTCGTAGCCTTTACTCAAAAGAAATTCTGTCAGGTAAGACCCGTCTTGCCCTGTAATCCCGGTAATCAAAGCGCGTTTCATATCTTCCTCAATGGCGGCTTTTCCCAATCCGGCGACAGGGACGACTCATACTGCACCGCTTAATGCTCCCCAGCCAAATACCCAAGGGCAACGCTTTAGCCAAGGAATTGGAGTCTTTGAATCTTCGTAAGAATAACATGTTATGCCCCAGACCCCTCTGGGCTTAGCTTTTTGGGATTTTGGAAGCACAGGTCAGCCCATTCAGCCAGCAGGGGGTTGACTCGGGCGGGAACTTCGTCCTGAGGACAGTGCCCCGCTCCCGGTAATGCAACAAAACGCTGCACTTGGGGGAAACGGGTGAAAGTACGTCCCAGGGCGATGGGTTCCCAGGGGTCTAGCTCGCCCCAGAGGACCTGGACCGGGCAAGTCACTATGGGCAGCAGGTCCTCAGCTAAAGGCCCCGTATCGTAGTTGATAAAGGCCAAAAATACCCCCAACGCACCGGGGTCCCGGCTGGGAGCAATCAACAGTTCCACCAGTTCTGGAGTGACGGCGGTGGGGTCGCCGTAGGCTTGAGTGAGAATCTTGCGGACGGTGGCGGGTTGGCGGAGTCGGTCAAAGAAAAAACGACTCACCGGGCCTTTACTGAGTAAACCTTGGACCAGCGGTGTCCCCACCCGTCGCAACCAGGGAATCTGACCGCGCTTACTCCGGTGTAAGAGCCGCAAGGAACAGTTAATCAAGGTCACACCCTGGACTTGTGGACTCATCACCGCCGTCTGGAGGGCAACAATCGCGCCAATGGAGTTCCCTACCACCACAGCCGGGGCCTGGACGACCTCAGCAACAAAGTCCGCCACCTGCTGGCCCCAGGTCTCGAAGGTATAATCAGCCCCCACGGGTTTCGCGGACCCACCGAAGCCCAAGAGGTCCAGCGCGAAAACCCGGTGTCCCTGGCTGAGGGCGGGAATATTTTTACGCCAATGACCGACATTGGCCCCAAAACCATGGACCAAGACTATGGCTGGCCCCTGTTCTCCGGCTTGGACATAGGTAATCCGGTGGCCCTGCCACGACCAGTTCATCGCCGCTCTTGTCCCTGGTTGAGAACTTGTAAGTAGAGGAATTTGTAGCCCGTGGGTAGATCCGCCACTAGCCCACGGTTAGCTTGACGACTGTAGACACTATTGGACTCGTAGCGGTTCTGGGTATAGACCGTCTCGTTGACATCGGTGGACTCCGTGCCGCCCACCAACTGCCAACCCGTCGGCTCCTGGAAAATAAATCGATAGCTCCCCCGGTCAAAGGTCTGGGAACGCCGCTCGATATCAGCTTTGACCACGGCTTGGTAGGTCTTTTTGGTCTTGTCGGGGGTGAGGATGTACTGGATGTTGCGGTACAGACAGCCGCCACTCTTACAAAACTGCAAACCCTTCATCTGGGTAACGATGGCCTCTAGCCGTTGGCGGACTTGGGGAGGTTGCTCCGCCCGGACCCCGCTACTCAGCAGCCCCACGAGCCCCAACACCAATAATCCCCGCATCCTTGACGCCTCAACGTTTATCCTTCCATGGTGCCACGCCTAAGGCTTACGAGTTTTGCCCGTGGACCGTCCCAACTGATAAATCCCCGCGCCCGTCGCCACCATAAAGCCCAGGGTCAAGGCCCAAGAGAAGCTCAAGGTATTCGCCAACAAGAAGAAGAGCCCGAGTCCCCCTACCAGAGCCGGGAGCAGACTGACCAAGGAACCGAGAGCCTGGGGCAGAGCTAGGGAGGTCGTTGCGCTCACGCGCCCGAGCCAACTAGCGACCTGAGTAATCGTGCGGTCGCTCAACTCCCAAAAACTTAAGTAGAGGGCCAGGGACCAAAGGAGGACTCCCGCAAGGGTCAAGGGCACGGACATGATGGGACTCCGCTTTTGTCTGCATTTTATAAGTATTAATTCCTAAAATAGCCCAGGCTTGCGATTTTCTAAGGGATTGCCAAGGGTAGGGACCAAAGCGGTACAATGACCTAGACTGACCGCGTAGAACGATGCATCGTAAATTTCTAGGGTTGGGGGGCAGTCTGCTCCTGGGTCTAGCTCCCGTCCAAGCTGAAGTTATCTCCGGTCGCCCGGTCCATACCTGGGTCCGCACTGAGAGTAAGACGGTTCTCATAGACCAAAAAGCGACCACGCTCTTCCCACGGGCGAATTTCACCTGTCGTAAAACCTGTGCCCTCCGCATCACTCTGAATGCCGCCTTGGTCATTGATGACCCAGAAACCACGATTTACGCCGAAGTCTTGGTCAACGACGACGGGGCGGGGATCTATCCCTTTGACCTCGTGCCCTTAGTCCAAAATCTCCCCTTTGGTTCCTTCCGTGCGCCCCTGAGTTGGACTTGGGTGACGACGATGCGCGAACCGGGGTCCATGTTGGACTTAGATATTACACTTTTCACCAACGGTAAGACGATCCAGGTCAACAGTCGCAGCGTCACCGTCGAGGTCCTGGAGTCCGATGTACCTGGATGAACTATTGACCCGCGCTGGACTGACTGACCATCCTCATCATCACATCGCGCTGACGGGTCTTGAGACGGATTCCAGAGAAGTCCAGCCCGGAGATCTGTTTATTGGTTTGCCGGGTAGTCAGGTGGACGGCGGGGCCTATTGGCCCCAGGCGGCAGCGCGGGGAGCTTGTGCAGCGATTGTTTCTGAACAACTAATCATCCCGGCTGACCCGGCAATCCCACTATTAGCCGTGGCGGACCCCAGCCGGGTCTGTGCCCGACTAGCGGCAGCCTATTACAACTTCCCCGCCCGACAGATGGAACTGGTTGCCGTGACAGGGACCAACGGGAAAACCACCACTACTCATCTCATTGAACATTTCCTTCAGCCCACGGCGGGTTTGGTGGGGACGCTCTACGCCCGCTGGCCGGGGCACTCGACGACTGCCCTCCACACCACCCCGTTCGCCCTAGATATCCAACGGACCTTGGCGCAAATCCTAGCAGCGGGTTGTCCCCGAGCGGTGCTAGAAGTGAGTTCCCATGCCCTCAGTCAGGGCCGGGTGCAGGAATGCGTGTTTCAGGCAGCGGTCTTCACTAACTTGACCCAGGACCACCTAGACTTCCACCCGGACCTCGAAGCCTACTTCCAAGCTAAGGCTCAGTTATTTAGCTCTGAATCTCTCGCGGGTCGTGCCATCCTCAACCAGGATGACCCCTACGGACAAAGGTTGCTGGCTAGCTGTCCTGAGTCCTGGAGCTATGGTCTAACGCCGGATGCCGATATCCATGCCACAGAGGTAGTTTTCGGAGAGCAGGGCATCCAAGGCCGACTTGTCACGCCCCACGGTCAAACTTCTTTCCAGGCTCCCCTAGTCGGTCAGTTCAACCTCTATAACTTCCTGGGAGCGGTGGGGGCGGCTCTACATCTAGGCGTTCCCTTGGCGCAGATCGTCACCTCTCTGGCTACTTTCCCTGGGGTACCGGGCCGGGTGGAGCGGGTCAGTGCGCCGGACCAAGACATCACTGTCGTGGTGGATTACGCTCATACCCCGGACGGTCTAGAGAATTTGCTCATGGCGATCCGGCCTTTTGTGCGGGGCCGACTCATCGCCGTGTTTGGCTGTGGGGGCGACCGCGACCGCACGAAACGACCCTTGATGGGGGCAATCGTGGCGCGGTTAGCGGATGTGGCGGTGGTGACTTCCGATAATCCCCGCACCGAGGACCCGGAGCGCATTTTACAGGATGTCGTAGCAGGAATGGACCCCCTGCCTACCGTGGTTGAGGTGGACCGTCGGCGGGCGATTGCCCAAGCGATTGCCCTAGCGCGACCCGGTGACGGGGTGGTAATTGCGGGCAAGGGCCACGAGGACTACCAGATTCTCGGTCACGAGAAGTTCCCCTTTGATGACCGGGTGGAGGCCAGACGCGCCTTAGCCCAGCGCGGACCCGTGCGATAACATGGCCTAGGTAGTCACAATTCGCCATGGACCCTTACCAGACCCTCGAACTCAAGCCCGGTGCTACGGCAGCGGATATCAAAGCTTCCTACCGCAGGCTGGCGAAACGCTGTCACCCGGACCTGCATGGGGAGGAGGGGGCCGAGCGGATGCGCCAACTCAACGCCGCCTACGCCATCCTTGGTGAAGCTGACCGCCGCCAAGCCTACGATGACACCCGCGCCCGTCCTAGTTACCGGGTCGGGACGGTCCCCCGTCGGGGCACCGTGGTGGATGAAAACGTCCAACTCAATCGTTGGTTACAGGCGGTCTACCACCCCGTCAATCGTCATCTCCAACAGATTTTGATTCCTCTGGACTACCAACTCAACGAATTGGCCTACGACCCCTACGACGATACCTATATCCAAGCTTTCCAGACCTATCTAGCGAGTTGTGAAGCGGGGTACACCGCCGCTTGGAGTCTTTATACCGGACAGCCCAACCCTGCCATTGCTGCCCGTGTGGCTGAATACCTCTATCACTGCCTCAATCAGGTCCGTGATGGGTTAGATGAGTTGGGTTATTTTTGTATGAACTACGATTACACCCACCTCCACACGGGCAAAGAACATTTTGTCATTGCCATGGAGATGCGCGATAAAGCTGCCTTCTGTGCTAGTAAATTGCTGGACTCCTGATGTAACGGTAACGCTCTAGCTGAAGGCCCCTCCGCCCCGTGAACGGGGGACCAAGGCAGTAGAAAAAGACAGAAGAGCCTTTCTAATTCTTGCTCCCCTACCCTGCTCGCGGGGGAGGGGCTGGGGGT
>Ga0163154_10007403_pt1 | contig 13084 bp, 15 predicted proteins | sample OliLakLV19MP9P1_FD_148649 | JGI IMG/M metagenome (GOLD analysis project Ga0163154, IMG submission 148649) | Freshwater microbial mat bacterial communities from Lake Vanda, McMurdo Dry Valleys, Antarctica - Oligotrophic Lake LV.19.MP9.P1 | ecosystem: Environmental > Aquatic > Freshwater > Lake >... | reverse complement strand
TAATCCAGTTTGAATTCAATGAGATGAATGTCATTAGTAGAGTATTTTTTAGAGATTTCTACATTTTACTCAAGAACTATGCCTTTTTTAGACTACTTCCCGATGGCTTACTGCCGTTAGGTGACTATTCTCCCTTTACGTGTGAAATCTACGCATATCAAAATATTATTGCTATTAACAATGGATACCTTTCAACCATTAGAGAGCATCTAAATGTTTGAATCTCATCTAACCACTCCTGTTGCATTCTTTATCTTCAATCGCCCTCATCTCACCCAAAAAGTGTTTGAGGCAATTTGCGATGCGAAACCTGCAATGCTTCTGGTTGTTGCAGACGGTTCTCGTTCTGACCGTGCAGGAGAAGCAGAATTATGTGCCCAAACTCGCGCTATTATCAAACAAGTTGATTGGCACTGTGAGGTTTTAACTAACTTTTCAGAAGTGAATTTAGGCTGTAAACGACGAGTATCCAGCGGGCTAGATTGGGTGTTTGACACCGTTGAAGAAGCGATTATATTAGAAGACGATTGCCTTCCCCACGCTACTTTTTTCCCATTCTGTGAGGAATTACTGGAGCATTATCGCTATGACTCTCGTATCATGGCAATCTCAGGCGACAACTTTCAGTTTGGGCGACGACGGACAGCAGATAGCTATTACTTTTCGCGCTATAACCACTGCTGGGGCTGGGCATCCTGGCGACGTGCATGGCGTTACTATGATGTAGAAATGTCTCTGTGGTCAACAGTCAAGCAAGGCAATTGGCTTCAAGATATGTTACAAGACGATCGCGCTATCCAATACTGGACAGAATTGTTTGAAGCTGTATCGTCCGATCGTCTGGACACTTGGGATTATCAGTGGACGTTTGCCTGTTGGATTCAAAGCGGCTTAACGGTATTGCCAAATGTTAATTTAGTGTCTAATATTGGTTTTCATCTAGAATCAACTCATGCAAAAGATGCAAGCAGCCGATTCGCAAGCATTGCAACTAAAGCACTTCAATGTCCTCTTAAACATCCGCTATTTGTTGTTCGAGATGCCTTAGCTGACGGATTAACCCAGCAAAATGTTTTTTACCAATCACACTTTAAGTATTTGAAGCAAAAGTTAAAAGCTCGTTGGAGTTGGTTAAAAAAGTGAAATCTAGATTTTTAACAAGAACTATCTTCTTATTATGCTTGGTAGATAAGTTCTCAGAAAATCTTTAAAGGACTGGTTTTACCAAGAAAATTGAATCGAACTTTAACTAGCTGAAACAATGAAAAACCCTATCTACAAGATAATCAAGTCATTAATCAACAGAATAGGTGTGGATGTTATTCGCTATCGACCTTCTGATTCCCATCTCGATCATCCTAAAGACTTGGACAACTCCATAATCGATGTTATTCAAAAGGTAAAACCATTTACTCAAACTTCTGTAGATAGATTGTCGGCTCTATGCGAAGCTGTTAAATACGTTGTTAATAACCAAATTCCTGGCGATATGGTTGAATGCGGGGTATGGCGAGGAGGCAGTATGATGGCAGTTGCTCATATGCTCTTATTGCTAGAGGATAATAATCGACATCTTTATTTGTTTGACACCTTTGAAGGCATGACTGAACCGAGCGCCGCAGATATTTCGCTGAATGGAATCAGTGCATTAAATTTATTAGATTCTAATCAGAGAGATGACCAGAATTCGGTTTGGTGCTATGCACCTTTAGAGCAGGTAGAAGCTAAAATGATCGACGTTGGCTACGATAGCAAAAAAATTCATTTTGTGAAAGGTAAAGTAGAAGATACAATTCCAGAACAGGCTCCAAAAGCTATTGCTGTACTTCGATTAGATACCGATTGGTATGAATCAACTCGGCACGAAATGGAGCATTTGTTTCCTCGTTTATCACCTGGCGGAGTCATTATTATTGATGACTATGGGCATTGGCAAGGCGCACGAAAAGCCGTTGATGAATATATCCAGGAAAATAAAGTAAAAATCCTCCTTAACCGGATCGACTATACAGGGCGGATTGGCGTTGCATGGGTTGATTCCTAATATGAACCTTCTTAATATTGGTTGCGGAGATACTTTTCATACTGATTGGATTAATTTAGATGTTGCTTCAACATCCCCTGATGTTCGGGTTCATGATACGCGTCAAGGAATCCCCTATTTAGAGCAATCGTTTGACGCTTGTTATAGCTCTCATATGCTTGAACATCTCAATAAAGAAGGTGCTAAAATCTTTTTAAGTGAGTGTTTTCGCATCTTGAAGTCTAAAGGCATTGTCCGAATTGTTGTCCCCGACTTAGAGGCAATTGTGAGAGCATATCTTAGTGCGCTTGAACAAGTTGAAGATGGTGCTTTAGAAGCAATTCAGGATTACGATTGGATGATGCTAGAGTTGTATGATCAAGTTGTCCGAAATAAGTCAGGGGGTGAGATGGCTCGCTACTTGCAACGAGCCGATTTGACAAACCGAGCATTTATTCGATCGCGTATTGGTTTTGAAGTTGAAAAATACTGGCATTCCTCTTTAGGTACTCAACAACAAGATAAACGACAGCCAATTTGGTATTTGACAGAATCAAAGCTTTTGCCTGCGTTAGTTCAAAAAATTAGGCTAAAAATTTCTCGGCTCTTGGTCGCTTGGATTGCTGGGGAGCAAGTCTGTCAAACATTTGAAGAAAGCCTTTTCCTCAACTCTGGTGAGATTCATCGCTGGATGTACGATCGCGTTTCGCTCCGTCGCTTGTTAGAAGAATCTGGGTTTGTTGAAGTCACTGTTTGTAGGGCAAATGAGAGCCGTATTCCTGATTTTGACCGTTATGCATTAGATATGATCGGAAATGAGATTCGCAAACCAGATTCTTTGTTCATGGAAGCAATCAAACCATGAAAGTACTGTTGTTAAGCAGTAGTGACTTTATCGGTGGTGCGGCACGGGCAGCGTATCGGCTGCATAAGGGCTTTGAGCAGCTTAAGATCGACACTCAAATGTTAGTGCAGGTCAAGTCTAGCGATGATGCTTCTGTTGTTGCACCACAAACTAACTTGAAAAAGAGTGCTGTTGCGTTGCGACCATCGCTAGATTATTTACCCCTCAGACTGTATCCACAACGCGATCGCACAAATTTTTCGACTCAATGGGTTCCAGACTCGATCGCATCTAGAATTAAACAGCTTGCGCCTGATATCGTTAACCTACATTGGGTTTGTGATGGATTCTTACAGATTGAAACGTTGGCAAAGCTAGATCGACCAATCGTGTGGACATTGCACGATATGTGGGCATTTACAGGTGGTTGTCATTACAGCCAAGATTGCGATCGCTATACTGCGTCCTGTGGAAATTGCCCACAGTTGCACAGCGATCAAACGTGTGACTTATCGCGCTGGATCTGGAGTCGTAAGACCAAAGCCTGGAAAAACTTGAATTTAACGATTGTCACTCCTAGCCATTGGTTAGCGAAGTGCGCTCGTACCAGTAGCCTCTTCCAGGGATTGCCAATCGAGGTAATTCCCTATGGCATTGATTTAGAACAATACAAACCAATTGACCGCAAACTGGCACGTTCCCTCTTAAACCTTCCACAAGATAAACAGCTAATTCTCTTTACGGCTGTCCAGGCAACAAGCGATCGCCGCAAGGGATTTCATCTGCTTCGGGCAGCACTGGAACATCTTAATCAATTAGACCGGGCAGCAAAGGCAGAACTATTAGTTGTTGGCGCTTTCCAACCAAGCGATTCCATTGAGCTAGGGCTACAAACTCGTTATTTGGGTCGGCTGAACGATGATGTTTCTCTAGCGCTGACTTACGCCGCTGCCGATGTCTTCGTAGCTCCGTCAACGCAAGACAACTTGCCTAATACAGTGATGGAAGCGATCGCCTGTGGTACTCCCTGTGTAGCCTTCAACATCGGCGGTATGGCTGATTTAATTGATCACCAATGCAATGGCTACTTGGCTCAACCGTTTCAGACGGAGGAACTTGCTCATGGCATCGCATGGATATTGGCAGATCCAGAACGTCATCGACGTTTAGCAGAGGCAGCTCGTCAGAAAGCAGAGCAAGAGTTTGCTCTAGAAAAGCAAGCAACCCGTTACGTCACCTTGTTTCAACAAGTGCTGGCTGGTATACGCCTGCCCTCTTCTACCTAATACAGCTAGCGCTTTTCACCCCTGATTGTACCAATGGCTCAAAAGGAACCTGTCTATATTCTGATTCCAGCTCATAATCGCAAGCAGATTACTCTGAAGTGCTTGGCAACGCTTGGTCAAGCCGATTATCTGGAAAGATATCACGTAGTGGTTGTCGATGATGGCTCTACAGATGGTACGGCTGAGGCAATTCACACGCTGTATGCCGATGCTACTGTCTTGAAGGGTGATGGCAATTTGTGGTGGACTGGGGCAATTAAAAAGGGCATGGAGTATGCCTTTGAACAGGGTGCAGAATTTTTTATCTGGTTGAATGATGATACGCTCCCAGCGTTGGGCTGTTTACCAATAATGGTTGCTCAGTGTGTTCAATATCCCAACACGATCGTAGCGGCTCAGTGCTATGAAGCGTCTGATTTTGAGACACCAACCTATGGAGGCCAACCTATGGAGGGCAAATAAAAGAGTTTCTTTCACTCAGGCTTTTCTATACACCCTTAAATCAAACGATCGCCTGCGATTGTATGAGTGGCAATTTGGTGTGCCTCCCTCGTTCTGTGATCGAGAAAATTGGGTATCCTCCTAATGACAAGCTGCCCCACTGCTGGGCAGATGTTGTTTACACATGGGAAGCCAGGAAAGCTGGCTATAAACTAGAAGTTTTAGGAAATGCCACTGCTATTTGCGCCTTTAACCCTTTGGAAGAAGGTTGGGCATCTAGTTCAATGCCGATGGCAAAACGCTGGAAATTGCTTCTTTCTCTCAAATCTAATCTATATCCCTCTGCATACTGGAATTACTGTAAAAATTTCTATGGCAGTCTAGCGCTCGTTCCATTTATTCAGGTTTATTTGCGTCTGATCTTGTTTACGATCGTTCGCTGGCTTCTGCCACTTCGCGTGCTTAAACAAATGAAAGAATGGAAAGAGAGAATTTTATCATTCAATGCTTAAAGATGACTCTTAGAAAATCTATTTTCATTATCATCCCGGTTCACAACCGCAAGCAGACCACCTTAAAGTGCCTGGAAACACTAATGCAAAATGGTGACCTGAAACGCTATCAAGCTGTCGTAGTCGATGATGGTTCCACCGATGGCACCGAAGCGTCAATCCATCAGCAGTACCCAGAGGTAATCGTTCTTAGAGGCAACGGCAACCTGTGGTGGACAGGGGCGATCGCATTAGGAATGGACTATGCCTACAAGCAAGGTGCAGAGTATTTTATCTGGCTGAATGATGACTGTACTCCACAGCCCAACGCACTCTCCTGCCTGGTTGAGTTTTGTCAAAAGCAGCCTCAGTCACTTACCGGATCTGCCTGTTATTTAGCTGAATCCAATGCCTTACACGAGTCAGGTGCTTTAGGGCGACAACGGTTAGCGGCAAAACCAGGTGAAGTTGTCACAGTCGATGAAATGAGTGGGCACTGTGTTTGCCTTCCAGCGTCTGTTGTAAAGCAGATTGGCTTACCAGATACCCGTCGCTTTCCCCACTATCATGGCGATAGTATGTATGTGTTAAAAGCAACTCGATCGGGATTTTCTGCCTTTATTTTGGGCGATTCTAGAATTGACCATGCGGATCTGATTAAATCACAAATTCAGCATTTTATCATTCCATCAAAATTAGAACGGCTGCACGACAAAACTTTGATCTCTACATTCAAAGCAGCTTTTCTCAATCAAAAATCTCTTTATTTTTTGCCCACTCAGTTTTATTATTATCGAGAAAAGTATGGAGTGGTCAAAGGCATACCCATCTTCTTGACGAAAGTCTTGCTTTGGCTCATCCAATGGCTGCAATCGCACCTTCGCTTAATGCGATTGAGTGCTTAAAAACTTCGACCTCAGATGCAGAAATCCTTGAACAAATGCAGCTTCTCTACACGCTCACGACGTACCCTCCCAGCATTGGCGGCGCACAAATTCATCAGCATTATTTGGCGCAGCAGCTACAGTTGCGGCATTCCGTTCAAGTCGTCAGCCAGTGGGACATTAACCGTACCGATTGGCTGTTAGGAACGACGCTACGGGCACCCTCTGTCAGCCGCGATTACGCGATCGACCACATTCCCGTGCATCGGTTAGGGCTATCCACTTGGGAGAAAATTAGCCTCGCCCCCTATGTGCCACTGTATTACCCACTCATGTCGATCGCCCTGCCGCCGATCGCCCGCGTCCTAGAGAAACACATCGCTCCCTATGCGGCAAAGGCGGACGTGGTGCATAACATTCGCATTGGGCGTGAGGGGCTGAGCTATGCCTCGTATCAAGCGGCACGACGGCACGATCGCCCCTTTGTGTTAACTCCAGTCCATCACCCCCGCTGGGTTGGCTGGCGCTATCGGGCATACCTCCGGCTGTATCAGATGGCAGATGCCGTCATTGCTCTGACGCAAGCAGAGAAGCGCATTTTGATGGCACTAGGGGTGCGTGAGGAACGCATTACGGTCACGGGCGTAGGCTCGGTGTTAGCGCCAACGGCTGATCCCAGTACCTTTTTAGAGCAGTACGGGCTGAAGGAGCCGATCGTCCTTTTTCTGGGACAGCACTATCCGTATAAGGGCTATCAGCAAATGCTACAGGCGGCTTCTCTGGTGTGGCAAAAAGTGCCAGAGGCACAGTTTGTTTTCGTCGGTCCGCCCGTTGCCGACTCGGAAAAAGCCTTTGCTCAAGCGAGCGATCGCCGGATTCACCGTCTGGGCAATGTTGATCTACAAACCAAAACCAATGCGCTAGTTGCCTGTACGCTCCTTTGCGTTCCGTCTAGCCAGGAAAGCTTTGGCGGTATCTACACTGAAGCCTGGAGTTTTGGGAAACCTGTGATTGGCTGCGATATTCCCGCTGTGGCTGAAGTGATTAGCGATGGCGTGGATGGCTTACTCACAACGCAGGCACCTGCTCAGATTGCCGATCGCATCCTGTCTCTATTAGCCAACCCGTCTCAAGCGATCGCTATGGGAGCCGCTGGCAAGCAGAAAGTTGAGTCTCGCTTTACATGGGAAAAAATTGCGGCACAGTTGGAAGGAGTGTATCGAGGGCTAAGAGGGGACGGCTGAGGCTGAGGGCGCAAGGGCGCTAAGAGGGGACGGCTGAGGCTGAGGGCGCAAGGGCGGCAGGGAAGGCAAGGAAAGTCACTCAAAACTCAAAACTCAAAACTCAAAACTCTTATGTCTGACATGCCTTCCCTTCCCTCTCGCTTTATTTTGAAGACTCGTATTGATGCGACGAGTTATGTCGATGCGTGCGATCGCATCCAAGCGTGGGCAATCGCAAAGAAATCTTGCTACATTGTGGCGGCGAATGTGCATGTGGTGATGACGGGTTACTGGCAGCGATCGTTTCAAACCATCATCAACAGTGCCGCGCTGGTGACACCGGATGGGATGCCGTTGGTTGTGGGGTTGCGACTGCTAGGAGTCAAACAGCAACAGCGGGTGTATGGTCCTGATTTGATGCTGGCATGGTGCGATCGAGCGGCGCAAATGGGGCTACCGATTTATCTCTATGGCGGCACAAAAGCAACGCTAGCTGTGCTCCAGCAAAATTTGGAACAACGCTTTCCAGGCTTGGCGATCGCGGGGAGCCATGCACCACCGTTCCGCCCCCTTACAGCCAAAGAAGAGGAGGAGGATCGCGATCGCATCCACGCCTCCGGTGCCGCTGTCGTGTTTGTCGGCTTAGGTTGCCCCAAGCAGGAAGAATGGATGGCGCGACAACAGGGAACTTTGCAAGCGGTCATGATGGGTGTAGGAGCTGCATTCAGCTTTCACAGTGGCGACGTGTCGCAAGCGCCGCGCTGGATGATGGCATGGGGATTGGAATGGCTGTATCGCTTTGCAATGGAGCCGAAACGGTTGTGGCAACGCTATTTGGTGAACAATCCTGCTTTTTTGATGCTTTTTGGCTGGCAGTTGGTAAGCACATGGCTGTTCGGGCGGCGCGATCGCACCCTGTAGAAACCTGAGCGTTCGCGATAACTTTTGGCGCAGTTTGCGGAATACTCAACTGTATTGCCCTACAAGTCTGCTGAAACGGTTCAGCGCCAGGACTTGTCTTCTCATGAGCCTCACCGCAATGGATCATCCTGCTGCTGCCTATCAAAAAGCGACGGATATTCGCGCCCCGCAGGGCGTGGAGTGGCACAGTCTCTTTCGCTGGCGATGGCATCGGGCGATCGCGTTACTGCTGTGTGATGTCGCAGCGTTGGCGATCGCGGGACGTGTCGCGGCTCACCTTAACCAGTTTTATGCACCGCTGCCGCCGCCGCTTATCTTAGGCACTTGGGTCGAGCTACCGGGATTATTCTGGATTTTGATGACGGTCACGCTGGTGCTGTTTGCTCACAGCGGGCTGTACAGCGCTTCGAGCCAGTGGAAAAACTACGTGCGATCGGGAAAACTGGTGAGTGCGGTCTACCTCTCGGCGCTGCTGCTAGGCTACTTTTATGATCCGAAGCTGGCACCACCGCGATCGCTCTTCATCACTGCCTGGGTAGGCAGCGTGGTTCTGGTCATCGGCTTTCGGCTGCTAGCAAGTCTGGTGCTCCAACAGGTTGAACACGCTCAAACCAACGTTTTCTTACTGGCACGGGCAGAGCGGCTCACGGCACTGGCACAGGTGCTGAAGCGGCGATCGCGCTATCACGTGGTGGGTGCCGCCCTCGCCTCTACTACCAGTACGTCTGCAACGATGCAAGCGATCTTAAGCTCTGGCGCACAGGAAGTCTTGGCAGAAAGCCTGCCGCAAACTGAACTCGCATCAGGGCTTTACTGGCAACTGCGTCGTGCTGGCATCACGCTACGGCTAATTCCTTCTAGCGTGGAACTGCTGCATCGTCGTGGCGTACCCGAAGTCATTGCAGGCATTCCCACGCTCCGGATGGAAGCCACGCTGCTGGGCGGCTGGGATTATCGGCTCAAACGCTGGCTTGATTTTGTGGGCGCGTTGTTGGGCTTACTGCTACTGTCACCGCTATTGGTAGCAGTGGCGATCGTCATCAAGCTCTCCTCCCCTGGTGCTGTTTTCTTCTGCCAGGAACGCATGGGTCTTCACGGTCGCGTCTTTCAAATGTGGAAATTTCGCACGATGATTCCCGATGCCGAAGCGTTACAGGCAGGGTTAGAACAGCAGAATGAAGCGGGCGATGGAGTGATGTTCAAAATGCGGCGTGACCCTCGCATTACCGCGATCGGTCATTTTCTGCGACGCACCAGCATTGATGAACTGCCGCAACTGTTTAATGTCTTACTGGGGCAAATGAGCCTTGTGGGTCCTCGTCCCCTACCGTTACGCGATGTGGAACGGTTTGACCCTTGGCATCACACGCGCCATCAGGTGTTACCAGGCATTACGGGATTGTGGCAAGTGTCCGGGCGATCGTCCCAGGATGCCTTTAACGATGCTGCACGGTTGGATCTCTACTATATCGATCACTGGTCGCTCAACCTCGACTTAGAAATCTTGCTGGAAACTGTCAAGATCGTCCTCTGTGGCAAAGGCGCTTACTGAAGCGGCTTGGTGTCGCTAGAAAAAATCGCTGCTGGCGTAACTGTAAAGTTCTCCAGCAGCGATTTTTTGAAGATGGGCGGGGCGAGACTCGAACTCGCAAACCTTTCGGTGCCGCATTTTGAGTGCGGTGCGTCTACCAATTCCGCCATCCGCCCGGATTTGGTTTTCCCATTATACCGGATGGGATGCTTTTGGAGAAGTCCCTGCTACGCTTCAATTAGTAGTGGTGATAGTAGTCCCCACCAAAAGCAACCGCTAACCCTCAGCCTCACTCTTGATGCTGCTGGCTTGTATCGAGGCGGCGACCTCATCAGCTAGTTGAGACATTGCCCAGCGCTCTAACGGACAGTTGACGCGATCGCCCGCTTCTGCCGTTAGCCAACCCAAACACTGCTCTAGCTGACTGACATTGTAAGGTTCCCCAATCAGCACCTTTGTTAAAAGATCTGCGATCGCAACCACTTGAGGATCGAGTAAGACTAGCAACACTTTCACCGCTGAACTCATTTGAGAATTAAGATACGTCAATTTTGACAGCGCGTCAAGTGTCGCATTGACGCGTTTCCGTGTTGGAAAATAAAAGCATGGCTAAACGTAAGGACAACAAAGAATTCAGGGTGTATCTGCCAGCAGACGCGCACAGGCTGCTCCAAAGCATTGCGGCTATCAGAGATTCATCGGTTAATGCACTGGTGAATGATGCAGTAGAACAGTGGCTAGTGGCGACTGAACAGCAGAAAACCATTGAGCGACATCGATTGCATGAAATCGATGAGCCAGAATAGTGGGCACTGCCCACCCTAGTTAGCTGAATATCCACTGAATCATTCTGTATATCCACTCAATACGGGATTTTATACAGAAACTTTCCGTCTATTAATCGTTAGCTGTCTCTGTGTTGAGTCCTTGTCCTGGTGTTTTGAGCTATTGATGGAGATGCAAAGCTTGGGAGGTTTTTGGGATGGGTAGTGGAGAAGGGCGATCGCTACATCCAATTTTGATCTTGAAGACTAAAAGGTGTCGATCGCCCCGTGCTTACCCCTATAAGTGTCTACCGAAGGCGGTTCCGTTAACCTGTGGAGAGAGACTATAGTCGATCGCAAGCTCATTCAAACCTTGGCGGAGAAACAGGTGACCGAGGAAACAAAAGCACCTACAAAAGTCTTTATTAGCTATATAGCGGTTTTCATAATTATGAGGGGCAGTAACAGCAATGAGCGAACCAGTTTCGGATCGCGGTTTCAGACACCGCAGCAAAAGCACTTTCGATTGCTTCACTTAAGGCTTGATCGGTTCGCGCTCCCAAAGTCTTGAGCGTGTTTTTGACGTTTGACCAGAAGTTTTCATACGCCTTCGGCGGGGCGAAGCCCTACGGTGAAAAGTCAGGCGAGTATGGCGGTAAAGAGACGAGTCGTGCGCCGACGCCCTCAAGCAAAGGTCGCAGCACCGCCTCTTGATGGATCAGTTATCCATCACCACACAGGCTCCTGCCCATAAATTTGGTACGAGTCGGGTCGTCACAAACGCCTCAAAGGTCAGCCCATCGCCAGCCCCAAGCACAGAGGCAGAAGCAACAACGCCTGTAAGGCTCAAGCCCGCTACGCGCGAAACGTGCTTGCCCCGTTTGGGTTGCGCCCCATGGGCACGGTCGCCCTTCAGTGCCCAAGCAAACAGTCGCAGCAAGCCAAGATTCACGCCAGATTCCTCAATGAAGACTAAAGCCTGCACCCGGACATCTCTGATGGCATCCCAGTAGTTGGCACGTCATGGTTGCACCCGCTCACTTGCCTTCTCGCTGGGATGAAGGGCTTTTTTTTGGCGCGTTCGATGCAAGCGCTGCAGCACTCGGCACAGCGTCGGCTGACTCACAGTGACCTCAAGTTGCTGGTGCAACGCCTCACACAGTTCGCCGAAGGTGAGATCGTTCTTGGCTTCGACGAGCGCTTGCACAACCTGCACTTGCGCTTCATTGAGGCTTTTGGGACGACCCGGTCTGGGTTTGGGGGTCAGATCACCCGCCTCTCGATACTGCTTCAACAACTTTGTGACAAAACTCGGAGCCACCCGAAAGCGCTTAGCCAAATGGCGTTGCGAAATCGGCTCCTTTTCATAGGTGTCAATGATTTTTCGGCGGCAATCAAGGGAGTAAGCTTTCATCAACTTGTCAAGTCTTTTCTATTCTTTAGGTGTACCTCATAATTCTGAAATAGGCTATAGCTAGGACACAGAAGATCACAAAGGACGTGTGTCAGCGTTAGCAAAAACGCTACGAAGACCTTGGGGAATAGAGACTAAAATAGACCATTATGTTAGAGCCAAACCTCCATTTAATCCTCCACAAGGATGGGAATTATGGATGGAGAAAAAGATTGAGTGGGCTGAGTTTGTGCTGATAGTTTGTACGGAAACCTATCAGCGGCGATTTAGAGGAGATGAAGAACCTGGGATTGGACGAGGAAGTACCTGGGAAGGAACAATCATCAGGCAACACCTTTATAACAATCAATTGGCAAGCACTAAGGATCGTGGATTAAATAAAACCGACAAATTTTTCGTAGTAGGGGCGCACGGCTGTGCGCCCCTACGGAAAACGCCGAGGTGATTAAATTCTTGTTCCTAAGTTTATTCCTGTTGTAGGTAGTGCCATTTAGGAAAGGAGTGCGGCAGACTGGCTCCAGCGAGGAATCGAAAAGGCAAGAAAGGATGATTTGGAAGGCGCGATCGCAGCGTTTGATCAGTCAATCCAGCTTAAGCGTGACTATGCGCCTGCCTACTACAACCGGGGCACGACTTATGCCAATCTGGGCAATCGACGTAGCGCCCTTGCAGATTACACGCAGGTCATTCTGCTCAAACCAAACAATGCCTACGTTCGCTATAACCGGGGCTTGCTGCGGGCAGAGGCGGGGGATAAGCAGGGGGCGATCGAGGATTTTCAACAGGCTGCGACTCTTTTTAAGCAGCAGCTCAACGGTAAATGGCAAGAGCGGGCGTTAAACCAACTCAAGCAACTTCAGTCGTTGTAAGTATTTCGCGCAACCTGGCGTTTTCCTCCTGTTAAACTGTGGACAGCTTGTCACGACTGTGTAGGAGTCTAGCTTGGCAAAGATTGCGCTGCTGATTGGCGTTAGCAACTACCAGCCTGGGTTTAGCTCACTCCCCGGAACGCAGACCGACATTCGGGCGATGCAGCGCGTGTTGCAGCATCCACAGATGGGCGGGTTTGACGAGGTGGATTTGCTGCCGAACCCTGATAAGAGTGGCATGGAACTGGCGATCGAAAAGCTATTGGCAGACCGTCAGCGGGATGATCTGGTGCTGCTCTACTTCTCAGGACATGGCTTTAAGGATGACGATGGTTCTCTCTATTTCGTCACGCGCACCACAGAGCAGCGATCGCCGCACCAGATTTATCAATC
>Ga0163154_10007400_pt1 | contig 13088 bp, 11 predicted proteins | sample OliLakLV19MP9P1_FD_148649 | JGI IMG/M metagenome (GOLD analysis project Ga0163154, IMG submission 148649) | Freshwater microbial mat bacterial communities from Lake Vanda, McMurdo Dry Valleys, Antarctica - Oligotrophic Lake LV.19.MP9.P1 | ecosystem: Environmental > Aquatic > Freshwater > Lake >... | reverse complement strand
GCCCTGAGATCCGCTCGACGCCGTGGAGTCACGCGCGACGAAGCCGATCGCCCTCGAGCCCTTGCGGCCTCGGAGCGTGTGGAGATGTCACACGCAGAGATGTGCGGAGCGGAGTAGGTGGTGTCCGAGAGCGTTTGGCCTGAATTTCTCGCACGTCCGGCTTTCGTGTGGGTCAGCGTCCCCGTGCCGGCCCGCCGGCCCCGCGTTCCTGGATTTCGACTCGGGCGCCGGTGAGCCCTGTGGATCCCGGTCGTCCACGCGCGGTGTTCGGATCCACGACTCGCGCGGGGCGCGCACTCACATCGTACGCGTCGGAGAGTGCGTCGCCGTGCACGTCGGCGGTTGCGCCGCCGTCGAGCACGGATCGGAGTGAGAGTCCCCACGACGTCGGCGCGCGAATCGCGGACTCGTTGCCGCAAGCGAGGTAGAGCGCACCGTCGGGTCCGAACGCGATCCCGTGCTCCCCGTGTTCGCCCGGACATGCGCGGTCGTCGATCATCGCGGGTCGCCCCGAGCGACGCAATGCACCGCGAACCGCGACGGCGTGATGGGATTCGGTGACCATGCGCTCGCACGCGACCGCTCGGGGCCCAAGCTGTCGGCGCCGGGACGTCGGGCGAAAGTCGCTCGTCATCGACCGCAATCGGTGCATCGACAGGGCGGCGCAACTCGAGGACGACTGACATGCCGACGACGCGCACGTTCGAGGTTCACGAAATCGTGCAGGAAGTGCGCCTCGAAGCCACACCTGCGCGCGTGTGGAAAGCACTGGTCGAGGAGACGAGCTCGTGGTGGCACCGCGACTTCTACACCGGTCGGAACCCGCGTGCTTTCCACATCGAAGCTCGCCTAGGCGGCGCGCTGTGGGAGGACTGGGGCGATGGACAGGGGCTCGACGGACGGCGGCACGACGCTCTTGTTCCAAGAGACTTCCTGGGGCGCCGCCGGTGAAGCGACGACGAAGAGCCTCGATGTCGGCTGGAGATTCCTGCTCGGTCGTTGCTTGAAGGACTGGATCGAGACGGGGGAGCGGGTCACGGACCCCGCTCCCACCTCTTGATGCGCCGCTGTCGAGATCAGGGCGCGGACGCGTCTTTTTCCCACGGCATCGCGAAGTTGTAGCTCCACGAGAGGCCGATGGAGAATCGATCGTCCAACTCCACGAGGAGCAGTCCGAGCGTGTGTCCGCTCTCGAACCAACGCTCGAGCATGTTGTGGAAGTTGCGGCCGTCCCACATGTGGTAGGTCGACCAGTCTTCGCCGTAGCGGATCATGAGCCCGCCGATCACGTCGAACTCGTCGGATTCCGTGCCGTAGTAGAGACCCGCGTAGGGCGAGACGGGGAGCCCCGTCCAACCTTCGAAGTCCTTGGCGAACACCGCGGTGAACGCGCTGCCCGTCGAGGTCCCGATGCGGTCCGAACTCGTCCCGAGGATCAGCGCGGGCGTGTGCTCGGTTTCGTCGAGCGCGCGCCAATTCGCGATCGGACGGACGTCTTTGCCGCTCGGGTTCCATTCGAGGCCGGCCGTGAGGCTCGGCGTGATGGCGTAGGACAGCGTCGTGCGCAACTTCGCACGATCCGCGTCGATGTCCGGGATCCACCGCAGGCTAGTGGTCCAGCGATTCGGAGTCTCGTTGTCCTCGGTCCCACGGACCGAGCGGCCTTCGCCGGGTCAAACGGGTCATGACGGGACGCGCGAGATCGGCTTCGTCGGATCCTGGAGGGGCGCGAGGAGCGCGGCGAGGAGGAGGAGTTCCATGTGGCTGTCGTTTTCCGTTCGTCGTTCCGATGAGCGGCTGCGCGCGAAATGCACACGACCGGTCGCTCGCCGCCGCGTGGCGTGAGCACGGTTCCGCGAATTCTCCCGGGCACGACGTCCCGGTCTCGCGGAGTGCGCAGCGAGGCTGCGCAGCGACGACAGCCCCTCAGTGCCGCAGAACGATCGTGCGCAGAGCCCGCAACGGATCGTGAGGATCGGGGTCGAGGTCGAGCGGACCCCGCGGATCGCGTGAGATGTTCGGAGCCGGGGTCAACCAAGGCGGCGTGAGCTGGATTACGACCGCGCCTCCGGGAAGATCGGTCGTCGCTCGCGGCGCAGAAGCGTCCTCGCCCTGGATCGCGAAGCGCGTGCACGTGCAGCTCGGATCTTCGTGCCCGAGTGCCGGTTCGTCGCTCTCGTCGCAGCACGGATCCACAGCGCGGTCCGCATCCACTGCGCAGCAGCGACAAGCCTCGTCGTGCGCCTCGAGCACGACGCCGCCGTCGGTGCAGATGCACAGGACGAAGGAGCGCGCGGGGCTGATGCCGCAGAGGCTCTGGAGCAGAGCCAACGAGACCAGGAGTAGCGTGCGCGCCGAGCGGACCATGAAGTCGCGAGGGTATCGGCTTCCGTCGGATCCGACCAGGAGTCGCGGTGCTCCGGCGAGAGATCGCGGCGGTCGTAGGGCGGCGCTCGCGCATTCCGTGCGGATCCTCGGTAACGGCCCCCCGACGCGCCGGATGGTCCGCTTCGCGACCGAGCGCGAGCCGCGGAGCTCCGAGTTCAGCGGCTCACGCCACTTCACGCGGACGACTGTGTAACGCCGCGAGCGCGACGCGGATGGCTGGAGTGAGCTCTCGACCGCGCAGGGCGGCGCGAGAGTCACCCCGAGTCTTTCCTATGCAGCAGCGCACCCACACTCTCCTCCTCCTCTCCGCGATCGTCGCGGGGACACACGCCCGAGCTCGAGACGTCGAAACGTTCGGCGTCCAGGACTCGCGCAGCCCGAATCCCGCGAAACCGGCGTCGCAACCGCTCAGCGCCTCGCTCGGTCTCGACTTGTCGTTCCTGCCGGTCGTCACACTGGCGCCGCTCGACCTCGGCGCCCTCGCCGTCCAAGACGCGATCGCCGAATCCGGCGGCCTCGTTCCGTTGCGGATGGGCCTCGTCCGTCCGGCGCGCGTGCGCGACGTCGACGGCGTGTGGAGCGAACTCGAGGACGGCCGCTGGCTGTGGGCCGCCGAGATCCGCGCGATCGACGCGCTCGGACTGCGCCTGCACTTCACGAGCCTCGACTTGCCGACCGGTGCGCTGCTCACGGCCTTCTCGCCGCGCGATCCGTCGCGGCTCGCCGGACCGATCCAGGGCCGCGGTGCGTTCGACACCGGCGACCTGTGGACGCCGACGCTCGCAGGCGAGCGCGCGCGCGTCGAGTACCTCGTGCAGGGCGAGGCCGGCATCCAGCCGTCGCTGCCCTTCGCGCTCGACGAGGTCCTGCACGTGTACCGCGAGCCTTCTCTGCAACCCGAGCCCGAAGGCGGCTGCACGATCGACTCGTCCTGCGTCAGCGGGATCAGCACGGTCCGCAACGCGGTCGGTCGCATCAATTACGTCGAGAACAGCAGCGGCTACCAGTGCACCGGCCAACTGCTGCAAACGCAAACGGACGACTTGACGCCGTACTTCTCGACCGCGAACCACTGCATCGCCTCCAGCGCGGTGGCGAACACGGCGGAGATCTACTGGTTCTACCAGTCCTCCGTGTGCAACGGCACCGTGCCGAACATCAACGACGTGCCGACGTCGACGTACTGCTCGTTCGTCGCGACACAGAGTTCGTCGGACTCGACGCTGCTGCTCGTGCAGGGTGCGCTGCCGTCCGGGCTCTCCTGGGCCGGCTGGACGAGCGCGGTGCAGTCGATCAACACGCCGGGCATCGGGATCCATCACCCGCAGGGCACGTTCAAGAAGGCCAGCACGGGCACGTACCTCAACACGTACCCCTGCGGCAGCACGGACCACTTCTCGGTGGTCTTCTCACAGGGCAGCTGCGACCACGGCAGCTCGGGCAGCGGCTTCTTCAAGACCGCCAACGACCAGTTCATCGGCCAAGTGCACTGCGGCGATCCGTGCACGTCGAACATCTCGTACGGGCGCTTCGCCGACTTCTATCCGGTGGTCGACACGCAGCTCGCCGCGGGCTCGGACGACTCGTTCGAGAACAACGACTCGTGCGGCGGCCTGCCCGACATCGCCGAAGGCGCCTACTCGAACCTGGTCGTCAAGGGCGTCGACGACGACTGGTACGAGATCAGCGTCCCGGCCGGTGCGAAGCTCACCATCGACCTCTCGTTCACGCACGCCTGGGGCGACGTGGACACGCAACTGTGGGTGAACTGCGGCGACGCGACCTACGCCGACATCTCGGCCGGAGTCTCGAACACCGAGAAGCTCGAGTGGATCAACACCGGCGTCGCGAACACGGTCGCTTGGCGCGTCTACCTCTATTCGGACGAGCGCAATCAGTACTCGATGACGGTCTCGCTCGATCCGGAGAACGACACGTGCGCGACGGCCCAGGCGATCACGGACAACGCGACGCTCGCGGGTACCGTCGTGAACGCGACGCACTCCCTCACCGCGAACTGCGATCTGTCGGCGACGGCGCGCGACGTCTGGTATCGCTACGTGGCTTCGCAGACGGGCACGCTGCAGATCCAGACGACCGGCTCGGACCTCGACACGGTCGTCACCGTCTTCAGCGAGTGCGGCGGCAGCGAGCTCGCCTGCAACGACGACGCGCCGGGCGGCTCGCCGGTCGCGTACGGCACGCTTCAGTCGTATCTCACGGTGCCGGTGATCTCGGGTGAGGACTACTACCTGCGCATCGCGGGCTACAACGGGCTCGTCGGCAGCTTCCTCTTGCGCGTCGACACGGACTCCGGCGCGCCGTTCTGCCTCGGCGACGGCATCTCGGGCCTCGACTGCCCGTGCTCGAACATGAGTTCGACCTCGAGCGAAGCCGGCTGTTCGAACTCGATGGGCAGCGCGGCCCGCTTGACCGCTACGGGTGTCCCCGACGTGTCGAATGACACGCTGGTGCTCTCCGGAATCGGGATGCCGGCCAACTCGACGTGCCTCTACTTCCAGGGGTCGGCGAAGCAGTCGAGCGGTCTCGGCGCGGTCTTCGGCGACGGCCTGCGTTGCGCGGGCGGCACGGTGATCCGTCTCGGCACGAAGACGAACAGCGTTTCGGGCACGTCGACCTATCCCAGCGGGTTCGACGCCGACGTCAGCGTGCGCGGCAGCGTGCCCGCGGGCGGCGGCACGCGCTACTACCAGTGCTGGTACCGCAACGCCGCGGCGTTCTGCACGACGTCGACGTTCAACGTGTCGAACGGGTACCAGGTCGACTGGCGACCCTAGGTCGTCGCGGGCGGCGTCCGCCTAGAACGGCGCCCTCGAAGGCCGAGCACGGCCGCGGAGCAGAGGCTCCGCGGCCGTGTTCGTTGCGTGACGGCGCATTCGACGCCTCGGCCGCGTCGTGGGGTCAGGTGCCGGCGCGGCCCGTGCGGATGAGGAGGGCGGAGGCTCTCCGCATGCACGTCCTCGTTCTCCTCGCGCTCATCGCCGTCGGCTTCACGCTCGACCAAACCTGGAACCGGCATCGAGTGCGCGCGTACTACGCCGCGCTCGGTCGCCGGGTCCTCGAAATCCGCTGGCGGCCCTTCGGCGCATTCTCCTCGTCGACGAGGCAGCGCGGCGATTCCGTCTACCACGTGATCCATGCGGGAACGGATGGCGCCGTGCGCGCTTCATGCTGCGTGATCGGCTGCTTCGCGGGGGTCCGCCTCGACGAAGACTTGGGCGCGCGCTCCGGCGGCGGGTTCGCGGCTGCGAGCCGACGCGCGTCGAGTCGGCCGCACAACCCGGCATTCTGGGTCGCGTGCGCGGCGACTGCGCTCGTCTCGTGGCTCGCGATCGGCGCGACGTATTGGACCGCGCCCTACGGCGCGCTGAACTTGCCGGACGCTCTCTACGTCGTGGGCTTCGCGCTGGTGCCGGGCGGAGCGCTCGCGCTCGCGCTGTGGGAGCCGCGCCGTTTCCTCGTGATCGTCGGCGCGCAGACCGCGGCGGTCGTGGCCGTCGTCGCCGTTCGGATCGCGGCCGACCTCGCGCGCGATCCGACGACGCACAACCTGTTCCCGTTCGAGATCGCGATCGCGATCTTCGTGGGCGGCATCGCGGCCGGCTGTGGTGCCGGCATCGGTCGCCTCGCGCGTCGGTTCGTCACGCCGGCATCCACACGCGCCACCTGAACGGCGTCGAGCTCCTCGAGGCGACCAGGATCCCGGCCCGCGCGGATCGCCGCACGTCCCGCGCTCGCCGGATCCGCACACGCGGGCTGCGACGAGAGCGCGCTCGCGGCGGCCGTCCGGGCGCGCCAGCGCGCCAGCGCGCCAGCGGAGTCTTGCTGCGCCGCGCGTGCGCCGTCGCGGCGCGGACCATCGACCGCTGCGTCGCCGCGGGCGAGTTCCTCGAATTCCTCGAACTGGGGCCGAGCTTCGAGCGCACATAGACCCGTGGATCGGGGTCGCGAGGTCGATCCTGACCGCGGTCGCCTTGACGCGGACCGTCGGCGCGCATCGAATGTTCGGCGTCGTGCGCAGTTCCTCTTCTCGTCGGCGAAGTCAGGGCCGCGTCCTCGCGGCGCTCGTCCTCGCGCTCTTCGCCCTCGGTTGGCTCGCGGACCGCGCGCATACCGCGTTCGAACGACATGCGTGGTGCGACGAACACCAGCGCGTCGAGCACCAGGATTCGGCGGCGGATGTCGGCGAGCACGTGGCCGAACACTGTGCCTCCGACGATGGGCGCGGTCCTTCGATCGAGGCGCTCGAAACGGATTCGGCCGAGCACGCGGCGTGTTGCGTGCTCCTCGCGCGGCCCAAGGATCCGTTGGCTCTCCCCGACGCGCGGATCTCGCCGGCGTGCATCCTTCTACGTACCGAACTCGGCCGCGCTCCGCCGCCGACCACCACGACGATCTCGACGATTCCGCTCCTCTTGCTCGCTCCGAAGCAGTCTCCGCCGGTGATTTGATCGCGTTCGAGGCTCGGGCCCGCGCCTAGGTTGCGCCGACCCTCCGTGCGTCTCTCTTCGAGGAGCGACGCTCCGCGCGCGCCATCCGGCGCTGCGCGTCCCACGACGACCTTCGGAGTGTTCTCATGTTCTCGATTCGATCCGAGTCCGCGCCCGCGGACGCACACGGCGCTCTCAACGCTTGCAGTTGCGACGAGTCCTTCCGCGCGTTGCTCGAACCTCACCTCGACGTGCTCCACGCCGTCGCGCGCGGCATCGTCGCGAGCCACGACCAGGCCTGCGACGCGGTGCAAGAGACTTCGCTCGCCCTGTGGATGCAGGACGAAGAGCCGGCCGACCTGCGCGGCTGGCTCGTGCGCACGACCGTGCACAAGTGTCTGCACGTCTTGCGGCGTGAGGATCGTCGCGGCCGTCACGAGGAGCGCGCCGGCGTCGAACGCAGTGAGGCTTGCCCGCTCTGCGATCCGGGTCTGCCCGCCGAGGAAGGCGAGTTGCGCTTGCGTCTCGGCGCCGCGATCGACGCGCTGTCGGACGAACTGCGCACGACGTTCTTGATGCGATCGGAGCACGGCCTCGAATACCAGGAGATCGCGGACGCGCTCTCGATCCCGATCGGCACCGTGCGCTCGCGGATCAACCGGGCGCGGGAGTCGTTGGCCGAACGGCTCGGCACGATTCGCGCGTAGCGGGGAACTCCGCGCGCCGGTCGGGGATGACTCTGCGGCGGCGATCTAGAGTCGCCGCCCTTTCTGCAGAGGTTTCAGGCCTCCTCGCCCGCACCGGGTCCGTGGGAACGGTGGGGCGAGGGGCCTTTCATCGCGCACGACACCGTCGAGCCGAACCCTGCTCGGTCTCTCCTTCGCACGCGGACTCTCCATGCGCACTTCCATGCTTCGATCTGTTTCGTTCCTGGCGGTCTCGGCCCTCCTGGCGCTTCCCGCACTGGCCGGCGGAGCCGGTTCCGAACTGACCGTGATCTTCGTGACGGATCCGGTCCTCGATCAGGTGTTCATCCTGCAGGACCTCGCCCAGGACGGTGATTTCGACGACGTCGGCGACACCGAAGTCTTCTACGACGGGCAGACGGGTCCGTTCCCGCTCTCGAACCCCGTCGCCGTCGCGACGGATCCGTTCGACCAAGTGTTCGTGGGCGACAGCGCCACCGACCGCATCTTCGTGTTCCGCGACAACGACGACAGCGGGAGCGCGATGGGGATCGGTGAGTCCCTGGTCTTCTTCGACGGCAGCCCCGGCGGGAATCTCTCCGGCGTCCTGATGCCCGAAGTCACCGCGCTGAACCTGCGCATCCTCGGCACGCTGTGGGTCGCCAACGCGAACACGAATGGCGCGAACCAGGACTCCGTGATTCGACTGCAGGACCTGAACAACGACGGTGATGCGAACGATCTGCTCGAGGCGCGCGTCTACTACACCTCGGGGCCCTCGCTGCCGCTCGACGCGACGATTCTCACGTCGATCGACGTCGGGTACGACGGACTCGTTTATGTGCTCGAAAACGGCACCTCTCGGCCGCGTGGGCTGTATCGCCTGCTCGATCTGAACGGCAACGGGGTGATCGACGCGCCCGCCGAGGAGCAGACGGCCTGGTTGCCTCTCCAGGCGACCCCGGGCGACTTCACCAGCGCCGAAGTGGGAGAGGGTGGCGAGTGGTACGTGCTCGATCGCGCGAACCAGCTCGTTCAAATCGGCTTCGACGTGAGCGCGAACGGGAACATCGACCCGATCACCGAAGCCGCTCCGTTCTGGGCCATGTCGCCGACGCGCACCTTCCAGGACATGGCCGTCGCGATCGACGGCGGCGAGCTCTACCTCGGCGACATCTCCGGATCGCCCGACTTGATCGTCCATGCCAAGGACTTCGACGCTGGCGGTGACATCGACAACGCGACCGAGGTGAACGTCGTCTACGACGACTCCGTCGCGCCCGTGAACATCGACAACCCCTACTCGATCGCCACGGACTTCCACGATCACGAAGAGGTCGGTGATGCGTTCTGCACCGGCGACTCGCCGCTCTGCCCGTGCAACAACGCGGGCAACTCGGGGTCGGGTTGCGCGAACTCCCTCGGGGTCGGCGCCAGCCTCGAAGGCACCGGCACGGACGGCATCGCGAACGACGATCTCGTCCTCGAGGTCTCGCAGCTCCCGCCGAACGCCTCGGTCCTGCTGTTCGTCGGCACCGCCACGGCGAACGGGGGGCTCGGTGCAGTCTTCGGCGATGGTCTGCGCTGCGTCACCGGTTCCGTGGTCCGCCTGGGTGTGCAGTTCGCGGATCCGATCGGATTCCTCGAGTTCGGGCCGGGCTATGCGGCGCAGGAAGGTTGGGCCGTGGGCGATACGCGCTACTTCCAAGCGTGGTATCGCAACAACGCCGGCCCATGCGGGCAGCGCTTCAACCTGTCGAATGGCGTCCAGGTCACCTTCACGCCCTGAAGCGCGCCTGACCGTCGATCCGCGAGCCCCCGCCGATGCACCGGAGGGGGCTCGCGGACATTTTTTGGGAGAAGTTCCCGCGTCGGATCCGGCCCCGGCGGCGGTCCTTGGGCACGATGGAAACGATGTCTGCCCCCGCCGGAGGAGCCCTGCCGCCCGACGTCATGCTGGCGCATGCCGGGTCGATCCGTGCGCTCGCGCTTTCGATCCTCGGGGACGAGCACGCGGCCGAAGACGTGCTCCAAGAGACGTGGATCCGCGCGTTGGAGAAACCTCCGCCGCGCCAGGACTCGATCGGCGGCTGGCTGCGTCGCGTGGCCGAGGGGCTCGCGATCAGTCGGCTGCGTTCGGAGGGACGGCGTCGCGTGCGCGAGACGCATTGGGTCGAGGATCGCGATTGCGCGCACTCGAGCTACGACGCGACGGATCGGGCCGAAGTCCTGCGCGCGGTCGTCGACGAAGTCCTGAGGCTCGACGAGCCGTACCGCGAAGCGGTCATGCGCCGCTACTTCGAGGGCCTGCCGCCGCGCGAGATCGCGACGGCGACCGATGCGTCGGTCGCGACGGTGAACAGTCGACTGCAGCGCGCGCAGGCGAAGTTGAAGGAGAAGCTCGACCGACGTTTGTCCGATCGTTGCGGCGGGATGCGCGGCGCATTGTTGGCGCTCGTCGGGATACCGGACGAGGCGATCGCGGCTTCGACGGCGGGCTGGTTCACGCAGGCGGTCGTCGTGAAGGCCGCGGGCGCTATCGCGGGAGTCGCGGCGGTCGTCGCCGTCGCTCTTTGGATCGGAGGTGGCGACGACGGCGCGCGCCGCGTCGAGCCGCTCGCGGTCGCCGACACCGGAGCCGTCGCGCGCTCGAGCAGTGGACTCGCCGAGACGCCTGCATCGCGTGCCGAGCGCACGGACGCTGTCACGCCCGTCGCGCCGATCCCGAGCGTGATCGGGCGGCCGATCGAGGCGCCGATCCCGGCCGCGTTCGCCTTCGACGTCGCGATCGAACCGCTGGACCCCACCGGTCGCGCGACCGCGGGCTGCCGCGTCTGGCTCGGTCCTGAACCTGGGTCGCTGGCGCTCGTCGGCAACACGGACTGGGACGGCGCACTCCGACTGCGTTGGCGGGGAGACGAACCGGAAGTCGCGCTCGTCGTGCGCGCGGCTCGCGCCGGAGTGGGCAGCACGCCGCTGCGGCGCGTGCGCGTGCGCGCCGGCTCGCCGCAGGTCGTGAAGCTCGGGCTCGACGGCGCGCGCGCGGCCGAGGGCGATGTGCCCGTGCTCGGCGAACTCCCCATCGTGGGCTCGGCATTCAACGGACGACCGCACCGCGACTTGGGCCGGTTCCTGTCGGATTCGGCCGGGAACGGAGTCTTCGAGGATGCGTGGCTCTTCGTCGGCGGAGACGAGCCGAGCGTCGCCGCGGGTTTCGCCACCCTGGTGCCGTTCCCGGAGATCGGGCGCGGCCGGACCCTCGGTTCGGAAGCGGCTCGCGCAGCCCTCGAGGTGCGCGTCTTGGACGCCGACGGTCGGCCCGTGCCGCGTGCGCTCGTGTCCTTCAGCGCGGCCGAAGGTGGCTTCCGCGAGGATCACTCGACGGGTCCGTCGGGCATCGCGCACGCGTTGGCGATCCCGCCGGGATCCGTGCTCGTCGTCGCGTCGGCGAGCGACGCCGTGGGACCGTTCGTGACACGACGCCTGGAGGTCGAAGCGAATGCACGCCTGACACTCGATCTCGCACTGCCTCTCGTTCCAAGGGCGCGCATCCGACTGGTGGACGCCGACGGCGCGCCGCGTGCAGGTTGGCAGGTCGAGCTGCGCGACGAATCGGGATCGACTCTCGCTCGCGCGCAACTCGACGCCGAGGGTCGAGCCACGTTGCCGATCGAGAGCGGCGGTCCCGTCGCGCTGCTCGCGCGCGCCGATCCGACGGGCGCGGGCGTCGTGATCGAATCCGCGCTGCTGGCCCACGATTTCGAGCAAGTCCTCGCGGCCACGTTCGCACCGCACGAGCGTTCGTTGCGCGTCGTCGTCCGCGGTGAGGGTTCGGCCGCCGCCGTCGTGCGCGTGGCGCGCGTGGACTCGGGCGAGGCGCTCGACGCGGCGCCGACGGACGATCCCGAGCTCGAAGGTGCGAGTCGTCACGCCTTCCGTGCACGCGGCCTCTCGCGCGGCTTGCACCGCGTCCAGGTCGGCGCGCCGACGCGCGGCTGGATCGACGCGGGCGTGGTCGAGATCAGCGGCGGCCGTGGATCCGAGGTCGTGGAAGTCGAACTCGGTGACTGCGCGAAACTCGAGATCACGAATGGCGACGTCGCGCGCTTGCGCCTCACCGGACACCGAGCGGGCATGCGGATCGCCTCGCCCGATGTACGCGCGCAGGACGGCGGTTCGCTCAGCGCGACTCCGGGCTCCTACGAACTGCTCGTTTGGCGCCGCGAACTCGTCGGAACGCTGCGAACGATCGATCTGGCTGCAGGTCTCGAAGCACGCGTCGAGTGATCCCCGTGGATGCTCCGAATCGGGCTCGTTAGCCGGTCAAGCGCTGGCGCGAACCTTCACGTTCTCGCCGACCCAGTTCAGCATCCCGCGCAGCTCGTCGAAGTCGGTGTGGCGCATGCGCACCCACGCGTTCGACATGTAGCCGCCCTCGACCGAGCCCGTGGCCGAGCCGGGCGAGGGGAAGTGCGAGTCGAGGATCCAACGTCCGTAGCGCGACTTCATCGCATCCACGCCTTCGTAGCTCGCGATGCGACCGTCGCGATCGGGCCGGAGCGCGATCATTCCAGCTGAGAACTCACGCGATGGGCGCTTCGCGACACGGCCATGCACGATCGCGTTGGCCCACTCGGAGTAGAGGTCCATGCCGTTCGCGGCCGAGTAGAGATCCCACACGCGCACGCCCGGCGGACGGCAGCCGATCTCGCTGAATTTCAGGCCTTTCGGGCCGAAAAACCACTCCATGTGCGTCGCCGACGTGCCGATGCCGAGCGCCTGGATGACTTGCTGGCCCATGCGCTTGACCTCGTCGTAGGACGAGTCCGCGAGACGATTCGTCACCAGGATCTGCGGTGAGATCCAGCGCGTGCGCATCGCCTCGAGCACGTTGGGGAAGTAGTGACACGCGAAGTCGGCGACGACTTGACCCTCGACGGCGAGCGTGTCGTAGAAGCCCTCGTGGCCTTCGATGAATTCCTCGACCGCGACGGCCGCGCCGCGATCGACTTGAGCGTCGCGAATCGTGCGCTCGAGCTCTTCGCTGTCCGCGGCGCGATACGTGCCCGACGCGCCCGCGGCCGCGCGGGGCTTCAAGATGACGGGGAAGCCGACCTGGTTCGCGAACGCGCGCACTTCGTCCGCGCTCGACGTGCCGATCGATTGCGCGCACGAGACTCCGGCCGCGCGCAGAGCGTCCTTCATCGCGGGCTTGTCGCGGCAGAGGAACGCCGTGCGCGTGCTCGTACCCGGGATGTTGCACGCTTCGCGCACCTTCGCGGCCGTCTCGATGTGCGCTTCGACGGTCGACTCCATGCGATCGACCCAACCGCGTGACTGGATGCGCTTGACGGTGTCGTGCATCGACTCGAGGTGCGTGACGGAGCGCACTTGCTCGTAGGCGCTGAGCCAACCCTTCAGCTCCGAGTCGAGAGCATCGACGTGACTCTCGCCGATACCCGTGACGCGCGCGCCGACTTGATGGAGGGCGCGCACGAAATCACGCTGGTTCCGGGGGAAAGCGGGCTCGACGAAGATGACGTGCATGGGGGGGGCTCGGTAG
>Ga0163154_10007396_pt1 | contig 13091 bp, 8 predicted proteins | sample OliLakLV19MP9P1_FD_148649 | JGI IMG/M metagenome (GOLD analysis project Ga0163154, IMG submission 148649) | Freshwater microbial mat bacterial communities from Lake Vanda, McMurdo Dry Valleys, Antarctica - Oligotrophic Lake LV.19.MP9.P1 | ecosystem: Environmental > Aquatic > Freshwater > Lake >... | reverse complement strand
TACCAAAGGCAATGCCGATGCAGGTTTGGAAGCTTTGTATTTTCAATACGGACGGTATTTATTAATAGCTTCCTCCAGAACAAAAGATGCACCCGCAAATTTGCAGGGTATCTGGAACAAAGAATTAAGGCCACCCTGGAGCAGTAATTATACCAGCAATATTAATGTGCAAATGAATTACTGGCCGGCAGAGGTTACCAACCTTGCTGAGATGCACCAGCCACTGTTTGATTTAATTAAAAATGTATCAGTAACGGGTGCCAATACAGCCAAAGAATTTTACCATGCCAACGGTTGGGTGGTTCATCACAATTCGGATATATGGGCCATGAGTAATCCTGTTGGGGACCTTGGTAAAGGAAGCCCGAGCTGGGCCAATTGGTACATGGGTGGCAACTGGCTTTGCCGTCATTTGTGGGAGCATTATTTATATACCAACGATAGAGCATTTTTGCAAAAAGCCTATCCCATTATGAAAGGTGCGGCACTGTTTTGTTTAGGCTGGCTGATAAAAGATAAGGATGGTTACCTTGTAACATCGCCCAGCACATCGCCGGAAAACGTATTCTTATACGATAGCGCCAAACAGGGCAATGTATCTATCGCCAGCACAATGGATATGGGTATCATTAAAGATTTATTCAGCAATATTATTTCGGCTTCCAAACTGCTGGCAACTGATGCTACGTTCAGGAATTTACTCATAGAAAAACAACACCAATTATTCCCTTTTAAAATTGGTGCCAACGGAGGTTTGCAGGAATGGTACAAAGATTTTAAGGAAGAAGATCCTCATCACCGGCACACCTCTCATTTGTATGCATTGCATCCCGCCAACCAGATTTCACCTTTAACAACACCGGAGTTGGCACAAGCAGCGAGACAAACGTTGGAACTAAGAGGCGATGATGGTACCGGCTGGAGCCTTGCCTGGAAAGTAAACATGTGGGCGAGATTGTTAGACGGGGATCATGCCTACAAATTATTTAGAAACCTGCTGCGGATTACCAGGGATGGTGGCACCAATTACAGCCAGGGTGGTGGTGCCTATCCCAATTTATTTGATGCACATCCGCCGTTTCAGATTGATGGAAATTTTGCAGGCACAGCTGGCGTTGCTGAAATGTTGTTGCAAAGCCAGGATGGCGATATTAATTTACTACCTGCCCTGCCAGCCGCCTGGAAAAGTGGCAAAATTACCGGGCTAAAAGCAAGGGGAAATCATGAGGTAGACATCGAATGGGCCAATGGCGAATTGGTGAAAGCAGTCATTCGGTCCCTGTCGGCTAACAAACCTGTTGTTCGTTTAAAAAGTAAGCCGGTACGGATTGATGGAAAACGGGTTGTGGTGAGAGGATGAAATAACCAGCGTCCAATAAAATTTAAGTAAATAATCTTTGTTCACCAAGTTGACAGCTATTATATTTGATATGTTTCTTCAAAACAACATCATTTAAAATGGATAGTTTATGAGACATAATACGGAAACTTACAGAGACAACAGAATTGCCTTACGGACAGTTGCAGCTTTCCTTGTTATTGACCAGGCTAGGTAAAATAAAAAAGAGAACACCAATAATCATAATTTCATTTAATGCCCGAACAACAAAATATAGAATACAAACAAAGCTGGCACGATGATTACCTGAAATGGGTGTGCGGATTTTCCAATGCACAGGGAGGCGTAATATTTATCGGCAAAGATGATAATGGTAAAGTAGTTGGTGTTGCTGATTACAAAAAACTGATGGATGATGTACCCAATAAAATCAGGAATGTAATGGGTATTACAGCAGAAGTAAACCTGCATCAAGATGCAGGAAAATACTTTATTGAAATAGTAACGCATCCCTACTCGGTTCCTATTTCTGTAAGAGGCAGATATTATTACCGAAGCGGCAGCACAAAACAAGAACTAACAGGCGCAGCATTGAATGAATTTCTGCTGAAAAAATCAGGCAAAACATGGGATGATGTAATTGAGGCAAGGGCTACGTTTGACGATATTGACGAAAAGACTGTAAAAATATTTTTGGCGGCTTCTCAAAATACCGGTCGCCTTCCGGAAAATGACGGACTTGATTTACGGGAATTATTTGAAAAATTAAGGCTTACAGAAAATGGGCAATTAAAAAGGGCAGCAATTATTTTATTCGGCAAAGATCCCGGGAGATTTTATCCAGGTATTTATGTAAAAATTGGTCGCTTTGGAAAACCTGCCCGAATGACTCGTTTAGGCGGGGATGATGTAGACATCATATTTCAGGAAACGGAAGAGGGAAATTTAATAATGTTACTGCAAGCAGTTTTAAATCAACTCAATCATAAGTTTCTAATACGGTCAATAGGATTTGAAGGGATGCACCGCATTGAAAAAGGAGTATATCCTTTAGCTGCCATCCGTGAAATGTTGTTGAATGCATTGGTTCATCGCAACTATATGGGGGCGCCCATTCAAATTCGTGTGTATGACGACAAAATAAGTATTTGGAATGAAGGTACTTTACCAGCAGGTTTAACATTAGCTGCTTTAAAACGTTCGCATTCTTCAAGACCAAGAAACCCAATTATTGCAGATGTAAGTTTTAAAGGTGGTTATATTGATGCCTGGGGACGAGGTACTATTAAAATTCTGGACACTTGTAAAGAGGCCGAATTACCAGAGCCTGAAATGCTGGAATTGGACGGAGGGTTTAGTATTACGCTTTTTAACAATAAATTGACACAGGAAGAGTTAGTGAAGCTGGGTCTTAACGACCGGCAGATAAAGGCAGTAAAATATGTTTTAGAAAACAATAGCATTAAGAGTGCAAAATACCAGGAAATAAATGCTGTTGGAAGAACGGTTGCTGCTGAGGACTTAAAACAATTAGTTGATTTAGGAATCTTAATCCAAATAGGACAGAAGGGCCGTGGGATTAAATATATTGTCAAAGTAAATGACCGTTAAATGACCGGAATGACCGTTTAATGACCGCTAAAAAAATATTTTATTGTCATGGAAAGAAGATGGGGCAATAATAAATAGTAAATATAAAAAACGGTTTTCAATAACGGGCAGAAAGCAAGGTGAGACTTATCTGAATTGGTTAATCTGCGAATATTGAAAAAAGAAGGTAAAATAAAGCAACCCGATACCTCTTTTTCCGTTAAATGTCCGATAAACAATACTTCTGTCTGTTAAATGTCCGATCACTATATATCGACAATGTAGAAATCAGCCGGAGGCTTTAGTATTACCCTTTTCAAAAATAATTTTATTGAGGAACACACAATAAAGTTGGGGCTATATGACCGGCAAGTAAAAACAGTTAAATATTTTTTAGAAAATGGTAGCGTTACTAGTGCAAATAATCAGGGAATAAATGCAGTTAGAAGTACACTTGTAGCTAAGGACTTAAAAAAAATAGTTGATTTAGGAAAAATGACCGCCGAAGACCGACCACCGACGACCATCGCCGCCGACCGACTGCCGACCACCGACGACCTATCTTGTGCAAATGAAAGCTGGTGATATTGCGATTAAATCCTGTAGTAAAGATGTTATCCCAAGTTTCTGTAATTTATCCTTTCCTATGTAATATCTGCATAATTCTTTTTACTTCTTCTTCATCAGCTACATACATATTGCCCATGTCCGTTACCCTGGGGTTGCTGTATTTTACCGGGTTAATAATGGCTTGCCTGGCAGAGGTATGAAATTCATAAGCGCCGGTTTGTTGTAGCAATGCCTCAATATTATCGGAGCGTACACCTGCGCCGGGCATGATGCTGATCCGGCCATCGGCTAAGGTTACCAGGTCTTTTAAAAGCGCTGCGCCTGCAGGTGCTGATGCAGCAAGACCAGATGTTAGTACCCTTTCACAACCGACTGCTATCAGTGTTTCCAATGCGGCAGCAGGTGCATTGGGTATGGCATCAAATACCCTGTTGCAGGTAACGCCCATTGGGTAAGCAACTTCTACCAACCGCTTCATTTTATCTGCATCAATCTCGCCATTTATTTTTTGAACGCCAACGGAAATTCCATCACAACCCAACTCTTTACACATCAAAACATCCGCCAGTATTATGGCCCATTCTTCTGCATCGTAATAATAATTAAGGCTTCTTGGCCGTAGGATAGGGTAGAGCTGGATACCAATTTTTTCCCTGGTTATTTTTATCGCTCCGTAAGATGGCGTGGTACCACCTTCAATGGGATTGTCGCACAATTCAACCCTTGTTGCGCCTGCCCTTTCTGCAATAAGAGCGCTTTGTACACCAAAGGCACAAATTTCTAAATGATGTGTCATACTATTAATTGTTTACAATTTAGTGCGGCAACCAACCTTCTAAACCCACTAAATTAAGTTGTAAAATTTTTTGGTGCCTGCTAATTACTAATCGAATAACAATGCATGGTTGTTTTTAAAAAGGATAACTTAATCCAATGGAGAAATTAAAATTTTGGTAACGCCATTTACGGTATTCTTCATCCTTTTTTAACAGCTTTCCAAATATTTCATCAAAACTAATATTGGGTGCTTTCCAGCCATTGTTTGCACTAAGTTCGGGCCGCTTAAACCGAAGTCCAAAATCCAATCGTAACAATACATAATTAAAATCGAACCTAAGCCCAAAACCTGCTGCTACGCCCAGTTCTTTGTAAAAACTTTTGAGGCTCCATTTAAATTGTGCGCTGTCAAATGCAAGTCCGGGTGCAGTGTTACGTGCATTCCAGATATTACCAACATCTACAAACACTGCCCATTTTAGCGCCAGCGAATTGGGGATTATTTGAAACAACGTTCGCCTGTACTCAAGGTTGGCTTCCACCCTGATATCCCCCGTACGATCTACAAAAGTTGGACTGTTGTAGGCTGATAGTGCTTTGGATCCCGGTCCCAACCCACGGATAGGCCATGCCCGCATGCTATTGGGGCCGCCAACAAAATATTGTTTAAAAAAAGGCAGGGTAGTGTCACTCTTTCCTATGGGTGCACCAAAGCCGGCAAAGTACCGGAGGGCTATCGATGATTTTCCATAATTAATGGTGGTGGTTCTTTCAATATCAAACTTTACAAATTGCCGGAGATCTTTTTTTAAAAAACCTACATTACCCAGTGGAATAAAGGGAAACAGAGCGCCGGATTCCTCCACATTGATTTTGGTGCTGGTTATTTTATTGCTGTTTCTTTTGCTGAAATGCGATTCAGTAAAACCAAAACTATATCCCAGTACCAGCGCTGTGTTAAAAGAATACCGGAGAAAAGGATTTTTATCCAGTGTTGAATCAAATACACGTGAACGACTGTAGAGGTTAGTGTATTCAACGTTTAACGGCTTAAATGTAAACCGTTGGTTTTTTTTGTTGATAAACTCAAAGCCTGCTGAAAACGCCAGGGAGTTTAATTTAAAAAGTCCGATGCGGTCAGTTTTAGCAAAGCTGGTATTAAAAAAAGTTTGCTGGGATGTAAGCCTTTTTTTTCGGTTAATTAATTTATTGAGGAAAGCAGGCGTAGATGGTACCGAAATGGTGTTGATGTAACTTATTTCGTTGGCATTAATTACTTGCCCGGCTCCGGAAGGGGCATTCAGGTTGAGTTCTACACCAGCACGAAAGGCATGGGTCATTTTAACGGCACGCTCCCACACATTCCTGTTTTGCAAACTTACATTGCCGGAAATACCCAATACATTACCTGTATTGCCCAGGCTAAAACTATTGTTATTGGTATTGGTAGAATAACTTACTTCAATGTTGGTTTCCAGTCCATATTTTTTTGATGGTATCAATTGGATAATTACATCCAGTTGCCCGCTGCTGCTTTCTTTTAGCTGCACATTTACATTTTGCCAAACGCCCAGCCGGCTAAAATTATTAATCGTTTTGGCATAATCATCCCTGCGGTACAAATCGCCTTTTTTTAAGGTATTAAACCGAAGCAATATTTCCTTTTTAATAATTTCGTTGTGATAACGGATGATGTTACCCGTAGCGTCTTTTAGCTCATTAAAAGTAGTTATACCCAATGCATCAACAGCCGTATAATCGGGGTAAATGTATATATTGTTGATGTAGTAAAGCTTTAAACCGTTGCTATCTGCAGCCGGGTTTAAAAACATACCCAGCTTAATAGAAGGTTTGTTTATTTTTTCACTGGCTTCGGCCAGTAAGCGAATATTTTCTACCGGATCGTCCGAAACAGTGGTAAGGGATGCAATACTGGAATCCCCTCTTACAATCAGGTTTTCTGTGGTAAATTTATAATAGCCGTTGTTACGGAATGTATCGGTAAGCCTGCTTATTTCACTAAGCACATCTATTTTGGTAATTGGTTTTGATTGTACGATGAACGATTTTTTAGCAGACTGAAGGGCGAGTTGCTGCAATTCAGCATTTTGCAGCCGGTAGCTAAAGGTATCAACGATGGTTGGCACACCAGCTTCCACAGTATATTTTACGGTAACCCTTTTTTGTAGCTCTCTTCTAAATGTAAAAGGGAAAGAATATTTCAGGTATTTTCTGGTTGCCGTATCATTGGTGTAGTCAGCAATTGCCCGGTAATAGCCCAGGTGCAAAAAAAAATTTTTCATGTTGATAGCAGATTGGTTGCTATAGCTGGTATCATACACCGGGGGGTTCATAACCGGGTGAAAAATAAAAAATTTATCATTGATGATTACCCTGGAACTGTCATCCAGCTGTGTGTACAGGCGTTGCAGCAGATTTTTTCTTTCTTCTCCGTTAAATTTTCCGCCTTTTAATTTAATGCTGGTTTCAAATAAAAAAGGCTTGTTAACCGGGTATTGATTTTTTTTTGGGTAGGTAAAAATATTTTTTACATGGCTGCAACTGCTAAGCAGTAACACATATATCAATAAACAGGCTGTATTTTTGAGGCTACTTTTTTTTCGGAAAGATAATAAACGCATAATTAAACTGTCAGCAATGCTTAGCAAATCAAGTACCAAATATATCCAATCTTTACACCATAAAAAATACCGGGATGCGGGCAATACATTTATTGCCGAAGGTAGTAAAGTAGTTTTGGAATTATTACAAAGCGGCCATATAGCCTGTAACGAAATATTTGGTATGGAAGAATGGCTGCACCAGCACGAACCGCTTATCCGTAAACATTTTAGCGGCCCGCTGCACAGTGTTACTGATTTTGAACTCGAAAAAATATCCCTCCTCAGCACACCCAACCAGGTGCTGGCAGTATTTTCAAAACCGGCACCCGCAATTTTTTCGCCGGTTGCAAAAATTACCCTGGCATTAGACCAGGTGCAGGATCCGGGCAATTTGGGAACAATTATCCGCATTGCAGACTGGTTTGGTATTGAAGGCATTGTTTGCTCACTGCATTGTGCTGATATGTACAACCCCAAAGTGGTTCAGGGCACCATGGGCAGCCTGGGCAGGGTAAAAATATTGTACTGTAACCTGCCCGATTGGCTGCAACAATTTAAAAACATCCCCGTTTATGCAACGGCGCTCAATGGAAAAAATGTACAAAACATCAAAGGCATCAAAGAAGGCATATTGATAATTGGCAACGAATCAAAAGGCATTAGCGAAGAAGTGATGCAACTGGCCACGCAAAAAATTACCATCCCCAAAACCGGTGCAGCAGAATCATTAAATGCGGCTGTAGCTGCAGGGATTATTTTATCGCATTTGTAGTGCGTGAGGTTTAAGTTGATTTTATTAATAGAATTTAAAAAAGATTTTTTTAATCACTATCCGCAATTAGGAGCAACTTCAACAAAAGAAAATTGTCGGATTTTTTTTATCTATTGGGTGATTATTTTTAATGAATAATCATTTTAAGTTCGTGAAACAATACATTCCATCAAATATTCCCTATTTTAGAAAAATGGATGTACTATTCTTTGAACAATTGCATGCAGACGGCAAACTTTCTGCCGGGTCTCTGTCCAACATAAAAAAACAGGAAAAGGAAAAACTTTTTTCTCTGCATCAGGAATTAAAAACGATCCTTTACCTGGGCATATTTATGCTAACCACAGGCCTTGGTTTATTGGTGTATAAAAATATCGAAACCATCGGTCACCAGGTAATTGTTATCATCATTGCTGCAATAACTATAGGCTGTTTTTTTTATTGCAGTAAACAAAAATTACCCTTTTCAACCAGCAAGGTGGAGGCGCCGAATTCGTTTTTCGATTACATACTATTATTGGGCTGTCTTTGTTTAATAATACTGATTGGTTACCTGCAATTTCAATACAACCTGTTTGGCAACCGTTATGGGCTCGCCGCTTTTATTCCCATGGTTATCCTGTTTTTTGCAGCTTATTATTATGATCACCTTGGGGTGTTGGCCATGGCTATTACTAACCTGGCTTCGTGGGCCGGTATTGCAGTTACCCCAATGCGGCTTTTAAAAGACAATGATTTTAACAACGTAACCATCATCTATACCGCTTTGTTGCTGGGTTTAGTGTTACTGCTGGCGGGTTATGCTGCCACCAAAAAAAACATTAAGCTTCACTTTGCATTTACCTACAGCAATTTTGGTGCACACCTGTTGTTTATTTCCTGCCTGGCCGGTTTGTTTCATTTTGATACTATCTACCTGCTATGGTTTTTATTGTTGCTGGCATTGGGTTATTTTTTTTACATAAAAGCCTTGAGAGAAAAGTCGTTTTATTACCTGCTTATAATGAGCCTGTATGAATATACCGGGGCAGGCTATGTGCTTATAAGGCTGGTGTTTAAAAACTTTCAAATGGATACCGGCGGGGTATATATAACCCTGCTGTATTTTATTTTTTCTGCCATCGGTATTGTGTTATTTTTAATCAGCATGAATAAAAAAATTAAAACCATATGATTGCTTACAATACCACCTGGTTAAATAATTTGTACAACAGGCAGCAGTTGCAAAATGCATTAACAACAAATGCCATTACGCCTCAGGAAAAAATGAATGCCAGTGAATTATATCCTGATGAATTCTATACGCCACATTTTTTTATAAGGATTGGCCTGTTTATACTAACGGCTGTTATTGCCTTTTTTACACTGGCATTTATGTCATTTATATTCAGAGAAAACATAGAGCATCTTATTGGCAGTATGTTGTTATTATCCGGGCTGGCTTGTTATGCTGCCCTGGAATTTTTTATACAATCTAAAAACCATTACCGGTCGGGAGTAGATGATGCGTTATTGTTGCTGGCTGGTGCCGGTATTGTTGCTGGCATTTTTTGGATGGGTAATACAACTTCAACCGGTAATGCATTGCTGATTTTTTTATTGGCCCTGTATGGTACACTGCGTTTTACAGATGGCCTTTTGAGTGCAGTAGCTGCATTGGCATTGCTTGCATTGTTGTTTTATAGTTATAGCCCGTTGGGCAGTTTTGCCAAAGCAACAACGCCATTTGTATTGATGCTTTTATCGGGAATGCTGTATGTAGCGGGCAACTTTCTATTGAAACAAAAGCAATACAGGTTGTACCACAATGCTGGTAACATCATTTGCATTGTTTCTCTGCTTTGTTTGTATGCTGCCGGCAATTATTATGTAGTCCGGGAGCTCAGTATTGCTTTTTTTCATCTCCCGTTAAAAGACAATGAGTCTATTCCTTTTGGATGGTTGTTCTGGATATTTACCATCGTAATTCCTTTTGGGTACATAGTGAGCGGACTGCGAAAAAAAGATGCTGTTTTGTTAAGAGTTGGGTTGATATTGGTAGTAGCGCTGGTAGCTACTGTACGGTATTATCATACTATATTGCCGATTGAAAATTTGTTACTGTTAGCCGGTGTATGCCTTGCTGCCATTGCTTATGCCGTTACCCGTTACCTGGCTAAGCCTACATATGGATTTACAAGTGCGGCATTAAACGATACCGATGCATTGGATAGCAAACAGCTGGAAGCATTGGTTATTGCAGAAGCTTTTAGTAACACACCCAAACCGGCACAAGGCGGCTCATTTGGCGGTGGCGATTTTGGAGGCGGTGGTGCAAGCGGGGAATTTTAGAGCTGAAAAATAATTAAATGCAGCGTTTAAAAGGCTGTTGATGAAATTGGTTGAAAACACCTTAAAAGAAAAGTTGCCATTCCAATCCGATAGGTGTAGGATCTTTCTGCTCAGTGCGCAATAAAGCAGTGTACACTTTTTTTAATGAGGGTATTTATAGGGGTATAAAACAACCGCTTATATAGCTGCCCGTTTCACCTAACCCCCAGCCTCCCCATACATCAAACAGGTTCTCCCTAAAGGTCTCATATAGAATCAAACTAGTTTTTAAAATAAATAGCTATGACATATATGTGAAAAACGTTTCAAGGGTTTTTAGTATCGGTATTTTAAAAACGGTGGCGTAAACTGTTTGTAGAAAATTATATCATAAACCGGCTTTGCTCAAGCGGGGTAACCTTGCGTTTTTCTACATTACTCACCTTTAACAGGCTGCGCCGCTGGCGCAGGGGTAGCGTTGAAGGATTGGCGAAGCTACAAACAGGTTACGCCGCTGGCGTAAATACAGTTGCACTACTTTTCAATATTAATTTGATGTGGGAAAACATGAGGGGTAATATCCTTAGCCTTTCGCATATGCGAAACCTATCGGGTGGTGAAATATTGACCATTTACCATTCACGCTTACCTAACGCTAGATAAAATTGACGAAAATACGCTTCGGACAATAATAGAGATCATTAACGAGAGGCAATAAAACAGCGGTCGATAGGTACTAGCTTTTAGAAAAATTTTTGGAAATGACAACAAGAAAAAAACCTTGGTTTCATTTGTAAACGCTGTTATTGACTTGCCCAAAAATGAACAAATAATTGATGTTGAAATTACTAATCCATATCAATTAGGAAAGTTAAGTGATGGGAAATCTACTATCGTGGACGTAAAAGCAAAAGACGAGAAAGGCAACATATTTATTGTAGAAATGCAAATTGCAAACTTTGATTTTTTCCACAAGAGAATACTTTATTACACATCTCAAAGCTATGTTTCTCAAATAGACAAGGTCGTTCAGTACGACAAGCTAAGACCAGTTTATTTTATTGGAATTCTTGAATTTGAAATTGGACAAAACTCAAATTATTTTAGCAGGCACAAGGTTTTAGATGTTGAAACCAAAGAGCAAATTATTCAAGACGTTGAGTTTAATTTTATTGAGTTACCCAAGTTCAACAAAACAATTGACCAATTAGAAACCAGTATTGACCAATGGACTTTTTTTATTAAGAACGCAGAAAACTTAACGCTAATGCCAGAAAGTGTACAAGATGAAGGCTTAAAGGAAGCTTACACCGAAGCCAATCAACAAAATTGGACAAAGAGTGAGTTAGACGATTACCTAAGAGCCTCCATAAAAGAAAGAGATGAAATTGGCAGAATTGAGTTTGCTGAAAAGAAAGGAGAAAGGAGAGGAGAAATTATAGGAGAAAAGAAAGGAGAAAGGAAAAGTACAATAAAAGTTGTAATACAAGGAAGGAAGATGGGGCTATCAATCAATGACCTTTCTACATTAACAGGGTTAACCAAAGAAGAGATTGAAAAACTCTAAAGATGCACTTCTGTCAAAAAAGGTATTGCTGCAAGCTATGCTTTAACCTTTATTAGCTATTCAGCTGTTTTATTCTCACTTTAAAATTTCAATTATAACAAACTAATGGGCTATGGATTTTTATAGCGGTACTTTCTGCTAAAATTAAAGTGCCTGTTGCATTAATACAGCTCCGGTATTTTTCATTTAATAATTTAATAGCGGCGTTTAAAGTTTTGTTTAAACAATGATAATTGAACATCCTAAAAATGCACCGGCCAGTTTTAGTTAACAGATTCCCCTAACTTTATTTTATGAAAAATCTTTTACTGGCCGGTATTTTTTGCTGTCAATTATTTGCAACAGCACAGGCACAACCCTACAAAGTAATTGCCTATTGCACGGGTAATGCAGACAGCATTAAACAATACCCGATAGAAAAATTAACACACATCATTTACAGTTTTCTGCACCTTAAAAATGATACGCTCAGTTTTGCAAGCGAACAGCAACGCAGCAACCTGGTGCAACTGGTGGAGCTTAAAAAAACATATCCCCAACTAAAAGTAATGGTATCCATTGGCGGCTGGGGCGGCTGCGGGCCTTGCTCTGCTTTATTTGCATCGCCGGAGCACCGCAACACATTTGCACAAACCACGGTGGATCTGTTTAAAGAATACCAAATAGATGGCCTCGATCTTGACTGGGAGTATCCTGCCATTGAAGGCTATCCCGGGCATGCATACGATAGCAGCGACCGCAATAATTTTACCGAACTGGTTAAAGTATTGCGCAGCAAAATGGGTAACAATTACCTGCTCACTTTTGCAGCCGGTGGCTTTGATAATTTCCTGGAAAATTCAATTGACTGGGATGCCGTATTGCCACAGGTAGATTTTGTAAACCTGATGACCTACGACCTGGTGAGCGGCTACAGCAAAGTTACCGGGCACCATACACTTTTAAACGATTACAACCCCGGGCAACAGTCCACTGCCAGGTGTGTAAACTGGTTGTTGCAGCACAAGGCTAAACCGGAGCAGCTTATAATTGGTGCAGCCTTTTATGCAAGGGTATGGGAGCAGGTGCCGCCCATCAACAACGGATTGTACCAGCCCGGTAAATTTAAGCAGGGCGTGGATTACAAGCAATTCGATAATTTTTTTACAGACAGTGCCGGCTTTAATTATCATTGGGATAAAAAGGCACAGGCACCTTACCGCTACAGTCCTGCGCAAAAGTTGTTTGCTACTTTTGATGATGAACGATCCATTAAGGCCAAGGCCCAATTTGTACGCCGTAAAAAATTAGGCGGCATCATGTTTTGGGAACTAAATAACGATAAAAAAACGGGTGGATTGGTTGATGCTATAAGCCGGCATTTACAATAGCGGTAACTAATGACTATCCGCAATTAGGAGCTAGGAGGCGTAGCCTCGGTTAATATTGTAATCCCGAAAGCTTTCAAGGTTTTTATAGTCCCTGTTTGTTTTAGCCAATTATTATGCATACATAGTTTTAAGAGTAGGTTTGATGAAATTATTTCCACTTGTACTAAATTTA
>Ga0163154_10007395_pt1 | contig 13093 bp, 13 predicted proteins | sample OliLakLV19MP9P1_FD_148649 | JGI IMG/M metagenome (GOLD analysis project Ga0163154, IMG submission 148649) | Freshwater microbial mat bacterial communities from Lake Vanda, McMurdo Dry Valleys, Antarctica - Oligotrophic Lake LV.19.MP9.P1 | ecosystem: Environmental > Aquatic > Freshwater > Lake >... | reverse complement strand
GGTGGCCGGTGTCGTCAGCCCCGACCAGCCATTGACGCCCGGTCCATCGATGCCGTTGGCTGGCGGCACGACCGGCCGGTACATGTTGCCGTCATTGACGCCGGCACTGCTGTAGGCGCAGTAATAAACTGTCGGATGCAGACCGACCCGCACGTCCCCGTTGCCCCACCAGTCGCGTGCCGTCAAGGCGTCGGTCGGCATGTTGAACGTCAGGCTTTGAAGGGGCTGCGCGGTCGCCGAGGCTGTCGTTGCCCGCCGGTAGGTCGTTACCGCGGCGAGGTCCAGCGTCGCGGAAGTCTGATAATCCTTGATACGGATGTAGCCCACGTTCACGTCGAACAAGTACCCTGGCGTTCCCAGATGCATCTGCACAGCCGGACTCAGGTACTGGTTGTGCATCAGCACCTTGAACTCGGTCGCCGTACTCGGGATTGCATTGACCAGGTTCTGCGCCGTATTGCTGGCGTTGAGCATGTTGACACCGGTTACATCGTACTTGTCGTCGTACTGGTGGATGTGGTTCTTCGCCTTGCACTTCGTGCACCGATCCCCCGGTGTCGCGGCGGATCCGCCGGCCAGGTCGACCTTCTGATAGGCCGCGGGCCCGGACAGGCCGCTGGTGGTGATCGTGACGGTGATAGGGCCGTTGTAGGCCAGGCCGGTCGCCTTGGCCTCGATACCGATCATCGAGTTGTTGCCATCGTAGTTCGCCGATATCCGGTAGTTTGCCGACGACTGGCCATCGAGGAAGTCATCGAGGTCCCTCGGTCTCCTGTTGCCGGGCGCGCCCGTGTAGATGGTCTCGCCATTGGCCGTGATCGTCAATGCACTGACGTTCTTCGCGGTACGGCTGGCCGCGTAACTGAAGTTGACCGTACCCACGGCCTTGCTCGCAGCCCCGGTTCCGTAGTAGATGTCCTGGTCGAAATGCCCGCCGTCGACGCCCTGCCCCAGGATCACCGGCGTAATCGTCACGTCCGGGTTCTGGTTGAACAAGGTGTCGTTGAGCGAGAGCAACTGCACCAGGATCGGCTGCGACAACACCCCGGTCGAGATGAACTTGCCCACCGAGATGCCGTCAGTGGTCGGGATCGGGGTGTCGAGCTTCGTACTGTCCGCGATCACTTCTGCGTCGGTCGCGATGTACCGAAGTCGGTCGTCGTTGTCGAGCTTGATGTCGGCACTCAGGTCCAGGAAGGGCTGGTTCTTGGTGCCGCCGCTGAGGTAGTCGAGTTCCATCAGCCAATTTTCGCCGGCGATAATCGTGGCCGTATTTGGGACCGGCGTCATCACCCGCGGATTGTGGCTGGTGAAATAGTAGCGCCCGTTCTCGACAAACGCCCCCTCGCCCACCACCTTCTCACCGGCCGGCAGCGCGACCTTCCATCCCTTGTGGTTGCTCGCGCCACTGGCCCAGTTCGGCTGGCTGGACGTGACGCGCCGCACCCGCGTCGTGACGCCACCCCGGGTATAGCTGCGTTCGGTCAGCGACTGCGTCAGCAACGCCGTGTTGGCTACTGGCGCACCATCCCAGATGCCGTAGACGTAATGCACCGCGCTGTCGGTCGTATCGGCTGTAATCAGCATCTTGCCGGTGGCGAAATTGACCATGTAGCCACCCTCGGGGTGGATGGCGACGGCAGGCGTGGTCGTGATCGCCTGCGCCGGCGACGTGACCGACAAGGCCGTCGAGGAGCCAACCGACAGATCGAACTTCCACATCGTGCCATCGAGGTCACCGGCATAGACCCGGTCCACCTTGCCGTCGCCAGTGGTGTCGATCGCCGCCGGCGTCGACAGGCCGTTCGGCTGCGCCGCGGTGCCGTTGGCGCCCGCCTTGATGGACTTGATCAGTTGCCCGGTGATGGCATTGATCACGTACAGACGAGCCGCATAGTCGCCACCGCAATTGCCATAGGTCGGCGTTGCGTGGGTGCAAGCGGTGTAGTCCCCGAGCCCGTCGTTGTAGCCGTTGCCGACGATCACCACGTCGGTCGTGGTCCCTGACACATCCATCTGGGCGATCGTGATCGTACCGAAGGTGTAGCCCAGGTTCACGTAGGCGTTGGCGGTCGTCGGAGACGCATGGTTGACCTTGGTCGGGGCTATCTCCCACATCACCTTGGCCGTGACATCGGACTCGGTGGCAGCGGTCAGGCCGGTGCTGCCCGAAATGTCGAGTGCATACAGCCCCTTGCCACCGGCACCCAGTCCACCGACGAGGATGCGCTGGGTCCCGGAATCGATGTTGGCGACGTTGATCTGCCCGTCCACGAAATAATCGTGAACGTAGGGCGTGACGGCCAGCTTGTTGAGTTTGGGCAGCAGCATCGATGGCACGTAAGCCCATCGCTCGCTGCCACCGATGCCACCGCCGACATTGGGCGTTGCCGCGTTGATGGCATGCAACATGCCATCGTTGGCACCGACGAATACCGTCGGATTGGTCGCATCGTGAACGTACAGCGGACGCGAATGGATGATGTCGCCGAGCACCGTGCCGCGGATCCGGTAAGGGCTACCCTCGTAGTCCCGGTCCCCGCGCAGGAAATTCACCAGTGCGACGCTGCCCCCGAAATACGCCTGCTGCGCAGCAGACAGGTTCGCCAAGCGAAATGGCACTGCGACACCATCGTCACGCATCGTGGCGATGAAACGCCCGGTATCCCAGTCTTGCAACGCCAGTGCCTCAGCCGTATCCCAGGCCGGAGCGGCCGTGTCGACGTTGCCGAGCTTGTCGGCGGGATAGGCCAGCAGACCACCACTCCAAGACTCCCGCTCGTAGTTGCCACGGAACAGGAATTCGTTGCCGGACTTCAGGTTGAAGCTGGTCATCTCGTCCTGGGCCACATACCCGACCGGCTGGTCGGAGGGGTTGAACGCCGTCAGCGCCACCGCCACCTGGAACGCGACCACCAGAGCCAGCGGCAAGGCCAGCAAGGCCACCCACAGGGGGTTGATTCGCAAGCGCAGTTTCATCATGGTGTTACCTCTTTCAGGTGGGGCAGTTCAGCACGCTGTAGAACGACTGCACGAACTTGGTGGCACCCCGCGCGCTGGTGCCGCGGCCGGTGATCTGGTAGGTGTTGACCTGGTTGCAGCCGGAACTGGCCCGGCCGCCCACGACCTGACTGGAGCCCTGCAACTTGTTGTTCAGGGACATCTGCTCGATGAAATAGCGCTGACGCGTGTTGCCGGCGACGGCCAGCGACCTGGGGTTGGCAGGGTCGTCCCAGGTCATCGTCAGCGGGTCGTTGTTGGGCGATGCAAGGCCCGCCAGACGACCGATCGGCAACAACTGCGGCTTGCCGTTGTCGTAGGTGGCGAATCCGGCGTCGCCGAAATTGGTGCCGGTGGCCAGCCAGTTCTCGGCCGCAGTCACCGCCGTTTCCGCGTTGTTCAGCGCGCTGTCCTCGAACTGCAGATTGCCCGCGAGCTTGAATTGCGTATCCGAGGTGCTGATCGCGGTGATGCCGATCATCATGATCAGCACCAGTACCAGCAAGGCGATGACCAGCGTGGCGCCGCGTTGGCCAGCGGGCGTGCGGATGGGGCGTTGACGGAGGATGTGGTTCATGGATCGGGCCCTCAGTTGCGCAACTGCACGACCGTGGTGAATAGCTGCCGGCGAAAACCGTCATTGGGTGTGAACGGCTGGTCGCCCATGGCGTAGGTGGTGGCGTTGGTGTAGCCGGGCTCGGTGGTAACGTTGCGCGCCAGCAGCCAGATGCGCACCGCGTTGACTTCCTCCCAATCGGTCGACAGCGTCGCATCGGCCGTGAATGATGCGCCCGGCACCGTGTTGAGGTATTGGGTGTCCGGTGTCGTCGTCAGGCGCCCGTATTGCACCTGCATGCGCTCGATGCCGCTGGCCACGAGTTCACTCGTGAACGTGGGATTGCCACCTCCCCCGGGCACCAGCGCGATGCGCACCAGCGCCGGAATCCGCGGATTTTCGGCCACCGACACCGTCCACGGCCGGATGTAATAGACGAAGGTCTGGAACGCGAAGCTCGCCAGCGGCGCGGCGCCGGCGAAGGTCGGCGGCGTGACGCCGCGGAACATCTGTCCCCGGTCGTACGTGGTGTGGAAATAGATGCGATTGGCCACCAGGCTCCCCGTCGGTGTCGGTGTGGGCTCCAACCGGCGCACGACCATCACGTCGGTGTTGGCCACGTAGTTCGCCCCCGGCACGCAACTGCCGGCATATGGGTTGGCATTGTTCGAACCCCAGACCCCTTGCCGGACGTTGGAAACAAACTGCCCCGCCACCGCGCCGACCTCCAGGCATTCGTTGGTGATGCCGCCCAAGGCGGCAGGCGCCAACGGCTCGGCCCAGGTATAACCGCGAAAGCCCGCCTCGCGCAGCTCTTGCTTCACGGCGTCTAACGCATACCGGCCATTGGTCATGAGCTCGGAGGTGCGGTCGTTGCTGCGCGAGTTGCTGGCATTGGACGCCAGCACGCCCACCAGTCCGGCCAGGATGCCCAGCCCGATGGTGATCGAGATCAGCATCTCGATCAGCGTGAAGCCGCGCTGGCGCTGGCGACTGCCGACTTCAGGACAGCGGCGTTCGGGTCGGATGGTGGCCATGGCGTCGCTCAGTTGAAGATGGTCCGCGTCGCGGTGTAAAAGAAACGCTCGCCGGTGCCGGCGACATTGCTGCCTAGCTGCGCGCCGGCATCGAAGGCGGCGTTGGTCGTGTCGACCTGGCGATCGACCCAACCGATGGTGAGGGTGTAGGTGATCGGATTGGCCGGTCCGTCGTGGGCCACGGTCCATGTGCTTTGCGGCAGTGTGGCCGTGACGACGTTCTGCCATTGCGCCAGGTCGAAGCCGGCCAGGGCAGCCGGCCCACAGGCCGCATCGATGCATGCCGTGCTCGGCGCGATGGCAACGCCGGAGTTCGCCACGGCATAGTTGCCGGCCACCGCACCGGGTTTGTTGGCCTCGATACGTTCGGCCAGGTCGGCCACCATGAACACCGCCTGGGTCCGGAACTGGCCACCCTGGTTCAGGCGCATCGAATAGGCCTGCAGCCCGGCCGTGCCCAGCAAGGCCAGCGAAATGATGAGCAAGGTCACCAGGACCTCGATCATCGAGAAACCCGCCTGGCCGGTAACGGCACGGTTGGGCTGCGAAGAGAACTGCTTCATGTCGGCACCTACTGTTTGGTGATGTTGCCGGTGATCGCCACCGCCACGGTACGGGCCGGCGCGCCGGCCCAGGTGCCGCCCAGGCTGAAGTTGACCGCCGCCGCGGCCGAGCTGTTAGCGCTGAAGCGCACCACCGCCAATGGCGCCGTCAGCGTCAGCGACGCATCGAGTGGCGGGCGTACGATCACCGGATTGGGATTGGTCGCCGTGGACGCGGCGCATGTGTCGGCCACGGCACCCTCCATGCACACCACCCAGCCAGCCTGCCAGTTGACGGGATCGGCACCCGCCACGCAATCGGTGCCGGCGCCATTGCGTCGACACAGCAGCATCCGCACATTGCGTTTGATGGCCTCGCCGCGGGCCTGGTTCAGGTCGCTGACCATCAGGCTGACCGCCGACGACTGACGGGTGCTGTTGAGCATGTCGCGCATCCCGGGCACCGCAACGGCGGCCAGAATGGCCCCGATGGCCACCACCATGATGACCTCGATCACGGTGAATCCGCGCTGCGCTGCAACGCGCCGTGTGACCGCCACGCGCGGTGGGCTGACGACAGGGCAATGGTTCATGGGCCCAAGGCTAACGCACGATGGTGGTCAGCGCGTGCGCCTGGCGACGAATGGCACGATGCGCCGGCCGAACGGTCGGCCCGAACGATGTTTTTTCGCCCAGGCTGGGCTATTCGTGACTTTTGTCACACAGTGGTCGTTGTCGCGCGACAATCGAGCGCGCCAGGCCTGCGCCAGCGCTTCTTGCTCGGCGACGGGCCGCTGCCGACCCCCTGCTCCCTCTTGCGACCATGACCCAGAACGACACCGACCTGCCCGAGCCCATACGCCAGGCACTGGCGCTGGCGCATCGCGCCGTCGGCCTGTGCGAGCCCAATCCGCGCGTGGGTTGCGTGCTGATCGGCGCCGATGGTCAGCTGCTGGGACAAGGCCATACCCAGGCCGTTGGCGGCCCGCACGCCGAAGTGATGGCGCTGCGCGACGCCCAGGCTCGTGGGCACTTCACCCGGGGCGCAACCGCGTACGTGACGCTCGAACCCTGTGCGCACCGTGGCCGGACCGGCCCCTGCTGCGACGCACTGATCGCCGCTGGCGTGGCACGGGTCGTGGCCAGCATCGAAGACCCGAATCCGCAGGTAGCTGGCCAGGGGCTGGCACGCATGCGTGCGGCAGGCATCGTCGTGACGCTGGGTCCGGGCGCCGCGCAGTCGCGCGAACTCAACATCGGCTTCTTCAGCCGCATGGTCCGGCGCACGCCCTGGGTGCGGCTCAAGGTCGCCGCGTCGCTCGACGGCAGGACGGCGCTGGACAACGGTGCCAGCCAATGGATCACGTCGGATGCAGCGCGTACCGACGGTCACCGCTGGCGCGCGCGCGCCGACGTGATCCTGACCGGCATCGGCACCGTGCGCGACGACGACCCACGGCTGGACGTGCGGCTGAGCACGGTGCACCGCCAGCCCCGGCTGGTGGTCGTGGACAGCCGGCTCGAAACACCTGCCCAGGCACGGCTGTTCGACGCGCCGCGCAGCGTGACGTTCTATGCGGCGAGCCCTTCAGCTGATCGGATGCAGGCGCTGGCGGCACGCGGGGCGCAGGTCATGCAGATGCCGGGCCGTGCGCCCGGCACCGAATCCAAGGTCGACCTCGAGGCCATGCTCGCTGACCTGGCACGCCACGAAACCAACGAAGTGCATGTCGAAGCTGGCCACAAACTCAACGGCTCGCTGGTACGCGAAGGCCTGGTCGACGAGCTGTTGGTCTACCTGGCGCCCAAGCTCATCGGCCAGGGCCGTTCGATGGCCGATTTCGGCCCGCTCGCGGCCTTGCAAGACAGCCCGGCTCTGCGTTTTCTGTCTACCGACATGATCGGGCCGGACCTGCGCATCGTCGCACGGGTGGCGGGCAGAGATGAATTCTGAGACTTTGCGTGCCAGACCAAGAATTGCGCAGCAATTTTGCTCTGGCACCAACATTTCGTCGGCTGTCCGGAAGTTCGGAACCCATCTGGCGTGCCAGACCAAGAATTGCGCAGCAATTTTGCTCTGGCACCAACATTTCGTCGGCTGTCCGGAAGTTCGGAAGTTCGAAAGTTCGAAACCCATCTTGTGGGTCAGCCTACAAAATGGCGCAGCCCTGATCGGGGCCGGCATGCTGCGCCGCAACTAAAATACGCCGATGTTCACAGGAATCATCACTGGCGTCGGGCGCATCGCCGCCATCGACGCCTTGGGCCCGTCATTGGCCCACGGCAAGCGACTGCACCTGTCCTGCCCACCCGGTTACCTCGACGACGTGGCACTGGGCGACAGCATCGCACTCAATGGCGCCTGCATGACCGTCACTGGGTTCGATGCGGCTGCATCCACCTTCGAGGTCGACGTGTCCGCCGAATCGCTGGACAAGACCGCCGGCCTGGACGCCACCGGAGCGGTCAACCTCGAAAAGGCCCTGCGTGCGCTCGACCGGCTGGGTGGCCACATCGTGTCGGGCCACGTCGATGGCGTGGGCGAGGTGGCCGCACTCGAAGCCGTGGGCGAGAGCTGGGAACTGCGGATCACGGCCCCGCGGTCACTGGCCCGGTTCCTGGCCTACAAGGGCTCGATCACCGTCAACGGCGTCAGCCTGACGGTGAACCAGGTATACGACACGGACTCCGATTGCACGATCAGCATCAACCTGATACCGCACACATTGCACAGCACCGCCCTGGGATCGCTCAAGCGCGGCTCCCGGGTCAATCTGGAGATCGACTTGATCGCTCGTTATGTCGAACGCATGCTCGCGGCTGGCGTCGCAGCGCCACAACCGCGCGCTCGCCCGGCGCACACCCTGCCCGAAGGCGCCGGAGTCCAGCCATGAACAGCCGCATCCCGGCCCCCATCTCCAACATCGAGGACATCGTCACCGACCTGCGTGCCGGTCGCATGGTGGTGCTGATCGACGAGGAAGACCGTGAGAACGAAGGCGACCTGATGCTGGCTGCCGACCATGTCAGCGCGCAGGCGATCAACTTCATGGCTCGCTTCGGTCGCGGCCTGATCTGCCTGACGCTGACCAGGGAACGGTGCGACCGGCTGCAGTTGCCACCGATGGCCGCGCGCAATGGCGACAAGAAAGGCACCGCGTTCACGGTGTCGATCGAAGCCGCCGAAGGCGTGACCACCGGCATCTCGGCAGCCGACCGCGCCCGCACCGTGCAGGCAGCCGTGGCAAGCAACGCCGTCCCCGGCGATCTGGTGCAACCGGGCCACATCTTCCCGCTGCAGGCGGTCGACGGCGGCGTGCTGCTGCGCGCCGGCCATACCGAGGCCGGCTGCGACCTCGCGCAGTTGGCCGGCTGCAGCCCGTCGGCGGTGATCTGCGAGATCATGAAGGACGACGGCACCATGGCGCGCCTGCCCGACCTGCAGTTGTTTGCCGCCGAACACGGCCTGAAGATCGGCACCATCGCCAGCCTGATCGAATACCGCAGCCGCGTCGAATCGCTGCTCGAGAAGGTCGGCAGCCGCAAGATCGACACCGCCTACGGCAGCTTCACCGCCCACGCATTCCGCGACAAGGCGGGACACGGCGTGCACCTCGCGCTGGTGCGTGGCCAATGGCAGGGTGACGACGTCGTCCCGGTGCGCGTGCACGAGCCGCTGTCGGTGCTCGACGCGCTCGAGGTCAACCGTACCATGCATTCCTGGAGCCTGGACGCCTGCCTGGCGCGCATGGCGCAACTCGACAAAGGTGTCGTGGTGCTGCTCAACTGCGGCGAGAGCGCGGACCAGCTGCTGGCGCAGTTCGAGGGCACGGCCCGCGCCAGCCATGGGCCAGAACGCGGCCGCATGGATCTGCGCACCTACGGCATCGGCGCGCAGATCCTGCGCGAGTGCGGCGTACACAAGATGGAACTGATGGGCAATCCGCGCCGCCTGCCGAGCATGGCGGGTTACGGGCTCGAGATCACCGGCTACATCACCCACTGACCCACGGCAAACCAGGGAACACGATCGACATGTTTGGCGCAGACAAGGGAAAACTGGAGTCCTCCGACAAGCGGCTCAACGGCAGCAAGCTGCACATCGGCATCGTGCAGGCGCGTTTCAACGAAACCGTCACCGATGCACTGGCCCGGGCCTGCGAGGATGAATTGCGGGCGCTCGGTGTCGCGGACGACAACATGGTGCGGGTCCAGGTGCCCGGCGCACTTGAGGTGCCGGTCGCCTTGCAGGCGCTGGCCGAAACCACGCGTTACGATGCGCTGATCGCGCTGGGCTGCATCATCCGCGGCGAGACCTACCACTTCGAGCTGGTCGCCCATGAGTCAGGCGCCGGCGTCAGCCGCATCGCGCTGGACTACCAGCTGCCGGTGGCCAATGCGATCCTGACGACCGAGAACATGGAACAGGCGATTGCCCGCCAGACCGACAAGGGCCGCGACGCCGCACGGGTTGCGGTCGAGATGGCCAACCTGATGGAAGATATCGGATGAACGACGACACGATCGTGCCGGCGGGTGGGCGTCCCCCGCGGCAAAGCCGCACCGGAGTGACGAGCACCGGAGCGCGCAAGGCCGGCAGCAAGTCGGCGCGCAGCCGCGCGCGCGAGTTCGCGTTGCAGGGCCTGTACCAGCACCTGATCGGGCGCAACACGCTGGACGACATCGACGTTTTCACGCGCGACCTGGCCGGCTTCAACAAGTGCGACCGGATGCATTTCGACGCCCTGCTGCGTGGCATCGTGGCTGACGCCGCGGCGCTCGACACACTGATCCTGCCATTGCTCGACCGCCCCATGACGGGGATCTCGCCCGTCGAGCGCGCGACGATGTGGATCGGTGTCTACGAGTTGCAACACTGCCCGGATGTGCCTTGGCGGGTGGTGCTCAACGAGTGCATCGAGCTGGCCAAGGAGTTTGGCGGCACCGACGGCCACAAGTATGTCAACGCGGTGCTAGGCGGCATCGCGCCCACCCTGCGCCCGGCGGAGGTCGCCTCCGACCGGAGCCGCAAACCCGCCAGCTGATGGATCAGCCACTGCGCATCTCCAGCCGGGCCCGGCGTGTCGAGCCGTTCTATGTGCTGGAAATGGCCAAGGCCGCGGCACAGATCGGCCAGTGCGCTGCCGCCTCGGAGCGGCCGATGGTCTACCTGAACATCGGCGAACCCGACTTCACGGCGCCGCCACGGGTGCAGCAGGCCGCCGAACGGGCGATCCGCGACGGCCGCACCCAGTACACGCCGGCGCTCGGGCTCGCGCCCTTGCGGGAGCGCATCAGCGCGTGGTACCGCACCCGCTTCCATCTCGATGTTCCGGCATCGCGCATCGTCGTCACCGCCGGCGCTTCCGCGGCACTGCAACTGGCCTGCCTGGCGCTGATCGAGGCCGGCGACGAGATTCTGATGCCCGATCCCTGTTATCCGTGCAACCGCCAGTTCGTCAATGCCGCCGATGGCCGCGCGGTGCTGGTTCCAACCACGGCCAAGCAGCGTTTCCAGCTCAGTGCCGAGACGGTGGCGCAGAACTGGAAACCCGGCGTGACCCGTGGCGTGCTGTTGGCATCGCCGTCGAACCCGACCGGTACCTCGATCCATCCGGACGAACTGCGCCGCATCCAGGCGCTGGTGGCCGAACGGGGCGGCGTGACGATCGTCGACGAAATCTACCTGGGTCTGGGCTACGACCCGTTGTTCGGCCACAGTGCGCTGGCGATCGACGACTCGGTGATCAGCATCAACAGCTTCAGCAAATACTTCAGCATGACCGGATGGCGGCTGGGCTGGCTGGTCGTGCCCGAGATCCTGGTACCGATCATCGAGCGGCTGGCGCAGAACCTGTTCATCTGTGCGAGCACGGTTGCGCAACACGCGGCGCTGGCCTGTTTTGACGCCGAAAGCATCGCCGAATACGAGCGCCGCCGCCACGCTTTCCAGGCCCGGCGAGACTACCTCGTGCCAGCGCTCGAATCGATCGGCTTCACGGTGCCGGTGCTGCCCGACGGCGCGTTCTATGTCTGGGCCGATTGCACGAAGGCCTGCAACAAGCTGGGCGTGGCCGACAGCTGGGAGCTGGCCTTTGCGCTGATGCACCAGTCCCATGTGGCCGTGACACCGGGGCGCGACTTCGGCCAGGCGCAGACCGCGCAGTTCATCCGCCTGTCCAGCGCCAGCGCGATGGAACAACTAAAGCTGGCGGTCGATCGACTCGGGAAGCTGCTGGCATGACGCGGCGCACGCCCATCGGCACCCCACCGGCCGGCGACCCGGCCGCCTGCTTGCGATGACGCGCGGGCACGGCGCGGCCCCGATCAGCGCCGAAGGTGACGCCCGGGTCTTCCACTGGCCGCTGCGGGTCTACTGGGAAGACACCGATGCCGGCGGCGTAGTGTTCCATGCCAACTACCTGAAGTATTTCGAGCGCGCCCGTACCGAATGGTTGCGCGCCAGGGGATTCGAGCAGCAGGTGCCGCGCGAGAGCACGGGCGGCATGTTCGTGGTCACTGACGCCTCACTGCAATACCACCGCCCGGCCCGGCTCGACGACCAACTATTGGTTACCACCTGGATGCAGAAACCCGGTCGGGTCTGCATGACAATCGGCCAGCAGGTCCGGCGCGGAACCGACGGCGCAGGCGTTATCCTGTGCGATGCAACAATCGGCATCGGCTGGGTGTCGGTCGAACATTTCAAACCCACCCGCGTTCCCACCTCGATTGTGAAAGCCCTCTCATGAATCAAGACATGTCGATCCTGCACCTGGTGCTGGGTGCCAGCATCGTGGTCCAGCTCGTCATGTTGCTGCTGATCGTCGTGTCGGTCTCCAGCTGGGCCGCCATCTTCCGCAAGCTGTTCGCACTCAGGCGGGTCCGGGCGCTCAACGAATCATTCGAACGCGAGTTCTGGTCCGGTACCAGCCTGAACGACCTGTTCGCGGCCGCGGCCAAGAACGCGCGCCACTGCGGCCCGATGGAGCGGATCTTCGCCAGCGGCATGCGCGAATACCAGAAGCTGCGCGAGCGGCGCATCACCGACACCGGCAGCCTGATGGACGGCGCCAGGCGCGCGATGCGTGCCAGCTTCCAGCGCGAGATGGACGAGGCCGAATCCAATCTGTCATTCCTGGCCTCGGTCGGCTCGGTATCGCCCTACGTCGGGCTGTTCGGCACGGTCTGGGGCATCATGCATGCGTTCACCGCCCTGGCCAACCTGCAGCAGGTCACGCTGGCCACCGTGGCGCCGGGTATCGCCGAGGCGCTGGTGGCCACGGCCATCGGCCTGTTCGCGGCGATTCCGGCGGTTGTGGCCTTTAATCGCTTTGCACGCGACATCGACCGCATCGCGATCCGGATGGAGACCTTCATCGAGGAGTTCTCCAACATCCTGCATCGCAACGTGGGTGCGCAATCGGCATCCGGGCACTGAAGCAGGAGTTCGAACACCATGCCAGCAACCATGGGCCGCGGACGCGGTCGGCGCACCATCAACGAGATCAACATGGTGCCGTTCATCGATGTGATGCTGGTGCTGCTGATCATCTTCATGGTCACTGCACCGCTGATCACACCCAGCGTGATCGATCTGCCCAGCATCGGCAAGGCGGCCCGGCAGCCGGATCAGGTGCTGCAGATCGTCATCGACAAGGAAGGCCTGCTCAACCTCAAGACACCCGCGGGCAGCGCCCAGATGGCGTTGCGCGAGATCGCCAACGCGGTCCGGCAGGCCCAGGCCAGCTCCAACGACCTGGCAGTGGTGATCAGCGCCGACCGCAACGTGCGTTACGAATCCGTTGTCACGGTGATGGATACGCTGCAACGTGCCGGCATCCAGCGCGTCGGTCTGTCGGTGCAATTGTCGGGCGACAGCCGCAAATGACAGTGGCAACGCAGCGCCTTGATTTCACGCCGCCGGCGGCCGGCGGCGTGAAATCAAGGCGCTGCGT
>Ga0163154_10007394_pt1 | contig 13093 bp, 9 predicted proteins | sample OliLakLV19MP9P1_FD_148649 | JGI IMG/M metagenome (GOLD analysis project Ga0163154, IMG submission 148649) | Freshwater microbial mat bacterial communities from Lake Vanda, McMurdo Dry Valleys, Antarctica - Oligotrophic Lake LV.19.MP9.P1 | ecosystem: Environmental > Aquatic > Freshwater > Lake >... | reverse complement strand
GCCAAGTTCGAGAGTTTGCTGCATCAAGCCGACTCTGAGCCCGACGTGCAAGTGCGGGCGAAATTGCTGGGTCAGGCCAATGCCGTGTTGCTTGCGGATTTGCCGTCGGTGCCTTTGATGTTTCCTTTTCAACGGCATCTGGTGAAAAATCATGTGCTCAACTGGTCTGAAAATGCGCGCGACGTGAACCGGACGCGCTGGTTGGATTTGGACAAGAAGGCCGTCACTGTTTCTTCCGAAGCGGCGCCGGGTGGATTTTGGTCTTGGCTGGGTTCGTGGTTTAGTGCTGATGCCTGGTCGAAGTGGTGGAATTCGTAGGAGAGAGACGATGAAAAAAATCGGATTAGGTTTGATTGCGGCGGTGCTGGCGTGTGCGATGCTGGCGGGACCGGTGTCGGCAGCGAAGTATCTCAATCGCGGCAATGGCGCGGAGCCCAAGGGGCTTGATCCGCATCAGGCGTCAGGCGACCCGGAGAACCAGATTCTGGGCGATATGTATGTGGGGCTCTATACGGAGGATGGGAAGGGCGATCCCATTTTGGGATCTGCCGAAAAAGTGACGACGTCGGCGGATGGCCTGACGTGGACGTTCAAGCTGCGCGATCACAAATGGTCGGACGGCAAGCCGGTGACGTCGGCGGATTTTGTGTTTGCCTACCGGCGCATTCTGGATCCGATCATCGCGTCGGAATATGCCAACATCCTGTTTCCGATCAAGAACGCCGAGAAGGTGAGCAAGGGCGTGCTGACGCCGGATAAACTTGGTGTCAGCGCTCCGGATGCGAAAACATTCGTGATCACCCTTGAACACCCTGCACCTTACCTGCCGGAAATGATGACGCATTACACGACCTTTCCGATCCCGAAGCACGTGGTTGAGAAGGCGGGCAAGGACTGGACCAAGGCCGGTGTGATGGTGTCCAACGGACCCTACAAGCTGGTGTCTCGGCGGCCTTACGATCATATAAAGCTGGTCAAGAATCCATTCTTCTTCGATGCGGCGAAGGTGAAAATCGAGGAGGTTACGTTTTACCCTACGACCGACGAGGCGGCGGCCTTGAAGCGGTATCGCGCGGGCGAACTCGACACCGTCGACCGCTGGCCGCTGACCGAAAACAAATGGCTGCTTGCCAACATGCCCAAGGAGGCGCGCAAGTTTCCGGGGCTGCGGGTGCAGTACACCGTGTTCAATATGCGTAGCGGCCCGCTGGCTGACCGGCGCGTGCGGGTGGCGCTTGGCGAGGCCATCGACCGCATCACTGTACAACGCGATGTTTATTTTGGCGCTTATGGCGCGGAAGCGAACTCGGTCATTCCTCCAGGTACCGCGAATGTCGACCACGGCGCGAAGGTTCCATGGTTTGGAAAAACGATGGAGCAACGCCGCGCGGAAGCCAAGCAGTTGCTGGCGGCTGCCGGCTATGGTCCGGGCAATCCGCTCAAGGTAACTTACAATTTCCTCAACCGGCCCGACACGCGCCGTTATGCGATTGCGCTGCAGGCGATGTGGAAGATGGTGGGTGTACAAGTGGAATTGCAGGCCAAGGATTTCGCTATCCACTACGATCTGTTGAAGACGGGCAATTTCCAGATTGCTGAGGCTGGGTGGATTTTCGATTACAATGACGCGCAGAGCGTGCTGTTCTTGTTCCAGAGCTCGAATGTGGGTCTGAACTATCCGGGATACAAAAGTCCGGCGTTCGACAAATTGATGGCGCACGCCGAGAATGAAAAAGACGCGGTGATCCGCGGCAAGTACCTGGGCCAGGCGGCAGGACATTTGCTCTATGACGTCGCGGTGGCGCCCAGCTGCTTCCAGTTTGTCAGGCCGCTGGTGAAACCGCACGTGGTGGACTGGGTGAATAATCCGCGCGGTGTCAATCGCACCCGCTGGATGGATGTGAATAGGAAGTGAGAAAGTCCCCCATCCCCTGTAGCAGCAAAAGCTGCGCAGGGACTTCCCCCGCAAGCGGGGGCAGAGACCAGATTGTGCATCTGCCCCCGCTTGCGGGGGAAGTGGCTGCGCGCCGCTAGGCGCTGCAGACGATGGGGGACTTTACTTCGGTGCCGGCGTTACGCTTTCGACGAAGCAGGAGCCGCCATAACGGAAGTTCAGAACATCATCGCCGTCGAAACATTCCTGGTTACTGAGGACCCGCAGGCTGTAATAGTTTCCGATTTGACGAAAATCCCTGCAGGCGTGGCGAAGCTTGACGATGAAATTGCCCTGTCCGCGCGATGTCGCCTTCAGCGTTCTGTCATCGATCAGCGTCAAATTTCCCAGATCGCGCACTCTCAGGCAGGTTTGTGCCGATGCATCTGCTATGGGATTGGTTGCGCTTAAGGCCAACGTGGCGACCGCCGCTAGAATGCCAGCGAGTATAATGAGTGATCGCATGGAAGACCCTCCTGTGCTGCAGCTGTTGTGCGGCCAGCATACGCCTTGATCACACGGCTGCAATAAAAAGTTGCGATTCGTGCATTCATCCGGTACGCCCGGGTCAAACAATTGTTGGCTGAATAGCATGATCCGAGCACCGAAACTGAGAGAACCTGCCCAAGATTTGTTGTCACGCCTGACAACTACCCCAGATGTTTTTGTGCAAAAGCTCGATCTGGTGCGCAGCGCCGCCCTGCTTGTTGGGGTGCGCGAGGATGAGTATCGTGCCGCGAGTTTTCTGGATGACAGGATGCTTTCTGACGCCATGCCCCGGCAATGGGTAGGGCTGAAGACATTGGTCGACCAGACCGAACAGCTTGAGCCGGGGCATCCGGTGCACTTTATTTTTCACACTGGCCATGTCGGTTCAACGCTGGTGAGCCGCCTGTTGGACGCCATAGACGGCGTATTCCCGCTGCGCGAGCCATTTGTGCTGCGCCAAATTGCCGATGCACATGACGTAGTGGAAAGCCCGGAGTCTTTTCTGAGTCCCCAGGCCCTGGACAAAATTCTTGATGTCTCTTTGCGGTTGTGGTCGCGAGGATTTGCAGGAACCCGCACGGTGATCGTCAAGGCCACCAGTAGCGCCGTCCGTTTGGCGCCGGCGATCCTGCAGAAATCCGCGCAGTCTCGGGCACTGTGCCTGAATGTCGGAATTGAGACCTATATAGCGGCGCTACTGGCCAATCCGGGGACGCTGGGCGATCTGAGAGGACACGCTCAAGAGCGCATCCGGCGCTTGGCTGGGCTTGGCGTGAATTTGCAGACGCCGCTTTATTTGATGTCGCCCGGGCAGCTCGCGGCGATGGGCTGGTTGGTGGAAAGTTGGGGCCAGCATCTGGCGTTGGCGGCCGCACCGCAACGCGTGATCGCGGCCGACTTTGACTTGCTGCTGAAGAATTTTCGAGACGTGTTGCGCCAGGTGTTACGACATTTTGCATTGCCACACGACGACCAGACCATTGCACTACTCGAAAGTAGCCATGCCCTCACACGTTATTCGAAGGCGCCGCAGCACGATTACTCACCTCAGGTACGGGCGCAAAAGTTGGCGGAATCGCGCGCGCGGAACAGCGAAGAGATCCGCAAAGGCCTGAGAATGATCGAGCGCATTGCAGCGCGGCATCCAGTGGCCAGCGCTGTGTTTGGACGAAGCCCCCGGGTCTTCTGAACTCGCTGCCAACTGGAATTTCTATAAACGATTTGTTCACCATATTGAACGAATCCTTGCCTTTAGCGGTGAGGAGTTTCGTTCGTTGCGTTCGCTCGACCTTCTAACCGCAGCGCTTGGCCGTTGCATTTTAGAGGGACATGTTTCGTGCAGAACCACATTTTGTGCCGCAGTTTTCGCAGCAGATTGTTAGCAGGGGCAGCCTTTGCCGTTGCGGGCATCTCACCCGGGTTTGCGCAAGACGCTGCTCCGGCAGCAGAAGAGCCCACTGTCGAAAAAGTTACGGTGACAGGTTCGCGCTTGAGAAAGCGGGACTATACAACGACGAGTCCGGTGACGACACTCAGTTCGCAGACGTTTGAGTTGACGCAAACAAATTCGGTTGAGCGCCTGTTAAACGATCTGCCGCAACTGGTGCCCGGCAATACGCACACGTCGAACAATGCGGGCGGTGAGGCCTTTGCAACAATCGACTTGCGCGGACTTGGTCCCAATCGCACACTGGTGCTGATCAACGGCAACCGCCTGCCTGCGTCTTCCACCACGGGCACTGCCGACATCAACACTATTCCCGCCGGTCTGATCGACCGGGTCGAAGTCGTGACCGGTGGTGCATCGGCCGTGTACGGATCGGACGCTATGTCGGGCGTCGTGAATTTCGTTCTCAAGAAGAACTATGAGGGCATGGAATTTACCGCCTCTGCCAGCCAGGCCGAACACGGGTTCGGCGAGGAGCGGGATGTTCAGGCCTTGATCGGCGGAAATTTTGCCGGCGGAAATGGCAACATCACCATGTTCGGCGAGTATTTCTCGCGCGAAGGCGTGTTGCAGAGTGAGCAGGAATTCTCGCGCGTTGCGGGTGGCTATTGCTACACCGCAGCAGGACAGTGGATCGTTTGCGATTCTGCGGCGGAGGCCGCGTCAGGGAATATCACGTATGTGGGCCTTGGTGGTTCGGGAACACCGCCATGGGGGGTGGTGCTTGACTCGGCTGGCAATCCTTTTGACCCCGTCGTGCTCAATGCAAATCCGCAATTTGCAAATGGAAACTTCGATTGCGATACAGGAACCGTTGGCACACCGTATGCAGGCGGCAACCTCTCTTTCAATGACGCTGGCTTTTTGACGCCGCAGTTTGCGGGCGGACCCTGTGGCGTGCCTGATCGCGCGGCCGGCTCTTCACGCTACAACTATGCGCCCGACAACTACATCGTCATTCCGGCAGAGCGCTATAATGTTTCGGTTTTCGGCCACTACGATCTGGAAAAAGACCTGAAACTGAATTTCGGCGCGATCTATTCCGATAGCAGAAGCACGGTGCAGCTGGCTGCAACGCCTGCAACGAATTTGACGATTACGTATGGTCCCACCATGCAGGCTTTCATAGCTGGTGTCGCGCCCGATTTAAGCGTCGCCTTGGCAAGCCGTCCGGACCCCCTCGCCGACTTTTTGATGAATTGGCGTTCCTCGCAAGTCGGGCTTCGTGTTTCCGACGACGAGAATTCTTCGCTAAGCCTGTTTACCAGCCTGGAGGGCAGCCTTGCCGCCAACTGGAATTATGAGGTGTCGGGATCTTTTGCAGATGTCGACTTTGTCTCGCGCGCCGCCAACAGCATCAACAAGACCGCGCTCAGCCAGGGCCTTGCCGGTTGCACGACCCGCACGCCTGGTCCGGATACGGTGCTTGGCACCGCAGATGATATTGACGTGCCTTTGGGACTTAGTGCCTTGCCCGGATGCGTGACGTTGGACATTTTCGGCCCCGGGAACCTGACGCCGGAAATGGCGAACTTTTTGAGAGTGAATACATGGTCCCGGACTTCTGTTGAAGAAACTATCGCTTCGGCCTTTATTTCCGGCGACCTTGCCGATGTGTTCGGCGCCGGACCGATTGCCTTGGTTGTCGGCGCCGAGTACCGCGAGACGGAGGCTGCCTTCGAAGTCGACAATGAACAACGGACCGGAAACATTTTCGGCTTCAATGCCACGCAAGACCAGCGTGGCACCATTGATGTGTACGAAGCCTACTCTGAAGCTTCCATTCCTTTGGTCAAGGACCAGCCTTACATCTACTATCTGGCCGCAGAAGCTGGCTATCGAATTTCGGAGTATTCGACCGCAGGCGTAGTCAACACCTATAAATACGGTGGCGAGTACTCGCCATTCGAATGGTTGAAATTCCGCGGCATCTATAACAGAGCCACCCGCGTGCCGAGCGTGTTCGAAGCCTTTCAAAATGGCGATCAGGGTTTCCCGTCCTATGACGATGTATGTAAAGACGTGCTGCCGGCGGATGGAATTCCAGACGAGCCTGGCGTGAGCATCACCGAATGCAACACAGTAGGCGGCGGTGTGGGCGCGCTTAACTATCCTGGATTCACGCAAACCAACGCCCAGGTTGAAGCCTTTGCATTCGGCAATTCGAGCCTGTCACCGGAGACTGCCGAGACTACAACACTGGGTATCGTTGTGCAGACCGGCAACGATTGGTTTGGGTACGGAAACCTGCGCGCTTCGGTTGACCGGTATGAAATCGAAATCACCGATGTCATTGCCGATTTCGGCGCACAGTTTTTTATCAATGATTGTTACGTCAATGACGTCACAACATCGTGCGACCGAATTTTCCGCGATAGTGAAGGGCAGATCGACTTTGTGAACACAAGCCGGGGCAATCAAGGCTCGCTCGCAACTGAAGGCTATGACATTCAAGTCGATTACCGTCTCGACTTGGACGACATTGGCCTTGCCGGCGCACTGACGGTGAATGAATTGTACTCGATCATCGATAGTTACACCATCAACGGCGGCGAGTTCGCGGGCACGACAAGTGCGGGGATTGGCACCGCGATCTTTGACTGGAAGTCTGTGTTGTCGGTGCAGTACGCAATCGACGATTGGATTTTGTACACGCGCTGGTCATACGTTCCAGAGTTGATTGAAACCGGTTGGGACACTGCGTCTGGGCACACATATGCGCCGGCTGCAAGCTACGTCGATGTGGCTGCCCGCTATGCACCAGTAGACTGGCTGGCCATTACCCTCACCGTGTCCAATGTTGCCGATGATGATGCGCCACAGACCTTGAATGGCCTGTTCTCGCAGGGCAACACCGATCCGCAGGTGTACGACGTGCTAGGGCGCACTTGGGCGCTGTCGGTCAAGACAAAGTTGTGAAATTCCGGCGGCGGCGGGTTTGAATCCGCCGCCATTGGGCGTGGACTTGGCTTTCTGAGGCCAATTGCCTGCTGCATTGTGTGCGGTGTTGAGGCTATAAGAGCGAACCACTTGTACCGGTTTCGTTTCCTGGATTCCCTGTGACGCACACTGTAAAACGCAAGTTGACGACGATCTTTTGCGCGGATGTTGTCGGCTATAGCAAAATGATGGGCAGCGACGAGCACGGCACGCTTGTGCGGCTGAAGCATTGCCGCGAACTGATGGAAGCCTTCATCACCCGCCATCGTGGGCGCGTCGTCAGTTGGTCCGGCGATGCGGTCCTGGCCGATTTCGGCAGCGTGGTGGAATCCGTGCAATGCGCGGTTGAGATTCAGCGCGAGCTCAAAGCGCAGAACGAGGCTTTGCACCAAGCGCAACAGATGGCGTTCCGCATCGGCGTCAATCTGGGCGATGTGATGATCGACGATCACGACATCTTTGGCGAAGGCGTGAATATCGCTTCGCGGCTGCAGTCCATTGCGCCGCCTGGGGGAATCCTGATCTCCGGTTCAGTATACGATCAGGTGAAGAACAAGCTGGCGCTGGGTTACAATTTTATGGGCAACCAGCAGGTCAAGAATATCAGCGATCAGGTGCCGGCCTTTGTCGTCATGCACGATGCGGCGCCGTCGATGCCCATTGCGGGCGGGATGAAGCGTGTTTCGGCGATGGCCCCTGCCCCGGTTTCGTTGCGATTTGCAGCGGGCGCGCTTGATGGTGCCTTTGCCTGCGCGCTGACATTTGCGGCTGCGATCGCTTTGCAAGGCGTCGTGGGACCGGTGTTTGCAATCAATGCGCCGTTCACGTTGCTGGCGAAAGAACGCTTGATTTCCAGCGACTTGCCATCGACCGATATTGAAGACGGCGGCAAGATCATTCGCACCACAACGCGCTCGGTGATTGAGCGCGACTATTTCGGCATGGTTCGCCAGACATTTGCACGCGTCGAGGTAGAGTTGGGCGCTGCCGGCAGCGCGCGTTCGCGTCCGGCGGTGAGCGAGAGCCACGAAGTCTTGTTAGGTGCCAACCGGCGCACTGAGCTGACGCGATTGCCGTTGTGGATGGCGTCGATCATTGCCTATTTTGTTATGCTGGTTTTGGCTGAAGGCTGGCTTTTGCGCGGTGCTTCGCCGGGCAAACTTTTGATGGGCATCCGGGTTTCGCCGGTGAAGGGCGAGGCAATGGATTTGAATCGCGCGGCCTTGCGTAACCTTTCGAAAGTCCTGTCGTTGGCGACGGCTTTGATCGGTGTGTTGATGGCGTTTTGGTCGAAGCGGCGGCAGATGCTGCACGATCAACTGGCCGGGTCGTATGTGCACGACGCGAAATAAAAAGGGCGCGGGAGAAACTCCCGCGCCCCGGCATACTTACACTCTCTAGCGCGTCTTTTGCGGTTGCATCTGAAGCTTCGGTGCCTGGCTTTGCGTGGAGTTCTCTTTCAAGAGCTTCGCCGCGGCCACCGCCGGTTCTGTCCCCAGAATCTGACTGAGCAGCGACATCGTGCGGGCCACTTCAGCCGAGGTTTCAAACATTTCGCCAATCTCCTCGAATGGCGATTTGCGCTTGGGGAACTGTTCGAGGTTGATCGCAGAGTCCGCAGGAATTCCCGCCAGCGCCTTGGTTGCTTCGAGCGCGGCGCGGAAGCCGCCGAACTCGTCAACCAGGCCCCGCGCCTTTGCATCGGCGCCGGTCCAGACCCGGCCCTTTGCATTCTCGCGCACTTTCTCGACGGCGAGCTTGCGGCCGGCTGCGACCTTGGCAGTGAAGTCAGCGTAGATCTGGTCAATACCACGCCGGAATTTTTCTAGCTGTTCCGGTGTAAACGGTGCATTGTCAGACTGCATCAGGGCATTGGTACCGATGCCAATCGTTTTGACATCCATGCCCAGCATGGCCCAAGACCCCACAGTGATGATCTTGCCCGACAATACGCCGATGGAGCCCGTGATCGTGGTTTCGTGAGCGTAAATCTTGTCGGCCGAGAGTGACACGTAGTAGCCCCCCGAAGCGGCAACATCGCCCATGCTGACAACGACTTTCTTACCGGCCTTTTGGGCCTTCTTCACCGCATCAAGGATCTGATCGGAGGCAATGGCCGATCCGCCGGGCGAATTAACCCGGAACAGGATTGCCTTGACGCTGTCGTCTTCGGTCGCCTTGCGGAATGCGCCGGCAATCGTGTCGCCACCCATCGAACTGCCGCCGCCGAAGCCGCCGCCTTCCGACTTGCCATCATTGATCTGGCCATCGCCATGAATGAAAGCAATCGTTGGACTTCCCGCATTTTCCCATGGGCTGCCAACGAGTTGGAAATACTCGCTGAGTGTTTTCAGTTCGGCTTTGTCTCCGGCCTTGGCTAACGCTGCGTCTTTGGCTTCGTCATCATAGCCTTGTTTGTCGATCAGCTTTTTGTCGATCGCTTCCTGGGTCAGATAAGGAGCCGCGTTGATGAGCGCCACGACTTCTTCGCGTGTTTTCTTGCGGTCGGCGGCAATGTTTGCGGTTGCCGTATCGAAGACGGACTGGAGCAGGCGCTCAGTCGCTTCGCGATGCGCGGCGGTGTAGTCCTTCTCAGTGAAGACATTTGCCGCGTTCTTGAATTCGTAGCGCTGTTCGAATTGCGGCGTTGCGTTGATCTTTTCCAGCAGGCTGCGGAAAAATGTCGTGGTGGCGGCCACACCGGCGGTGTTCATCTCGCTGACCGGTTGCATCCAGATCTCGTCGGCCACCGATGCCAGCAGATAGTCGCCCATGCCGTTGGTGTAAAACCCTTGTGCGTGAGCGATGACGAATTTGCCTTTGGCCTTGAAGGACTTCAGCGCGGCGCGCAGTTCCTGGGCTTCGCTGGAGCCAATGCCGCTGCCGCCGACGCGCATGAAAATACCTTTCACGTGATCGTCATTTTCAGCAGCCGCTAATGCTGTCACCGCATCAATCACCGAACCGACCGTGTTGGGTTCGGAGAAGATCATATTCTGCTTTTTGTCGGGCAGGCCGTTGCGCATATCGAAGGTCAGCACGACTTCAGCGGGCACCTTCGGTTGGGTGAAAATGCCTACGACGCTTGAAATCAGCACCGCAAGAACGAGGAAAAGTACGATCGAGGCGAATAGGTTGAAAATCCCCTTCAACCGCGCCAGGAACCAAGACCACATGAAACGCCCCTTTTTTTGTGTATTGTTGGCTTACAGCATCATATCGGTGCCCGTTTAACACCGCATGCAACGAACAAGGAGTTGTAAGGACATCGGGTGGCGCCCGCAACCTGGCAGCCGCATCACAATGTCCTGATAATGCAGCGCCGGGTTAGCGATTTCCCCCTGCGAATGTATCGCATTGCCCGACCTCGCCTGTTTGGAGGCCTTTTTTGAACCATGCCACGCGATCGGCGGAGGAACCGTGGGTGAAACTTTCGGGGACGACATAGCCTTGCGCGCTTTTTTGGAGGCGGTCGTCGCCAACGGCAGCGGCGGCGGTCATCGCCTCTTCGATGTCACCTGCATCGAGCAGTTTTTTATCAGTGTGGCTGGCCCAAACACCTGCGAGACAGTCGGCTTGAAGTTCCACCTTCACAGAAAGCGCATTGCCTTGCGTTTCGTTGGAGCGGGCGCGCTGTTGATTGACCTGAGTGGAAATGCCGAGCACGGTTTGGATGTGGTGGCCGACCTCATGGGCGATCACATAGGCCATGGCAAAGTCGCCGCCGGCGCCGAGCTTGGTCCGCATATCATCAAAAAATGTGAGGTCCAGAAACAGTTTGCGGTCGGCCGGGCAATAGAACGGACCGGCGGCGCTCTGCGCAAAGCCGCAGTGGGTGTCGACAGCGCCGTTGAATAAGACAAGCACCGGCTTTTCGTAGGTTTTTCCGTTTGTGGCGAATATCTTTGTCCAGGTGTCTTCGGTTTCCGCGAGAACCACTTTCACCAATTTACTGCGTTCGGCCTCTTGCGCGGTTTCCTGGTAGGGCACTGAAGACGAAGAGCCTGCAGGTGATTGGACGGATCCAGTATCGATGATCTGAGAGGGGTCGATGCCCAGAAAATATGAGACAACAACGATGACGATTAACCCTAGTCCGCCACCTGTACTCGCACGTCCGATGGGGAAGCGTCCGCCACCACCGGCAGATTGGCCACGCCGGTCTTCAATATTTCCGCTCTGTCTGCGACCATCCGTCTTCATAAGCCATCTCTCCAATAGGTGAAAACTTAAGCAATTCCGCCGTTTCTCAAAGCGTGTACAACATTTCGGCGAGCACAGAGAAGGTCAACTTCCGGATTTAACACCTCTTGTTTGTGGCCGAGCAATCTGGCGGAATAGGGCAAATAACGCGGCACCGCTTCACTGGGGGAAGTAAGGGATGCTTTTTCGCTCGATTTCATTGATCTCAAGTGTAGTGACAACGGTGTTGCTCGCTTTTTGTTTCATCACGTTTCCGGCGTCGCGGGTCGAGAACGCCAACGCCTATTTTCAGGAAACGTCAATCCGCTCTTCGGGGCTGGTTGGCACGCGGACGTTGGCATTGACTTTTGACGATGGGCCATCGGCGTTTACCGGACAATTGCTCGACATTCTGGCACAGAACAATGTGAAGGCGACATTTTTCATTGTCGGTTCGCGGGTCAAGCATCGCAGAGAAACGATGGAGCGGATGGCACGTGAAGGCCACGTCATTGCCAATCACTCGTTCAGTCATGCGCAGCTGGGGCGCCGGTATGCGGCTAGTCCTGAACTTTTGCTTGAACAAATTGCAGGCACGAACAATGCGATTGCGCCGTATGTGAAGCCGGGCCAGGGGCTCTATTTCCGTGCGCCGTATGGCGTTTGGCGCCATGCGCACGCACGCATTCTGAACGACGATCCCATCCTGCGGAATTACGTCGGACCGATCTACTGGGATATTGGCGGGCAGATTGTAACGGATGACGAAGGCAATACGCGTTCAGCCGCTGACTGGGATTGCTGGTCGCGCGATTGGGACGCCGACAGATGTGCGCGCGGCTATCAACGCGAAATTGCGCGCAAACAAGGCGGCATTGTCCTGATGCACGATATCCGCGAACGCTCGATATGGATGGTGCAGGCCTTGCTGCCGGCGCTGGTGGCGGAAGGATACAAGTTCGTGACGCTTGATGAAGTCCGGGCGCTTGACCAATTCAAGACTCCAAGTGCGGAAGACGTTCCGGTAGCGGACGCCGGTACCGCACCAACGATGGGCTGGTTGTCGCGGTAGGGTTCTTAAATCGAGAACAGGCCACCCATGAAAATCCGCCGCATCGACCTCTTTTCCGGACCGGCAATGGTTGCCACGCTCGCGCTGAGCTTTCCGAATGCGGCGCAGGCTTGCGCGTGTTGTTCGGAGATTGGCCAGCGCATCGAGCAAACCGACTCTATTGAACGCGGTGAGTTAGAGCAGGTTCGGTTTGCGCCGGGGGCCCGGCTTTTTGCCGATGCAGGTTTTCCCGACAGTGTCGAAGGCATTGGCGATCCGTCGGATCAAGACTACCGGCTGGCCGTGAACGGGTCGCCTAAAAAACTGGTGTTCGATTTTACCGATGCGAACGGAAAAACCGGGCGCATCGTCTTCCTGTTACCCAAACGCTTCACGCGGTTTGAAGTCGATCCGCGCGAGGCGGTGACGGCTGCGGCCGGGCATGGGCCGGTGTTGTATAAGGAATGGCGTTATCAGGGGCTGCAAGACTCAGCGGTGTACTGGCCGAGCGCGGTGTGTGGGCGCATGCGCGATTGATCCTGCACGGGCGAGGCAATAGCTGCACGTCGGCTATCGATTTCGACACCTGGACGCTGGCCGTGACGGGCAAGGCGATCCGGTTCAAATTCCTCGGCGCCACAGTGCGGTGAAGGCCCTCATCCTTTTCCCAAAGGGAGAAGCGCCAAGAAAAGCGGAAGCCCTTCGCCCGCTTGCGGGAGAAGGTGGCACGACGCACTTGCGGCGTGACGGATGAGGGGGGCTACTTCGAATTCAGTTTGATGGCGACGTGAGACTGAGTGCCGGCCTGGCTGACCACGAAGAGCAAAAGCGAGTCGCGCTTGAGCGACTTGGCCTGTTCGATGGCCAGGTTGACATCGTCAAGCGTCGAGACGCTGCTGGTGCCGGCGCCAACGATGCGGTCGCCGGGACGCAAGCTGCTTTGGCCCGCATGGCTTTCTTCATCGATCCCCATGATCAGCACGCCCGAGACGTCTTTGGCGAAGGCATAATCACTGCGCGTCACGTCGGTGATGGTTTGCAAAGCCAAGCC